>Ga0302266_10004674_pt1 | contig 10402 bp, 8 predicted proteins | sample III_Bog_E1_2_FD_194559 | JGI IMG/M metagenome (GOLD analysis project Ga0302266, IMG submission 194559) | Peat permafrost microbial communities from Stordalen Mire near Abisko, Sweden - III_Bog_E1_2 | ecosystem: Environmental > Terrestrial > Soil > Wetlands > Peat | place: Sweden: Abisko... | reverse complement strand
CGTGACCAGTTCCAAAGCCAGCATCACGATGACAAACCCGATGACCACCGGCCAGCCGCGCGTGCCGCGCAAAAAGCGCGACATGAAATAAATCACGACCGCGAGGATCAAAATTTCCAGCGCGGCACGCCAGCCGTAATCACTTTGGAAGTAAGCCCACATTATTTTTGTAGCGGCGGTCTGTGACCGTCGCAAAAGTTTATCGGCGGTCACAGACCGCCGCTACAATTGCCTCCGTCATGCGCACGGCCCGGACGGTTTCCGCAACGTCGTGCGCGCGGACGATCTGAACGCCGCCGCCGACCACCGCCAGACTCGCGCACGCAAGCGAAGCTGGCAAGCGTTCATTCACGTTTGCACCAAGCAATTTTCCGATGAACGACTTGCGCGAAACGCCGATCAGCAATGGACGTTTCAGTTTTTTAAAACTTCGCAGGCCCGCGAGCAACTGCAAATTTTGCCCCAGGGTTTTCCCGAAACCTATTCCAGGATCAAAAACGATCTGCTCCGGTAAAATTCCGGACGCCCTCAATTTTTCAAAACGCCCGCGAAAAAACTTCCTGACTTCGAGCAGAATGTTCTTTTGCTTTTGCAACTTGTGAAAAACCGGCGGCGCGTGCATGCAAATATAACCGGCTCGAAATTCCGAAACAATCTGCCACATTTCAACATCGCTGCGGTTTGCCCCGACATCATTGACGATGCTTGCGCCCGCTTCGAGGGCGGCACGCGCGACGGCGGGTTTCATCGTGTCAATGGAAAGCGGAATCTTGATTTTTGCAGCCAGCTTTTCGATGACAGGAATCACACGGCGCAATTCTTCCTTTTCAGAAACCGGATTTGCGCCGGGCCGCGTGGATTCGCCGCCGATGTCCAGAATTTCCGCGCCTTGTTCGACAAGTTCCAGCGCATGTTGAACCGCCTTGCTTGAATCAAAAAAATTTCCGCCGTCGGAAAAGGAATCGGGCGTGACGTTGACGATGCCCATGACGAGCGCCGGCCGTGGGTAAACAAATTCAAATTGTCGGGCGCGGAAAAGCATCTGCGCTCAATTTAATTGCTAGGAGCAGAGGTAACGAGACTCAAATTTTGAAAAGTTGGAGACTCATTACGTCGTCTCCTACATTTCAAACTTTGGTGCGGAAATACGCAATAGTGTCCGTGAGTCCCTGCGCGAGCACAACTTTCGGCTCCCACTTTAGAATTTTCTTTGCCTTTGAAATGTCCGGCTTGCGCTGTTTCGGATCGTCCTGCGGCAGCGGCTTGAAGACGATTTTGCTTTTGGATTTGGTCGCGCGGATGATTTCGTCGGCGAATTGCAGCATCGTCATTTCCACCGGGTTGCCGATGTTCACGGGCAGATCGTAATCGCTCATCATCAGCCGGTAAATTCCCTCGATCAAATCCGAGACGTAGCAAAAACTGCGGGTCTGCGTCCCTTTTCCAAAAACGGTGATCGGCTTGTTTTTTAACGCCTGGCTGATAAATGCCGGGACAACGCGACCGTCGTTCAACCGCATTCTTGGGCCATAGGTGTTGAATATGCGAACAATGCGCGTCTCGACCTTGTGTTCGCGGTGATACGCCATCGTCAGTGCTTCGGCAAAACGCTTTGCCTCGTCGTAACAGCCGCGCGGGCCGATGGTGCTGACATTGCCCCAGTATTCCTCGGTCTGCGGATGAACGAGCGGATCGCCGTAAATTTCCGAGGTGGAGGCGACGAGGAATCGGGCGTTTTTATTTTTGGCAACGCCAAGCGCCTTGTGCGTACCGAGCGATCCGACCTTCATGGTCTGGATCGGTATTTTCAGATAATCAATCGGGCTGGCGGGCGAGGCAAAGTGCCAGACGTAATCCACCGGGCAGTCGAGGAAAATAAATTCGGTGACATCCTGCTGGATGAACTTGAAATCCGGGTTGCCGCCAAGGTGCGAGATGTTGTCAACGCTGCCGGTGACAAAATTGTCCAGGCCGATGACCTTGTGGCCCCGCGACAATAGCAAATCTGTCAAATGCGAGCCAAGAAATCCGGCGGCACCAGTGACGACTGAAGTTTTTTTCATCTTGTTTAATCGTTAAATCGCGAACCGTTTAGTTGTTATATCGTATTGAAGTGCGACACCGATTCAACGATTAAACGGTCCCGCTACGAATTTTATTTTGCCCCCGTGCCGCGCAGGACGGCGGGAATGGTGAGCAGCAGAATTTTCAGGTCGAGCCAAATCGACCATGTGTCAATGTATTCGAGGTCGAGTCGAACCCAGTCCTTGAAATCAGAAATCTTGTTGCGCCCCTTTACCTGCCAGAGACAGGTCAGCCCGGGCTTGACGCTCAAGCGACGGCGATGGGAAAGGTCGTTGAATCGCTTGACTTCATCCACGGGCAGCGGACGCGGGCCGACGAGGCTCATCTCTCCGCGCAGGACGTTCCAAAGCTGCGGCAGTTCATCCAGGCTGTATTTGCGTAGGAATCTCCCGAGCCGGGTGACGCGCGGGTCGTTGGTGACCTTGAAGACAGGCCCGGTCATTTCGTTCATCGCCTCAAGCTCATGCTTGAACTGTTCGGCGTTGGTGACCATGGTGCGAAATTTATATACCGTAAACGGCGCGCCGTTCTGGCCGGAACGTTGCTGCCGGAAAAAAACCGGGCCGGGCGAAGCCAGCTTGATCGCCAGCGCAATCAAAGGGATCACCGGAATAACAATCAAAATCAGCAGCATCAAAAACGCGCCTATGAAATCGATGGCGTGTTTGGCAAAACTTTGCCACGAAATTTCAGGAGCGGTGCGAAATATGAGCAGCGGGTGGCCCAGCATCTCATCGAGGGTCGTGCGGGAAATCTGCGTGCTGAAAAAATCCGCGACAAGCCAGACCTCGACGCCTTCGAGTTCGCAGGCCTTGATCACATTTTCGACCTGCTCAAAGTAGGTGTGGCGGGCGTTCAAAATCACGCCGTAGGCCGAATGCTCGTGAAGCATCTGGATGAGCTGCGGCAGCGCATGGGCGGTGAGATCGAACTGGGCGATGATGGCGACGCTTTCGTCCTTGCGCCCTTCCAATTCGACGCACATCCGGTTGATTTCCTTTTGCGAGCCGACGAGAATGAACCGGCGTCTGTATTGGGATTGAGCCACGTTGCTCCGCAAAATCAGCCGCACCAGTTCTTCCTTCGACCAGATCAGCGAGAAGCTGATGCCGCAGAAAAACGCAATCATGCCGCGAGGGACTATTGAGTTCATGTGAAAGGCGTAAGTCGTCACCGCCAGCCCGACGGTTGTGAGCATACAGCCCTTGGAAAGCGGCCAGAGAAAGTTGGCACGCAGGCAAAGAGGGGCGCGGCTATAAAAATTCTGCGACTCGAGAATCAGCGGGCCCCCGATGATCAACGCAAGGAACAGCCACGCAAGATTGTCGAAGGTGGTATCTGCAGAAACCGGATCCAGTCTCATCCATTCGATGATCTGGGGATTGGTGCGCAGCGCATAGGCCAGCCAAAAACTGAAGGCAAACACCATGGCATCGGCCAACTGGTGGATTTGCGCCCGAATCTGGCGGTCACGTCGCAACATATTATTTCAGAGACAAAACAACGTCACTCATAATATATAATCCGTGCCTGAACTCAAATTCTTTTAAGCGTCACAGATTGCTTGGCGGCGGTTGAAATTCCGGCACGGACGCCCCGATCAATTTTTCCATGCGTCCAAACGCCGCGCCCTCCTGTCCCGGCTCGCATGTTGAAAAATAGCTGACATAAGCCCAGCGCTGCAAAACGCCGGTGAACAGCAAATCGTGTGTAAGCAGTTTCAAATAGCCGTAGAACTCCGGCGTCTGCTCCTTGTCCGCAACGAACCAGAACGCATAAATGCCGCTGCGCTTCTCCGTCCGGCCATCGGGGCCTTGAAAGTTGGCGCTGATGAGCCATTTCGCAATGGGCAGTTCGTAAGGCTTCGCGCCGCCTACCGGAACATTGACGACATTTTTTGAATCAATGTGCCAGCCCTGACCCGGCAGACAATAGTCCGGCTTGTGGATGCTCGTCCGGTCCGCACCCATCAAAACAATTGTCCCGGTCATAAGCACGCCGTCGGGCGACTGGTAGAGCCGCTCGGCATAGCTCGTGTCCTTGGGCAGATAACCCAGAACAACTTCCGGCTCCGGAATGTTTGTCGAGGTGAAATCCAGGACGCGCTCAGGCAGGGCAATCTTCACCTGCACGCTGCCGGGAATCGGATCGAATTTGATGCCCGGCACGCCGAGTTTTTGATTCAACTTGAGGTGCACCAGCAAGCCCGCAGTTCCCGCCATCAAAATCAGCGCGGCAAAAAATATCAGCAGCTTTTGATTGTTCATGCGTGTTTCTTTTCAACCGGTTTCTCCATCAGCCTGCCGGCAACCAGCAGCCCGACAATCGCCGGAACATATGGCAGCAGGCTGATTATCCCAAATGGACCGCCTTCGTGGACATAGTCGCCCCACTTCTGCCCGCCCATTTCAGCCGCGATGATGATGCACAACAGACGCGCCATGTTGCCGAGGATTGCGAATGGCAGCGCCGCAGCCATCAAAACAAGTCTTTTCCACGGCGAACGAAAAGTGCCGAACGCAAAAACCGTAGCCAGCAGAAAAATGGCAATCAAACTTCTCATGCCGCCACAAGCCGCCGCCACGTCGTAACCGTAATTCCCCGACGGATCCAAGAGCTGCGTGCCTTGGCGTATGACGCCGATTCCAACCAGATGCGACACCATTTCCACCAATTGACAGACGAGCAGCCGCAGCGGGAATAAAATGAAATTCAGATGCGCCGTCAGCGGGATGGAAAACACAAAGAGAAAAAATGGATACGCACTGTGCAAAAGCCATTCGTATCCCCACGCCATCCCCATCAACGCGTAAATCCCTGCAAACAGGGCAACGATGGAAATCAACGGCTGCTGGAGCAGAAAACCGGCAATGTGCAACACCCCCGCAAGCGCAAGCATCAACAACCCCGGCCACCAGATTTTCAACGGCAACGCGAGCAGCTCCTTGCGCTTCCACCAGAAAAGTACGACAACCAGAAACGGCATGATGTTGCCGTAACTGTCGTCGACCGCCTTGTCGCCACCACCAATGTTATAGACATAGTAAAGCCATCCGAACAACGACGACGAATGGAAGTAGCCCAAAATGGAGTTGCCCCAAAACTGGAACAGCAGCAGCCACACCGCCAGCAGCGCGAAGAAAAAGGCCTTGTTTGGCAGCCGGTGCCAGCACCCGACCATGTCCGCCCACCAGTCCGGCGGCGATTCTTTGCTTTGCTTTTCGTTCATGCGCGCGTAGTTCCAGCATTGAGATAACAAAATGTCAGCTTTCACTCAAACAAAATTGCCGTCAGAAACGTGTTTCCGTTTTGTTTCGCGAATAATCATTGACGTTCGCCGCGCCGCGCAAATACTTGCTGCAATTCATGGCGCACAATTCCATTTACATCGTCACGGGTGGCGCGGGCTTCATCGGCTCGCACTTGATTGACCTGCTGCTCGCCGAGCCGGAGACAAAAGAAATCCGCGTGCTCGACAATTTTTCCTCCGGCCGGCTCGAGCATCTCGATCAGCACAAAAACGATCCGCGGCTGAAAATAATCCAGCTTGATTTGCTCGACCTGGAAAAAGCTGTTCCGCGCTTCGCAGGCGTCGATCAGGTTTTTCACCTCGCAGCCAATCCAGACGCCCGCTGGGGAATCGCCAACACCAGGCTCGACCTGGAGCAGGAAACCGTCGTCACCTACAACGTCCTCGAGGCCATGCGGCGCAATTCCGTTCCGCAAATCATCACGTCCAGCTCCGGCACGGTCTACGGCGACGTCGGAACGACCGTAACACATGAAAATCTCGGCCCGTGCTTGCCCGTGAGTTTGTATGGCGCCGGCAAGGTCGCGGCGGAAGCGCTCATCACCGCGTTCTGCGCCACGTTCGGACTGCGCGCCATCATCCTGCGCTTCGGCAACATCGTCGGCGACCGCACCACGCACGGCGCGATTTACGATTTCATGAAGCAGCTCGCGAAGAATTCCGCCGAACTGAAAGTCCTCGGCAACGGCCTTCAGGCGAAACCCTACGTCTATGTCCGCGACCTCGTCGGAGCGCTGCGGTTTGCCGGGCGGAAATGCCTGGAACTCCCGCCGTCAAAATTCGATGTCTTCAACGTCGCGCCCGACGGCGCCAGTTCCGTGCGCTTCATCGCCGAGGATTTGGTGGAACAGCTCGGGTTCAAAGGACGGACAAAAATTATTTACGGCAGCACCGCCGGCGGCTGGCCGGGCGACGTGGCGCAGTCGCGGATGGATTCGTCCAAAATCCGCAAGGCCGGATACATTCTGCCGCGCAGTTCCGATGAAGCCGTGCAGCTCGCCATCAGCCGCATCATCGAATGGCTGCCGCAACGCAAAGGCGCGGAAGACGACTTGCGTTTGCCGCCCGATGCGGTTTTGAAAAAGCGCGCGTCTTAAATCCTGTCTCAAAGGAATTATCGGCTTATTGCAACCGGAAATAGGCTGCAGGAGCCCCGTTGCTGAAGGTGTATGCGCTACCCGGCATGGCGCCGGCCACCGCCTCCCAGTCCGGCGAAACCAGGTTGGTGGTGGTTTGTAAAACATAATTCGTGGCCGCAGCGGGCCAAAGAACGCTGATTTGATTGCCGCTGACGCTGATGGTCAGCGGTTGAAAGAGATTGATGGCAAGCAGTTGATCGGCGACGCCGGCAAGTGCGTCCGTAACGCGCACGCTGAAATTGAACGTGCCGGTAGCCGTCGCCGTGCCTGAAAGCAGGCCGTTGGTCGTCAGCGTCAGGTTCGCCGGCAGGCTGGCGGAGCCGGGACTCAGGGACCAAACATAGGGCGGCAGCCCGTTGCTGGCGGAAAGCGTCACGTTGCAGGCAGTGCCGTCGGCCAGGGACGTGGTCGCAATTTGAACCGCATTGCTGACGCCCAAAGAAAACGTCTGGTTGGTCGTTAAATTGTTTCCATCAGTGACATTGACACTGAAATTAAACACGCCGCCGGGACCGGTGGGTGTGCCGGAAAGAACCCCGTCCGGGGTCAACGACAATCCCGGCGGCAGAGGATCTTCAGTTTTTGACCAGGTGAAAACCGGACTGCAACTGGAAGCCTGCAAGGCCTGGTTGTAAAAGGCGCCTGCCTCGCCTGCGGGGAGCGACGAAGGTGTGATGATTGAGACGCCGTCGCAAGTCTGGACGACGAAATTGGCGGTGGCCGTGTTGTTTACAAGGCTGACAACCTGGCTGGCCGGATCGGCATAACTGCCGAGACTGTTCAAACTATTGCTGCTGCTGTTGTCATTCAACGCAACGCTCCAACTGCCGTTGATGACATTCAGAGAATAATTACCGTTGGTGTCGGTAACCACGGCTGTCGCCAGGTTCGTGAGGTTGATCGCCGCAGCGAACACCCCGACACCAACAACGGGATTATTGCGGCTGTCTCTCACCGAACCATGAATCCGATAGTTGCTGATGTTCAGGGAAAAGGTCTGGGAGGCTGATGAACCGTTGCCGTCGGTGACCTGAACGGTGAAATTAAAAACGCCGCCGGAACCCGAGGGCGTGCCGGAAACGACTCCGTTGGTGGACAGGGACAACCCTGCAGGCAGGGAACCGCCGGTTAGAGCCCAGGTGAAGCTTGGATTGCAACTGGAAGCCTGCAAGGTCTGATTATAGGGAAAACCGACCGCACCGGCGGGGAGCGACGAAGCGTTGACGATGGAAACATTGCAAAACTGGACGATAAAATTTGCCGTGGCATTATAGTAGATTCCCGGAACATTCTGGCTGTTCGGGCACGTATAATTTCCGCTGCCAAGAATGTTGTCCAAACTGTCGCTGCCACTGCTGCAATTCACCGCCACGCTCCAGTTGCCGCCGGGGACGATCATCGAATAATTACCATTGGTGTCGGTGTCCACGCTTGCCATCTGGTTGGTGCCGCTGATTGTCGCATTGGCAATCACACCTGCGCCTGCGATTGGACGATTATTGCTGTCCTTCACCGTGCCGTTAATGTTCTGGTTGCTGACGGTGAGAACGCCAAAAAAGTCGTATGCGTTGGCTGTGCCCGTGGTGGCTTCGGCGGCGACCAGAAAGCCTTGGTAATAATCCAACCCTTCCCATTCGGTTTCACCGGGAATGTTAAGTTGCGCCAGATGCACTACAGCGCCGTTGGTCGGGTTGACTTGATACACTTCGCCCGCCGGCCCGTTGTCGCCTATGACATAAAGCATCCCGTTGACACAAATAATGCCCTGCATCCTTGGTATGTTCCGGGTCATCGGCAACACACCGACAAACGTGATGTTGGTCAAATTATTGACATTGTATTCGTATATCCCGTCGTTGGTGGAAACGCTCACCCAGCTCGTGACAAACATTGTGACCGAGTTCGAGAATGCCGGGTCAATGCAAACGGCTGAAGCTTCGGACTGATAATTTGAGATCGAAATCGCCGAGCAACGGATCAAATTCGGCGCGGTGAATATGGCGACGTCAATATTCGCCGAACCCTGTGGAGCACCCACATGATCTTCCATGGGGGCGTAAATGTATCCCTGATAACAATCTGGGTCGCCAAGATGAAGCCCCACTAAATTGTTCAGTCCATTTGTGATCAATTTGCTGCCGATATACAAACCTCCAATATTTTGGTAACTTGAGTTCAATTGCAGGATTTGGGTTGTATTGAACCGGTAGATATTTGTCCCGTCGTTGCAGGTCCCCTGGGCAAAACCTATTTGATAGGATTGGACCGCGTTTGTGTTCGGAAAAACACCGGCAACATTTGACACCGCCTGCGCGTTGGCGCGCATAACTGCAAGCAACGACAGCAATGCAATTATATTTAAGAGTCTGGCTTTCGCGGGGCGCAGAGTTATCAGAGTGTTTATAAGCTGTTTTATATAGGAAGAATACCCTGTGAATCCGAATTATCAACCTGCCCAAAGGGGATGAGGGTTTGACAGATGCCGCACACCGATGGCTTTCCGCATCTAAACCGGGGCGGTCGTCTTGTACGCAGCACCGCTCAATCGAGCGGATATTTTTTCAAGCTGCAAAGCTGGCCGAGAATTTTCAGCGCGAAGATCGGATTGTTTTTGAAATAGCGTTTCGCCAGCCGGCGCGGCTCGCTGCACAGCCGGTAAAACCATTCCAGCCCGCTGCGCTGCATCCAGCGAGGCGCCTGCCTCATGCGGCCGCTGTGGAAATCAAACGCTGCGCCCACGCCGATCATCAGTGTCACGTCCAGTTTCGGCAGAAGTTCCGCCATGAACTTCTCCTGCTTGGGCGTGCTCAATCCCACCCACAGAATGTCCGGCTGCGTGTTGGAAATGGTCCTGCGCAAATCCCTGAACTCTCCGTCGCTCAACGCGCGGAACGGCGGAGTGAAAGTTCCGGCAATTTCCATTTTCGGAAATTTCACCTTCATTTTTTGCGCCAGCAAATAGGCCACGCCATCCGCGCCGCCGTAAAAAAAATGTCTCGCGCCGGATTTCTCGCTCCATTTGCAAAGGTCCAGCATCAGGTCGGGGCCATAAACGCGGCGCATTTCGGAATGGCCGTGTATTTTCCCCATCCAGACCATGGGCATCCCGTCCGGCGTGCAGAGAAAAGCTTCATTCAGGATTTTGCGGAATGATTCATCGCTTTGCGCCTCCATCACGCCATGCACGCCGGTGACACAAATGTAACCTTTGCGCCGCGCGCGGATGGCTTCGGCAATTTCGTCCAGCGCGCTTTGCAAATTCAAAACACTGATGCCGACGCCGAGCACGTTGATGCGGTTCTTCATTTACGATTCAGGATTTACGATTTACGATTTGAAAGTTCACGCAGCGGGGATATCGTAAATCGCAAATCACAAATCACAAATGAAATTGCTCGTTTTCGCACACACGCCGCCGCCGCACCACGGCCAGAGCTATGCCGTTAAGCAGATGCTGGATAATTACGGCGGCGACCGGCGCAAGGCGAAGTTCCGCAACCAGCCGGTCAACCATTTCGGCATCGAGTGCTACCACGTCAACGCCCGTTTTTCCAAGACGCTGGAGGATGTCGGCGAACTCCAGGCCGGCAAGGTTCTGTTGATTTTATTTTACTGCCTGCAGGCCGTCTGGTGCCGGTTCCGTTACGGCGTGACGAATTTTTATTACGTCCCCGCCCCCGGCAAACCCGTGGCGCTCTACCGCGACTGGCTGGTCATGCTCGTGTGCCGCCCGTTTTTTAACCGCCTCATCCTGCATTGGCACGCGACGGGCCTTGCAAAATGGCTCGAAACCGTCGGCTCCATCCGCACGCGCAGTTTCACCTACGACCGGATGAAAAACGCCGACGTGAGCATCGTGCTTTCGGAT
>Ga0302266_10004672_pt1 | contig 10407 bp, 9 predicted proteins | sample III_Bog_E1_2_FD_194559 | JGI IMG/M metagenome (GOLD analysis project Ga0302266, IMG submission 194559) | Peat permafrost microbial communities from Stordalen Mire near Abisko, Sweden - III_Bog_E1_2 | ecosystem: Environmental > Terrestrial > Soil > Wetlands > Peat | place: Sweden: Abisko... | reverse complement strand
GAACATTTTCACCCAGGCTTCCCAGCTCTTGCCGGCTGCTGTGTCGCGGCCCGTAAAGGCCAGGGCGGCAATCTCCGCATAGCTGATGTTGCGGCGTCCGCCTTCCTTCAGCAGCACGCGCACCAGGCTTGTGGTCAGGGTCGCGCCCGTGCGGCGGTCGTATAGATACCCCACCAGCACCTCGCCGCCCTTCAGCGTCAGCGTCACGTCGCCGCGGTAGTCGAATGCCTGCTCCAAGGCCGCGCGTAGTTCTTCTTCGCCGGCCAGTGCGGGAACAAATCCTTCCAGGGTTTCGCGAGTTTGGGTCTCACGGGCTGGCGCCTCGCGATGTTTGCTCTCAATCTCGGTGGTCATCGCGTCGCCTCCACGGTCTGTGCGGGTGTCGCGGCCTTCGCCGCAATCTGCACCAGCGGGTCGCCGCCGGTGGCGGCGCGCGGAGCGTTCAACGCCGCCAGCGCCTCGGCATTGGGATAGGTGCTCAGCATCCCTTTCACCGTGGCTACAATGCCGTCCAGCGAGCCGAAGGTGTGGTTCACCGCCGAAGGCTCAAAGCCGCAGTGCACCATGCAGTTGGCGCAGCGCGGATTTCCGCTCTTCTCGCCGTACTCCTCCCACGCCGTTTCTTCAATCAGCTCCTTGAAGGTGTCCGCGTAGCCATCCTGCAGCAGGTAGCAGGGCTTCTGCCAGCCAAAGATGGTGTATGTCGGAATCCCCCATGGCGTGCAGTCGTAGTCGCGCTCGCCCATCAGGTATTCAAAGAACAGCGGAGTGGCGTTGAAGCGCCAGCTCTTCTTGCGGTTGCTCAATATCTGCCGGAACAGCTCGCGCGTGCGTTCTTTGCCCAAAAAGTGAGACTGGTCCGGAGCCTTGTCATAGCTGTAGCCCGGCGAGACCATCATGCCCTCGACGCCCATATCCATCATCGTGTCAAAGAAGCGGCGCACGCCCACCGGGTCGGCGCCGTCAAACAGCGTCGAGTTGGTCGTCACGCGGAAGCCCTTGGCGATGGCTTCCTTCATGGCGTCCACCGCGATGTCGTAGGTGCCTTCGCGGCACACGGCAAAGTCGTGGTGATCGCGTTCGCCATCCAGGTGGATGGTGAAGGTGAAGTACTTGCTCGGCTTGAACAGGTGCATCTTCTCCTTCAGCAGGAGCGCATTGGTGCACAGATACACGTATTTGCCGCGCGCGATCAACCCTTCGACGATCTCGCCGATCTGGGGATGCAGCAGCGGTTCGCCGCCGGGAATGTTGACGATTGGTGCGCCGGCCTCTTCCACCGCGCGGAAGCACTCTTCCGGGGTCAACTGGCTTTTCAGCACGTGAGCCGGGTACTGCACCTTGCCGCAACCGGCGCAGGCCAGGTTACAGCGGAACAGCACCTCCAACATCACCACCAGGGGGTAGTGCTTGCGTCCCTGAAGGCGGTTCTTGAGCACGTAGCTCGACACCGCCCACATCTGAGAAACCGGTACTCCCATCCTCGAAGATCCTCCAAAGCAATATCGTAATCGTAGCCGATTCCACCCCGGCAGGGCCTAAATCCATGGCCCGAAAGGCGAAACCGTCATTAAACGCCCGCAAACTCAAGCTGAATGGGCATACAGGGCGTGCATATTCTGGCGCAGAATCTCCTCCACCAGGTGGCGCTCGTCCTCCCCAATGGACTTCCATTCCATCGTGCGCAGCAGGCTGGCCCGGTTCGTCCGCGTAAACAGCACCATGGAGATGGTCGTCATAAACTGCAGCCTCGTCGCCGGAGCCTCTACCGCGCGCCCCGTCAGCCGGCTGACGAACTCGATGCCGATATCCACGATGTTGCTGAAGTGCGCGTGCAGAATGTCAAAGGCCTCGGTCGGCTGCGACTGCTCGCGCAGGATGAACTGTCCCCAGCAGTCGGGTGCGTCGGTGCCCAGCATGACGTGGGCAAAGTCCACCATGAACTCGGTGAACAACTCCAAAGTCTGATGCCGGCTCAGCCCTGCCTGGGCCAAGCCCTGGCGGGCGCGGTCGCATGCCGGACGAAAACGTCCGGTCACTTCCGCTCCGATATATTCGGCCGATGCGTGGTAGAGTCCCTGTTTGCTGCCGAAGTAGTACGGGATGGAGACCAGATTGGCCTGCGCACGTTCTACAATAGTGCGAGTGCTGGCCGCCTCGTAGCCAAGTTCGCTGAACACCTCGACGGCCACCTCGATCAGGCGCTGGCGGGTGCGTTCGCTTCGGTCCTGGCAGGCCGAGCGTCCAAACGGCGATTTGCTGCGGTTAAGAAGTTTCGTCATCTCGTTCACTTTTGTTGATAGCTTAGTTGACAAATAAATCAAGCGTATGATTTCGTAGTTATAGTACATCGAAGTCTGGTGGAGATTCAATCATGCAGGTTCGACATTTTCTTGTCCTGGCGCTTTGCCTCGTCATTGTGGCGTCGGCCAGTGCGCAGCAACTTGCCGGTCAGGCCAGCGCCATTCAGGTGCCGCAGTCGCTCGATCAGCTCCTGGCCGCCGGCCAGCAAAGCCCGTTTTCCGGCAGCGTGCCCACCGGCGAGCTCAAGAATGGAGTGCTGGAGCTGAGTGTGGATGACGCGCTCACCCGCGGCCTGAAGTACAACCTCGGCATCGTGCTCAGCGGCCAGACCACGGCTGTGGCCCGCGCTGACCGCCTCAAGGACCTCAGCAACATCCTGCCGCATCTGGATGGCAACCTGCGCGAGGCCGCCATCAAGGCCAGCCTGCCGGCTGAGGGCTTCAGTTTCTCGATTCCCGGCCTCACGCTTCCGGCGGGAATCAAATTCACCAACGCCGACGCCCGCGTCAGCCTCACCGAGGATCTCTTCGACCTGCACGCCATTGAGAACCTGCGTGCCTCAAATAGCAAGGTCAAGGCCGCCGAGTTCAACTTCCGCTCCGCCCGTGAGACGGTGACCCTGGCGGTCGCCGCCAGCTATCTTCTGGTCATCAGCGCGGAGAGCCAGGTCGAAGCCGCCGAGGCCGAGCTCAAAACCGCCGAGGCCCTGCAGACCTTGGCCAATGACCGTGAAACCGCAGGACTTACGCCCAACGTGGATACCCTGCGCGCCCGCGTCGAATATCAGGTGCGCCGCCAGAATCTGATTGAGGCCCACAACAATCTCGCCAAGCAGCGCATCACGCTTTTGCGCGTACTGGGCCTGCCCGTGCATCAGCAGATCAAGCTGGTGACCCGCGCCGCCTACAAGCCTCTCCCCAACATTGGAGAAGCAGATGCGTTCAAGATGGCCCTCGCCGGTCGCCCCGACTACCTCTCGCTGGAGCAGCAGGTGAAGGCCGCCGAACTGATGAAGAAGTCGGCGCAGGCCGAGCGTATTCCGTCCCTCGGCGTCAGCGGAGACTACGGTGTCATCGGTACGCATCCCAGCAACGCCTTTGCCACCTGGACGGTGGGTGCCGGTCTGCGCATCCCCATCTTCGAGGGCCGCAAGACCGAGGGCGACATTCACGAGGCCGATGCCAAACTCAAGCAGGTGCGCGCGCAGCGCGACGACCTGCGCGGCCGCATTGAGCAGGACGTGGCCGACGCCATGCTGGACGTAAACGCCGCCGCCGAGCAGGTCGAGGTGGCCACCACAACCGTGCAACTGGCCGAGCAGACCTTGACCGAGTCGAGGGACCGCTTTTCCAACGGCGTTACCAACAACATTGAAGTCATTCAGGCGCAGGAGGCCATGGCCAACGCGCACCAGCAGTACATTGCCAGCCTGTACGCGCACAACATTGCCAAGGTGCTTTTGAGCCGTGCCCTGGGCATGGCCGAACAGACTCTGCGTACCGTGTTGGATGAGACTGCGGCGCCGGTTGCGGTGCCCGCTCGGTAATTTTGTCGGGGATTGAGGCGCTTGTAGCGCCCAGGGAATTTTGGAGAGAACTGGAATGGCGAACGAAGAACAGAAGGCTCCGGCAACGGCCGGGCAGACGAAACCCGGTCTTTTCGAGCGCAATCCCGGACTGCGTACCGGCCTGCGTGTGCTGGTGGTGGTGCTCGTGATTGCCGCCGTCGCGTACTGGTGGTACGGCCGCAGCTTTGAGGATACCGATGACGCGCAGGTGGACGGGCACATCTATCCTGTCAGCGCCCGCATCAACGGCCACATCACCAAGGTCAACGTGGAAGACGGCCAGTTTGTGAAGGCCGGCACCGTGCTCGCCGAAATTGACGACACCGACTACAAGGTGGCCGTCGAGCGCGCCCGCGCCGACTTCATGGACGCCACCGCCTCGGCCGAAGCCGCCGGCTTCAGCGTGCCCATCTCGCAGGTTGGCTCCAGCAGCCAGATCCACAGCGCGCAGAGCGATGTCATCAGCGCCGACGCCGGCATCAGCGCCGCCAACAAGCAGGTGGACGAGGCAGAGGCACGCCTGGTGCAGGCCAAGGCCAACGCCGCTACGGCCAACGCCGACCTGGCGCGCTACGCCCAACTGGTAAGCAAGAAGGAAATCTCGCAGCAGCAGTACGACCAGGCCAACGCCGCGGCCATCAGCGCCAACGCGCAGGTCACCGCCGTGGAGGCCGCTCTGCGCTCCGCACAGGAAATGGTCAAGCAGGCCAAGGCGCGGCTAGGTCAGGCGCAGGCCTCCATGGCCAACGCGCAAATTACGCCTAAGCAGATTGCCCTCACCGAGGCTCGTGCCCGCGCCGGAGAAGCCAACGCCCTCAAGGCCAAGGCCTCCCTTGAACAGGCTGAGCTCAACCTCGGCTACACCAAGGTGGTCGCCCCCGTGGATGGAGTGGTGGGCAACCGCAGCGCCCAGGCCGGCCAGAACGTGCAGGCCGGACAGGATCTTCTCTCGCTCGTGCCGACCAACGACATCTGGGTGACGGCCAACTTCAAGGAGACGCAGCTGGAGTACATGCGTCCCGGCCAGTCGGTCTCCATCAAGGTGGATGCGCTCGGCGGCGCCAAGCTGCACGGCAAGGTCACCGCCATCGGCGGCGCCACCGGCTCGCGTTACAGCCTTCTACCGCCGGAGAACGCCACCGGAAACTACGTCAAAGTGGTGCAGAGGATTCCCGTGCGCATTGACTTCGACGATGCCAACAAGCAGGGCTTTAACCAGGACGGACGCCTCCGCCCCGGCCTCAGCGTGGTGCCCGAGGTGCGCGTTCGATGAGTGAACCCGCCGCCGGGAAAGGTCCCTGGCGACCCAGTCATAATCCGTGGGCCGTCGCCATGACGGTGACGATGGCTACGTTCATGGAGGTGCTCGACACCTCGATTGCCAACGTCGCGCTGCCCCACATCGCCGGCGCGCTTTCAGCCGGGCAGGATGAGTCCACCTGGGTGCTGACCAGCTACCTGGTGTCGAACGCCATCGTGCTGCCCATCTCTGCCTGGATGAGCGACCGCTTTGGACGCAAGCGCTTCTACATGACCTGCGTCGCACTGTTCACGCTCAGCTCCTTGCTCTGCGGCCTCAGCACCTCGCTCGGCATGCTGATCTTCTTCCGCATCATTCAAGGCGCCGGCGGCGGAGGCCTCGGCCCCAGCGAGCAGGCGATCCTCGCCGACAACTTCCTGCCGGAGCAACGAGGCATGGGCTTTGCCATGTACGGCATGGCCGTGGTCTTGGCCCCTGCCATCGGTCCCACTCTCGGCGGCTGGATCACCGACAACTACAACTGGCACTGGATCTTCTTCATCAACGTGCCGGTGGGAATCCTCTCGCTCTACCTTACGGAGCGGCTCGTCGAGGACCCGCCGTGGATTGCCGATGCCCAGGAGCGCGCCAAGCATGAACCGGTGGACTACACCGGCCTCGCCCTGGTTGCCGTCGGCCTCGGTACGTTACAGGTGGTGCTCGACAAGGGTGAGCGCGAGGACTGGTTCAGCTCGCACTTCATCCAGATATTCTCCGTCATCTGCGTCATCGCCCTGGTGTCATTCGTCATCTGGGAGTGGCATGAGAAGCATCCTGTTCTCGACCTGCGCATGTTGCGCTTCCGCAATCTCGCGGTCAGTAACGTCCTCATGTTTGTGCTTGGCTTCGTGCTTTACGGCTCCACGGTGATGATTCCGCAGTTCCTGCAGAACGTGATGGGCTACACGGCGAAGCTCGCCGGCATGGCCCTGTCTCCGGGCGGGCTGGTGGTGATGACCCTGATGCCGATTGTGGGCATGATGGTGAGCCGCGTGGATGCGCGCAAGATGATCGCCTTCGGCTTCATCGCGCTCGGCCTCAGCATGTTCCACATGATGGGGATGTATCCCGGCATAGACTTCCACACGGCGATGATGTATCGCATCTACCAGTCCATCGGCATGGCTTTCCTCTTCGTGCCCATCAACACCATCTGTTACTCCGGTGTGCCGCAGGAGGACAACAACCAGGTCAGTTCGATGATCAACCTGATGCGCAACCTGGGTGGCAGCTTCGGCATCTCGTTTGTCACCACCATCCTTTCGCGCCGCATTCAAGTGCATAGCTCGGAACTCATCAGCAACACGGCCACCGGCAATCCCGCCATGGAGAAGATGTTGCACGGCATGTCCGGCTACTTCAGCGTTCACGGCGCGGGCGTCGGCGGCTTGATGCAGGCCTACGGCAGTATCTACGCCACCCTGATGCGCGAAGCCGCGGTGCTGGCCTATCGCGACACCAATTTCATCATGGGTGTCGTCACGCTCTCGGCCCTGCCGCTGCTGCTGCTCACCCAGCGCCCCAAGCCGGGAATTCACATGGGTCACTAGGCTTCTCAAAACAGCGCCCTTCCGCGTGGGATAAGCTCCACGCCGAAGCGCTTCCGCAATGCTCCGGGCACGGGTGACTGTGCCCTTTTTTATTTTTCCTGCCCACAATCTTTTTTGGAAATCGCGCTCTCCACCACTCGTTGCCGGCAAACCTTTCCGCGCTGGATGCGTCTAACCCTCGAACAGGTTTAGTGGCTGGCGCGGCGGTATTTTATGCGGTGGCCCTTTGTAATGAAAGCCTTGAGGTGTCGCGACCCTTCTGGCCCCTTGGTGGTGTTTGTAAAGAAAATGTGAGGAAGCGAAGATTTCTCTTAGATTTGGGAACTTTTCGTGCATCCAAAGGCTATACCCAGGGTTAGAGCAGTTGTGACCATACAAACGGGAGTGAAGCATGTTGAATGGAATTGAGATGGAAGCGAATCGGATGAGCGACCTCAATATGATTTGTGTAGAGGCACAGCCTGCGGCACACAAACTCGCGGACCAGACCATGGTCGGCCGGAACCTGTTTGCCTGCGGACTGTTGAAGCCCGGAACGCAGCCCTTCGTCAGTCCTTTGTCCCTGCGCTTCGCCCTGCAGGATCAGTACAAGGTCTCGACCGAGCGCGGCCACTACGACATCACCCCCACTACCTTTGTCGTGTTGAACGAAGGGCAGAAGGGTGAGATCGTCGTCGAGCCCACGGCTGCTCCGCGCGCCGGCACTTTGGTCTTTGAGCACAAGTACATCTCCGACGTGGCGCGCAGCTTCCAATCGCCGCTCACCGCCGCGCTTGAGATGGATCACGACGGCGTCGTCATGCGCTTCCCCGAGTGCGTCCAGCATGAGACGGCCTTTGAGATCGGCCCCAAGCTGCGCTCTCTCTCTGCGGCCTGCCTGCGAGGTGACAGCCAGGAGAGCATCGCCGACCAGTTCCGCGCCGTCGCCGAATGCGCCGTGCTCGTCTACGGAGCCTCCAGCCGTCAGATTGATTCCATTGACAGCGTGCGCCCCGGAACCCGCGCTGAACTTTACCGCCGCATCCAGCGCGCCTACGTCTACATTCAGGACAGCTACACCGAAGAGCTTTGCCTGGAGAAGATCGCCCGCGTCGCCTGCATGTCGCCGCATCACTTCCACCGCGTCTTCAGCCAGGTCTATGGCATCACGCCCTTGCGCGCCCTGGCCGACCGCCGCATGCAAATGGCGCACAAACTTCTGGAGACGACCGATACGGCTGTCTCCGCCATCTGCCGCGCGGTGGGGTACCACAGCGCGCCAACGTTCTCGAATCTGTTCCGCGCCAAGTTCGGCATGCCGCCTTCGCTCTTGCAGCAGCGCAGCCGTCGCGTGCGGATGCAGTAAGCAACACGGTTAGGCAACACGGGCCAGGCACCAAGGTTAGAGATCTCCAAACGAAGCTCCGAACGACGTTGGCCGGCAGAGATGCCGGCCGTTTTTTGTCTTCCCGCACGCCAGCAGCAAATCTCCGCCGCCATTTCAGATTTCCATCCGGCCTGCCGATAACCAAAGGGAAGGCAATAGGCTTTCTTGGACAGTTTTTATGAATCAGACAATGCCAAAAGCAGAGACCACATACCAGGGCAGCGATGCCTTGGAGAACATCACCCTCGACGGTGGTCACGTACTCACCTACGCCGGGGGCGACGCCGGCCAGCTCATCCTGCTCTGCGCCAACTTTCTGCTGGAGCTGCCACTCTACACCGAGCGGCTCACCGCCTCCATTCGTCAGCGCGAGCACATTGCCGCCGCCGCCAGCGCGCAGCGCCTCGGCAACCTCCTGCTCGTCTTCGGCAGTGATGCCATCACCGGTACGCTGGGAGCTCTGGAAACCAGTCTGCGCTGCGGCCGCCGCCGTCAGGCACTCCTCGAGTGGCGCCGCGTCCAGCGTCAGCTCGATTGCCTTGTGCCGCAGGTGCAGCGCCTGATGCTTGAGGTGGCCACGCCCCGCGGCCGCGTTCAGTAACCGCGTCTCGTTTTACGTTTCAGGAGTTCCGTTCCAAAGCAGTGTTTCGCCGTATTGTTTCAACCGGGCACCATGTAGCTGGTAAACAATCACCGCGCCAAGGGTCAACCAGCCCGAGGCGCGGTTTTCTCATGATTGATTAATATTTCCTTATTTCAGATTGATGACAGAATTGCATGATGACAAAGTTGCATGATGACATAGCTGCATGAAGGGAAATGTCATTGCGACCGGAGCGCCGCAGGCGCGTAGTGGAGCGACCTTTTGTTTGTCTTGCACTCCCACTTGTTTTGCTCTCACAAAAATACAAAGGGTGGTTCGACTCCGCGCCCAAACAGCGGGTGCTGCGCTCACCATGACATTTTGTAAGTGTGAGATCTCCCTAGGTTGCCTAGCAGTCTGCTATTTCTTTTCGCCGGGCTCCCGCAGTCGCAGGTACTTGATCTCCGCCGTGGCGCACAGCACACTGGCCGTGTCATGCACTTCCACATGGCACAGGATCAGCCTTCGTTCGGTTCCCGTGACGGTGGCCGTGGCGCGCGCGCCGGTGCGGCAGGGCGCCACAAAGCGGATCGTCATTTCGATCGTCGCGGTGGTGGCCTCGGCTCCGGCAACGGTCAGGGCCGCTGTCCCTGCCGTGGAATCCGCCAGGGTCGCCAGCAGTCCGCCGTGGAAGCATTCGAAGATGCCATCCAGCGAGCGGTCGTAGGGTGCAAAAATCACGGCCCGCCCCGGCCCCAGCTCTTCCAGAACATAGCCGAAGGTCACAACCGAGGGGATGGCCAGCACCCTCCGGCGAATCTCCTCCGGCAGAAATTCTTCGTTCAAGTCCGTGCCGCCCATCTTCTTCCAGTGTCCTTTCGCGCGCCATTTGTGCTAAAAAGATGGCCCATGTACTACCTTCTCAAGAGCGAACCTGCAGTTTACTCCTTCGCCCAGTTGCAGAACGAGCGCGAGACCCTATGGGATGGCGTCACCAACCCGCAGGCCGTCATGCACCTGCGGCAGATGCACAAGGGCGACCAACTCATCATCTACCACACGGGAGACGAGCGCCGCGCCATGGGTACCGCCTCGGTCCTCAGCGTCAATGCCACAGACCCCAAGGTTCCCTTGGTGCGCATCAAGGTGGGCAAAGCTATCGTGAATCCCTCTAGCCTGTCCGTCATCAAACAGAGCGGGCTCTTTGCCGACTCGCCGCTGTTAAAGCAGGGACGGCTCTCCGTGGTTCCGCTCACCCAGAGGCAGTTCGAGGCCCTGGTGGACGGCAAGCTCTAACCCGGTTCTGCGGCCGCACTCCGCAGAAAAGAAAGGTCTTTTATGTCTGCACAGAAGATGTTCCAACGCTTTCTGCTCATTCTGTTGCCCCTCACGCTGCTTCTGGGCTCCACCTCGGCCTTTGCCGGATACCACAAGAATCCCGGTAAATCCGTCACCCTGATCAACGCCAAGGGTCAAAACACCGGCACGGCCACCATCAAGGAGAGCAAGGAGGGTGGCGTCAACATCCACCTGGTTGTAAGCGGACTCACTCCCGGCGAGCACGCTGTGCACTTCCACCAGACGCCCAGCTGCACCGCGCCGGACTTCAAGAGCGCCGGCGGGCACTTCAACCCTACCGCCGCCCATCATGGTCTGGATAACCCAGCCGGCCCGCACGCCGGTGACATGCCCAACTTCACCGTCTCAGCCGACGGTACCGCCGATGTCATGGTCTCC
>Ga0302266_10004667_pt1 | contig 10422 bp, 10 predicted proteins | sample III_Bog_E1_2_FD_194559 | JGI IMG/M metagenome (GOLD analysis project Ga0302266, IMG submission 194559) | Peat permafrost microbial communities from Stordalen Mire near Abisko, Sweden - III_Bog_E1_2 | ecosystem: Environmental > Terrestrial > Soil > Wetlands > Peat | place: Sweden: Abisko... | reverse complement strand
AGTGCTCATAGGGAAACCCGCCTCGAAAATAGCTTGCACCTTGCGATTTTGCCCGTCAAGCGCCCGAATGATGGAAGCCCTTGTCTATCAGCGCGTTTACACATTGGGCGCTGTAAGGCGCTCTGCGCGTTTACGCGCGTAAACGCATTGTCGCCACGCCGGATACACGCATTACCAAACTGCTGATTCAAAGTGCGTTCACGTCGCCCGCCTAAGATTTCAAGCCGGTTTACCGGCAGCATCCCATTTGGGGGTGACGTGTCGGCACTTCTCCCGATGCCGTAGGCAGCGCCGGTCTTGGGATGCTTAACCTGACACGGAACTCCGGCCCTGATAGTCGATCTGACCCCGGCGAAGCTCAGAGGTACAGCCCGCGCAACAGCCGGTCATCGTCGCCGGTGTGGGCGTCGGCATTGGTGGGTACGGTGGAGGCCAGCCGGTCATCCACGTCCAGCTTGTACGCTACCATCCCTCAAGCAGTATTCGGAGCAGGGTTTATCGTGGCACTACTCTCTGGAACCTGGATTGAGTGGCCTTAGTAGTTGTTCGGTTCGTCGGGGATGAGACTCTGGCCGCGCAAATGTCTAATGCGGAGAGGGTAATTTGTATAACAAGATGCTCTGCAAAAAGAGGCGAACGCCCCGTGTACCCATATCGAACTGTCCGCCTATAATTTAGTTACTTTCTCAAGGGTACGTGCAGGGAACTCAAGCACAATCTGCGGTCGAAGGGACCAGCCGAGTGGCTAACCTCAAGGAGTGCTAATGGTCTATCGAATGGCGATTCTGAGCGCCGCATTGATGTCGGGCATCGGACTCACGACTTCGGCGTATGCAAACCCCTCCGCGAGTGTCCCATTTGTGGGCTGCAAATCGGACGGCCAGGTAGGTCCACAGGACGCACCAACCGGCAAACCGAAGATAGTCACAATCTCTCCGCAATTGGCTCAGAGGGTCGCTTATTACAAGGCATCGGATGGCTCGGGTGTTCTCGCTCCGCGCGGCTGGTACTGCTTCGGGACGTACGGCTCCGATGGGTCGAACCTGTACGTTACTCCAATGCCGCTCAACTCCGCCCATCTATTCTCAAATAGCTGGAAGGGCATCTCCAGCTACGGAATCCAGCTCAGCGAATCCAACGGCGACACATCCGGCCGCTTCGAGGTTGCACAGATCATTGCTCGGGTTTTTCCTGCTCATTTGGCTTTCGTCAATCGAGTGATCGCCGAAGGCGTTGAACCCGCAACCTCGTTCCCCCGCGGCCCTTATCCCACAGATAAATTGACCTACAAAAGCAAAGAAGCCGTCGAATACGTAACCCCACCCAACACTGAAGGTCTGGGAACAAAGTCGTTCCTCGTAAGAAATGCCAACCCCATAGCTGGCGTCGCCCTCCTCACCGGTGAAGAACTCAATCTGACCCATCTCTCAGTCCGCCTATCGCCTGAAATGTCTGACCTGCTCTTCGTCATCATCCGGCAAGTTGAACAAGACAGCTCTCAGTCCGCTATTTCAAGGTCTGCAACGGCTAGGGGACAAGATGCCACGCCGGAAAGTTGCGCCAAGCTCAATCTGGCTTATGAATATCACGGCGATACGGGTACTTCCTCTTGTGTTCCTCATGCTGGGACTCAGAGTGTACCTCCCGAAACCTCCGACACGCTGCCGAATGGTATCAAAGAGTCCCCAGCAGGATGTTTGGAAGCAACAGCCCACACGAATGGTCCGTGCAAGCTCACCTACCCGAACGGCAACGTTATGGAAACTGGGGCGGATGGTACTACCTGGGTCACTGTCAAGAAGCGCGATATAAAATTTCAAGTCTTCTCGGGTCTTCCAGTAACTGGCCAATTCCAAACCATCATCATCACTAAGCTCCCTGAGGGCGATATTATAGAAGCCCCTCAATTTGAGAAAACTAGCATTCACGGTGACTGTCAATCGAGGACATATCAAATTTGGGGAACCGCAATTACGGACCCGAATGGAGTTTTCGATTCTGGAACTGGTCCAGAGAATGTTGCGCGGCGAGTGATACCTGACACACCGGTGGACACTGTGTTTCATGTTTTTTGCGCCGCCCCGGCCCCAACCAAACCCTGAACGAAAGTGCAGAGGCGGGTGGCCGACCCAACGTTTCTGAAATCTTGATCGTCCATCGATAGTGCGAAACCCTTCGCACTCTGCGCGTCCGCTCCCCGCGTTAGAATGGCACAGACGACCTCCCTATGCCGTTGGCTGCTATCACCCTTTGACCTGCGGATGGTGATTAACGCCTCGTAGTCTGCCCACAGGAGATTCCAGATTATGAGAATTGTACTTGTTGCAATATCAGCAATGCTGCTTTCTGGATGTCACCAGTCGCCAAATATCAACGATGTGGCCACTGATGCGAAAGCTGAATTACAGCGCCAGTTGAACCATGACTACACTGATAAGCACGCGACGGTACAGAAAATCAGCGTCGTGCAAACAGCCGCGCCCAAATATGAGGGTGAGGCGACAATTGCGGCCTACAATTCAATCTTTACAATTCCACTGATCGTTACTTCGGATGGCAAAACCACGCTCGTAACAGCAGATAGTCAGAAGCTAGCCACGGGATTTGAGTTGGCACTGCAACATGACCTCGCCACCCTTGACGGTAAGTATTCGGATTACATTTTAAGTCCAGCCTTGTTTAATATGATGCCCGGATCGTTGAAGGCGGTCAAAGCCGATTTCAGTACGCGGCTTAAGGTTGTCAGCCCTATTGACTCCGACGGGCGGTACTATTTTGGAAGCGGATGCGCACCCCACGAATGCACGATGAATGAAGCCGCTTGGACCATTGACAAAAATACAGGGAAAGGCGCTGCGATCATTATGGTCGCTAATGCGCCAATGAACCGTGACGAGCACGTTGGGGAAATGGCTCAGGCAATAGCTTCTGGCAAAGGCATTCGAGCAATGGACTCCGACGAGAAGACTTTTCGACTGTACGGCGCGACGATGGAAAGCCTCCCCCTCCACTCGCCGCTTGGGCAGACCAGCAAGGCATGACGGTAATGAACGTAGTGCCTGATACCCCCAGTTATCAAGCGCCGCAGAAATGAGTGAAACGCCGGGTGCCCCGTTCTGGATTCTCGAACCTGGCAGAGCATGAACCTCAATCGACCGAAACCGTGCTTTACAACTCCGCGCGGAAATCGAACCTTTAGAGTGGGCGGAAGGTAGACTTTCAAGAGAACCGACGCCAGCGAGGCGGTTAGCTGAATGTTATTTCCGAATCGGAGAATCAAAATGGAAGCATCCGGCGGATCAGATGTCAACGCTTACCCTACTCTTACCATAAGGCTCCAAGATGGTCAGCTTCACTTAGTCGATCCGCTGGATGTCCTAAAAGAGTGTGTCATTTTCATTATTTTCCCAAATAGCAGATCTGAGAACCTACCAATTGCAATCAGCCTAGCTCAGTCGACAACTGTTTACGGCGAACAGAAGGTCGGTGGACGAACAATGCACTGGGCCGGAATTACTTCCGCGTTGGAGGATTTAAAAAGAGGAGCTGAATTACTTCGCATTGCGGGTAGCTGGAAAGGCACAATGACGCAGATCAATGGCGAATTTATAAGCGATCCATTTAAGGCATATCTGACGATTTCTTGTTACCTACAAGGACGACAATGCACCAGCCAGACCGCTCATTGCCATAGGGTCATAGACGATCCGTTTCACCAGAATTTTGATGCGTTCACTCAGACTGTGAAGATCGACTCCACGTATCGGCCAAACTTGGATGACGTCGTCGTAGTTGCTACGGAGCACGTCAAGCAATATGCATTTCCTTGCAAACGTATGCTGGAACAATCACTGTTTCATTCGCAATTTAAATTCGAGCAAGCGCATCGCGCAGCTCCTCAAGATCATATCCAGGCGGCAGCGGTGGAGTATGGAATTAACATTTGCCCGTTCTTTGATTCCTCTAAATTCCGAGAGGTAGGCGCTCGGGAGGTGGAGGTTGTTTTGCCGATGAAAATGGCGGGTGGCCCAAGTCTCAAGATGAAAAATGGGCCACGTCGCTAGGGAAAGGGGGGAGCCTCAATGGGGCAAGGGACGGTTACGGTCGTCGTCGCCAGTCTTGGCATTATCGGAACTCTTTGCGGTATTGTTGTCGGGCATTTGCTGTCCCGATCATCGCAGAGGGAACAGTGGATGCGCGATCGCAGGCACGAAGAATTTCAAGAGCTTTTAGGAACTCTTGCTGCGTCCATGCATGCAGAGGTCGAAGCGATGTATCAGAGCGAATTGACCCCAGGGGAGCAAAAGGACAAAAGGCGCAAAACAGCAGATTTCTTCCAGGTCGTCCAAACACGAATCTTCACCTTCACCGATGTCAAGCGTTTGGACCTTAAACGCGAATGGCTTGCGGCGGTGAATGCCCATCTAACGAGCAGACCCCATGATCTCGGAACTTTCGAGAAAACGTACGAGGAGCTAACGCAAAAGCTAGTTGACGCCGCAACCGCGCACACGGCCAAGAAGAAATTGTGATTTCTTCGCTGAGAGCAGGATAAGCATTCCGGCCACTGCTAAGAGATGAGCATGGCTCTAGATCGCCGGGACGATATTTATCGCAACGGCCCGCTGGGATGCCGCTGTCCCAGCGGCATCCCAGGCGTTTTCGTTCTTCTCCTTCTCTTCCTCAAACGTACTGCCGAGAATCAGGTCTACGGCTCTCTGCGCGTTGGCGGCTGCATGAACAATAAGGCGGTTATCCTCTTCCAGCTTGGCAATCCAGTTCTGAATGTATGCGATGGTGTTGCGGTCGGTGTGGTCGTTGGCAATGCCAGCGATGGCCGAAAGGAAGGCCGCGCCCATCTCGGCAACCAATTCCTCTTTGCTGTAAAGCTCATCTCCGAAGCGGTCGCCAAAGGTGCGATGCAAGCGGCTCTCATGGCCGGTGCTGTGTACCAGCTCGTGAAACAGAGTGCTGTAATAGTGCGGCGCATCCACGAAGCGGGAACGCGCTGGCATGTGTACGGAATCGGTAGAGGGTCGGTAATATGCGCGGTACTCGGTGGGGCTGTTGAGATGGAGCGCGGGACGGCTCTCCCATCCGGTGACGATGCTCTCGCAGAGTTCGTCTTCGTCAACCTCCGGCGCGATGGCAGGCTGTGAGATTTCGGGAAGCGTGAGGCCGCCGCACTGCTCCACGTTGAACACCGTGTAATGGCAAAGAACGAAGGGAACGCGCTCATCCTCTTCTCTGCCGTCCTCGGTTGTCTTCGCGTATTCGGGAAGCTGCTTATAAAAGATAATCTGCGTTCCGTGTTCGCCTTTGCGAACCGTGCCTTTCAATGCCTGGGCCTGCTTGAAGGTAAGCCAGAATGGGGAGTTGTATTCGCTCGACCAAAGCAACAGAACATTGATGCCACGATAGGGCTTGTCGGTATAGAAGTTGCGCGGGAATGGCCCGCCTGCATAGCGCGGCGTCTGCCACGGCTTCTCCCACGGAATCACGCCTGCTTTGAGGCTGGAAATAATGCGGTCGGTAACGGTCTGGTAGATGCTGGGCCTGCTGCTGGTGCTTGGCTTCTTCATGGGTGCTTCCTCCCTCGTCGTTGCTTTTGCTTTTCATGCCGTGCGCGGCATGTACCTACATGCCGAACGCCACGTGGCGAACGCGGGGGGTAGCAACTGCAAGCAGAGGGGGATCGCCCACCCTTGCAACGAAGCGCAGCGAGAGTGGAAAGGGCGAAGCGTAGCGGAGGGCTGCACAAGCGAAGCGCGGAAGCCTGGGGAGACTGCTTGCGGGCGCGAGGGGGCAGCGCCCATTAGGAGGCTTGTCTACCGCATCCGTGCGCGTCAGCGCACCGAACTTCAGGGTCGGCGTTGCGGGCAGGACACAGGCCCGCATGGATGGGAAGCGGAAAACGCCCGGTACTATGGGCGGTTGCAGCGCGGGAAGGGTACGGCACCCTTCCCGACAAAGCATGGACATGGATTGACAAGCGTTAGGCTACAGGCTACAGTGAATCAAGTGAGAATACGCAACTTCATCCATAAGGGTTTGAAGAAGCTCTACGCGGACGACGCCACCAAAGGCGTTCCGCCCGACACCGTAGACAAGCTCCGCAAGATGTTTGCCTTTCTGGACGACATGGAAGACCCGGAAGAGTTGCGGACGCTCCCCTCGTGGAAGGCGCATATCTTGACGGGCGACCGCAAAGGAACATGGAGCCTGAGCGTTACGGCCAATCGGCGGTTGACCTTTCGTATCGATACAGCCGAACGCGAGATTTACGACGTGAATTTAGAGGATTACCACTAGGAGAAAAAACATGCCGCTCAAGAACCCGCCCCATCCTGGGGATTTCATTCGGACGGAGATTATCGAGGTCGCAGGCTTGACGGTCACGGCAGCGGCGATAGCGTTGCGCGTCTCGCGGCCTACGCTATCCAGTCTGCTCAATGGCAAGGCTGACCTCTCCGGGGATATGGCGCTCCGCATCGAGAAAGCCTTTGGAGTAAAGATGGACACGTTGATGCGTATGCAGTCCTCTTACGACATCGCCCAAACCCGCAAGCGCGAGAATCAAATCCGTGTGCCGCGCATCTCCGTATTGGCCGCCACGCATTAGTGCGAAGCGAACCTCAACGGCTCGGTTGAGGGAGGCCACACAAAGCGCACTAAGAACAGCCGCCAGCGGCGGCTCGTGCGCGAAGATTTGCCGCTAAGAACGCCCCGGCGGGGCAGCGGCAAATCAGAACCAATATCCGAAGAGATGGATTGAGTATCGAACTCCCTACGCCAGCCTCCGCCACGGCTCCGGCCAAAGACGGCTTCGGGAGATTCACGGTCAGCGCGGCCTGTGGCGCTGACCTCGTTTGCCTTTATCGTGCGTCTCTGCCGCCTTCGACGCCTTTGCCCTGGTATCGTCCGGTTGCGGCAACTCCCATCCCGCCATCCCCTGTAACACGCGGTCGGCGTGCTTGATGGTGTTCACATGCCCATAGTGGCTTTCAATCATGTGGACGGAAGTTCCCATCTGCTCGGCAAGGAAATACACATCCACACCTTCCTGCAAGCGGAGCGTGGCGTAGGTATGCCGGAAGCAATAGGTGGAGCGCGGAACGCCCTGCGTTCCTTCGCGCAAATTTGCTTCTCTCAGAAGATCGGCAATCAAGGAACTATAAAGCGTCTTAGCAGGCTTGCCGGTGATGTTGGTAAATACCCTGCCATCCAGCTCCGTGGCTTTGGAGATGGCACGGATGCGTTCTAAATAATCTCCGACACTCTTGGGCGCGACCAGTTGACGCGATTTGTCCTTGCCCTGCACGAATAGGACTACGATCTCGCGGCCCTCGCGGTCTTTTGCGGGCATGATGTCGCGCCAGCGGAGATTTTTCATCTCCACTGGTCTCATGCCGGTATTGCAGGCAATCAGAATCATGTTGTAGGTGACGGTGCGATACCAGATGCTCGAAGGCTTGTCGGCCTCACCAATCCACTTGCGGCCTACGGTGTGGAGCTTGCGATATTCCTCCAGCGTGAACTCGTCACGGCGCATCGTCTTGAGTTTTGGGCGCTCGTCGAAACGCTGGCTTGCAGGAACATAACGCTTCTTGACGGCGTAGTTCATCACCGCACCGAAGATGGACATTTCAAACCTGATGGTGGAATCGCTAATGAAAGGGACCACCCGTTCATCGGAAGGCTTGACTTCAATCGGCTTCAAAACGCGGATGCCCAAAGTTTGCTGAACCTTGGTGCGGCGCTCCGCTTCATGGTCCGCAAAGGTCTGAGCTGTTGCGGCTGTGATTTCCCGAACGCCGTTGCGTCGGTGGCGTCCCGCGCCGTTCTCCCGCCGCCATGCCGGATAACCACCCCAACGCTCGTCACCGATAAGGTGAACCTGCGTGGAACCTGCGTATCTGTCTAGTGTGCCTTCGATGACGGCACGAAGTTTCTTGGGTCGGGCGGCGCTGATCTCGCCGCGCTTCGCCCGCGCCTCCTGCGTCAACAGATACTCGTGGGCCACATCACGGAAGGGACGATTGAATACGGGAACGTCATGCTTGATGCGGAATCGAACGTCTGCGTCCTGATCGAAGGCGCGTTCCCGCGCCGCTTCTCTATCAGTTGTTTTGAGCGAAACCGTCTTGTAGCGGTCGGCCTTCGGCATCTTCATGCGGCAATACCACATCCGGTGGTCTACATCGCCGCGCCTAAAGAGAATCAGGCCGGGTTTCAGCTCCTCTTTCTCGGTAACAAAGGCCATATTCGCCTCCATCGTTTGACTCGTTCTGTGCAGATTCCGTGTAGCTTTTTTCTGCAAGCCATTGATTCTTCGTAGCTGTGCAGACTTCGTATGGAAGATTATAGAAAATTATGTTCTTTATTTCTAGTTATTTATGATATAGTTCTCATCCTGAGCGAACCGGGGCCCCCGCAGACAGGTCTTCGTCTGCGGGGTGGAGTTCGGGGGTGGTGAGTCGAAGGACCTGCTTCTGTCCTTCTCGCATTCAACCAAATGCGGTCGGCGGCCATTTCACCGGCCGCCAAACCCGTCTTTTCCCCTCGCATCCCGGAATCCCATCCGCCCCAAATCTCATCTGTAAACTAATGGCAGTGAATCGACCGCACCAGTCCCTCCTGCGCCATGCAGGAATCCCGGCCCTCATCGCGACCCTGGCCCTTGCCGCCGGCCCCGCGCTCCTCAGCGCCCAGGCCCAGAACCCTTCCTCGTCCGTAAATCCCTTCTGGGGCAGCGTCACCGCCCATCCGGTCACCGGCGACGTCCTCAAGCTTTCACTCGACGACGCCGTCCATCGCGGCCTGGAGAACAATCTCGGCCTTCGCGAAGCTGAAGCCGGCGAAAAGGAATATCACGCCCAGAAAGATCAGGCCCTCCAGCAATTTCTGCCCACCATCAACCTCGTTGGCGACACAGGCGTCTATCAGCACAATCTGGCGGCCCTCGGCTTCGGTCCCGGCATCATTAAGGATTTCGCTTCGATCCTTCCCGGCGGCCAAATCCCGGTGGGCCTGTCCTTCATCACCCGCGACACCCTCACCGAGGGCAAGCTCACCTTCAGCCAGACGCTCTTCTCCGGCCCCGTCATCGCCGGCTGGCGAGCCGCCGGTGCAGCCCAGCGTTCCGCCTACTTCGCCAAAATGACGGCCCGCGGTGAGGTCGTCCAGCAAGTCGCTACCGCCTACCTCCACGCCATTGCCGCCGCCAGCGAAATTGACAACGCCGGAGCCCTCGAGAGGCAGGACCAGGTCCAGCTCGACAACGTACATGCCGCGCACCTCGCCGGCACAGCCGCCAATCTCGAAGAACTCCGCGCCCGCGTCCAGCTTCAGACCCAGCAGCAAGCGCTCATCAACGCGGAAAACACTTACGAGAAAGACTTAATCCTCCTCAAACGCGAAATCGGCATCGACCCCGGCCAGGCAATCGCCCTCACTGACCCCGCCCCCTACAGCGATCTCGCCACCCAGACCCCCGAAGAAGTCCTCGCCGTCGCCTACAAGAGCCGCCAGGACTACCAGAACCTGCAAAATCAGGTCGTCGGATACAAAGCAATCCACGCCGCCTATCGCAGCCAGCGCCTGCCTACCCTCAGCTTCAATGGCTACTACGGCGTCAGCGAAGTCACCGGCGTCGGCTCCCACGGCAACTTCCTCGCCCAGGGCACGCTCAAGCTCCCCATATTCCGCGAGGCCAGCCTCCGCGGCGACACAGACGCAGCCCAGGCCCAGCTATCGTCCGTCCAGGCCCAGCTCGCCGACCTCAAGACCCACATCGATCAGCAGGTGCGCTCCGCTTTGCTCGACGTTGACTCCTCCCGCAAGCTAGTCGAAGTCACCCGTTCCAACGTCGAACTCGCCACCCGCACCCTCTCCGACGAGTCGGACCGAGTCAGCGCCGGAGTTGACGACAACCTGCCCCTCGTCACTGCCCAGGCCGCCCTCGCCTCCGCTCAGAATAACCTTGTCGAGAGCCTCTACCAGTACAACTCCGCAAAGCTCGCATTAGCCCGCGCCTCAGGCATCCTTGAGCAGCAATATCGCGTCTATCTCGGAAGATAAATTCCCGGTTGTTTTAACCGCTTCTTGCCCCTATAACGGCAACCGTTTCATTGAAAAGTTATCGGCTGCCGCCTGCTCCCGTGTACCTTAGAAACAAGAGGCGCTCATCCCGTATGTCCAGAAAGCTCAGCACCAAATATTACGTCGAGCCGGACCCGGCTGCCACGGCGCGCCGCGCGGCTCAGTACTTCGTCGAGATGGCCGAGGAAGCGGTCGCCGCCCATGGCCGAGCCCGCATCGCTATCAGCGGCGGTTCCACACCCAAGGCCGCCTTCCAGTTGCTTGCCGACTCCAATGAACCCTTTCGCTATCGCATGCCCTGGGATAACCTCGACCTCTTCT
>Ga0302266_10004666_pt1 | contig 10429 bp, 3 predicted proteins | sample III_Bog_E1_2_FD_194559 | JGI IMG/M metagenome (GOLD analysis project Ga0302266, IMG submission 194559) | Peat permafrost microbial communities from Stordalen Mire near Abisko, Sweden - III_Bog_E1_2 | ecosystem: Environmental > Terrestrial > Soil > Wetlands > Peat | place: Sweden: Abisko... | reverse complement strand
CGGGGTCAGGGTGACCGACAGCGTATGCGCTCCGGCGGTCAGTACTGTCCCCGAGGCCGGCGTATAGGCGAACGTCCCAGCTACCGTCGAGCTGGCGTCGAGCTGGGTCGCGCTCAGAGCCGTCCCGTATGTGATCGCAGAAGGCGTGGCCCAGCTGATGGTTGGAGTCGCCTGGTTTACCGTCAGCGTCACGCTATCGGTCACATGAACCGTCTCATAGATCGGGAGCAGCGTCGATGGCACAGTGGAAGGCATGCCGTCGGACACCGTGATGGTCTCCGTGATCGCCAGCAGCGTCGAGGGAACCAGCGAGACCGTGTCGCTGATGTGGATCTCCTCGATGTCCGGTGTAAGCCCAGGCTCACCCATCGCCGGCAGTGTTCCCACGCCTGTCATCTGCGCCGTCTGTGGCGAGGTTCCTGCTGTATCCGTGATCGTCACAGTTGCCTGCAAAAGATCCGGCGGAGGCCCGCCAGTTCCGCTGCCAGGCAGAACTGGCGGGCTGAAGACAACTTCGATGATGCAGCTAGATATCGCTGCAAGGGATGTCCCACAGTTGTTGACCTGCCCAAAGGCGGTCGAGCCCGCACCTGTAATTGTTATGGAAGAGATGGGCAGCGGGTTCACATCGTTGTTAGTCAACGTCAAGGTCTGGGGGGCCGAGGTTGCACCCTGCGCCACCGAGAACGACAGGAGGAACGGCGTCAGCGTCACCAGCGGGGTTGTTCCGCCGGCATTTCCGTACAGAGCGATCGGCTGTGTCGCAGTGCCCGCGGTCGGCGTGTCGTTGACCGTATCGATGCCCGTCAGCCATCCACTTCCACTCAGCGGACCGAAGTCCACGTTGACGGGACAGATCGAACCCTGCGATATCGATAGCCGCGTGTAACAGTCCGCGCTTCCAGTCGGGCTGGTCACATCACGCAGAAAGTTCGAGCTGGAGATGCCCCACGCCGGAGCCGCCAGGAAGGGTGTTGTAAAGCCCAGGGCTCCGCCATTGCCCGCGTTGAGAACAGTGGCCGTCTGCGCTGCGCTCACTGTATTGACGGCTTGCTGGGAGAAGGCATTGTTCGTCGAGGCGGAGCCGGTAAAGTTCAGCACCGACTGCGTCACATCGATCTTGCGCACGCCGCCGAACGCGCTCGCGATGTACATGTTCGCCTGCCCGTCCAACCGCACAAATCCAGGCTGATTCAGGAACGCCTGCGTCGCATCGCCGTCGGAACCTGACTGGTTCGAGTCGCCGTACCCGGGGCCGTAATACCCATACGTTCCGGGCAATCCAGCCACATTATGGATCGTCCCTGTCGCCGCATCGATCCGCCGCACATGGCAGGACGACCCGTCGACGAGATAGATATCGTCCGCCGCATCGATCACAAGGCTGCTCAGGTTCGCAAACGTAGCTGCCGACGCTGGTCCTTCATCGCCGCCTCCACCCGAGCAGTAATTTTGCTGGGCCGAATAAACCTCTTGTCCGGCAAACGTGCTGATGAATCCCGTGGTCGCATCGACCCTGCGCAGGATGGTCCCGCCGCCGTCGCTGAAGTACAGATTGCCCTTGGAGTCGAAGGCCAACTCTCCCGCTGTCACCTCAGCGGAGGTGGCTGTCCCGCCGTCCCCCGTGTATCCATACGTCCCGTTGCCCGCGAAGAGCGTCACCACCTTCGTCGTCGCATCCACGCGCCGAATCATGGAGTGGTACGTGACGATCCCTGAGTTGGAGGTGACATAGCCGGTATCCGAGAAGAACAGGTTGCCGCCCCGGTCAAGAGTAATTCCCCCCACCGTGCCCACCGTTGCCTCCGACGCAGGGCAACCATCGCCCCAGGAGTCCGTCTGCGCCGCGCACCCGGCCCTGCCGTAGTAGACGCCCTGGTTGATCCACTCCATCGTGCCGTCGAACACACCGGTGCCCGCGCTCGTGGGCCACGAGGGAGCGCTACTCCCGGTCGTTCCGCCGGTGAATGCGGTGAAGAGATACGTCGTCCCGTTCACGTTGACCTGCAGCCGATTCGTCGGCCCGAATCCGGTACTCGGAGACCATGTCGCAGGTGTGGTGAAGCCTACGAAATTGATGATCGAATTCGTCGCGCTATCGATGTAGCGAAGCTCGGTCGGCTGACCGTAGTTGTTGCCGTTGTTGTCGCCAAGATAAAGGCCGCCTCTGGAGTCCAGCGCCAACGGTCCAGCATAGCCAATCTCCGCTCCCAGCGCTGTTCCTCCATCCCCCTCCACACCCTGCGCATACCCACCATACGGCCACGGCGTCCCCGCATACAGGTGAATCTTCCCGGCCGTATCCACCTTCCAGATCACCTCGTTCTCGGTGTCCGAGATGAACTGGTTGCCTATCGGATCGATCGCATACCCGTTGATAAACGACACCTCGGCTTGTTTCGCTGGTCCATCGGCTCCAACTATTCCGGCCGCGTGGCCATTTGCCCCTCCAACCACCGTGGAAATGATTCCGGGCGTCATCGCCGCAACCGATCCCGCACCAATCCCCGTCAGCGGGAATGTATAAGGAATGCCAACGGTGCCTTCAACATCTGTTACCACCATCGGGGCGGTACGGAACCCAGGCCATTGCGGCGTAAACGTCACCGGCACCTGGCAGGTCGTCCCTATGGGATTTAGGGTCACACCATCGATCACGCAGCCCGTAATGGTACCCACCGTAAACTCCGTGAACCCAGTCATCACGCCGATCGATTGCAACTTCTGCGAGGTGTTGAGCTCTACGGTCACGGTTTGCGTCGCACTCTGTCCTATCGGCACCGTCCCAAAGGTATAGTTCGTCTGGTAGTAGAGCGCAGTCCGCGAAGGCAATCCGGTCTCGCCCACCATGTGCAACGTCTGAGTATTGTAGTAGAACGTGCTGACGCCATTTTGCGTAATGATGGGCGCACCACCGTTATCGTCCTGCACGCTCACATCGGCCGAGTAGTAGGCATACGTCAGCGGCGAGAATGACACCGTCACTGTGCAGTACGCACCAATAGCCAGCACCGACCCGCAGGTGCTGCTCAAAACCGCGAACCGCGCCGGATCGTTACCTGTAATGACCCAGTACGGATTGATGTTCAGGGGAGCTGTCCCTGTGTTGGTCAGATTGAAGGCTTCGGTCGCTGTCGCTCCCGGCAGGGCAGTGATGATCACTTCCGACACCGAGAACGTCCCCACCGGCGCCAGGCCTGTGCCTGATAGCGATACTGTCTGAGTCCCGTCGCCGGTGCTCGCGTTGTCCGGCAAATTGAATGTCCCAGTAAATGGACCCGGCGCGTTCGGCGAAAACGTAATATCGATCTCGCAGGTTGCACCGGGGGCCAGCGTCGGGGTCTGCACCCCGCTGGAGAACCCGCAGTGGTCCGTCTCCTTGAACACCCCATACGAAGAGGTAAAGTAGGGATATTGCATATACAGGGTGATGTTGCTCGTGTTCTTCAGGTACAGCGGCTGCGATGCTGATGTTGTTTCCTTCGCCACCGCGGTAAAGCTCAGTGGGCCGCCGGTGAGCGTCACCGTTGGCAATGGTCCCGTACCCATGCCCGTCAAATTGACTCCGACCCCGGCTTGCGAGAAGGCAAAGTTGGTGAAGGGACCGCCATCGTTGATGGGTGAGAAGGTGAAAGACGCACCGCAGCTTTGGCCCGGCGACAGGCTGTAGTTATTCGCATCGCAATCCAGAATGTTCGGATTCGCCATCAGATACGGCACAATGCTGAAGGGCGTTCCTCCCGTAGTGAGCCCCAATGCAGTACCTTGCGTGCCCGTGGACGGGCCGGACTGTAGGATATCCCCGTTCGTCAGGATCACCGATTGCGCCGGCGACGTGCTCCCCACATTCACCGATCCGAAGTTCAGCGGCGCGCTCGCGTTCGCGACCAGCCGAACGCCATCCGGCTCCAGCACATACAGATTCCCGCCGCCATCGGCCACCACACCCGCGGCGCCGCTCAAGCTCGCCGCCGTAGCGGAGCCGCCATCGCCCAACGCCGCGCAAGCGCCATCGCCCGCCACCACGGTCGACATAGGAATCGCCAACCCCGCGTTGGCCGTCGGGCTATACTCCAGCACACCACAGCTCTGCGGCAGCGTGATGTAGATATCGTCCGATGCATCGACTGACAAACTCACCGGCTTGCCACTCGAATACACCGTGCTGATGTTGCCGCTCATCACGTCCACGCGCCGCACGGCATTGTTCAAGCTATCGGCGATGAACACATCGCCAAGCGAATCCACCGCAACGCCTGACGGATAATCGAGGTCCGCCAACGCCGCTAGACCGGCATCTCCGTTATTCGCCGCAGGCCCATTTGTCGGCCCACCCGCAATCGTATAAATGTCTCCAACAACCGCCGTGGTCCCGGCAATCTCCGTCGCGATCAGGTTTGCAATCGCCGTTCCGCCCGCATACACCACGCGCACCGCATCGTTCCCCGCATCGGCGATGAACACATTCCCATAGCCGTCCACCGCAATCTGCACCGGAATGTACAACTGCGCCGCAGTCGCCGGCCCCAGGTCACCGGAGAACCCAGTCCCCGGAGGCTCATTCGCATTCAGCGTCCCGGCAATCGTCGTGATGATGCCGGTTGTAGCGCTCACCATCCTCACCGCCTGGTTATTTGTATCCGAGATGTACAGATTTCCCGCCGCATCCAGCGCCACGCCCGCCGGCCCATTCAACGCAGACTGCGTCGCCAGCACCCCATCCGTCCCCGCGCCTCCGTTGCTCACGCCGCCCGTCGGCCCGATGCCCGCAATCGTATAAACATTCCCAGCGACCAGCGGTCCCGCGATCTCTGGAAACGTCCCTTGCTGGTAGTACAGCCGCACCACGTTGTTGCCCGTATCGGCGATGTAGATGTTCCCCATCACATCCATTGCGACCGCAGCGGGCGTCACAAACTGCGCTCCGCTGGCCGGGCCTCCATCGCCCGCGTACCCAGCCTGCGGGGTCACATCGTTGCCGATCAGGTCGGAGATTGTCCCTGGCGTAACCACCGCCTGCGGATGCGTGCCGGTGCCTGTCAACGGAAAGTTTACGTACACATTGCGGCTAAGCGAAAAGTCGTAATACACCACCTGCAGCGGAGCCCATCGCCCAATCGGCGCCTGCGCTGAGCCCCATCCCGGCAGATACGGTTTGAAAATCACCGTCACCGTGCACTGCGTTCCCGCAGGCACAAACCCAACGCACGGGTCGCTCGACACATAGAAATCAGGGGATTCATTCGTTGAAACTCCCTGCAGAATTACCGTGCTGTTGAACGTCAGCAAAACATCCTGCGAGCTGGTCTGATACTCCACGGTCACTGGAAACGGCTGGTAGCTGGCCGTCACCGTTTGCGCAGAGGCGAGCGCGCCCCATCCCAGCAACAGCGCCCCAACCATCAGCGCGTATGAGCGCCGCATCCCGCGCACAACCCCCGAATTGTCGATACGTTTCACCATCGCTTGCTCCCTGCTCTCCAGTAGTTCTGTTTGGCTGAGGGTTTTAGGAGAAAGTGAGGGTGACGGTTACAGTGATGACCTGGCCAGCGGCCAGGTTCGTCAGAGGGCTCGCTAATATGGTCGAGGTGAGAGTTGCTGGAATGATTTCATTCACAATATTGTTCGCAGGATTGTTGTCCTCATAGGAACTGGTGCAACTGCTTGGGCTGGCTATGGAAGTGCGGTTTGCGACGGATCCTGTGAACGAACTCCCCCCATTCACGAACAACAGCGGCAATTCAGCCACGCACATTGGGACACTCGTCTGGACTGCGTTGATAGCCGTAAGGGTGTTCGGAACGGTGTAGTTCCCAGTCAGCACCCAATTGACGGCGGGACTGAAGGACACGCGCGCCGTAAGTCCCACTTCCGCGCTTAGGTAGGTGGTCCCGGCCGATGAATACACCAACGAGAGATTCGAAGCGTTCCCGAATGGATAACACTTGAGCTGGTTTCCGCCTCCAACCTGGCAATAGGTACTTGGATCGCTGTTCGCCGAAACATTTCCACTCACGAAGAGAATTGCCGGATCGCCCGGAACGGTGTTTCCCGAGAGTAATGCTGCCAGGATCTGGTCCCCGGTTGGACCATACGAGGCGCCAGTCAGCGTTACAAGCGAGTTGTGAAAGTCTCGATGCGCCGCCAGCGTGCCATCGGGATTCCTGACGTCGATCACCCAATGGCCGTGAATCTTGATGCCCTCACCGCCCGGCTTACTGGGCTTGGCACTCTCTTCCTCTACCTCTCCGGCTGTGGCCCTGGGCTTGGCTTCCGCCTGCGCTGCTCCAGGCAGGAGAGCACTGAACGGGACGGACATAAAGGCGCTCGACGCTGGTGTTAGCGCGGACTTCGTAGCAGTCTGCTGCGCGAATCCTTTCTGGCTCCCGGCAAACATCAGAACGAGGCCACATACCCCGATCACCGACTCCAACCAATACGACTTGCGCTGCTTCCGATGCTGTTCCATGATTGACCTCTCCCTGATTGAGTTCCTGCTGAATGTTGGTGACACGCTCGACTGCGTCCGGCGTCGCTTGAATCCGTTGGTTCATCCATCCGGAGGCCTCGGCAGCCGAAACTCCGGATCCGGCGCCGACCCCTCACCCTCGATCGGCTCCGCGCCATCGCCGCGCACCAGCCGCGTCACCCAGTGCCGCTCGACCGTAATCTCGATCCGTCGCATCGGCCCCGTCGCCGGCGGCAACACCTCGCCGCTGGTCTCTGAGACTGCCGTCTTACGCCGCAATAGCCACATGGATCGTCTTCGCCTCGTTGCGATGTCATGCACTACACCACACGCAGGGCGAAAACCAATTTCAAGAGATTTGAAGAAAATCTTGAAAGTTATTTCCTATCTGAATCAACTACTTAGCCGGAACATATCAAAGACACAACTCGGGTTCTGCCCCATTGCAACAGGCAGATACGTGCGAGAGGTTGTCTTCCATCGGGCTACCTGGAGGAGTTTTTGGTGGTGATGTGCACAGTGCCGGCGCAGATCTCGCACATGGCGGCGAGGCTTGCCGGTCAGCGGAGCTGGGCGAGTTCTGCCTTGGCGGCCTTGAGCACCGGAACATCCGGATCGGCGTCTTTCCAATCGTTGAGGAAGCTCTGGTAGGCCGCGCGGCTGGCCGCAACATCCCCGGCTGCCGCCTCAGCCCGTGCCAGTCTAAGTCGCGCTGTGGGATACAGCACACCGAATCCGTTACCCGGGTTGGCCACGATGCTTTGGTAATCCGCTGCGGCCTTGCCGGGCTGGCCCATCTTCATATAAATCGTGGCACGTACCGTCCGTGTCACGAAGCCCGCCATCTCGTACGGACGCGAAGGCTCAAGGTCCGCCAGAGCCTGCGCGAATTTGCCTTCCTGCATGGCCACCACCGCGCGCATGCGTGGCATCACGATCGAAGCCTGGTCCGTTGGCGCATGCTGGTCGTGTTCGTGCGCGGCGAGGTAGCGCTTCGCATACATGACATCGCCGGACATCGCGAACTCCAAGGCTGCATCATCACTGTCCAGATAACCCTTGGAGATGCGTGCGAGATAGGCGTGCGCGTCTGACGGATAACCGTACAGACGAGCGATCATCGCCAGTTCTACGAGCACGCCGTCTACGATCTCGCCTTTGCCCAGCTTGCGGTCCTCGTCGATTTCAAGCTCCAGAAGCCGCTTGGCTTCCGCGTATTTACCATCCATCGATCGTGCCTGGCCGAGATAATAGTTGCGTAACTGCCACTGCTTGGCCTCGAACTCGTTCACAATACGATCGAAGGTCGCCTGATCATGCTCATAGAACGCTATCTCAAAGGTGGTGTTGCTTCCAACCGGGTTCGGCCCTTGCGGGGAGGACTTAGCCTCAAGAGCCTTCGCCTCCGCGAAGCGGCTCGCATTCTTATAAGCACGCGCCGTCACGGAGTAGGCCTTGGGGTTTATCTGGATGGCTCGCTCGCCGGCTACGATGGCCTCTGGAAAATTCCCGAGCTGATTGTCGAAGTTGGCGATGTTCACCCACGGGCGATAGTCATGCGGATACATCCCCGCCCACGCCCGGAACGCATTCAGGCCGGCCACCGCATCTCCCAATCCGTAGGCGTAGTACCGCGCTTCAATCCCCAGCCGGTCGCTCTCGCCAACGCGATCGCGCAGATCGAAGGCCTTTTTGAAATTGGCCGAGGCTAGGTGGCCCTCCTGGAGTTCGTAGTATTTTCCGGCCATCGCCTCATACGCCAAGGCAAATTGAGGATCGAGTTCGACAGCTTTTTGATACAGCGGCAGCAAGACCATCTCCGTCGCTCCCTGCGTATTCATGTATTGCGCCGTCGAGTAGGCCCGCAATGCCTCCAGCGAACTTGTCGCAGCCTGGGCGAGCGGAACGTCGTTGCGCTGAATCGATTGGGCCGACTCGCCCAGTTTCGAGCGCATTGTGTCGGCCAGGGCGTCCACCGTGGGCAGGACCTTCGACTTGTCTGCCGCTTCCAGCTTGTCGGAAGCCACGCGCTTGCCCGTGACGCAGTTTGTTGCGTCCATTGTCAAAAGATATTGGGGACCTACGCTTGCAATGCCTCCAGTCAGCACGACCTGCCGGTTGTCTCGTTCACAGACTTCACGGGCAATCGCCGGGCTCAACGGGGTATCCGGCTTCAGACCCATTAGGCCGAGGGTGCTGACCGCATCCTGGTCGCTGGAGACACCTACAAGCGGCGACTGCCCCAGTTCAATCTCCATGGCGCGCTTCAGGCTGCGGTCAAATGTGGCATCGCCTGTGGTGTTCGTGAAGTCCGCAACGACAGCTCCCACGAATTGGTCAGGCGGCACAGGGTGTGGCCGAAATCGTACGGCGGCCACGGTGACGAGGATCAGGGCCACGACCGCTGCGACATAGGGCCAAGCGCGGCGCGGCCTGGCGGCTAACGGTGGCAACACCGGCTCGTCGATCACCATTCGCGTGCGCTCGCTCGCTTCGTAAATGACATGATGCGAAGCTGTGCCGGCGGTCTCTGCCTGGGTCGCGCGATGCTTCACCGCACCGCTGAACTGGTACCCTACGCCTTGGATCGTCACAATATAGTCCGCGTTGTCGCCGAGTGCCTTGCGGAGTATAGAGATGTGTTGCGCAAGCGTACTTTCTTCGACAAACGAATCGATCCATACTGCCTTCAGCAGAACTGCTTTGGGAACTGCTTCTCCAGCGTGCGATACCAGATAGGCCAGTACCTCATACGCCTTCGAGCCTAGCGGAACTCTCTCACCCCGGCGCGCAAGCACGCGGAGATCGAGGTTCAGTTGAAAAGCGCCGAAGAAATAAGAACCTTGATTGGCCAGAGCCATTGGTGGGACCTCATGAATTAGATCGCAGTATCCATCTTCTATCTGTGCCTCGCAAAGAGTTCCGTACGGTTGATTATCCCTCATTGGCTCGCGACTGAAGCTGCCTCTCAAGTGTGCTCAGTGGGCCCGTTGAGTCGGCTTGTGTTTACCAATCATGATGTCAACTGATGATAACCGGCCAATGCACGTTCCCAGCGCCGAGGAATCATGGAAACGTTCGCTGGCGATTTTGCACTCACCGACACTGAGAATTACTTGCGGGCGGGAGGAACAGCGGCAACCTCGGATTTGTTCAGCGGAATAGCCAGACATGAATCGTATGCCCCTCCCGTAAAAATAGTGTGCAATCCACGGTTGACGAGTTCGCGATGGCCGAATGCCGGGTATCTCGCTGCGTCGCGCCCCTGAATCGTTAACTGCAGAGCGGCTCCAGCTTCGAAAAATGTAGCAGACGGCCAGATCTCAATTTCTACTGGCACAACGTCAGCGGGACGCAGTTTTTGAATATGTGCATGGCTATGCCACGGACGCAGAGGCGTGCTGCGGGTGGTGTCTAGCTCCCTGTGTGAAGTCCGGAGCCATCCCTTTGCCAGCCCATCGCGCTCGTATCCGTTAAATCCGGAGAAGTAGACCTCTCGCCCAGAGGAATCAAGTTTTCGCAGCACGACGAACAGGTCCAGATCATCGCCTTCTGAGGTGCTGACCCAGAGCTTCAACCTCATGCCGCCAACCAGTTCAACGGCTTGCTCAAATCGAACAGAGAATGCAGCTCTGCTATTGCGCTTTTGAGGCTGATACTGCACCTTTCCTTCGGAAGCGGCAGGTTCGCTTTGCAGGGTGCCGGTATTCGCGCAGAGGTACAGCGGGGTTGATTGCACCGACGGAAGTGGCCAAGTCTGCTCGCTGCGAACCTCCTGTCTGTAATAGCCTTTCCGGACTTCCAGGCGTATCTTCTGTTCTCGGTCGAATCCGTTGTCGAGGTCCCGTAGGAAATGGTCCAGAAATCGCTTCTGCCAATTGAGGGCCTCCTCGCCATAAAATGTCTCCCACTTCTTTCGCCCATGAGTGAACACCCGAGGTACTCGAAACGAGCTTGCCG
>Ga0302266_10004631_pt1 | contig 10490 bp, 6 predicted proteins | sample III_Bog_E1_2_FD_194559 | JGI IMG/M metagenome (GOLD analysis project Ga0302266, IMG submission 194559) | Peat permafrost microbial communities from Stordalen Mire near Abisko, Sweden - III_Bog_E1_2 | ecosystem: Environmental > Terrestrial > Soil > Wetlands > Peat | place: Sweden: Abisko... | reverse complement strand
AGCGCCGTGAAGCAGGTGGCCAGCGGGCGCTTCGGCGTGACGACCAACTACCTGGTGAACGCCGACGAGTTGCAGATCAAGATGGCGCAGGGCGCCAAGCCCGGCGAGGGCGGGCAGTTGCCCGGCCACAAGGTGGATGAGACCATCGCCCGCACCCGCCACTCGATTCCCGGCGTGGGCCTGATTTCGCCGCCGCCGCATCATGACATTTACTCCATTGAAGATCTGGCGCAACTGATCTACGACCTGAAGAACGTGAACCCGCAGGCGCGCATCGCCGTGAAGCTGGTTTCGGAGGTGGGCGTGGGCACGGTGGCCGCCGGCGTCAGCAAGGCGCACGCCGATGTGGTGCTGATCTCCGGCGACAACGGCGGTACCGGGGCATCACCGCTGAGTTCCATCAAGCACGCCGGCCTGCCCTGGGAACTGGGCCTGGCCGAGACGCAGCAAGTGCTGCTCTTGAACGATCTGCGCAGCCGCATCAAGGTGCAGACCGACGGCAAATTGCAAACCGGACGCGACGTGGTGATTGCCGCGCTGCTGGGCGCAGAGGAGTTCGGCTTTGCCACCATGCCGCTGATCAGCATGGGCTGCATCATGATGCGCAAGTGCCACCTGAACACCTGCGCGGTGGGCATCGCCACCCAGGACCCGATTCTGCGCGCGCGCTTCCAGGGCCAGCCAGAGCATGTGGTCAACCTGTTCTTCTTCATCGCCGAGCAGGTGCGCCAGCACATGGCTAAGTTGGGCTTCCGCACGGTGGATGAGATGGTGGGCCGCGTCGAACGGCTGGATGCCTCGATCGCCGATGTGCATTGGAAGGCCAAGGGCATCGATCTTACCTCGATTCTCTACTCGCCCGAGCTGCCTTCGCGCGTGGCCCGGCGCAAGATGCAGGCCCAGGATCACGGGCTGGAAGCGGCACTCGATCATGCGCTGATTGAGCGGGCCAAGCCGGCGCTGGAGTCAAAGAAGAAGGTGACCGGCAGCTTCGCCATCCGCAATGTGCATCGCACCGTGGGCGCCATGCTGGGCGGCGAAATCGCGCGCCGCTACGGCTCGGCCGGCCTGCCTGAGGAGACCATCCACTTCAACTTCCATGGCTCGGCCGGGCAGAGCTTCGGCGCCTTTGTGCCCAACGGCGTGACGCTCGAACTGGAAGGCGACTCCAACGATTACCTGGGCAAGGGGCTTTCCGGCGGACGCATCATTGTCTATCCGCCCAAGACCTCGAGCTTCCTGCCCGAGGAGAGCATCCTGGTGGGCAACGTGGTGCTCTACGGCGCCACCAGCGGCGAAGTCTTCCTCAACGGCATCGCCGGCGAGCGCTTTGCCGTCCGCAACTCCGGCGCCACGGCGGTGGTAGAGGGCGTGGGCGACCACGGCTGCGAGTACATGACCAACGGCACGGTGGTGGTGCTGGGCGCAACCGGACGCAACTTTGCCGCCGGCATGAGCGGCGGGCGCGCCTTTGTGTACGACGACCAGGGCGACTTCACTTCGCGCCGCTGCAACACGGCCAGCGTGGATCTGGAGCCGCTGGTCTCGAAAGAAGATGTGGCCGAGGTCCGCACCCTGCTGGAGCGGCACCGCGACCTGACTGGCAGTCCGCGCGCGGCCTGGATACTGGAGCATTGGGCCGAGGCGCAGCCGCAGTTCATCAAGGTCTTTCCGCACGAGTACAAGCGCGTACTGGGCATTGCGCGCGCCGAAGCGCTTTATGTTTCCCCCACAACTTCGTCGCCTCTGGTGGCGGCCACCGAGGTGCAGCATGGGTAAGGTCACTGGCTTTCTTGAGATTGAGCGCGAACAACCCTCACGCCGCAAGGTCGTGGACCGGGTTCACGACTGGTTCGAAATCTACCAGCCCTTCCCCGAAGAGAAGCAGCGCGAGCAAGGCGCCCGCTGCATGGATTGCGGTGTGCCCTTCTGCCACACCGGCTGCCCGGTCAACAACCTGATTCCCGACTGGAACGATCTGGTTTACAACGGCCGCTGGGAAAGCGCCGTTCGGCGGCTGCACGCCACCAACAACTTTCCCGAGTTCACCGGGCGCATTTGCCCGGCGCCGTGTGAAGCCGCCTGCGTGCTGGGCATCAATCAGCCGGCTGTCTCCATCAAGCTGATCGAGCGCAGCATTGTCGAGCGCGCCTGGGAGGAAGGCTGGATTCATCCCGAGCCGCCCGAGCAGAACACCGGCAAGCGCGTGGCCGTGGTGGGCAGCGGGCCCTCCGGCCTGGCGGCCGCGCAGCAGTTGCGCCGCGCCGGCCACTCGGTCACCGTGTATGAGAAGAACGACCGCATCGGCGGCCTGCTGCGTTACGGCATTCCCAACTTCAAGCTGGAGAAGCACGTCATCGACCGGCGCATCAACCAGATGCGCGCCGAGGGCGTCACCTTCATCACCAGCGCCCATGTGGGCGTGAACGTGCCCATCGGAACGCTCACCGAGCACTACGACGCCATCCTGCTGTGCGGCGGCTCAGAGCAGCCGCGCGACCTGCCGATCGTTGGCCGCGACCTGAAGGGCATCCACTTCGCCATGGAGTTTCTGCCCCAGCAGAACCACCGCTGCGAAGGCGACACCATGGATCCTTCGCTGGACATCCTGGCCAAGGACAAGCGCGTGGTCATCATCGGCGGCGGCGACACCGGCGCCGACTGCCTGGGCACCAGCCTGCGCCAGGGCGCCAAGAGCGTTCGAGATCATGCCCAGGCCGCCGGAGCAGCGCGCCGCCTCCACTCCCTGGCCGATGTGGCCGCTGCAGTTGCGCACCGAGACCTCGCACGAAGAGGGCGGCATCCGCGACTGGAGCATCAACAGCGTGCGCTTTACCGGCGACGAAAAGGGCAACCTCAAGCAGTTGCACGCCGTGCGCGTGGGTCCGCCGCCGTCGTTTGAACCCATCTCCGGCTCGAAATTCACGCTCGACGTGGACCTGGTGCTGCTGGCCATGGGCTTCCTGGGGCCGGTGCGCGGCGGCATGATCGAGCAGATGGGCCTGGATCTGGACAAACGCGGCAACGTGGCCACCAAGGACGGCTACATGACCTCGGTGGACGGCATTTTTGCCGCCGGCGACATGCGGCGCGGGCAGTCGCTGGTGGTGTGGGCCATCTCCGAGGGCCGCAAGGCAGCGGCAGCCGTGGACAGCTACCTGGCCGCACATGAAGTAACCCCGGCGCACCGCCATCACGCGCTGGTTTAGCGCGTTTTCAAGGATAGTGTAAGGAACTGGGTGCCCCATCCTTTTCGCGTTTTTGTTTTTGCAGCTAGGGTGGGATCGCATGCACTTTACAAGCGTTCTTTGCCGGGTGCCGGACGCCCCAGGTCCCGATTTTGGGACCTGGGAAAGCACGATTCAAAGGCACCAAATCACGCGGTCAGAGACCTAGTGGCATCCAGACTTTAGTATGATGCCGTAGTATTCCATGTTCGGGAGTGCATTCACATGGAGTGGCTTGACCAACTGGTTCGGTTTACGAGTTCCTACCCTCTTTGGAGCCGCGTTCTGGTGTGTGTCGCGGTCGCCGTCATTGTGTTCACTTTGATTCTGGCACCGCGACGGAGTGCTGTTCAAACATCCACCGCGACTGTCGATACGAAAAATGCTGCGCTGAATGAGCGTTGGCTAATCGTTCAAGGGGTCGAGCTTTTCGGGTCTGGGTCTTCCTCCTTTGCTGGAGTGCGCGTGTCTGCGAAAGTCAATGGAGTCACGTATATGTATCCGACTTTTCCTGGAATCGAGTGGCTTGAAGTCGGGCCAGATATGGCTCCTCAGCAATTCAAGCTCCCACCCAGTGACAGGGGGTATGACGTGCAGTTCTCAATGACTGTAAAGCAAAAGAGATCCGCCCCAAGAGCTGGATACGTAAATGTGGAATTCACACACGTAAACGAGGTTCCATACGTTGGAAGGTATCGCTTATATTTGGCAGAGTGGAAGGGAAGAAGTGCCGCCCCAAGCGCCGCGGTCAAATACAAAATCTCAACCGCCCCGCAGTAGGACTGACGCGGCGCGGAGGGAACACGTTTCAGCCGTTCACGCCGTTGCTTCCCTGCCTGCCACAAACACACGCGGCCGCAAAGGCGCGGCGATGAAGTAGGAAAGCTCGCTATAATCGGTGAACTCGTGGATGAGAAAATCGGCTTCCTTGCCCGCTTCCAGGGAACCGATGCGGTGCCCCAGGCCAAGGCTCCACGCCGCGTTGAGGGTGGCGGCGGTCAGCGCCTCGGCCGGGCTCAGGCGCATCTGCAAACAGGCCAGCGACAGAATGAAGGGCATGGACGCCACCGGCGACGACCCTGGATTGAAGTCGGTGGCCAGCACGATGGCCAGCCCCAGTTCGATCATCTTGCGCGCGGGCGGATACTGCGTGCGACCCAGCGCAAAGACGGAGCCCGGCAACAGCACCGGCTGAACGCGCGCGTCTTTCAATAATTGAAGGCCCTCATCGGTCACGGCCTCCAGATGGTCGGCAGTGGCCGCGCCCAGATCCGCGGCCAGCGCGGCTCCCGTGCCGGGGCGAAACTGCTCGGCATGTACGCGCAGCCCCAGCCCGTGGCGGCGGGCCGCAGTGAGCACGATGCGCGCTTCTTCCACAGTCAATGCGTGATCGTCGCAGAAGGCATCGCAATACCGCGCGAGCTTCGGCGCCGCGACCTCGGGAATCAGCTCATCGGCGATCCAGCGGACATACTCGGCGCGGCGGCCATCGAACTCCGGGGGAACCATATGCGCGGCCAGCAGCGTGGGGACAATGCGCGCCGGGCCCCCGGCATTCAGCCGCGCCAGCACGCGCAAGATGCGCAACTCCGTGGCGCGCTCCAGCCCATAGCCCGATTTGGCTTCAATGGTGGTCGTGCCGGAGCGCAGCATCCAGTCGCGCCGCTGCCGCGCCCCCGTTAGCAGTTCTTCTTCCGTGGCCTCGCGCGTGGCCCGCACGGTGCTCAGAATACCCCCGCCGGCCGCGGCAATCTGCTGATAGGTGGCTCCGCCGATGCGCTGCTCGAACTCCGCGGCACGATTGCCGGCAAAGACCAGGTGGGTGTGCGCATCGATGAAGCCCGGAGTCACGCATCGGCCCCCCGCGTCGATGACGACGGCGTGCGGCGGGATCTTGCCGCGGAGTTCGGCATAGGCCACGGCCGCGATGATGCGTCCTTCTTCAATCAGCAGCGCGGCATCGGCGATAAGGCCCAGCTCGCCCAGTTCCGCACCCACACGCGGACGCGCGGGGCCAGCAAGCGTCACAAGCTGCCCAATATTGACGATGGCGAGAGTGTCAGCCACGATTATTTGCCCACGATGGGGATGTGAATGCCGCGTTCGCGCGCGGTTCGTTGCGCCAGTTCGTAGCCTGCGTCGGCATGGCGCACCACGCCCAGGCCGGGGTCGTTGTTGAGCACGCGGGCAATCTTGCGCGCCGCCATTTCCGTGCCGTCGGCCACGGTCACCTGCCCGGCGTGCAGCGAGTAGCCCATGCCCACGCCTCCGCCGTGATGGAAGCTGACCCAGGTTGCGCCCGATGCGGTGTTCAGCAGCGCGTTGAGGATGGGCCAGTCGGCCACCGCGTCCGAGCCATCGAGCATCTTCTCCGTCTCGCGATACGGGCTGGCCACGGAGCCGGCATCCAGGTGGTCGCGGCCCATGGCGATAGGCGCGGAAATCTCTCCTTTGCGGACCAGTTCGTTGATGGCCAGGCCCATGCGGGCGCGTTCGCCGTAACCCAGCCAGCAGATGCGCGCCGGCAGCCCCTGGAAGGCGAAGCGGCCCCGCGCCAGCTTGAGCCAGCGGGTGAGAATCTCGTTGTCTGGAAACAACTCAAGGGCCAGTTCGTCGGTGCGATCAATGTCCCTGGGGTCGCCGGAGAGCGCCACCCAGCGGAACGGCCCGGTGCCGGTGCAGAACAGCGGCCGGATGTACTCCGGCACAAAGCCCGGGATGAGGAACGCGTCCGCGCAGCCGGCGTCGAAGGCAAAACGGCGAATGTTGTTGCCGTAGTCGAAGGTGACCGCGCCTGCCCGCTGCAAGGCGAGCATGGCACTCACGTGCACCACCATGGTGGCTGTGGAGCGGCGCACATACTCCTGCGGGTCGCGCTGGCGCAACTCCGCGGCTTCGGCCAGCGCGAGGCCCTGCGGAACATAGCCGTTCAGCGGATCGTGGGCGCTGGTCTGGTCGGTCACCACGTCCACCTGGACACCGCGCCGCACAATCTCCGGCAGCAGGTCGCCGCAATTGCCCACCAGCCCCACAGAGAGCGCGCTGCCCTCGCGCCGGGCGGCCTCGCACAGTTGCAGCGCCTCGTCCAGGTCCTCGGTGATGCGGTCGCAATAGCGCGTGGCCACGCGGCGCTCAATGCGGCTGCGGTCCACGTCGATGGCCAGCACCACTCCGCCGTTCAGCGTGACGGACAAAGGCTGCGCGCCGCCCATGCCGCCCACCCCGCCGGTCACCACCAGCTTGCCTTTCAGTGATCCGTCAAAATGCCGCTCGGCCAGCGCGGCAAAGGTCTGGAAGGTCCCTTGCAGAATGCCCTGCGTACCGATGTAAATCCAACTGCCCGCGGTCATCTGGCCGTACATCATCAGGCCCTTGCGGTCGAGCTCGTTGAAGTGCTCCCAGTTGGCCCACTTGCCCACCAGGTTGGAGTTGGCGATGATCACGCGGGGAGCCATCTCGTGGGTGGGAAAGACAGCCACCGGCTTGCCCGACTGCACCAGCAGCGTGTCTTCGGGCCCCAGGTTTTCCAGTTCGCGGACGATGGCGTGATAGCACTCCCAGTTGCGCGCGGCCTTGCCGATGCCGCCATAGACCACCAGGTCCTGCGGGCGCTCGGCGTTCTCCGGATCGAGATTGTTCATCAGGCAGCGCAGCACCGCCTCCTGCTGCCAGCCCTTGCAGCGCAACTGGTTGCCGCGCGGCGCGCGAATCGTTGGAGCCATGGTCGTCGTCATTTGCTCTCCCCCTGCGGGAACTGCGGCTGCACAGGCAGGCAATTCCCTGAAGCCGTTACACAGGATACTACCCGCCGCCGCGGCTCGCCCCAGGGCGCACGAATTCATGTGACGGAAAGCGGCGACTCCGCTTTGCGCCGCCGCCTATAATCGCCCGGACCGTTTTCATCTCCAAATTGCAGAGGATTTCCATGTCTCATGTGACCCTCAAGAATAGCTATACGACGCTTTCCGACCGGCTCAACCTTTTCCCGCAGGGCGCGCCCCCTTCCGAGCTGCTTTTCAAGATATTGGAGGTGCTGTTTACCAGGGATGAGGCGGCGCTGGTGGCGCTGCTCCCCATCAAGCCTTTCAACATCGCCGCCGCGGCGAAGATCTGGAAGAAGCCCGCCGCCGAAACGCAGAAGATTCTCGAGACCCTGGCCTCGAAAGGCATGCTGCTGGACATGGAGATGCGGGGAGAGCAGATCTTTGTGCTGCCGCCGCCCATGGCCGGGTTCTTCGAGTTCTCCATGATGCGCCTGGGCAACGGCTACGACCAGAAGCTGCTGGCCGAACTCTACTACCAATACCTCAATGTGGAAGAGGATTTTGTGAAGAACCTCTTTGCCGGGGGCGAGACCCAGCTGGGCCGCACGTTTGTGAACGAGAAGGCGCTGGGCACGGACAACACGCTGACGGTGATGGACTACGAGCGAGCCAGCGAAGTGATCCACACCGCCGAGCACATGGGCGTGGGCGCCTGCTACTGCCGCCACAAGATGCAGCACCTGGGCAAGGCCTGCGATGCCCCCATGGACATCTGCATGACCTTCAGCGGCACCGCCCAGTCGCTCATCAAGCACGGCCACGCGCGGCGGGTAGACGTGAAGGAGGGCATGGACCTGCTGGACCAGGCCCGGGAGCACAATCTGGTGCAGTTCGGCGAGAACGTGCAGCAGAAGGTGGCCTTCATCTGCAACTGCTGCGGCTGCTGCTGCGAGGCCATGCTGGCGGCCAAGCGCTTTGCCGTGCTGAACCCCATTGCCACCACCAACTTTCTGCCGCAAGTGCATGAGGAGGCCTGCAACGGCTGCGGCAAATGCGCGGAGGCCTGCCCGGTGGAGGCCATGGCGCTGGTCTCGGCCGGCGACCCGCACAAGCCCAAGCGCAAAAAGGCCCGCCTGGACGAATCGCTGTGCCTGGGTTGCGGGGTCTGCGTGCGAGCCTGCCCCAACGGGGGAATCGCGCTGAAGGCCCGCAAGCAGCGGGTGCTCACCCCGGTCACCACCGCTCATCGCGCGGTGCTGATGGCCATCGAACGGGGGCAGCTTCAGAACCTGATTTTCGACAATCGGGCGCAGTGGAATCATCGCGCCATGGCCGCCATCCTGGGCGTGATTCTGAAACTGCCCCCCATCAAACAGGTGATGGCCAGCCGGCAGATGAAGTCGCGCTACCTGGAGCGGCTGATGGCTCCCAGGGACTTCGTCCGTGTGGAGCACTGAGCAAGAGATGTTTGCTATCCCAGGTCCCAAATGCCGGACCTGGGGCACCCGCAATGCTTTGCGGCCAGAGTGGGAGAGCACGAGCCCTCCGCCGGTTTGCCCCCTCGCCCCGCCGCTCTTTATCCTCTTGCTCATGTCCAGGCGGGTGGCCCACCTTTACACGACCCCCAAAACTGCCGGGTGCCCCAGGTCCCGCTTTTGGGACCTGGGATGCCGCCAAGTCCGACCGAACAAGGGCACCGGAAAATTCACAGCGGCGCGGGCAGTCTTCAGCGCGAAAGGAAAGCGCCGGGCGAAGCTCGATAGCATGAGATTGCCCGAAGCCTTCGACCCCGCTTGCCGACAATGACACTCCCTCGGCGCACATTTCGCGAGATGGCAGAGCACAAACCCTCCCCCGCGTTTGCCCTCTGCCCCCGCCGCTCTTTATCCTCTTGCTCATGTCCAGCACGCTTGTTGAATGCGTTCCCAATTTTTCCGAAGGCCGCGATGCGGCCAAAGTCGACGCCATTGTCGAAGCCATGAAGATCCCCGGCGTCTATCTGCTCGACCGGGAGATGGATTCCGACCACAACCGCTGCGTGATCACGCTGGTGGGCGAGCGGGAAGCCATTCAGGAAGCCGCCATCCGCGGCGCAGGCAAGGCCGCCGAGCTGATCGACCTGACCCATCACCAGGGCGCGCACCCGCGCATGGGCGCCACCGACGTGATCCCCTTCATCCCCATTGACGGCGTCACGCTGGAAGACTGCGTGGCCATGGCCAGGCACGTGGGCGCGGAAATCGCGCGGCGCTTTCAGATTCCGGTCTACCTGTATGAGGCCGCGGCCACCACGCCTGAGCGGCAGAACCTGGAAAACATTCGCCGCGGCCAGTTCGAGGGGATTCGCGACGAGATTGCCACCAACCCCGCCCGCCGGCCCGATTTCGGCGAGCCGCGCGTGCATCCCACTGCCGGGGCAACGGTGGTGGGCGCGCGCAAGCCCCTGATTGCCTACAACATCTTTCTGAACACCGCCGACGTGGCCCTTGCCAAAAAAATCGCCAAGGCGGTGCGCTTCTCCTCCGGCGGGTTGCGCTACGTGAAGGGAGCGGGCTTCTTGGTGCGCGGGATGGCCCAGGTGTCCATGAACCTGACCGACTTTGAGCAGACGCCGATTCACCGCGTTTTTGAATTCGTGAAGCGCGAAGCGGCGCGCTACGGGGTGGTTCCGGTTTCCAGCGAGATTGTCGGGCTGATTCCCAAACTGGCTTTGGAGCAGGCCGCGGAGTGGTTCCTGCAAGTGGAGAACTTCGACTCCTCGCTCATCCTGGAGAACCGGCTGGCCGCGGTGATGGGCGGCAAACTGGCCGTGGGCGGCCTTCGCGCTGGAGTGGAGCCGTTTATCGAGCAATTGGCCGCGCCCACGGCGACTCCCGGCGGAGGCAGCGCCGCAGCCGCCAGCGGCGCCATGGCCGCAGGGCTGGCCGGCATGGTGGCCTCGATGTGCCGCGGCAAGAAGGCCTATCTACAGCACGAAAGCCAGCTCAGCGAAGCCATTGCACGGCTGGGCGCGCTGCGCGAGGAGCTGAAAGCCGCCATCGACGCCGATGCCGCGTCCTACAACGTGGTGATGAAGGCGTACAAGGCGGCCAAGGACGCGCCCGACGGCGGGCGGGCGATCAATGCGGCGCTCGAACAGGCGGCCGGCGTGCCCCTGGGCGTGGCGGAAAAGGCCGCGGAAGTGGCGCAGCTCGCGGCCAGTTTGAGGCCAATTACGAGCCCCAACATGAAGTCCGATTTGACCACTGCCATTGCCCTGGCCAGGGCCGCCGTCGAGGGAGCGCTGGCCAACGTGGAGATCAACCTGGATTCCTTCAAGCCGGAATCACCGGAGGACAAGGCCTTTGTGAGCCAGACGCGGAGGCGTGCGGAAGCGCTGAAGGGGCAGGCTTGAAGGCAGCGCAGACAACAAAACCTCCGGCAGTGACGCTGTCGGAGGCGGGATGAAGCTCTTCTTGGTTGCTGAGAATGTTCTGGTTGCCCACCAGGGATTCGAACC
>Ga0302266_10004608_pt1 | contig 10530 bp, 7 predicted proteins | sample III_Bog_E1_2_FD_194559 | JGI IMG/M metagenome (GOLD analysis project Ga0302266, IMG submission 194559) | Peat permafrost microbial communities from Stordalen Mire near Abisko, Sweden - III_Bog_E1_2 | ecosystem: Environmental > Terrestrial > Soil > Wetlands > Peat | place: Sweden: Abisko... | reverse complement strand
AGCACGCCAAACTGCCACTGGTACCAGTGGTGGGCCAAAATCGCCGAAACCACGGACACGATCTGCACCACCGTCTTCAGCTTGCCCAGATCGCTGGCCTGGATGGTAAACCCCTCCGACGAAGCGATGGACCGCAGCCCGCTGATCAGAAACTCGCGGCCGATAATGACCACCGCGATCCAAACCTTCACGACTTGCGGATTGTAGGCAACCAGGGCAATCAGCGCGCCGGTCACCATGATCTTGTCGGCGATGGGGTCCAGCAGCATGCCCATCGTGGTGATCTGCTTGCGCTTGCGAGCCAGGTAGCCGTCGAGGCCGTCCGTAATCGAAGCCATCACAAACAGCACCGACGCCAGGATCTCCTGTTCACCGTGCGGCCCCTGCCACGGGAAGTGTGCAGAGAGGATCCAGAGCAGCAGCGGGATCATGGCGATCCTGCTCAACGTAATGGAGTTAGGAAGGTTCACTCGTCTTATGCCATGCCGGAAGGGCGATCACCGGCGTGGCTCCATTATCGCACCGGATGGCGAGGGGCGGTGCGCAGTACATCTGCGTGCAACCGATTGTCCCTGAAACTTCGCATCGGAGTCACCCGTGAGCCTCACTAGCGCCTCGTTTCCTCTGCCCACGCCGATCGCTCCAGCCGGTAGAGCACATGTCTCCGCAGCGGATGCCCAGGTGCCAATAGTGGATGGTCGAAGTCGTCCGCGGGATTGTGCGTCATGCCGAGCTTTTCCATCACCCGGCGGGAACGCACGTTGGCCGGAACCGTGAACGAAACCAGCGACGGCAATTCCAGATCCTCGAAAGCGTAACGGATAGCCTCGTGTGCGCCTTCGGTGGCGAGTCCCCTGCCCCAATACTCGCGGGCCAGCCGCCAGCCAATCTCGACCGAGGGAGTGAACGCAGCCTCGAAACGCGGAACCGCCAGGCCAATGAAGCCGATGAACTGCCCGCCCTCGCGCAACTCTGCAGCCCACAGGCCGAAACCATGCTGGCGGAAGTGAGCTTCGATGCGGTCCACCAGTTGGTCGCTCACTTCCCGGGAAAGAAAGCCGGGCATAAACTCCATCACGGCCGGGTCCCGGTTAAGGCGCGCGAAGGGTTCGCGGTCGGCAGGCGTCCAGCGGCGAAGAAGCAGCCGGCTGGTTTCAAGTGGAGTCATCGTTGCCACTGCCCAGAATCCTACCCAATCGCAAGTACCGCATGCTAGCTCGAGCTCGGCCAATGATTCTAATCGCCGCAAGATCGAGTAACGCCGACCTCCCGGTCGGCTGTAGCGTGGACCTCCCGGTCCACGCCGTACGCTACACCAAAAGCACAATTACGCTAAAGTTTCTTGCGTAGGTATTCAAAGACAAAATAGCCGACCAGCGCGGAGAGCAGAGCAATCGCGAAGTTGGCGGGGGTGAAGATATCGGCCAGTGCAAAAGCCAGACTCTTCCCCGCCCCGTTGGACGCAGTGAACTCGCCCATCAGCAGATTCGAGTAAAACAGAAAGACGATAAATGCAACCTCGATGATCGCGTGCCAGAGACGAGTCAGGCTCCGCCGGTTTGTCGGTTCAGTTTGCATCGAAGTTCCATGGTAACAAGAGCGGGATCAAGACACGATAAAAACCGCTTTCGGAATCGCAATGCTGCAACCGAATCTGGCGCGGAATGCGGGTACCGGAATTTCTCCGTCTGCCCGCCCGGTTTGACTCACCCGGTTGCGGGCAATAGCTTGGAAGGGGTGGGAATGCGGTTCCACCGCTTCTTTCCCAAGGAGACTGGATGCAACGCAGAGTCTTTTTCTGGTTTATGAGTGGTCTATTGGCGGTCGCAATGGCCTGGACAAGCGCCGCGGCCCAGGATCTGAAGAGCTTCGAGCAGCGGATTACCACCAAGGTTCTCCCCAACGGGCTGACCTTGGTGATCTGCGAACGCCCTGAAGCTCCGGTCTTCAGCTTCACCACCTTCATCGATGCCGGCGACGTGAACGACCCCTCGGGCGAGAGCGGCCTGGCCCACATGTTCGAGCACCTCGCCTTCAAGGGAACCAGCCAGATCGGCACCACGGACTACCCGGCCGAGAAAGTCGCCCTTGCAAAAGTGGAAATAGCCAACAACGCCTACGAGGCCGAGTACCTCAAGGCCGTCGGGCGCGACGAAAAAAAACTTGCGGATTTGCAAGCAGCCGTCAAGCAGGCCGAGGCCGATGCGCACAAGTTCGTCGTCCCCAACCAGTTCACCGATGTGGCAGAGCGCAACGGCGCCACCGGCGTCAACGCCTACACCGCCCTCGATGAGACCGTCTACTTCTGGTCCATGCCGGAAAACCGCCTTGAGCTGTGGGCCTGGCTTGAGAGCGGCCGCCTCTCGGACGCCGTCCCCAGAGAATTCTATAAAGAGCGCGACGTGGTCATGGAAGAGCGCCGCATGCGCACCGACTCCAACCCCCAGGGCCGCCTGGTCGAGCAGTTTCTGGCCACCGCCTACGTCGCCCACAACTACGGTCGCAGCGGCATTGGCTGGCCCAGCGAAGTGGGACAAATTACCGCCACCGAGGCCATGGACTTCCACAAGAAGTACTACGTCGGCGCCAACATCGTGGTCGCCGTGGTCGGCGACGTGAAGGCCTCCGAGGCGCTCCCAGTGCTGGAGAAATACTTCAGCCGCGTTCCTGCCGGCCCCAAGCCCGAAGAAATGACCACCGTCGAACCCAAGCAGTTTGCCGAGAAGACCGTGCTCATTCGCGAGGCCACCCAGCCCATGTATCTTGAGGGCTATCACCGGCCCGACTATCGCGACCCGGACGACGCCGTCTACGACGCCATCAGCGACATTCTCTCCAATGGCCGTGTCTCGCGCCTCTACCGCAGCCTGGTCCGCGACAAGCAGATTGCCGTCGAAGTGGCCGGCTTCAGCCCCTTCCCCGGCGACAAGTACCCCGGCCTCTATTGCTTCTTTGCCGTTCCCGCGCAGGACCACACCACTGCCGAGATCCGCGACGCCATCCACGCCGAAATCGAGAAGCTCAAAACCGCGGATGTAACCGACGACGAGCTCGCCATGTTTAAGACCCGTACCCGCGCCGACCTGCTCCGCGGCCTCGCCGACAATCAGGGCCTCGCCAACACGCTGGCCGAGTACCAAACCCGCTACGGCGACTGGCGCGAACTTTTCCGGCAACTGGACAAAGTGGACAAGGTCACCAAGGCGGACATTCGCCGCGTGGCCAATCAGGTCTTTCTACCAGGCAACCGCACCAGTGCATGGATTGAGACCGTAGCTCCCGCAGCCACGGCGCAGAAAGATGGGGGCGCGCAATGAAGAGCACACTCGTGAAGGGCATTTTCGCAGTTTCGTTATCGGTTGCGGTTCTTCTTACTCCGGCCGGCCTGAGTGCGCAGCAAAACAAGCCATGGGAGCAAATCCCCACCCCCAAACTGCACGAGTTCAAGCCGCAGCAACCCAAGCGGATCGAGCTGAAAAATGGCATCGTTCTGTTCTTGCAGGAAGACCACGAGCTCCCGTTCGTCTCCGGATCGGTGCTCATCCCGGGCGGCTCGCGCGACGAGGATGCCGCCAAAACAGGCCTGGTCGACCTCTACGGCCAGGCCTGGCGCACCAGCGGCACCGCGAAAATGAACGGCGACGCTCTCGACGACCTGCTCGAAGCCAAGGCCGCGCACATTGAGTCCGGCGGCGGAGAAGACTCCACCTCTATTTCGTGGGATTCGCTCAAAGCCGACGCCGACCAGGTCTTCACCCTGGCTCTCGATCTACTTCTCCATCCCAAATTCAGCGCGGAAAAGCTCAACCTTGCGCAACAGGCCATGGCCGCCGGCATCGTCCGCCGCAACGACGACGAAAGCGACATCGCCGAGCGCGAATCCGCCAAGCTCGTCTACGGCCCCAACAGTCCCTACACCCGCCAGCCGGAACTGGCCACCATCGGCGCGGTCGCGTTGAAGGATCTCGACGCCTGGCACCAGCGCACCATCGGCGGCAAGCTGATTGTCTCCATCGGCGGGGACTTTGACCCTGCGGCAATGGAAGCCAAGCTACGCGCTGCCTTTGAATCTCTTCCGCCCGTCAAAGTAGAGCCGGCCCGGCATGAGACTTTTCCCGGCCCCAAGCCGATGGTCGCCTTCATTGACAAGGAAGATGTAAATCAGTCCAACATCCAGATCGTCGGTCTCGGCACAGACCGCCACAATCCCGACGTTCCCACCCTCGCCGTGATGAACGAAATCCTGGGCGGCGGCTTTGCCAGCCGACTCTTCCAAAAAGTGCGCACCGAGCAGGGCCTCGCCTACTCCGTCGGCGGCGGCATGGGCTTCGACTACGACCACCCCGCTGCCTTTGAGGTTTCGGCGCTCACCAAGAGCGCTTCCACCGTGGACGCGACAAAATCTGCCCTTGCCGAAATTGCCGGCCTCACCACCCGCCCGTTCACCCCGGAAGAGTTGGCCCGCGCCAAGGACAATATCCTCAACTCCTTCCTTTTCCGCTACGACACCAGGGACAAGGTGCTGGCCGAACGGGTCCGCCTGGAGTTCTACGGCTACCCGGCCGACTACCTTGAAACCTACCGAGCGGCTCTCGAAAAGGTCACCGTCGAAGGCCTCAACGCAGCCGCCAAAAAGTACATCCACCCCGACAAGCTCGCCGTCCTGGTAGTGGGCAATGGCCCGGAAATCAAGCCGGGCCTCGACGAACTCAAGCTGGGCCCAGTCACGCCCATCGACATCACCATTCCGATGCCCGGCGGAAAACCCGGCGCAGGAGAGAACAAACAGTGAGCAAGGCAGCAGAGAATAAAGCGCCACAGAACGGAAAGCTCGCCGTCGTCATCATGGCGGCGGGCAAGGGCACGCGGCTCAAATCCAGGCGTCCCAAAGTGCTCCACCAGATCGGCGGCAAGCCCCTGCTGGCTCACGTCGTCGCCGCCGCCAGCCAGGTCGTTGCGCCCCAGGACATTTACGCCGTCATCGGCCACCAGGCCGAGCAGGTCCGCACCGCCATGGCCTCCACCGGCATCCGCTTCGTCGAGCAGACTGAGCAGCACGGCACCGGCCACGCCATCCAGTGCGCGGGCGCTGCCATTCAGGGCTACGAAAACATCCTGGTCCTCTCCGGCGACGTCCCGCTGATCCAGCCCGAGCATCTGAAGCAGGTCTTCGCCTTTCACCTCGCCAACCACGCGGCCATGACCCTGGTTTCCGCCCAGCCCGACGATCCCACCGGCTACGGCCGCATCGTCCGCAACTCTCCGGATGCGCCTGAAGTAACGGCCATCGTCGAACAAATAATGCTTACGCCGGAGCAGTTGAGCCTGCGTGAGGTCAACATGGGCCTCTACGCCTTCCAAACCGCGCCCCTTCTCGCCCACCTGAACCAGCTCACCGCCGACAACCCCCAAGGCGAGCTCTACCTCACCGATATGGCCGCGGTGCTCCATGCGGCCGGAGAGCGCGTAGTGGCTCTCGAAACTCCTGACCCTGGAGTCCTCCTGGGCGCCAACACCATTGCCGAACTGGTAGCCCTGGACGCCACCCTGCGCGCCGCCACCGCCAGCCGCCTCATGGCCAACGGCGTGACCATCTTTCGCCCGGAAACCTGCACCATCGACGCCGACGTCGAGATCGAAGCCGATACCGTGATCGAGCCGTTTGTTGAGTTGCGAGGCCGCACCAAAATCGGCGCCGATTGCCTCATCCGCTCCCATTCTGTCATTGAGAACTGCACCCTGGCAGACCGTGTTCTGGTCCTCCCAAGCTGCATCCTGACCGACAGCACCATCGGGAGTGGAGCCAAAATCGGCCCCTTCTCCCACCTGCGCCCCGGCAGCGAAATTGGCGAAGACGCGCACGTAGGCGCTTTCGTCGAGACCAAGAAAGCCAAGCTCGGCAAGGGCGCCAAAGCCAACCACCTCACCTACCTCGGCGATTGCGAAGTCGGCGAGAAGACCAACATCGGCGCCGGCACCATCACCTGCAACTACGATGGCGTCAACAAGTATCGTACGATCATCGGCAAAGGGGTTTTCGTCGGCAGCGATTCCACCCTGGTGGCGCCCGTCACGGTTGAGGATGGAGCCTACATCGGCGCCGGCTCCTGCATCACCAAAAACGTTCCCGCCGACTCCCTGGCAGTCGCACGCTCCCATCAGGTCGTCAAAGAGGGCTGGGCCGCAGCCCGCAAGGCACGCCTGAAGAAACCGTAGCCTGAAAAAACCAGTTTGACCGGCCCAACCACCACTCGCGACCATGCCCTCGCATGCAAGGGAAATCAATTGCGCAAAAGGGAAATCAATTGCGATTTCCGTTGCGCAGAATTAACCCTCAAAAGCGCATGATGTTTTTATGCCCACCGCGCAGGAACGAGTAACGCCGACCTCCCGGTCGGCTGTAGCGTGGACCTCCCGGTCCACGCTGCACGCTACACCAATAGGAATTTCTCTAGCCCCCTGGAAAAAGTCCCGAACAACAGGACCTTCAGACCGAGGCCATTACGGTTCTTCGAAAGCCGAAAAGAAGCGAAACGGTAGGACTCGGAAAGACCTTTTTCCGGGGTCAAACCCACCGAAAAACGCCTCGACCCCCACCCCCCTATTGATTATTATCAGACTTAGCGCCTCTGAAAATCAAGTAAGCCTCCATTAATGAACAACATATAAAAACGCACTGTTAACTAATAAGTAACAGGAAAACCCTGATTTTGGCCTTTTTTTGCCCGTTTTTAAGCCGTTTTTGCCCCAAAACAGCTCAAAATCGCGCCAAAATCAAGGTCACTTTGCCGCTCCGCTGCAAGTCAAGCTTTCCGACTTGCCCTAGCATTGGGATTGGAGTTCCCGAGACCGCAAATCAGCCTGCGGAAAACTCCAACCATCAAAAAACAACCTGTCATCCTGAGCAGCCCGACTCGCTGCCACGAGTTACGGCTGCGATGAACTGCCGCCAACTCGCTAACTCGCTATTTCCGCGAAGCGGAAGCCAACTTGCTGATTTTGTCCATAAAACTCTTCATTCAACCTTTTTGTTCATCAGGACCTGCGGTTGTTCTGCAACGAATATCTGACTCACCACACTAACTCTTGACCACCGGGAAAATCGTAACCCGCAACTGCGTCGAGCCATACGGTTGCAGGGTGATCTTCTCCACCGTCTCACTGACCTTGCTCGTGCTCACTTCCGGCAGGCAAGGCGTGAATTTCTGCGCCGTGTTGTCCGGATTGACCTCGAGTTCCCAACCCTCGATCTTCCGCGCCGGCGCCGTCAGGCTGATGGGCGGATTGCCCCACGGATCGAGCGCTTCCTCGGCCGTAACCACCCTTTTATTCACCTCGATTGCGCTCTCCAGCTTTGCCTTGTCCAGCGCCAGCCCATAATTCCACGCGCTGGCAGGTTGCGCTTCCAGGCTGGGAAACTCCGGCGTCGTGAACTTCCGCTCCACCTTGGAGGTCCAGTTCTCCTTGATCGGCATGGCATAGACGATCGGCCCGCGCTCGATCCCCATTCCGTTCTCCGGCCACTCCGTAACTTTGAGCTTCATAGGAAGCGTCAGAGTGACTTGATCGCCGGGCTTGAAGCTGCGGCTCAACACCACAAACCCCTTTTCACACCTGGGCATCGGGATCGCGATCCCGTTCAGCGCCAACTTCGGCGCTGTACACCAACCCGGAATCCGCAGCGAAAGCGGGAAACTCACAGCCCGGCTCGCCTTGATCTTGAACTGGATCTGCTCGTCGAATGGATAGTTCGTCGTCTGCTCGATCTCTACCTTTTCGTTGTCGGCTCCCACCGTCGCACTTACCTTCGATGCACCGTAAAGCACCGCGGCCAGCCCGCCGTCCTTGCTCTTCATCCACATGCGAATCGCATAGTTGGGGAAGATACGGTGCACGTTTCCGCCGCAGCACGCGGTTCTCTGCCCCGGATTCGGCTGGTACGCCATCATCCGCCCGCCGTGCTCCATCACGTTGTGGTCCGAGTCCAGAGTGGCCAGGAACTGGTTGGGGCAGGAGAAGTATTGCAGCGACTTCCAATCGTTCTTGATCGCGCCCGGCGCGGCGTTGAAACAAGCCCGCTCCACGCGGTCCGCCCACACTCCGTCGCCCGTTGCCTGCAGCATGTAGCCCCACGACCAGGTGTGGTCGGCAATGTCGCAGGTTTCATGTGAATCCAGCGAAGTCACGGTCCGGAACCACTCGGAAGTGGACGGAATGCCGTCGATCAGCATGTGGTGGTCGAAGATGCGCCGCTGGCCTGCCAAGGCAAACTTCAGATATTCTTCCTTGCCCGTGTACATATAAAGAATGGCCGGTTGCTTGACGGTTTCCGCATAAGTTACGCCGTGCGCATTGATCGGCGTATTGGCATAGACGCGTAGTTCGGAAAGGTCTCCGTGGTCCGGATCTGCGGCCACTTTCATGAATCCCCGCCACGCATCCTCGGCCAGAGTCAGCAGCCGCGGGTCGCCGGTCTTTTCATAACACCACAGAATATCTTCGATATTGGTTACATTCCTCTGCGGCGTTCCATACGAAGCCTTGTCGCCGAGATAGTGCTTCCGCATGGCTTCGACAATCTGCTCACTGCTCACTCCCTTGAGCTTTCCCTGTCCGTCCGACAGTGCGTTCAGTCCCCGGAAAAACAGCATCTGCGGCCAGCGATGAAAGTCCCCAGTGGGCTCCTTGAAGAATTCCGGCCCCAAGTACCCATCGTCGTCGGCATGGGACAGTGTGTACTGGATGCGCCGGCCCGCCTTCGCCAGCAGCTTGTCATCTCCCAGTACCAGCGCCAGCCTTGTCGCTCCATCGATCCAATACGCGTTCTGCTCCCACGGCCACCAGGACTCGCCTTCCTGCTCTTCCGCCCAGTATTGCCGTGTAAACGGCCACGAAACGTCCGGCAATTGCGATCCCAATTGCGCGGCCTGCTTCTCCAGATAACTCCGCAGCCAACCCTCAGGACGAACCGCACCCGGCGCCAGCGAACGGAACGCCGCATGAGAAGCCACCCCCGCCTGTGTCTCTTCGCCCTCCAGCAGGGTCCCCGCCCCCATCATCAGCGCTGAACTCATCAGCGCCAAACGCACAAATTCCCTGCGGCTCAATTCAGTCTTTGAAAGTCCCAATGTTGGCTCCATCCTCATCCCCTCTTCCGTGTGCTTTCATTCCGCACTTTTGTTTCGACAGGAAATCCTAGCAGACCCGCCGCCTGGCAGTTTCTCAATATCGAATTCTGCCCTGGAACGGGTCGATGACGGCGCCTTTCCGCCGCTTTTCCTTCGGACCTCCAGGTGGCGGCATGGGAGCCCATCTGCCCCGCTCCGTGACAGGGGCAGCCGGATGGCGTTACCCTGATGAGTATTCGATCCGGCAAGAACAAGGAGCCCCCTACCCCCCCTGCCCATCCAAGCAACCCCCAAAATCTGGCACAACGGCAAACTCATTCCCTGGGAGGACGCCACCCTCCATGTCATGAGCCATGTGGTCCACTATGGCTCCAGCGTCTTTGAGGGGATCCGCTGCTACACCCAACCGCAAGGCTCCGCGGTCTTCCGCCTTCCCGAGCACATGCAGCGGCTGCTCGATTCGGCCAAAATCTATCGCATGGAGGTGCCGTATTCCCTGGAGGAACTCTGCGCCGCCGTGGTCGATCTGATTGAAGCCAATGGCATCTCCTCCTCCTATGTCCGGCCCATCGTCCTGCGCGGCTATGGCGAAATCGGCGTCAGCCCCAAGGGCTCGCCCATCGAGGTCTACATCGCCAACTTCCCCTGGGGCAAGTACATCGCCGGCACCGGCGGCGCGGACGTCTGCATCTCCAGTTGGAATCGCCTGGCACCCAACACCATGCCCGCCCTGGCCAAGGCCGGCGCCAACTACATGAATTCCCAGCTCATCCACATGGAAGCCGAGATCAACGGCTACCAGGAGGGCATCGGCCTCGACGTCAACGGCCTGGTCAGCGAGGGCTCCGGCGAAAACATCTTCATCGTCCGCAACGGCGTCCTCTACACTCCGCCGCTGGCCAACTCCACCCTCTCCGGCATCACCCGCGACTCGGTGCTCACCATCGCCCGCCACATGGGGCTGACCGTCAGCGAGCAGGCTCTGCCCCGCGAGTTGCTCTACATCGCCGACGAGGTCTTCTTCTCCGGCACCGCCGCCGAGGTCTCGCCCATCCGCTCCATCGATCGCATCGTCATCGCCGATGGCAAACCGGGCGAAATCACCAAGAAGATCGCCGACGAGTTCTTCGGCATCGCCAATGGCCTCAAGCCCGACCGCTTCGGCTGGCTCACTCCGGTCAAGTTGAAATCCGCCGAGCCCGTCATCGCCTGAGCTTTCGCCGGTCAAACAAAAATGGGCGGCCGAATTTGGCCGCCCATTTTGCTGATAGTCGCAGGAACGAGTAACGCCGTGTATGACAGCGTCGGCTCCTGTCAACTAATTTTCGCAACAAGGCCCTTGTTGTGGTCGGAGGGGTGTCAAGGGCGCCGTTGTTTGGCGTTCATCTTGACCCTTGACACC
>Ga0302266_10004604_pt1 | contig 10536 bp, 9 predicted proteins | sample III_Bog_E1_2_FD_194559 | JGI IMG/M metagenome (GOLD analysis project Ga0302266, IMG submission 194559) | Peat permafrost microbial communities from Stordalen Mire near Abisko, Sweden - III_Bog_E1_2 | ecosystem: Environmental > Terrestrial > Soil > Wetlands > Peat | place: Sweden: Abisko... | reverse complement strand
CGGGACGGCCACCTGCGGGGGGCAGACGCTCGCGGGAGGGTTGCACTTGCGCACTGCCCGCCAGGTTTGCGCGAAGAAAAGGGCGCAAGGATGGGGCACCAATCCTGGAGGCAGGCTGGCGGGGAGGCAGGCTGGCGGGGAGGGAGGCTGGCGGGCTACTCCGAGCGGAGGGCGTTGACGGGGTTGACGGTGGCGGCGCGGCGGGAGGGCAGGTAGCAGGCGAAGCAGGCCGTGGTTGCGACTCCGGCGGTGATGGCCGCGTAGGTGATGGGATCGACGGGGCTGACGTTGAACAGCAGCGAGGACATGAGGCGCATGGTGGCGAAGGCGGCAACGAGGCCGCAGGCGACGCCGATGCCGGTGAGCCACAATCCCTGGCGAACGAAGAGCGCGGTGAGGGTGTTGCGCTGTGCGCCGAGGGCCATGCGGATGCCGATTTCGCGAGTGCGCTGGGAGACGGAGTAGGCGATGACTCCGTAGATTCCGACGATGCCGAGCAGGAGGGCCATGGCTCCGGAAACGCAGAGCATGACCAGGGTGAAAGAGGTGCGGGCCATGGACTTGGTGTACATTTCGCCGAGGGTCATCGGATTGGCGAGGGGCACGTCCGGGTCGACGGACCAGGCTTGTTGCTCGACTTCATTGAAGAAGGCTTGCGTGCCGGCGCGCGGGCTGCGGAGGACAAACGCGATGCCGCGAGTGAACTGGTGCTTCTGTCCCTCGTAGTTGTTGTTGATGAGCGGCCAATAGACGGTGGGAGGGGCAGGCTGGTCGACGCCGTCGGCATGGGTGTTCTGGACGACGCCGATGACTTCGCGCCAATCGTCGGTGCTGGCGATGCGGACTTTTTTGCCGAGGGCGCTGTTGGCGTCGTGCCAGTATTCGCGCGCGAAATTCTCAGAGATGAGGACGACGGGGCGTGCGCTGTAGGTCTCGTTCCATGTGATGTCGCGGCCAGCGACGATTTTTGTACCGAGAGTGGCGAAGAAGCCGGGTGAGACAGATTCAAAACGCCGGAGCGGGGGCAGTTCTCCCTCACCGAGGGGATGGTCCTGGGCGAAGAGCACGTCGCTGTTGGAGTTGCCGTCCATGGGGACATGGCTGGCGATACTGACCGAGGAAACGCCGGGAAGGCCGGCCAACTTGTTCCTGATCTCTTCCTGCATGCGGACGACGCGTTCGGGCTCGGTGTCGGGGATCTGGGTTTCAGGGATGTAGAAGCGGAAGGTCTGGATGGAATTGGGATCGGTGAAGCCCGGCGTGACGTGCATGAGCGCCTGGAAGGTGCGGATCATGAGTCCCGAGCAGATGAGCAGGACCACGGCAAGAGCGACTTGCACAATGACCAGGGCTTTGCGGGCGCGGTGGCGTTCGCGACTCTGGCTGAGAGCGCGGCCGCCTTCGCGCAGGCCGGTGGCAGCGCGCGCTCCGGCGTACTTGATGATGGGAATCGAACCGATGAGCAGGCTGGTGAAGAGAGCAAGGCCGAGGGTGAAGAGCAGCACGGTGAAGTTGATGCCGATCTCATGAATGCGGGGAAGCCCGGTGGGCGCGACGGCGACGAGAGTGCGCAGTGCAGCGTAGGCGAGTCCGAGGCCGACCAGGCTGCCGGCGAAGCCAAGGACGAGGCTTTCGAAGAGCAGATCGGCGGCGGTTCTGCCCCAGGGGGCGCCGAGGGCGGCGCGAATGGCGAGTTCCTGCCGACGGCCTTCCACGCGGACCAGGAGCAGGTTGGCGACATTGGCGCAGGCAACCAGCAGAACCATGGCGATGGAGCCCATGAGGACCCACAGAACGTTGGCGACGTTGCCGATTACGTCCTGCTTCAAGGGGCGGAGATTGGGGGCGATGCGGGCCTTTTCAAAGAGGGCGGTGCTGAATCCATCGGGGGCGGCGAAGCTGCGCAGAACGATGGGAATCATGCGGGCGATGTCGGCGCTTGCCTGGGCCATGGTTACGCCGGGCTTGAGGCGGGCGAGGGCGTGGGAGCCGAAGTTGCCGAGCTTGATTTTGCTGCGATCAAATTGATACGGCTCGAAGATGGAGGCATCGGAGTAATCCAGGAATTGAAAGCGGCGGGGCAGGACGCCGATGATTTCGCGGGATTTGCCATCGACGGTGAGGGAGCGGCCGATGATGGAGGGGTCTGCGCCGAACTTCTGCCGCCAGTAGGCGTAGGAGATCAGGATGGTCTCGGGCGCGCCGGGAGAGTCGTCGCGGCGCGTAAAGAGACGTCCGAGGGCGGGAGTGACGCCGAGGAGGGGCAGGGTGCCGTCGGTCACATCGAGGCCGCGGACCTGTTCCGGCTGGCCTGAGCCGGTTACGTTGAAGGCGTCGCCGTCGTAGACGCCGATGTCCTCAAGGGTGGTGCTTTGTTCGCGGTAAATGAAGTAGTTGGAAGGGGCCATGTTGAGTTCCTGGAGGCCGATGCCGGGGGCTTGATGCCAGACGCCGATCAACTGCTCGGCGTGGGGATAAGGCAGGGGCTTGAGGATCACGGCGTCGACGACGCTGAAAATGACGGTATTGGCGCCCACGCCGATGGCGAGGGTCAGCAGGGTGATCACGGTGAATAACGGAGCGCGAAGGAGCCTGCGCACAACCTGCCTGAACTGACCGGTGAATCTTGCCATGAGCCGGGCCTCCAATAGGGATGGGACGCGAGCCGGCGGCGGGGAACTGCGGCACAGGCGTCAAGGGGTCATACGGTGTTAGAGGGGAAATGGTTCCCCAGGCTCGGGAACGGGCAGCTCCGGGAGGATGTGACGGAAGGCGGCGATTGGAGAAGATTTCACTCGCCGATCACACATTCCGGTGATACACTCCGGTCACAAATGGGGCGGCTATCCCCAGTTAATCGCACCGGACGCCCCTACAGGAAATCCCCAATTCCAAGGAGAGACGATGGTTCGGAAAATAGGTCTGTATCTGCTTACAGCCGTTGCGATGCTGTGTTTCGCAACAAGCGATTCCAATGCGCAGTCCATTTCAACCCGCCATGTGCGGGAGGCAACTCGCAGTGGTGAGGCAAAGCCCGTCGGGCAGCTTTCATCCGAACGAATCATGAATCTCGACATCGTGCTGAATTTGCGCGACCGCGCAGGCCTGCAGGATTTCCTGGGCGAACTTTACGATCCATCCAGTCCCAGCTACCGGAAATATCTCACGCCGCAGGAGTTTACGGCGAAGTTTGGACCCACGCAGGCGGATTACGAGGCGGTGGTGAGCTGGGCGAAGGCAAACGGCCTGACGGTTGTGGGCGGAACGCGCGACGGCATGGACGTGCAGGTGAGCGGGCGGGTTTCAACCATCGAGGCTGCGTTTCACGTGGAGATGCGGACGTACCAGCACCCCACCGAGGACAGGATCTTTTACGCGGCGGACCGCGAGCCGGTGACCAGCCTGCCCTTCTCTCTGTGGCACGTTTCAGGGCTTGACAACTATTCGATTCCGCACCCGCTGCTGGTGAAGAAGAGCGATTACGCACAGGCGCATGGGATTGACGCGGCCAAGGTTGTGTCGCATGCGACGACGGGTTCGGGGCCTTCGGCTTCGTTCCTGGGCAGCGATATGCGCGCGGCCTACTACGGCGGAACAGCGCTGACGGGCGCGGGACAGAACCTGGGCCTGTTTGAATACGAGGGCACCGATCTTGCCGACCTGACTACGTACTTCAAGAATGTGGGCCAGACCAACAATGTTCCGGTCACGCTGCTTTCGACGGATGGAACCAGCACGTCCTGCTTGTATACACGCGCCGGCGGCGACTGCGACGACACGGAGCAGACACTGGACATGACGCAGGCCATCGGCATGGCGCCGGGATTGGCGAGCCTGGTGGTGTACATCGGTTCGACGGATACGGCGATCATCAGCGCGATGACGACGCACAGCCCGCTGCCGACGACGATCGGCTGCTCGTGGGGCTGGACGCCGGCCGATCCAAGTACGCTTGATCCGTACTTTGAGAAGATGGCGTCGCAGGGGCAGAACTTCTTTGCGGCTTCCGGCGACAGTTCGACCTGGTCGGCGAGCAATGAGGCGTGGCCGGCGGACGACGCGTATGTGGTTTCAGTGGGCGGGACGGACCTGACCACGGCAAGCGCGGCGGGGCCGTGGAAGTCGGAGACGGCGTGGGTGGACTCGGGCGGCGGCATTTCGCCGGACAAGATTGCGATTCCCGCGTGGCAGCAGCTCTCGGGCGTGATCAACTCCACCAACAAGGGATCGACGACCTATCGCAACGGGCCGGACGTTTCAGCCAATGCGAACTTCACCTTCTACACCTGCGCCGACCAGACGACCTGCCTGGCGAACGACTACGGCGGCACCAGCTTTGCGGCGCCGATGTGGGCGGCTTACATCGCGCTGGTGAACCAGCAACTGGTGGCCAACGGCGAGAAGACGATCGGCTTCCTGAATCCGACTATCTACGCGCAGAACATCACGTCGGTATATGACACCGACTTCCACGACATCGCCAGCGGCACGTCGGGCAGCTATTCGGCGACCACCGGATACGACCTGGTGACCGGCTGGGGCAGCCCCAACGCCGGACTGATCAACGCACTGGCGCCGACGTCGACCAGTCCCACGTTTACGCTGTCGGCTTCGCCGGCATCCGTTTCAGTGGTGCAGGGCAACAGTGGCAGCTCGACGATTACCAGCACAGTTGTGGATGGCTTCAGTTCGGCCGTGGCTCTGACGGCGAGCGGCCTGCCCGCCGGCGTAACGGCAACCTTCAGCCCGACATCGATCACGGGGTCGGGCACGTCCTCGTTGACGCTGGCGGTTGCCTCGACCACGGCGACCGGCACCTACACGATCACGGTGACGGGGACCGGCGGCGGCATTACGCAGACGGCAACCGTTTCGCTGACCGTGACTTCCAATGTGGCGGCCGGCTTCACGCTGACTGCTTCGCCGACTTCGTTGTCGGTAACCCAGAGGACGTCAGGGTCCGTGGCACTCACGACGGCAGTGTCTGGCAGCTTTGACTCGGCGATTGCGCTTTCGGCATCCGGCGAGGGCAGCGGGGTGACGGTGTCGTTCAGCAAGACGTCGATTGCGGCGCCTGGCTCGGGCACCTCGACGATGACCCTCAAGGCGAGCAGATCGGCAACCACTGGAACGTTCACAGTGACAGTGAAGGCAACGGGCGGAGGCATTACCCATATCGTACCGATCACTCTGACCATTGTGAAATAAGAGCGATGTTTGGAAACATCTGCTGAACGAAAGGGCCCGGGGTTTTGAATCCGGGCCTTCTTCGTCCAGGCACCTGCGGTGCGGCAGACGCTCGCGGGAGGCTCGCACTGGCATCGTGCTGGACAACAGAAAAGCAAAGAACGAGGTTAGAGGATGGCATTGTCAGGAAACATTCAGGCTGCACCGAACGGCGCTCTCGGCTTTGATGCCGATACAGCGATTTCTTCAAATGTGGCGCAACAGTTTGTGAGCCAGGGCTACGCATTCTGTGTGCGGTATTTGTCACGCACGCAGGGACAGGCGCCGGGAGATCTTTCCGCTGCGGAAGCGAATGCGATTCTTGGGGCGGGGCTGGCGCTGATGGCCGTGCAGCATGTACGCGCGCCGGGGTGGTCGCCGACCGCGGCGCTGGGCCAGCAGGATGGCGCCAATGCAGGATTCAATGCCGGAGAGATTGGCATTCCCGCGGGCGTGAATATCTGGTGCGACCTGGAGGGAGTGAACGCGGCTTCAGTTGCGCCGGATGTGATCGGCTATTGCAATGCATGGTTCGATGCGGTGGCGGCGGCGGGGTTTGTGCCGGGGTTGTATGTGGGCGCGAACTGCATTCTGGACGGGCAGCAGATTTACGATCTGAAGTACCAGCATTACTGGAAGTCGCTGAGCAGAGTGCCGGTGCTGCCGGCGCGTGGATACCAGTTGGTTCAGACGGGCGTGACCGATCCGGTGAACGGGATTGGGATCGACCAGGATGTGGCGCAGACGGATTCAGCAGGCGGGCAGGCGATCTGGTTGACTGCGAGTTAGCGAGTCAGCGGAGTTAGCGGCGCTTCGCGCCAGTTAGCGGGGTTAGCCGCGCTGCGCGCGTGTTAGCGAGTTAGCTGGCTGGACGGTTGCGCGAGCGGCTCGACTTTGGCGGAATGTAGTGAAAGCGGATCAGGTAAATGTTGTTCCCTTTGCCGTGCTGTGCGACTTTGAGCAGATCGAGCAGGCCGGTGAAGCCGGACTCGCGCGCCAGGGCCGGGGTGATGTCCGGGAAACCGATGGGGGTGATGGATTCGATCTCGATTTCGCCTTCACCCATGCGGTAGCGGTTGCCGGCTTTGACGCGGGGACTGGCCCAGATGCGCACGCTCACGGCGATGTCCCCGTTGACGACTCCCTCGCGTAGGCGCTTGGTGAAGACCATGGATACAGGTTACAGATGACAGATGACAGGTTGCGGATTACAGGTGGCGGCGGCCGGGTGTTTGCTGTTTGGGTACCCCCCCTTCCCCCGTACTTTTTGACTAAAGTCCCGATTCCAATCGGCTTATCGTCAAAGTACCCAGAATGAGAGAGTTACGGGCGTTTCTGAGGATTCTGGGGGTTGAACAGCGTGCCTGGGCGCGCTCTTGCTGATCTTCTATCTAGAAGTATGCGCCAACCGGGCTTAATACTATGCAAACTCCGGACATTTTTTTAGACCTCTTGCGGTGCGACAGACGCTCGCGGGAGGCTTGCGCGGGCTTGGTCGCTTGGGGAGGATGGCGCTGCGGATGGAGAAGGCGTTTGGCGTGAAGATAGATACGATATTGACAAGCGTAAAGTAACAGGCTACAGTTGCGTAGATGAAGATACGGGACTTCGTTCATAAGGGCCTGAAGAGGCTTTATGAAGAGGACAGCGCGAAAGGGGTTCCGCCGGGGTCGGTGGACAAGCTGCGCAAGATGCTTGCGTTTCTGGATGACATGGACGATCCCGAGGAACTGCGGGCGCTGCCCACGTGGAAGGCCCACGTGCTAACGGGCGACCGCAAGGGGGCATGGAGCTTGAGCGTGACCGCCAATTTGCGCATGACGTTTCGGATTGATGAAGTCAAGCGGGAAATACTCAAATTGAACTTAGAGGACTACCACTAGAAGAGAGGGAATGAAGCCATGGCGATGAAGAATCCTCCCCATCCCGGGGATTTTATTCGGACGGAGATTGTGGAGGCGGCGGGGTTGACCGTGACGGCGGCTGCGGAGGCGCTGGGGGTTTCGCGGCCTGCGCTGTCGAGCTTGCTGAATGGGAAGGCCGGGCTCTCCGGCGATATGGCGCTGCGGATGGAGAAGGCGTTTGGCGTGAGGATGGATACGCTGATGCGGATGGCTGCGGCGTATGAGATTGCGCAGACGCGGAAGCGGGAGAAGTTGATTCGGGTGGGGCGGGTTTGCGCGGCTTGAGGTGGGAGTAGTCAACTCAGGTCCCGCACACCTTCCGCGCTTGTCTACCAGACTTTGGCCAGGTAATCGAGGCTTTGGCGATAGTCTTCGTGTTCGATGCGGCTGCGCACGCCGAATTCCTTGAGAGCGGTCATCATTTGGCCGACAGGAAGGCCGGCAACCTCAGCCGCGCGGCCGAGGGAGGCTTCGCCCTTCTTGTACTTTTCGACGGCGAGCAGGACGCGGCCTCGTGTGACCAGGTCGCGAACGGCTTTAGACAGATCGCTAGATTCTTCGCGAGTCAGGCTAGTAAGAAACTTGTAGTTGTCCTGGTCCATGCGGATGCTCATTGTTCTGGTCATGGTGCTGCCTCCAATCGTTGTAACGCATCGTCGAGAATTGATTTCCGATAGCGGCCGTAGCGGGCGAGAGCCGAAAGCCGGAAGCGCGCGTCGTCGAGCCCTATGAGTCCCTTTTGCCTGCTGCGAACAAGCAAGCCGATTGCGGTTGTGAAAGGAAGTCCAAGGAGTTTGCAGGCGTCGATGCCGACCCGGTCATCAATTCCGACGATCCGCGCCTTCTCTTCCAGTGCGAGGGCGATGGCTTCAGCTTCTCCCCTTCCCATATTGAAATCCGCAACCAACTTGGTAATCAGTTTTCCGTTTCGTACTTTGCGAACTTTGATCTTAGCTTCGTCCAACGCCTTACGAATGATGAGAGCGTCCAATGTTTTTGTCGCGCCACAGCACTCTTCCTCAACTGCCTTGGGAATCGCGACTTCCATGGCAATGTCGTTCAGAAAGGGATGTAGCAGTTCAATCTTTGCGGTGAGGATCAGCGTGGATGAGTCAAAGACGAACATTATTACAAATTATTACAAATGCAATTATAGATGAAGCGAGGGCTGATTCCAAGCCCCAACGCAGAGGGAATTTGAATTTGTGAAATCCCGGGCCTCAGAAGCGAGATCTGGGGCACCCGGCAGACTTCGTGTGCGGGCCGCTGGTGAGGAACGACCTTACTTTGGTTGAGCTAGGGAGATCATATAGACAAATTCCTGGTGGTAGGCGAATGCGAACGGGACGAGACAGAGCGCGATCACGACCGCGAGGGTCAACGATTTCTCGCGAACCCATTCAGGCCCCTCGCCGGCCAGGAGCCAGAAAGGCGCGGTCAGCAGCAGGGCCAGGAGGGCGAGAGAGAAGAGCTCGCACAGAACCAGCCGGCGGGAGATCGCGCCTGCTATCTCTCCGGTCGGAATGCTGCCTAATCTCTCCTGCGCTTCGCCCTTTCGGGAGTTGTCGCAGATGAGCATGATCACGTCCAGGGTCCGCTCAAAGAACCACAACAACGCCATCGTCGCGAGAGCGGAGATCGCCGTGAGGAAAAACACGATGCGAGGCGCCAGCTTGTTGCCGCGTTCGCTCGGTTCAGTTAGCTCATCGCGTTGTTCGTCGCGCCGTTCGCGAATCGCTTGAAAGATAAGCAGCGCTACAACGCAGCCGATACTGAGAGAAATTGCGGTGGTGAAAGACCCGGTTGTGGCAGCCATCGATCCTGCCACATTGCGCACGCCGGCACGCTGTTGGGTGGCAATCTGCTGGAATGCCATGAGGATTCCGAAAGTGCCGATCAACACCTGGACAACGATTGAAACCAGGGCAAGTGGGACGCCCGGAAGGACGGCAGACATACGAAGCCGGCGCGGACCGAACCATAAAAAGGCGACGAGCGCCAGGGTGAGAACCGGCCCGACAAATGCCAGGAAGAAAGTGACGGGTGGGAAGTTTGCGACCGAGTCCATTGCGCCGTTCATTTTCGAGCCTCCAGGAACTGCGGTGAGACGCCGCGCCAGTTCCCAATGGAGCGGACAGGAGTTTTAACGGAAAAGTCCTTACAAGCTGGGTTGGCAGGATTGTTTTACTTTGCCGAATTATATCTTGGGGTTGCTCTATGGCAACGAAGAGCCCCGTCAGTCCTTGTAAGACATTTGTCTTACATCAGCCTTTTACGGATAAGGTCGAGGGCTTGGGTGGTGGCCCACTCTCTTACCCGCTGGCGGTCGCCGCGCGGCGTTTCATAGCGTCCCTACAGGACGCAGGCGTGAGGTGGGCGGTTTCCCAGGGTTGCGCTGCGCTTACCCTGGGCTATTTTCGTGTTCTCCCTACGGGAGACAAAGCGGGCGGAGCATAATTGGTTCCGATGTGAGCGGGGATTGAGAGAGTTTTCGGGGCTGAAGCCGATGTCGATTGTGTTGGGTTTTCCTGGGGGTTGAAACCCCCGGCTCCTTCCATCGCGGCGCTTGAGCGCGCCGCACGGCTAAATAAGCTGCGGAAAAAGGCCAATTTTCATTCAATGCGGACAAGAAGAGATCCCGCAGGGGCTGAAGCCCCCATTTTTAATAGCTTTTTCGGCACGACTGAAGTCGTGCCCTGTTACAAGGCGCGTCCAGGGCGGAGTATAGCGAGCGGTCGGTGCGATCATGGCCTTTCGCACAAGTCCACAGCGGGGTTCGGTGGGGTGAGTAGGGCTTCACGCCGACCCTACGGGACGGCAGTGGATTTTTTGGGGCGCGTACCCCGGATTTCATCCGGGGCTAATTTCCTGCGCTCCCTCCGGGAGGCGGGGCGGTTCCGGGGCTGAGGCTCGGGGCGATTTTGTTGGGTTTTCCGGGGGTTGAAACCCCCGGCTCCTTCCGTTTCGGCGCTTGGGCGCGCCGCGGGGGCTGAAGCCCGTAGTCATTTTTTGTGGCGTTTTCGGCACGACTGAAGTCGTGCCCTGTTACAGAGCACGGCCAAGTCGCTTGTTCGGGAGCGAACAGGCCAAGGGTGTGTTGTCTACATGAGGCGTTTGCGGATTAGGTCCAGGGCTTGGGTGGTGGCCCATTCTCTTACTCTTTGCCGGTCGCCGCGGAAGTTTTTCTCTAACACTTCGGTTCTCTGGGCGTCGGACAACGCTATATAGACGAGGCCGGCGGGCTTGGACTCTGTTGCGCCGGTGGGGCCGGCTATGCCGGTGACTCCTAATCCTAACGTTGCGCCGGTGCGGGCGCGGATGCCTTCGGCTAATGCCTTGGCTACTTCCGCCGATACGGCTCCGTGTTGGAGGATCAGGCCGGTGGGGACCTGGGCGAAGGCGGTCT
>Ga0302266_10004584_pt1 | contig 10566 bp, 13 predicted proteins | sample III_Bog_E1_2_FD_194559 | JGI IMG/M metagenome (GOLD analysis project Ga0302266, IMG submission 194559) | Peat permafrost microbial communities from Stordalen Mire near Abisko, Sweden - III_Bog_E1_2 | ecosystem: Environmental > Terrestrial > Soil > Wetlands > Peat | place: Sweden: Abisko... | reverse complement strand
CGCTCGACGTCTGATGTTGTCCTAACCGGACTGGTTATTACGTGTCCCCGCGGCTTGCGCTGCCGCATGGCAAGAACCGGGCCGCGATAGGGACCGTTCTCGGCCATGCACTGCCGGGCGCCGTCGCAATCGCAGTGGGGGAAGCAGCAGTTGGTCAGACGACTTCCGTCCGTCGGGTTACCGTATTCGTCAAAGCCATCGGTGGCCGACGTCGTTTCAAGATCCGTCATGGCTTGTATTCCGTAAAACTGATCGATCGTGGCAGTTGCGGCAGAATACCCTGCCGCCTGCAACGGCATCCGGTCCTCACTCGGGCCCACGCTCGCCACGGTCCAGCGCGGCAGCCACCATGTGGGCGCGCTGCTCGGCTGCCTGCTCGTCGCCATCGAAAGCGAATACCGTCGCTACGATGCCCCGCGGACCGCCGATGTTAAACGCCGGGTGAGCGGTATAGTGATATGGCCCGGTTACGTTGTGGCGCCTCGTTGTCTCGGGAAGGTTGTCAGGCAATGCACTTCCTCCTTTTTCCTGCCGCCGAGCGCGTCATCCAGCGTGCGCCGGCGGCATTCTGTCTCCAACGCCACGGCCTGGAACGTGTAGTTACGGCGGCGATCGAGTCACATGGACCTGGCCCGCTCGCGTTGCTTGACTGAAACGCTATTCCACCTTCGCCGCGCCTCGTCGGTGCCAGCGGCGACCCAGGCTGGGCGGGTCCGCTCGCGATCGATCTCCGCCTTCGCGGCTCTTGAACGCATAGACCACGGCAAGACCAGGCGCCGGCCGTACCGCGTTGGTAATTTCGGCGTGATATCTGGGGAACAGCACCAGGTTTTCGCTCGTCCGGACCTGGCCAACGGCTGAGGCTGCGCTATCGGCGTCGTTCCTCACCCCGATCGGCAGGCTGCGGTGCGGGCAGTCCGGCGGCCTGTAGAGGTCGACCAGACCGAACTCGTACCGGCCGTCTGCCAGTCGTTTCGTGTAGGTGCTGCTCGTTGGTCTGGTTCGCATTCTTGCCTCGGAACGGTTTGATCACGGCCCGATACCCGGTCTCGCTATACGACGAGCAGTGGCGGCGATACGTTGGCTTCCCGGCAGGCAGCAAGGAACCATTCTGCTATCGTCTGGTCAGTGGTGCCATCGAACGTGTCGGTCAGTGCCGCGTATGCGACCTCAATCGCCAGGGCCAATCGGTTCTTTGGGTCCCCATTGATGGCCGGCCAGGCTTCGTCGATCGCGGTAATTAACAGCTCTGCGAGATAGCCTTGGGCGGCTTCATATTCGCTGCTGTCTGTTAGCTGGCTGCAGGGCGTGGCCAATTCCAAAGCTATCATTGTCGGCCTCGTTTGATCACCGTCTCGTGTTGGTCGGGTTCTGGCAATTGTCTCTGATCTCTGGGAGAAAAGCCAGGAACATCGCGGCAAAGATTCGCCGGGGGAGGGGTGGTCGATGTGGCCTGGCCCGCTGTGACGTTAGGCAGCCTGCCCTGCGTCGGGCAGGTGGATTGCGGGTAGAGCGGTGCCCCTAGCCAGCAGCATTGCCTGATAGATCTCGTTTAGCCTTTCGCCGACGTTTTCAGCTTCAACAATCTTCTTGACTTCATCCAGTGTCAGGACCGGGGTGTCTTCGCCATCGGTTGTGAAGGTCGCGACTGCGCCATCATGCGTCCACAGTTCGCAGCCCGCGTCGAATGATCCGGCGCCGCTCCATCCGTGGGCGTATGGCAGCCTCAGCTCCTGACAGACTTGTTGAACCCTTCTGAACTCGCCCCAATTGACATTGTGCCCTATCAGGCGAAGGGTCTCTTTGGCCGATGAGGCGCTTTTTATCAGTTCCCGCGCGTTTTCAAGACTGAGTGGTTCTCCGTATTCTGGTGAGACCCGTTCGTCGAACATTGCCGTTGCGAGTTTCTCGAGTGCCCCTGGATCGGTGATCTCGCCACCAATGGTTATCCACGCCGATACTCTTTCACCCATCTCGCTAGATCTCCCTCGTTTTGCCCGGGTTCTTGATACTGTTGATGGTTTGCTGGACCCAAGTGGCGGTGTTGAGCCAGAGGATTTCGTTGCGGGTGATGACCACTGCACCTCCGCCAAATTCATCGACTCTCATCGCGCTGCAGGTCTCGGCCCAGCGGAACGAGATCGGCTCATCTAGCCCGAAATTGCATAGAAGTTGTTGCGCCAGGTCCGCCGCGTACTCGGGGTCTCCGCTTCCGTTCGACCGAATCCAGATGCTGTTGTATCTCCGCTCGTCGTAGTCAACGTCGATGCCCGGTGGGGAGTCGCGTCCGTCCGCCAGGGCATCTGCTGCCTGGATGATCGACCCATCGACCGGCGTGGGTTCGGTCTCTGCGTCCGTTTTCTTGCCCCACTTTGAGTCGATCTTTTTGCGCGCGCGTTTGTCTACGGCGGCAAGCCACTTGGCCTGTTCAAGGGTTGCTTTCACGACGAAACTGAAGTGAAGAAAATTGTTTGCCATCTCTATCCTCTTTCGGTTGGTATCCGGTAGACAGGACCTGTAGCCACGTCCTTCAGGGCCAGGTCGCAGCCCGCCGGGGCAAGGGCCGGCTGAAGGCCGGGGAGCGGAGCGACGAACCCTTGCGGCGGTGGGCGCGAGCTGGCATCGGTCGCCGATATGGTCTGCGGTTGTTGGAGAATGAGAATGCCTGGCTTGGACCTTGGTCGTCGTGGTTTCTTGGGAGCCGCAGGTTCTATGCTGTGGATGCTGTCGGCTTCTCGCGCCTGGGCTGACGCAGATTGGGACGTGCCGCCCGAGATCAGGCCCGTTTCTTCCGTGGTCCCGGATGATTTGCGCCGCGGTGATCATTACACGCTGGACCCGGACGTTAGGACAGCCGGTTTTATGAACCGCTATGCGATGAACTCGGATTTCGGGCCATTTGTTGCGCCGAGCGATGCGCGACTAAGGCGCTTGGTGCGGGAGGTCGCGGCCATCGCCCAGCTCAGGGCGATGCAACAGTCCGATGTCTTCGGCAAGGCTGCCCTGGATGCTGGCAGGTCCGTGGTGAGGAGCGCCAGAAACCTCATCGACGACCCTGCGGCCACGCTGTCGGCTATCCCGGAGGGAATCGGCAGCATTTTTGGGCGTGTCACCGAGCAGGCGCGCCGTTCCGGTCGCAGCCAGCACGAGGATGGGCCGGCCCGGCAGATTCTTGCTGTCTCCAGCTTCAAGCGGGAATATGCGGCGAGGCTTGGCGTTGACGCTTACTCCAGCAACCAGGTGCTGCAGGACGCTTTGGATCGTGTGGCATGGGCGTCGGCCGCGGGCAACCTTACCCTGGGGGCACTTTCCTTTGCGACCGGCGCTCTCGCCTTGCAGGTTGCAAGCAACGTCCGGATGCTTGATCAGGCGCGCAGTATCGTCGAGGCGACCCCTCCGAGTGAGCTTTCCAGACGTAACCGCCTTGAACTGCAACGCATGCAGGTGCCGGTTGGCGTCGCCGACCGCTTTCTGCAGAACCCGTCTCTGTCTCCGCGCCATATGACGGTCATCGTGGCAAGCATGATGGCTCTCGGCTCTATTCCGGGTCGCGCTCAGTTCATCGCCTATGCCAGCAGAGCGGATACCGAGGAATCTGCCCTGGTCTTTCAGCAGATGGCAGAACTGATCGCAGGCTTCAGCACCCAGGTCCTTCCGGTGCGCCACATAGCGATCATGGCGAATCTGCCCGTCGCGTTCACCGAAACGGGATCGGTTGTGCTGCTTCCGATCGACCGGCTGCTGTGGACCGAGCGCAGCGCTGGCCTGGCACAGAGTCTTGCTGGCGCGCAACCAGCCGCGCCAGGAATCTGGTTGACGGGCACGGCGACGCCGCGTGCTGAGGCTGGCCTTGCGAAGATCGGGCTGGCGCTGACGCCGCGTTGTGGCGAACGTCTGCCCCTGCTGGACTGAGCGCCGCGGGCGGCGTGGGACGCACGGTGGCTGAAATGCTTGCCGGGCATCGTCTGATCGTTTGAGCTTGCAGCGCGATTTTTTCTTGCCTAGATTTAGTCACGTGCAACGAAAAAGAGGCGTCGCAGCGCATGATTCTGCATTCCGAGCTGAAAAAGCTGGCAGGAAGCCGTGATGCGTATGGGCTGATCGGAGACTATCTGTCGGGCGCCAGCATGGAGGTTCGGTTTCTGCGACAGGACGAATTGCGAGTGCGCACTCATCTGATCGTTGCTTCTAAGGAATTTCCACAGGTCCGGATCGGGGTTGAAGGATCCGCGACATCACCTTTGGTTCGGCATTTTTTTCAGCCGACGAGTATCTATGACGCTGGCGGCTGGGAGATCGGCGATCCACGGGACGAGGACTCGCTTTGGCACCTTATTGCGAGCAGGGAGCACGAACGTGCTTCGGCCGCAGCCGCCGGCGCGCAGGAACTCGCCCGCCGGCGCGCGGTCCGAAAGATCGAGGAGCAGGAAGCGCAGGTTCTGCGATCAGCAGGCTTGCGAGCCGAGGCGGCATCGCGGTTGCTCGCGGTGGCGCACAGGGGCGCTGTCTCGGGCCGGCAGTGGGATGCCGTGTTGCAGGACCTCAACGCGGTGTTGCCTTTGATCGAGCGCGAAGCCGATCGATCGTTTGTCGCGGATCTGTCGCTTCGGCGGCGAAGATCATGCCTGTTTTCCTTGTCCGGCCGGCAGTTGCGGTGGCTGGATGACATCCTTGGACGAACCGCGATCCGTCTGGTGGCCACGCAGCCCGCCGAGGCCGCATCAGGATCTCGATCTGGCGTCTCAGCATAGGGTCTTGCCTGCTTGCCGTGTTGCAGGCGGTGAGATGCCGGAGGCAGGCGGCCTGGCTCGCCGCTGCGCCCATGCCTTTCGCGGCAATCTTGTCTGGCCGAAATCCAGCCACTGAAGGGCTATTCTTGCCAGATCCGTGACCCGCGCAAAGTTTGCGCGACTATTGTAATGAAAAACTCATCAGCCAACGGAATTTTCCCGGCTATACGGGGAGGTGTCCGTGTGTGGCGGAGAAAATCGAACGCGGCGACTATTTTCTGAGCTCGCGGACCGCGCGGCCATTCGCTCATCTCGGGGGGGTCCTTCGGCCGTTCAGCAGCGTTGGAGTTTTCCGTCGATAGCCCCGCCGGCAACCGCGAAGCCGACGCGGGGGAAGGGTGTGGCTTGCCGCGGGCGCACTTGCGCCGAACCCCGGCGCCGCGTACCGGCGGCAGCGTCATTGCGGTCCATCTTGTCGGCTTTGCGGTTCAGGTTAAGGGCGCGGGCATCGCGGCCGTCCAGATGAGCCAGTAATGCCTCGAAGCGCAGCGGGGCGGGGCCGAATCTCCTGTTTTTGACGGCGAGAGTGAAGGGATTCGTCATGCCAGGCCTTTCAGATGGGTTCGGTTGCTTGTTCGGCTTCAGGTAGCGGTCGCCGGCTCCGAAACAGGCGAGTTCATTACGTTTTTGTCAGGGGGCTTGAATCTGATCGGTTGGCAACCGACCCGCCCGCGCTTCCCGGAGTGGTGCGCTCCGGCGGCGACCTCGCGAGACCGGTGGGTTCGTTCATCGTTCATCATCGTGCGGAGTCCCTAGATGATCGCTCTATGTATCTTGGGAATCCTAACTGCTTGTCCAGGCCGATGTCGAGCCGTTTACGGAAAAAACCGCTCCCAATTCGGTTTTTTTGCGGCGCTCGTAACGTTACCCCGACCGGATCTGCTTTCGGGGCGGCGGGTTACCTGGCGCCGAATGGCCGTTTGGTCGTCCGGGGTAACGCAGCCTCCGATGCCGGGGTCTCGCCTTCGTGCAACGAAAAAAGGCCGCCGCGGCGTTTGTTTCCGCATTCCAAGCTGAGAAGACTCGCAGGGAACAGGGCTTGTTCGGTCTGAATCGGAGACTATCTCTCGGGCGCCAGCATGGAGGTTCGGCTTCTGCGGGAGGACGCGCGTCCTGTCAGATCTCGGACGTAGACGGACCCCGCGCCGGCGGTGGCCGTTCTTTCCTGGCGGGCGTTCTGACTCGAAAAGTCTCGTGAGTTGCCGGCTATTTTTCGCCACGACGCCACGCGTGGTTCCTTCCTGCCAGGGCACGAAAACCTGTCGCCTGACGAAATTTCTGAGGCTATGCGCTGCCAGAAAGCCGTTGGCGTCGGGCGTTGTGCTGGGTTAGCATCTAGGCCCTGAAGGTCGCAGATTACGGCCTGGGCCGATGGCGCCTGTGATTGGTCATGTGGGTAGGGGGCGAGGCGGGCCAATGGTGAATTACTCGACCGGGCCGTTATACGAACCGAACGGGGTCGGGCCAATCGCCGGAAACGCGTTTCGATCCCTGGAAGCCGGGGCGGTTCAGATGTTCCAATCGAGTAGCCCTATTCTTTTTACGTTGGCGATTGGCATCGCCTTCTTGTTGCTCTCCTTGCTCGTGCGATACGTGTTCCGGATTGGGTCGTGGCCATATGCTCTCAAGCCCCATTTCCTGACTGACAACGAGCGGGAGTTCTACTTCGTCCTCGTCGGCTTATGCGCTCGTGCGGGCTACGTGGTGTTTTCCCAGGTGAGGGTGGCCGATCTGCTGGAGTACAAATGGTATAGGCCTGCTGACCTGGGCCGGGTTTCCAGGAGCGTCGATTTCGTCATCTGTGACTCTTCGCTTGCTTACGTTGCGGCAATAGAGCTGGATGATAGCAGTCATCGCCAATCGACGCGTGTCGAGCGCGATAACGATGTGAATGCGCTGTTCCGGTATGTCGGGTTGCCGTTGTATCGGGTTGCCACCCGGCGCCGGTACACTGCGGATTTCGTTCAGGAATCTCTCCCGTTTTTGCACTCCGCCAGGGCTACGAACCGATCGGTGCTGGAGGATGACGGCTGGGGCGCCGCGGGTTCGTCGGCTGTCGTCGCCCGCCTTCCTAGACCGAGCCGCAGCTTGCCATGATCTGGCGGCGGAACTTCGTGCTGCCCCACGATCTGGGCGTTGCCGGCTTGGCTGACGCAGAGGGCGCTGTGAGTCCAAGATGTCGTTCGGCTTTCATTCTGGTTGGAGACGAGGACCTATGATTTCGGGGCGATGGAATTATCCCGCGGGTGATGGCCGGCATCGCGGCGTGGCCCGTGGATGGCGCTTCTGCCTCGGCCTTGCGTGGCTTGCCACGATGCTTGTGCTGCCGGCGGCTCGCGCCGACGAGTTCTCCGCCGCGCAGCGCGCCGAGATCATACAGATCGTACGCGACGCGCTGAAGCATGACACGACCATCCTGCGCGAGGCCGTCGATGCGCTGCAGGCCGAGGAAGGCGACCGCCAGGCCGCCGCACGCCGCAGCGCGGTCGCTGCCAACCGGGACAAGCTGGCGGGTCCAACGGACCCCGCTGCCGGTAATCCGGCGGGTGACGTCACCGTCGTCGAGTTCTTCGACACGCGTTGCCCGTATTGCCGCCGCTTCGACCCGATTATGGCGTCGCTCTTGGCGCAGGACGCTGGCGTCCGGCTCGTGTACAAGGACATGCCGATCCTGGGGACGGCGAGCCTGCTAAGCGCCAAGGCGTTGCTGGCCGCTCAGCGTCAGGGCGCCTATGAGCAGTTCCGCGGGGCGATCATGCAGATGCCGCCCGATGCGACCGAGGAGACAGTCCGCGGCGTGGCGGAGCGGCTGAAGTTGGATTGGCCGCGACTTGCCCGCGATATGCAGGACCCGGCGATCGCGGTGCAACTCGACGCCAATGTCAGCCTGGCCCGCGATCTTGGAATTCAGGGGACGCCGGCGCTGGTGGTCGGTGAGACGGTTGTGGCCGGGGCGACCGACCTGCCCGAGCTGAAAATCGCCGTGGCGGAGGCCCGTCGTGCCCATTGAGGGGAAGTATTTCGGTAAGATGGAAACCGCGGATATTGTGGTCGAGACCGATAAGGTTGATGGTCTTAGCCGATTCCTCCGTAGGACGTACTACTTCTGGGCGACAGGTGGCGACTGCCGAGCCGTGTTCTCGGCTACAACGTTCAAGCGGCATCGGAAGGCTTTGCAGGCCGCGCTCGGCGTTGACATTGGCATGCGCCGGCCGGCGAAGGAGAGCCAGCTTGAGCTTCGGAAGGTGGTGATCTTTGGCAATTTCGCGCCGCCGCCGGCTTTCGTCGCGGATGCGCCGGAACTGCTCTTCCGGCGCGCGGCGCGCCCACCACCCATCCAGGCAGGCGGCGTGGATCCCCCGGCAGGGGTCGCCGGCGGGCACGATTCCGTGCCAGGCCACTTGTCGTCCCGACCGCCCGCGCTGTCCCGCTGTCCGGACGATTTCGCGGGCTCGGCCGAGACCGGCCGATAAGCGCAGCGGCTAGCTAGTGCCCAAGCTGGGGCCCGGTGTCTCGCGTCAGCGTCGGTGATGTTGGAGTCGGGCTCTGCTGCTCGGGCGCCGGGTTCTTGGTCGCTGCCGATGGCACCTTACCGGTCGAGTGGCTTTCGCTGCCGGGCGCATGAGTCGTCGGGCTGTGCTCGCTGGCTTCGCGCCCGATGGCGGCCGTGGCCGCCTGCCGAACGGAGCGTCCCAGATCGCGGGTATCGATCGCGACAGACTTTTCCCCGGCGCGCGCTGCGACGGCATCAATCAGGGCGTCGCGGTTGTTGGTGATGATCGTGCCGCTGGTCTCGCCGCGGGAGATCGCGACGTAGAAGGACCGCCAGTTGACCAGGTTGATGCGCCATGATTCCGCGTGGAATATCCAGTTTTTCGTCCTGCCCTGGGCGCCGTAGGCGGTCACGGCGTAGCCGTAATCATAGTGCTGGTTCTGGCGCTCGGTGACGTCTGCCGTCAGCTTGTTGCCGTTGTCGAATGCGAAGCTGGCGGTATCGCCTTGAACGTCGGTGATGGTGCCGAAGTCTCCGCGCGCCAGGCCCCGGGGCTTGTCGTTCCGGTTCCACCTGACCCGGTCGCCTTTTTGAAGCTCGCCGTGGTGCGGCTCAAATACGTCAAGCCTATTGGCTTTGATGTCGGGGGCCGCGATCGTGAAGACCTTGCCGTCGTCTTTCCGGATTCTGATCCGGTCGTTGGCTGCGTCTACGCCGACCACCAGCCCGTACTGGTCTTTGGCGAGCGAGCCGTCGATACCTTCCATCTTGGCTGAAGGCCGCAGGACGTAGCCGACGTCGTACATGTGCGCCACGGTCTTTTCGGCATTGGCCAGTCCGGCGTCGAGCAGCCGGGTGCCCTGCGCCCTTGGGCCGGTGAGTTCGCCCTGCATCTGCAAGAGGGTCCGGACCTCGCCCTTGATGGCCTCGTTTCCTTCGCGGCTGGGATCGATCAGGATGGTGTTCTCGCGCTCCTGGGGCGTAAGGCGGGTGTACATCTGGGCGATCATCGAGACCCGTTCCTGGGCGTCTCTGTGGTCGATGACTTGTCCTTGATCCCGTTCCAGGTAGTGGAGAACCGCCGCCGCTTTCCGGTTGATCGCGGATCTGACAGCGGCCCGTCCTGGCTCTGTCTTCTGGCGCACGATTTTGTCCAGACGGAAGGTATCGAGCGCTCGGTCCTGGGCTTGTGCGAATGCCCTGCCGGCCTCCACGCTCCCAAGCTGCAGCGTGTCGCCTGTCAGCACAACGCGTGCGCCGTGCGCTTGTGCTGCCGTCAGGAGCTCGTTCGTTTTCGAGGTCCCAAGGAGCCCCATTTCATCGACGATCCAGAGTTCCTTCGGCTTCGAGAACAGGCTGGCAATCCGTTGCAGTATCGGTTTGGGCTGGTCGGCTTCCCGGGCCAGTCGGCCGAGGAATTCGTGGACGGTTTGACCCTTCATGCCGAGTGAGCTCCCCAATTCTTTCGCTGGAGATGCCTGCGGGGCCAGGGCATGCACGTTGTAGCCGGCACTCTGCGCGGTAGCCGCGACGGCGGCGAGGACGGTCGAGGTCTTTGCCGTTCCGGCGAAACCTTGCAGCAAGGTCACTGAGTCGCGCGAGCGGAGGATACCTGTCGCCGCGGTGCGCTGATCCTCGTTCCACTGGTGGCCTAGCTCCGCTGAACGCGCCTCTGCCGCCGCCACCGCGGCCTGCGTGGTCGAGGCGGACACGACCGGCTTGACCGAGGATTTTGCCTGGTCCAGCAGCGAGAATAGCCTGGTCTCGTTCTTGATTGCGTCGGGCGTCGTATAGCCTTCCAGCTCGGTATCGGCTCGTGTTTCTCGCGTCGGCTCGACGGCCGTTCGCGGCACGAGCATCCTTTCCACGACGAGGCTGGTGATCGCAGTTCGGATTGCGTCGGGGTTGGCCTGGCCGATGGCAAACCGAAGGGCGGCGGCGTGCAGCCGGTCATCGGAGAACACCTGTTCCCGCTCCGCCAGCATGTTCGCGGCCCTCAGGACAGCGCCGGTTGCCTCGAGGTGCGTTCGGTCGAACGATTTTGACCCTTGGGTCGCGCCCTCGGCGGCTCGCCGGAGATCTTGCAACGGCGGCAGTCCAGTGCCGAGGCGCTGGATCCAGTCCCGCAGCAGGGCTGGACGATCGACCGCCTCCTTGGCCCGTCGCGTGATGAGGGCGGCGGCCGCCTTTTGGTTCGTTGTTGCCGTTTCGCGGGTTAGTCCGTTTTTTTCAAGCAGGGCCTCGATCTCGGCCGAGCGGGATGAGAAACGGTCGATTTCCTGC
>Ga0302266_10004572_pt1 | contig 10583 bp, 8 predicted proteins | sample III_Bog_E1_2_FD_194559 | JGI IMG/M metagenome (GOLD analysis project Ga0302266, IMG submission 194559) | Peat permafrost microbial communities from Stordalen Mire near Abisko, Sweden - III_Bog_E1_2 | ecosystem: Environmental > Terrestrial > Soil > Wetlands > Peat | place: Sweden: Abisko... | reverse complement strand
CCTTCCAATCAGCTTTGGTCAATTTAGCGTTCTTGTCCAAGATCACGTTGACCTTTACTGTGATCGAGCACTTCGAGTCCTTCGCGCAAGAATCGGGAACAGTGTGGCCGTCTGGATCATTCCTCGAAAGCGGGTTATTCCAAACATAGCTGTAGAGGTTCAACGACTGCGGATTGTCCAGCTTTGCGTACGGTACCGGCATGACTTTGGCCGACCAATCGGGACTCAACCAACGGCCCATTGAACTCGCGTAGTATCTAGCCCCGAAGTAGTCGTTTCCAGATTCGGTATCTCGTTCTTTGCCGGTGTACCGGGATCGCGAAAAACACACTTCGGGTGCACAAGCGGCGGAGTGCGTCATAGATTCTGACCTCGCCATCATAGGTGAACCCCAGGTTTCAAAATCGAAGCCTGGGGCGCCCATCCGTCATGGATCGGCTGGGTCGCCAGCCGCTCTACTCCGGCCGCCGCTCTACTTTGTTCCTTCGGCCGCCGAGGAAATATAAAGGTCCACGTTACTCTGGTCCACCAACGAGGTGCCGGTATCCACAAAGACTGGATAAGGAGCAAAGGAGTCCGCACTGTAGTCCCGGGCGAGATCCTTGGGCGGATCGTGGTAAATCTCGTCCAGGGCCTTAAGCCCGACGTAAGCCATGGTGAAGGGCTTCTGGGCGATGGTTGCGTCGATGGCGCCCGACTTGATGCCGTCGAGGGTATCCTGGTCCACATCGAAGGCCAGCAGTTCCCGGCCACCGCCGCCGCGCTTGACGGCATCGGCAACCACTTTGCCCGACGAAGATTCCAGGCAAACAAAGGCATCGATTCTCTGGGGTCCGCTCAAGGGCATGGACTCCTGGGTCCAGTCGAATGCGTTGCGCGCATCGCCCTTGATGTCCACCACAGCGGTGATATGCATATCGGGCCGGGTGGCGAGAACTTCCTTGAAGCCCTTCAGCCGCTCATCGATGTTGGGTTGATCGCCCAGGGTAAAGAAGACCACGTTGCCCTTGCCGCCCAGCTTCTCGATCAGCCGCTTGCCGCCCAGGCGTCCGGCCTCCAGATTGTTGGTGCCGATAAAGTACATGCGGCGGCTGCTTGCGGCATCCGAGTCGATGGTAATCACCGGAATTCCGGCGCCGATAGCGGCATCAATCTCCGGCTGCAGCACCGCGGCGTCTGAGACTGAGATCAGAATGCCCGCCGGCTTGGCAGCAATGGCACTGTGCAGTTCAGCCAATTCCGCCTGGGCATCGTAGGTATCTGGCCCCACCACCCTGGCGGTGACTTTGTATTGCGCTGCGGCCTTGTTGAATCCTGCCGCCGCAGTCTGCCAGTAGGGCAGCTTGATGTTCGACGCTATCAGGTAGAAAACCTCTTTTGAAGAGTGTCTTGCGCCGCACCCCGACGTGAACGCAACAGCCAGCGCCAGCACCGCCAACGCAGTCTTTTCGATCGCTTTCATGCTTGCCTCCCTGTTTTGAGACCCAAAGGATCTTCGGGGCCAACGCGAGATTTCTTCCCCGCGCGCGCCCCATCAAAAATTGGCTGGATAGTACTCCCACGTAACGGGCACTGTCTATCCCCGCTGCGGGTTAGCATATAACCTGTCCACTCCATTCGGTGGTGATATACGGCACGCAATCGACATTCCCCGATCGCCTTGCCATCGGATTGGGATATAACCAGAAGTGAACCGGGAAATGCGGATCGATGAGGAAGTCGGAAACCAGGTCGCCAGCCAAGCTGCCGCCAGGGATTGCCGTCCGCGGGGCTGCGGATGGCGAGCTGACCCGGCGCATCCATGCCGAGCCGCCGCATCCCTATCGCGCGCCCTTTGCCAGGGATGCGGCCCGCATTCTGCACTCCCGCGCCTTTCGCCGCCTCGCTGGCAAGACCCAGGTCTTTACGCGCATGCCCGGCACTCCCCCAGCCGACCACTTCCGCAGCCGCCTGACCCATACCCTTGAGGTCATGCAGATCGCGCGCACGCTGGCCGTGGCCCTGGGGCTCAACGCGGAGCTTGCCGAAGCGCTGGCCCTGGTTCACGACATCGGCCACCCGCCCTTTGGCCACGCGGGCGAAAAGGCGCTCGACCGCTGCCTGCGCGGCTATTTGCTCAGCTTCGACCACAATCTGCACGCCCTGCGCATTGTCACCTGGTTCGAGGAGCGCTACGCGGGCTTTCGCGGCTTGAATCTGACGTTGGGCGTGCGCGAAGGCATCGTCAAGCACTCCCGCGACTACCTCGCCGCGGAGCACCCGGAGCTGGCTGAGTACTTTCTTGACCTTCGGCCCCCGCTTGAGGCCCAGCTCATCGATCTGGCCGACGAAATCGCCTATTTGACCGCCGATCTCGACGACGGTCTCGACTCCGGCATCCTCGCGCTGGAGCAGGTCCGCGAGGGCGTGCCCATCTTCCGCCGCTTCCATGACGCGGCAGCGGCGAAGTATCCCGCTGCGGCGCCCAAGTTGATCGTCTACGAAGCGCTCAAGGGCATCCTGAACGCTCTGGTGACCGATCTGCTGGTCGAGGTGCGGGCGCGCGTGGCGGCGCTGGGCGCAACCACCCTGGCCGAGATTCGCCAGGCCCCCGAGCGGCTGGCAGCCCTGAGTCCTCAGTTAGAAGCGGAGCGCGCAGCCGCCAAGGAGTTCCTCTACGCAAACCTCTACAACTCCCCCGGCATGGAAGAGGCGCACACCCACGCCGAGAAGGTGGTCGAGGGGCTCTTCGCCGCTCTGGTAGCCAATCCGGGCCTGCTGCCCGAGGATCACCGCGTGCAGATCCCCGATGAGGGTCTGGCGCGCACTGCGGCCGACTATATCGCCGGCATGACCGACAGCTTTATTGAGGAAGTCTGGGGCCGCTGCGGCGGGCTGTAATCCGGCTGTGCAGGCCCGAATGGGGTGTTCGATGAAGATCTTGCGATTGATGCTGGCAGTGAGCGGGCTGAGTCTGGCGTTTACAGTCCTTGCAGTTGGCGCTGCCGGGCAGACACCTGCCGGCGGTGGACAAATTGCAGCTGGAATGGGACCACCGGCTATCCTGGACACCGATATTGGTGACGATATCGACGATGCCTTCGCGCTGGCCCTGGCGCTGCGCAGCCCGGAAATTCGGCTGCTGGGCATCACTACGGCGTACGGAGACACAGAACTGAGGGCGAAGCTGGTGGATCGCTATCTCAATTCGGTGGGCCGCACCGACATCCCGGTGGATATCGGCATTCCTACGCCACGCGCGAACGTGTTCACTCAGGCTGCATATGCGCAACAACGGATTCTGCTGCCAGTAGATCGTTGTACGCTGCAATTGCTTTCTGTATCTCAGATACCCACCCCGCAACGCGAAAAGGATCGATATGAAGCCTGCCAAGAGGATCGTCGCGATGCAGTTGGGTTCATCCTTCGCAATGCGGGAGAGCTTCGCGGCCAAATCACCCTCATCGCCATCGGCCCCCTGAACAACATCCAGGCGGCTATCGAACGCGACCCGGACACCTTCCGCAAGCTCAAGCGGGTGGTGATGATGGGCGGCAGCATCTACCGTGGCTACGTCGGGCGCGCCGGCGAGCGCAGGCCACCCGACGCCGAGTGGAACATCAGCCGTGACCCGGCCGGCCTCAAGGCGCTGCTGGCTTCCGGCGTGCCCGTCTTCATGATGCCGCTCGACTCGACGCAGATCCACCTGGAGAGAAAGGAACGGGAGGAGATTTTCTCCCACGGCTCCCCCATCACCGATCAACTGACGCTCCTCTACCACCAGTGGCTGGCCGGGACCGAGGGACACCCGAATGCCCCCACGCTCTTCGATCCGGTGGCCGTGGCTTACGCAGTTCGCCCTGAACTCTGCCCGGCGACGCCGATGCGGCTCGAAGTAGACGACAAGGGATTCACGAGGCCGGTCGATGGCGCTCCCAATGTGCAGGTTTGCCTCAAGTCGGACGAAAAGGGTTTCATGGAGTTTCTGCTGGCCCGGATCGCAAAGGATGCGCCCCGCTAACCGGAATACGATCAAGCAGAGGAGTTTTCTTGCCTCGGCCCTGTGCAAGTCTTGTGCATTCAACAGCGGGAGCCGGGCGACTGAAAGCAAGGTTGCTTGCATGTCCCATCTGTTTTTGACGCGCCTCCTGCTCTCTGCTACCTTGGTAGTGGATATTTTGTTGGACGGCACTCCTCAGTAGCTCAATGGCAGAGCATTCGGCTGTTAACCGAAGGGTTGTAGGTTCGAGTCCTACCTGAGGAGCCAAATAGAATCAACAGCTTAGAGCAGTTTCAAGCATCCCAGAAAACACAAAAAGACGGCGATTGTGCCCATTTTTGTGCCCACGCTATTTCAAAACGGATGCAATACCGATAGTAATCCTGCTCAGGTTTTGGCTCCCACCTCGAAACTCTCCTCCCCTCTTCGTTTACAGACCGCGTCTCGCCGATTTGCACGAACAAACCTCCTGCCTCACCCTCCATTTGCGCCGACTGCATTTGTACCGGCGCCTCACGAGGAACAGGAGCAGAATATGACCACCCACGCTACCGGGTACTCATCAGCGAGTCATTAGCACCGCAGTTTGAGGCTTTGGCGAGCCTCGGCAGCCGTTGCCTGGCTGATCTTGCTCCCCTTGCGCAGTTCAGTCAGGGTCAAGCAACTCTTCACAATGGCTAGTAACTTAAGCCTCTTGACAGACGCTGCAATCGGCGTCAAACTATGACCATCAGTCGTTATTGTCTCATCCTCATCTATGACGAACAGTCACATATCGCGAACAGCCGTCTGCGCCAACGTCCTTGAGTCCGGGCAATTGCTCCATAAGGCTGGAATGGGACGCCGGGCACGGCGCGGCGCGGAGACGCGCGTGCGGCTTTTCCGGTGCGCTCTGCAACTGATTGCCGAGCACGGCTTTCCGAACGTTACGGTGGAAGACATCACCGAAGCTGCCGATGTGGGAAAGGGAACCTTTTTCAACTACTTCGAGACCAAGGATCATGTGCTGGGCGTGATGGCCGAGATTCAGCTTGGCAAGGTACGAGAAGCCGCTGCGCTGGCGGCGAAGGGCAAGCAGACTGTCCATTCCGTGCTGCACGATCTGGTGCTTCATCTGGTCGAGGAACCGGGGCGCAGCCCTAGCCTGGCGCGCGCCTTCATCTCCTCGTTTCTAGCCAGCGAGGGCGTTCGCAAGATCATTGAATGCAATATGCGCGAGGGCCGCAAGACGATTGCCGAGGTTGTGGCCGCCGGGCAGGAGCGCGGGGAGATCGACCCTAGACTGAAGAAGAAGGTGGTTGCGATTCAGCTTCTGCAAACCTGCATGGGGACCGTGCTCCTGTGGTCACTGCATGGCGAGCCTCCGCTCAAGGCATGGATCGAGGACAGCTTTCAACATTTCTGGAGGGCTATCGTCAGCCCCAATCATGAGCAGGAATCATGAAAACCAAACTTCGCATTGCCGTTCTCGCTGGGCTGGCGAGCCTGATCGCCGGCCCGATGCCTAGCGGAACCTGCGTAGCACAGCAGCCTCCTCCGGTCCGCCTGACTTTGCAGGACGCGATCCGAAAGGGACTCGAGGCCCACCTCAGCGTGCTGGTTGGCGGAACACGGGTTGATGAGGCCGAAGGCACGCGCGAGCGGCGCTTGTCGGCAGCTCTGCTTCCTCGGGTAAGCGCGCAAACCTTTGCCAACGTGCAAAACCGCGATCTGCGCGCGTTTGGAATATCTGCGCCGGGCTTTCCGGATGTTGTGGGGCCTTTTTCGAATTACGATTTTCGCATTTACGCGCAGCAGAACATTGTCGATCTCCAGAGTTATCGAGGACTAAGGGCAAGCGAGCGGGCGCTCGATGCAAGCAAGATGGACTTGCAGGATGCGCGCGATCTGATGGTACGCGCGATAGCAGCTCTGTATTTGAACGCGCAGTCTGCCGCGGCGCGTGTGGACGCCGCGCATTCGCGGGTGACGGATTCAAATGCACTGTTAAAGCTGGCAAAAGATAAACACGATGCCGGGTCGGCGACAGGCGTGGACGTGCTGCGCGCACAGGTACAGCTTGCGAACGACAGGCAGGCAGAACTCGTGGCCGAGAATCAGTTGAAACAGTCGCTGTTGGCTCTGGCGCGGAATCTCGGCATGAGTCCGGGCACGCCTTTGGAGCTGGCCGAGCCGCTGGTTTACCGAACGCTGAACGGGCTTGACCCGGCAACACTCGCCCCCGCTTCGTTGCTCTCGCGGGCAGACTACCTTTCGCTTGACCGCCAGCGGCAAGGTCTGATTGAACAACAGCGCGCCAACCATGCGCGCTTCTATCCAAAGCTCAGCATCAATGGCAACTTCGGCGCGATTGGGCGCAGTATTGGCGGTGTGCAACCGACGGGCCTGATTCAAGGCCAGATCGACTTTACCGTCTTCGATCGCGATCGCGATGGCGAAGCGCAAGAGCTTGCCAGTCGCGTCAAGCGCATCGACGATCAGATTGCCGATCTGCGGCGTGGGATCGATGAAGACATTCGCGAGGCGCTGCTGAATTTGGATTCTGCTGCCGAGCAGGTAACGGTTGCCGGGGAGGGCCTGGGCTTTGCAAAGCGAGAACTCGAACTCGCGCAGGATCGCTTTCAGATCGGCACGGCCAACAATGTCGAGGTAGTTACCGCACAGGACGAACTCGCGCGCGCGCAGGAGAACTATATTCTTGCCGTTTCCAGTCATGTGGATGCGAAGTTTGCGCTGGCCCGCGCGATGGGCGACACGGAGAAGAACTTTGTGCAGTTCATGGGGAATCCTTAAACCGGCCGTTCTGGAAAGTCGCTGGCTGGATTCCTGCGTGTGAGGTTAGGTGCTATGAAGCGAATTATCCCTGTTGTGATTCTGGTGGCGGCAGCGATTGCAGTTGGCGTTTATTTTTATCCGCGGCTCATGAAGAAGCCGGCGCCTGCGAATCAGCTCACGCTCTCCGGCAACATTGAGGCGCACGAGAGCCTGGTGAGCTTCAAAGTGCCGGGGCGCATTGTCGAGTTGCCAGTCGAAGAGGGCCAGCAGGTCGAACAAGGCGCATTGCTGGCGCGGATCGAAGACGCGGATACCAGGCAAAAGGTGCGGATCGACGAGGCAAGCGTGCGCGTGCGCGAATCCGACCTTGCCCTTACTCTGGCCGGGACCCGCGAACAAGAGGTAAAGGCCTCGCAGCAGACCATGAAGGATGCGCAGGCGGACCTTGACCAAAAGAAACTCGACAACGACCGCGCGAAACAGCTCTATAGCAAAGACGAAATTTCGGCGCAGGATCGCGACCTGGCGGCAACCGCACTGAAGCGCGCCGAGGCAATCTTCAAGGCTGCGCAACAGCGAACCAACGAGGCCATCGAAGGGAGCCGAAAGGAAGATATCGCGATTGCACAAGCCAATCTCAACGAAGCCCACGAAAACCTAGGACTGAGCCAGGTGAACCTGAGTTACGCGATTCTTCATGCGCCTTCCAGCGGCGTAATTACTGTTCGCCAGGTTGAGTTGGGAGAAGTGGTAGCGCCGGGTTCTCCGGTGGTGACACTTGCCGACCTCGATCACATCTGGCTGCGCGCCTATATCGCCGAGACAGATCTGGGCAGTATTCACTGGGGTCAGGAAGCGACAGTCACCACCGATACTTACCCAGGTAAGCAATATCATGGGCGCATTTCATTCATTGCGCCCAACGCGGAGTTCACACCGAAGAGCGTGCAGACTTACACGGAGAGGGTGACTCTTGTTTATAGGATCAAGATCGATATCGATAACCCGAATCACGAATTGAAACCCGGCATGCCCGCGGACGCACACGTTGAACTAGCCGCCGCCAAGCCTTCAGGATCTGCGCCCGCCAAACAATGACGGATCAATTCCAATCCGCGAACACCCCTGCGATTGTGGCCGAAGGGTTGACGAAGAGCTTTCCGGGTGTGCGCGCAGTGGATGGGTTGAGCTTCGATGTGCGAGCTGGGGAGATATTCGGCCTGGTCGGTCCCGACGGGGCAGGCAAGACGACAACGCTGCGGATGCTCGCGGGCATCATGCCACCCGATGCAGGTAAGGCCACGGTCGCCGGCTTCGATGTGATCCGCGATCCGGAGGGAGCCAAGCATGCGCTGAGTTATATGCCGCAACGCTTCGGGCTCTATGAAGACCTGACCGTGGATGAAAACATCCGCTTCTACGCCGATTTATTCGGAGTAAAGAAAGCTGAGCGCGAAGAGCGTTCCGCGCAATTGCTGCAAGCGGCGGGAATGAGTGAGTTCAGGAAGCGGCTTGCGGGTAAGCTTTCGGGCGGCATGAAGCAGAAGCTCGGTTTGGTCTGCGCGCTCATTCATCGTCCGAAAGTAATCCTGCTGGATGAACCGACTACCGGGGTCGATCCTGTTTCACGGCGCGACTTCTGGCGCATTCTTTATGAGTTGGTCGCGGAAGGTGTGGCAATCCTGACTTCAACTGCCTACCTTGATGAAGCGGAGCGCTGCCACCGCGTGGCGCTGCTCGATAAAGGCAAGCTGCTGTTTTGCGATACCCCGGCGAACCTAAAAGCCAGGATGGGCAAAGGCGTTCTGTCTGTTACTTCGGCGGAGCCGCGCAGGCTGCGGGATGCAGTTGAACATGCGGATGGAATCTCAAGCCTGGTACTCACCGGCGACGGGCTGCACGTTGTGGTGGACGATGCCGCGCGGCGCATTCCCGAGATTGAAGCGCGGCTGAAGAGTGCGAACGTGCCCTTCGATGCGATTCAACAGGTTGCGCCGTCGATTGAAGACTTGTTCGTCGATGCTGTACAGAGCGGAGCGCCGCCTCATGCCTAACGAAGACTACTCGGTCGTGGTGGAGAATCTGGTGAAGCGATTCGGCGGCTTTGTGGCCGTCGATCGACTCAATCTCGAAGTCCGCAAAGGCGAGGTCTTTGGATTTCTTGGACCGAACGGGGCTGGCAAATCCACCACCATCCGTATGCTTTGCGGGCTGCTGAAACCTACTTCAGGCCACGCGACCGTTGCGGGATTCGATGTTGCCCGCGACCCGGAAGCCGTGCGGCAAAACATCGGCTATATGTCGCAAAAGTTTTCTCTGTATAACGACCTCAAAGTCATTGAGAATTTGCGCCTCTTCGCCGGCCTTTACAGCGTGCCCTCAAACAAGTTGCAAGAACGAATTGAATGGGCGCTTGAGATGGCGAACCTTAAGGGCCAGGAGAATCTCATTACCGGCACGCTTCCGGGCGGATGGAAGCAGCGGCTGGCGCTGGGCTGCGCGGTGCTGCACAAGCCGCAGATCCTTTTTTTGGATGAGCCGACCTCGGGCGTCGATCCTATCTCGCGCCGTCAGTTCTGGGATCTGATTCATCAGATGGCGGAAGAGGGCGTGACCGTCTTTGTGACAACGCATTACATGGAGGAGGCGGAATACTGCAATCGTCTCGCGCTGATCTTTCGCGGCAAGATGGTGGCTCTCGGTACGCCCTCGGAATTGAAGCGGGACTCAATGAACGGCGAACTGCTTCTGATTGAGTGCGAGCCGCTGGGCAAGGCCGTGGAAGCTCTGCAATCGGCGCCGGACGTGATGGATGCGGCGGTGTTCGGCAACGCGTTGCATCTGGTTGTGCCGGATGCCACTGCGGCTACGCCGCGGATTGAGAAGTATCTTGCGAACAACGGAATTGTCGTGAACCGCGTCGAGAAGATACGCCCCAGCCTGGAAGATGTTTTCGTTTCTCTCACAACGGCAGGTAATGCTGGAGAGGAGCGCAAAGCATGAGCTTCACGCGGTTGCTGGCCGTGGCCAGGAAAGAAGTCATTCAGATTCTCCGCGATTCGCGCAGCCTCGCGATTGTAGTGATCATGCCGGTCACGCTGATGCTGTTGTTCGGTTACGGAGTGAATCTGGATCTGAAAGGGCTTCCCGTTTATGTTTTTGACCGCGACGGCAGCCAGCAAAGCCAGGATCTGTTAAAGCGCTTCCAAGCCAGCAAATACTTTCATGTCGTGCGCGTGGTAAATGATTATTCGGCAATCACGCGCGCGCTCGACGACGGCCGCGCCAAGATGGGCATTGTGATTCCGTGGGATTTCTCTTCGCGCTTGGGCAACGGCGGCCCAGTGCAGGTTCAGGCTCTTGTGGATGCTACCGACGACAACACCGCCAACGTGCTCATGGGCTATGCGCAGGCCGTAGTTCAGGGTTACTCCGGGGAGATTCAAATCGACTGGCTACGCAAGCGCGGCCAGCCGATCGAGCCTACAGCGTTGAGCGTGGAAACTCGCACCTGGTACAACGAGGATTTGGAGAGCAGTGCATTCATCGTTCCCGGCGTGCTTGCGCTGGTGATGTCGGTGATTGGCGCGTTCCTCACTTCTCTTACGATTGCGCGCGAGTGGGAACGTGGATCGATGGAGCAATTGATCTCGACTCCCGTGAGCGCGATGGAGATCATGCTCGGCAAGCTGGCGCCTTATTTTGTCCTCGGGATGTTCGACGTGATTGTCTGTGCTGCGATTGCAATCTGCTGGTTCCACGTGCCGTTTCGCGGGTCGTATGTCACGCTGCTGGTCAGTTCCGCTTTGTTTCTTGTCGTTGTGCTTTC
>Ga0302266_10004568_pt1 | contig 10588 bp, 9 predicted proteins | sample III_Bog_E1_2_FD_194559 | JGI IMG/M metagenome (GOLD analysis project Ga0302266, IMG submission 194559) | Peat permafrost microbial communities from Stordalen Mire near Abisko, Sweden - III_Bog_E1_2 | ecosystem: Environmental > Terrestrial > Soil > Wetlands > Peat | place: Sweden: Abisko... | reverse complement strand
CACGCGCGGGTATCAGCCACCGCAAGACCAAAAGGGCTGAGCGACTCACCGGTTTTGACCAAGCGCCGGACTTCATCATTCCCAACGAATTCAACCCACAGATAGTGATTGAGGCGAAAATCACCGAGGACGACGGAACGGCCCGAGACAAGGTGACACGTGTGCAACATCTCGGAGAACTCAGTACCCAGGGGCTCAATCCGGGTGACCCTCCGCGCTTCGAGGTGGTTGCTTGCATCGCCGGACGCGGATTCAAAGTTCGCCGCGAGGATATGAAGAAGCTGATTCTTGCGACGCGAGGAAAGGTTTTCACGCTTCAGACCCTTGCGCGTTTGATCGATTGCACCCGTCTTACAGAGTACAAGACGAGAGAAACCTAGGTTACGAGAACAGCTTTGGTGATCTGCTATCCCCGCGTGGTCGCCTCGAATCTCCGTGGCGGTACCGATCATACCCAACTCATCAAAATCTATGGAAATAGGGGGACATGATACCTATTCACAGCAATTCTAGCTGCTCAGCGATGAGCGATGGGGGCTTCGCTTGTCGGTCTGCGGCCTGGGACGTGGGGAATTGGTATCATGTCCCCCTATTACCCCTACGTGCAAAAGTGCCTTGGTGAGCGTGCCTGTGCGGTATTCATTGTCCTTTGCCATACATGGAGCTACGAACATCAGAAGCCCGAGGACCGCAACCAGTGTGATCTTCATCAGAAATTTCCTCCTTGTCCCGGAAACGCCCCCATTGTCTTAATCAATCCCAAAACAAAAGACATCCTGCCCGTATATGCGGCTAAGTGCGTATTCGCCGGGGGCAAGGTTGGAGGCGGTGACGCGGTAAGAAAACGCGCCGTAGCGCGCGAAGGCGAGCGGAAGCTGGCCGGCATTCAGATTGGTGGTCACGTGCCCTCCAAGCGGAGTGAAATGGCCAGTGGAAAATGCGATTTCCCGGTTCTTTTTCTTTGGATCTAGCTTGCGGAGCACATAGAAAGTGGCGGGGTCTGTATCTGTCTGGGCAAGAGGGCTGCGCACTACAAACACAAGCTCGGGAGCACTATGAAAGCGCACTGGGGACTTTTCGCCGGGGATTTCATAGGCGACCTTGCTGCTCGCAACCATGAAACCGCCTCCACCCGCGTGAATTGTAGCCGTTTCGCGCTCCAGTGGGACTAGATCGCCAGAAGCAGAGAGCGCCGCGAAGGTATCCGCAAATTCCGGCTCTTTGACTGTCGTCTGTGCGAATGAAGTCAGGGCCACCAAGCAGGTCGCAAGCATTGCAATTTTGTTCATGGTTCTAAAGTTTACTACCAGGGGGTCTACAACTTCTTGACTAGAGACCCAAGCCAATATCTAAGCTCTGTTCTTGCTGCGGCGTGATGGCCTGCTCCTGCTTCATCTCTGGCGCATGGGCGCTGCTTTGCGAGACATCATGCCCCAGCGCCGCTCCCAGCTTCTCGCGGTCGTTGGTGAAGATTTGCGCGTCGTATGCGCCGCGTGAAACGGCAACGTAAGCCGTGCGGTTGTTGAGCAGGTCTTTGGCTCCCAGCTCGGTATCGACGTAGATCAGTACCCGGTCGGCGGTCTGCCCCTAGCTGGAATGACTCGTGACCGCGTAGCCGTGGTCGAGGTGCAGGAAACCTGGGGACAGACGGGACGTTCCCCGGGTTTCTGGGTTTCTGGATTCTGTTTACTCATTGCTACCGGTACGCAATCTCGGCTGACGGCGTCAGCCCAATGCACCTTTTGAACCCTGAATCGGCGTTGTCTCGGCAGTTCTGGCCGGATCGTCGTCTATCGGTCCCCAACGTGATTTAGCTCACATTGGGTCCGAGTTGCGGGTGATCCAGGCGTAACGGCGAGACGGGCGGGCGGATGACTGGGAAGTCCACCGGCGTTTTGGCCTGTTGCGCAAAACACCGGTTATAATTCAAAGGCCAAACTCAGTTACACTTCGGTGAGCGACAGGCAGCTGGATGCTGCACTTGCGTCATGAGGGAAGATTCGCAAAATCCCGAACCGTCTGAGACGGACGTCTTAACCATCGTGCTCATCGGCCCCGATGCGGCGCGCCGCCGGGAGATTGCCGAAGCGCTCAATGCCTTTGGCGGCGTCCAGATGAAGGAGATCCCCGCGTACCCGGCCAGGCTTGAAGAGCTTCCCAGCCTGCTGCTGCCCCAACCAGACGTCGTCATCGTCGACCTCGACACCGATCCCGAGTACACTCTCGAAATCGTCAAGTCCATCTCTTCTTCCGCCCCTTCCACCGTCATGGTGTTCTCGCAGCGCTCCGACCTGGATATAACGGTCCGCTGCATGCGAGCCGGGTCCCGTGAGTTCCTCAACCTGCCCCTCGTCCAACATGACTTCGCCCGCGCACTCTCCCGCGCCGCCCTTCGCCGTCCCAAAGCCATCCGCGCCATGCACGCCTGCGGCAAAGTCTTTGCGTTTCTCGGAACGAAGGGCGGCTGCGGCGTGACCACCCTCGCCTCCAACTTTGCCGTCGCCCTGGCCCAGGAATCCGGCCGCAAAACACTTCTGATCGACTTCGGCAAGCCCCTTGGCGATGCCGCCCTGCACCTGGGCGTGACGGCCGAATACTCCACCGCAAACGCCTTTCGCGACACCGCCCGACTCGATGCCCGCTTCCTGGCCACGCTGCTGACCACCCACAGTTCGAAGCTTTCCATCCTCGCCGCTCCGAATGAATTTACGGATGCCGACCCGCCCATCGATGCCATCCATGCCATCGATAAACTGGTCTCGGTGGCTCGCCAGAGCTTCGACTTTATCGTCGTCGATTGCGGTTCAAGGCTCGAACTGAAAGGCTCTTCTCTCTTCGATCCGGCCTCAATCCTTTATCTGGTCACCCAGGTGGGCATTTCCGAGCTCCGCAATGCAAATCGGCTGATCACCCGGTTCTTCGCCGGCCACGACAGCCGTCTTCAGGTCATTCTCAACCGGTACACGCCCAGGTCCCTCCTCTACGACGAGACTTTCATCACCAAGGCGCTCACTCGCGCCGCACAATGGCGTGTTCCCGATGACTACGCCACCGCCCGTCGCACCCAGAGCATGGCCACGGCCATCGTCCTGCAGGACGCCCCCATCGCCGTCGCCATCCGCCAGATGGCCCGCCAGGCAGCTGGTCTTACCGAACAGGAAGAGAAGAAAAGAGGCTTCCGATTCTTTTCCAGCCTCCGTTCCTCCTAGCCATTCCACTCAATCGTCGAGCCGACGATGCGGCGTTATTATGCGGATTGGGCTATTGAGTATTCGCGCGTGTAGCCTGCCGGGGCGGCCGTGATTATTACTTTCAGGCTGCCGGCGGAGTCGCAGGTATACTGCTCGCGAATGCGGAGGTTGCCGGGATTGGCGAGCGGGGCTATGGGCACCGAGGAGAGATTTGGGTGGTGCTGCAACTGGGCGTCGAAGGGAAACTGGATCTGATCCCAGTTGGCGATTTCGCCGGTTGGCTGACCCTGGTCGTTGAGCTGCGAAGATTCCATGAAGCGGAAGTGGCCGATGTTGTGGGCCGGCTGGTAAAAGCGCTCGACCATGAGGGGCGGCTCGCCGAGCGCGGGCAAACGGACGCCGCGAGGAAAGATGAGATCGAACAGGATGGTTCCGCCATGGTCCGCCTCGCGCCAGAGGCCAAAGTTGCGATTGAACTGGTCGTGCAGTTGATCGGCTGACTGGCTTTGAGACGAATCGGCATGGCCGGCGGCGCGAATGGCCAACCCGATGGCGCTGGCCGAGCGCATATACGACGATCGCCGGACCTTGCGGCCAAAATTCTCTCGAAGAATGCGGGCGACAGGGGGCAGTTCCGCCGCGCCGCCGGTGACGTAGAGAGTGTCGAGCGAGCGGTCGGGGTAAGCGGCAAGCAGATTTTCGACCACGGCGCGGGTCTGCTCAATGAGAGGGCGGCAGCGCTCGTAATAATCGTCTACCGGGATGGTGACCTGCTCCCACCCGGCACGGACCCGTTCGAGGTCGATGGCGATTTTGCGCGTATTGGGATTCAGAGACTCTTTCTTTTCCTGGCACTCTTCGAGCAGGCGATAGCGCTCGGCGGGGGTGAGCTTGCGGTCGTCTCCGAGCGATTCGAGGACGAGGCTGGCGAGGATTTCGTCGAAGTCGTCTCCGCCCAGGCCGGGAATGCCATCGGAGGCCTCGACGGTGTGTTCCGACTCCCCCATGGTGACGAGGGAAACATCGAATGTGCCGCCGCCCAGGTCGTAGACAACCAGGCCGCTGCCGATGCGGCTCTTTCGCTCAGAACTGTTGCGGTGGGCAAATTCAATGGCTGCGGCGGAGGGCTCATTGAGCAGGCCCAGCACCGTAAAGCCGGCCGCCTGTGCGGCTTCTTCCGTGAGGAAGCGCTGGTTGCTGGTAGCGCTGGCGGGGACGCCGAGCATGATTTCGAGCTTCTCTTCGGGCTGGTTGGGCGAGGCTGGTCCCGCGTTTGAGTGCTCCAGCAACTGGGTTCGCAGGGCGGACATCATCTCTTCCATGAGCAAACGGAGCGGGAGCATCTGGCCGGCGAGGGGAACCCTGGTATGGGGGCCGGCGGAGCGGAGATAGCGCTTCAGGGAACGCTGTATGGTCCACTTCGGATCCTCCTGCGCGGCAATCGCTTCCCAGCCATAGAGGCGGGCGTCGCCGTTGACCGCGACTACGGGCGGGAACCAATCGTACACCTGCCCGTCGGGAGCTTCAAAACTGACCAGGGGAAAGTTGCCGCGATCTACCAGCGAGGCAACGACACGTGTAGTTCCGAAATCGATTCCAATTCGCATTACTGTCAAGTTTACCGGAGTTGAGGATAAGGCCAAGATCAGCGGTCATTGAATTGCAGTGTGCTATAGTAGCAAAAGGTAACACCTTGGAGTACTTGCCATGCCGTCAGCTTCCACAACCAGTCTAAAGCTCGAAAGCGAATTGAAAGAACGGGTCCAGCGGCTGGCAGTGGCGCGGCGGCGGTCTGCGCATTGGTTGATGCGCGAGGCGGTAGAACAGTATGTGAGCCGTGAGGAGAAGCGCGAGCAACTCCAGCAGGATGCTGTTGCGGCCTGGAATCACTACCAGGCAACCGGCCTGCACGCAACCGCCGAGGAAGCGGACGCCTGGCTCGCCAAACTCGAAGCGGGCGAGGAGGGCGAGGCCCCGGAATGCCACGTCTGAAATGGTCGCGACCGGCCCTGCGCGATGTGGCTCGGATGGATGCTTTTCTCGCTGCCAAGAGCGCAGACGCGGCCAAGCGGGCCGTCAAGGCGATCCGGCAGGGCGTGAAGCTGTTGGGCAAGCATCCGGAAATAGGCCGGCCAATGGATGAATTGCCGCCGGAATTCCGCGAGTGGGTGATTGAGTTTGGGCACGGGGCGTGCCTAGCGCTGTATCGTTATGACGGAAAAGAAGTGGTAATCCTGGCTGTGCGGCATGGGCGCGAGACTGGGTACTAAGCGTCTTGACATTGTCAAGACAGTCGGCGATCATTGAGGCATTGACGGAGTACCTCATGGCAACTCAACCCATCCAGACGGAACGGCGCACGGAAAAGCTTGACGTGCGTGTATCGCCCACGGCAAAGGCGAAGCTGCAGGCTGCCGCATCGGCGGTCCATCGGTCGATGAGCGATTTTGTGATGGAGAGCGCTCTAGCGCGAGCCGAGGAGACGCTTGCGGATCGGCGCGTCTTCTGCCTGGATGCGGAGAAGTGGGCCGCGTTTCAAGCGGCGCTCGATGCGCCCGCCCGCCCAGTGCCTCGTCTACAGGCGCTCCTCGATGAACCGGGATTCTTCGATGCCAGTGAGGAAAACCGGGGCGCGCCACGGTGACCGCGGATCGCAGGATCGAGAAGCTCCGGCGTGACCATCCGGTTGACGCTTTCGACTGTGGACAAGAGGCGTTGAATAACTGGTTGCGCAAGTACGCCTTCCAGAATCAAGGCGCTGGGGCGGCGCAAACTTATGTCGGTTTGGCCGGAGATGCTGTGATTGGGTACTACAGCCTTGCCGTGGGCCAGATTGAGTACTTCGATGCGCCGGAACGGTTGCAGAAGGGGCTTGCGCGGCATCCGGTGCCGGTGATGCTGTTGGCGCGCCTGGCCGTCGACACAAGCTGGCAGAGGCATGGCGTGGGACGCGCCCTGCTGGCGGATGCCGTGCGGCGAACGTTACAGGCCGCCGAACTTGCCGGGATTCGGGCGCTAGCCGTTCATGCCAAGGACGATGAGGCACGGCGCTACTATGAGCAGTTCGATTTTGTGGCCTCACCGGCGGATCCGCTTCATTTGATGGTGCTGCTGAAAGATATTCGCGGGCGTGTAAGCGGGTAAGTCAGCTCACCGCATCCACTCATATTTTGGTGTTGGCATATGGCTGGAGATTCTTAGCTGCCAGACGAGACCGCGTCAATTGTGCCTGTGCAAGCAGCGGTCCATCCCCGCGACCTTGGCGCTGCTAAACTGAAACCTCATGATTCTCCCGTTTGTCCGCGAGATTTTTGCGGAGCTGGAGCACTCTTCGGGATTTGATCGCGTACGAAGGCATCTGAGCCTTGGTGCGGGGCGGAGACGTGTGTCCGGGCTGACGGCGACGGCGCGGGCGCTCTATTTGCCGCTGATGGCGCGAGCGGCCAAGCAGCCGGTGATTGTGGTGGTGGCCGACAACAAGGCTGCCGAGGCGCTGGAGCCAATGCTGAAGGCCGGTTGCGAGCTGACCGGCGCGGTGGACCCGGCACTGGTGGTGCGGTTGCCGGCCCACGATGTACTTCCTTTTGAAAACCTGTCTCCCCATCCCGATGTGCAGGAGCAGCGGGCTTCCGCGCTGTGGAAGCTGGCCACCGGTGCGGTGTCGATGCTGATTGCGCCGGTGGAGTCGGCGGCGCTGAAGCTCTTTGATCGCGATTATTATGCCGGGCTCGCGGTGAGCCTGAAGCGCGGCGAAGAAGTGGACGTAGAGGTGCTAACCGGGCACCTGGCCAGCGTGGGTTATACCCAGATGGACCTGGTGGAAATGCCGGGGCAGTTTACGCGGCGGGGCGGGATTCTGGACGTGTATTCGCCGGAAGCCGACCGGCCGGTGCGCATCGAGTTCTTTGGCGACGAGATTGAGACCATCCGAAAATTCGATCCCGAGACGCAGCGGTCGCAGAGCGGCCTGGACGAGACGCAGTTGCTGCCCTTGACCGAGACGCCAGTGACGGAGCGGCTGCTTGCGGCGGTGCATGGGCGGCTGAACCGGCAGCGCGTGGAGGGGAGAAGCGAGATTGATGACGAGGAGATGGCGGATGAAATGGCAGCCGCCGGTGGGGTGAGTGTCTTTCCGGGGTGGGAGTTCTTCAGCGCGGTGGCCGGGGCGAACAGATCGCTGCTCTCGCTGATGCCCAGATGCGCTCTGTTCGTGGACGAGCCGGCGATGGTGCGCAACCAGATCGACCGCTGGTGGAACAAGGTGGAGCAGCGGCATGACCGGTCTGGCATTGGATCGCTGATTCAGCCGGAAGACATTTACCTGCGGCCGGAGATATTGCAGGCGATGCTCGACTCGCACATGGGGCTGGATGTTGACCAACTTGGCGTGGTGGACGTGCTGGACGAAGACTCGACGCTGGGCGAAATTGAGCTGAATACGCGGCCAACACTACGGTTTCATGGGTCGATTCCAGCGCTTACAGAGCACCTGAAGAAGCTGATGGAAACGGAGTCGCGCATTGTGCTGGCAGGGCCGCACCAGGGGGATGTGGAGCGGCTGGCAACGCTGCTGCGCGAGTATCAGATACCGTATCGGCTGGGCAGCCGCAATCCGCATCCCGGCGAAACCGTGCTGGACGAGGGGAGTTACCTGGCAGGCGATTTGCGCGTGCCTGTGATTGTGCGGACGCCGCTGGCGGCGGGAGTTAGCTTCGCCGACGCGAACCTTGTATTGTTCGGCGCCAACGATCTAAGCGACGATGCGGATGTTGCGGCAAGGCCGGAGCCGAAACGATCGAAGACCGCCGCGTTTGTTTCGGACTTTCGCGACCTCACCATCGGCGACTATGTGGTCCACGTCGAGCACGGCATTGCGCAGTATCAGGGATTGAAGGAGATTGTGCAGGACTCGCTGTCGGTGGAGTTCATGATTCTGGAGTTTGCCGAGGCCGCCAAGTTATATGTTCCGCTAACTCGCCTGGATTTGATTCAGAAATACAGATCGACCGATGCCGGCCCGGCGCCGGTGCTAAACAAACTTGGATCGCAGCAGTGGGCCAAGACCAAAGCGCGTGTCCGCAAGGCCATGCAGGACATGACCGGCGAGTTATTGAAGTTATATGCTGAGCGGACCACCGCACAGGGCACGGCGTTCTCGAAAGACAATGAGTTCCAGAAGGAATTTGAAGAGTCGTTCGACTATAACGAAACCGACGATCAGTTATCGGCAATCCGCGCCATCAAGTACGACATGGAATCGACCACGCCGATGGACAGGCTGCTGTGCGGCGATGTGGGATATGGCAAAACAGAAGTAGCGATGCGCGCGGCATTCAAGGCGGTGCAAGACGGCAAGCAGGTGGCTGTGCTGACCCCGACTACGATTCTCTGCTTTCAGCACTTCGAGACTTTCAAGAAGAGATTCGCGCAGTTCCCCATCAACATCGAAATGATCTCCCGGTTCCGGACAGCGAAAGAGCAGAAAGACATTGTGGAGCGCGTGGGGATGGGCAGGGTGGACATCCTGATCGGGACGCACAGGCTGCTGTCAAAGGACATCAAGTTTCAGGATCTGGGCTTGCTGGTTGTGGATGAGGAACAGCGATTTGGGGTGCGGCACAAGGAGCGCCTGAAGCAAATGCGCAAGGAGATCGATGTGCTGGCTATGAGCGCAACGCCGATTCCGCGCACACTGCATATGTCGCTGGTGGGCTTGCGAGACATGAGCGTAATCGAGACGCCGCCCAAGGATCGCATGGCGATACAGACGGTGGTGGCGAAGTTCGACGAAAAGATTGTGCGCTCGGCAGTGGAAGTGGAGCTGGAGCGTGGCGGACAGGTTTATTTTGTACACAACCGCGTGGAGTCCATCTATGAGATAGCATCGCGCATTCAGGAGCTGGTGCCCTCGGCGCGGGTAGCCGTGGGCCACGGCCAGATGAGCGAGAATGAGTTGGAACGCGTGATGCTGGCCTTTATGCGGCACGAGTACGATGTGCTGGTTGCAACCACGATCATCGAGAACGGGCTGGATATTCCGCTGGCCAACACCATGCTCATCAATCGAGCGGATCGACATGGGCTGAGCGAGTTATATCAGTTACGCGGTAGAGTGGGCCGGTCGAACCGGAGAGCTTATGCCTACTTACTTATTCCTCCAGAGCAAGAGTTAACCGAGATTGCGCGCAGGAGGCTTGCCGCGCTGAAGGAGTTTTCAGATCTTGGCGCGGGCTTCAAGATTGCGGCGCTCGATTTAGAACTGCGCGGAGCGGGTAACATGCTGGGCGGCGAGCAAAGCGGACACATTGAGGCGGTCGGGTTCGAGTTATATACGTCGATGCTGGAAGCCGCGGTGAAGGAGATGAAGGGCGAGAGCAGCGATGAGCGGCCGGCAACGCAGCTAAACCTTGGCATTGCACTGCGCATCGACGAGAGCTATGTGCCTGAAGAGAATCAGCGGCTGCGCCTCTATAAGAAGATTGCCGGGGCGACGAGCGAGGCGGCTGTGGCCGAGGTGCGCGCGGAGATGGAAGACCGTTATGGAGCGCCTCCGGACGCGACGGTGTATTTGCTGGAAGCTGCTTTGGTACGCCTGGAATGCGAGCGAATCGGGATTGCGCAAGTTGATCGGCGGCGTGGCGAGTTACAAATCCGGTTTATGGAAAATGCAGCGGTCGATCCGCAGCATCTGATGCGGCTGGTGGCGAGAAACGCAAAGCGTGGAGCGCAGTTCACGCCGCAGGGGCTGCTGAAATATCCTCTAAGTGCTACGCGGTCGGATGAGGTTCTGCTTGAGATTCACGAAGTGGTGGCTAAGCTGGCGGCTGCGCCGGTGAATGCATAAGAGACATATCTCGGTGAAGTGAGGGAAGATGAAAACGGTTGCCGTGCTTTTTTCGATTGGAGTTTGTATGTGTGCTTCGACGATTGCCCACGCCGCGAACGGAGACTGGAAGGCACAGTTCGAGAAGGTCTCGGATGAGTATTTCGATCAGGTTTACTTTCATTACTCCCCGACAAGCGGGACGCTGGTGGGTTATCACCAGTATGACGCGCAGTTGGAGGACTACTCGCGCTCGAATATCGATGCTGAGATTGCTGCGTTGAAACGATTTGAAGGCCGCATTGAGGGTATTCACCCGGATGATGCGACGGCCGATTTTGTTCCGCGAAGTGACCGCGAGATTGTACTCGCAAATATTCGCTCGCAGTTGCTGACCTTGGAGACGATTCGTCCCTGGGAGAAGAGCTCCGATAGCTATTCGAGCGCCTGCGCAAATGGAGCGTTTTCGCTGATGGAGCGCAAGTTCGCTTCGCCGGATGAACGGCTGCGCTCGCTGATTGCAAGGGAGAAGCAGATGCCCGCCCTGCTGGCCAACGCGCGCGCGAATCTGAAG
>Ga0302266_10004562_pt1 | contig 10602 bp, 8 predicted proteins | sample III_Bog_E1_2_FD_194559 | JGI IMG/M metagenome (GOLD analysis project Ga0302266, IMG submission 194559) | Peat permafrost microbial communities from Stordalen Mire near Abisko, Sweden - III_Bog_E1_2 | ecosystem: Environmental > Terrestrial > Soil > Wetlands > Peat | place: Sweden: Abisko... | reverse complement strand
AGACAAGACCCGCAAGAAAGAAGGATAGAACACCAAGAACGAGCAAGAGGCGAAAGTAAATTTCCCAGCCTTCCGAAATGCGCCGCGGCCCGTACAGATCGAAGTAATAAGTGAGAAGCAGGGTGAGGACGGTGATGCCTGATATCTTAAGCAAACCGTTCTCATAGATCAGGGCATTGGACAGAACGATAAAACCATCCGGCTCGATGAGGCAGAGGCACGCCGAGGCCAGCAAAAATGAGCCGCTCACGAGGAGCGCTTCAAAAAGGAGCAGCACCAGAGTCCGCGTCGGATAGTAAACGTTGAAGAGCCTGATCATGCCTGGCGCCGTTTATCCTTTCGCCCTTTTAATCCGCGGCCATCCTCCTGCTTGCCGTAATAGTAGTAAGACCCTTGGCCAGGGGCGTCCTCGACCGCATTCAGCACGAAGCCCAGAATGCGCGAGCTGCTGAAGGCGGCCTGCGCGCGCCGAGCAACATCGAAGGGAGTGGTTGCGGCACGGGCAACGAGCAACACTCCATCGGCTGCGCGGGCAAGGTCGATGGCATCGGCAAAGGCGAGCACCGGCGGGGAGTCGAGCAGTATCCAGTCGAAGTGCGGCGAGAGCGTCGCTACCAGTTCTTCGATACGGTGATTGGCGACGAGTTCCAAAGAGTTGTCGCCGCCCGTGCCGGCGGGGATAAATGTGAGATTCGGGATGTTGCGGACGCGGCCGGATTCAACAATGCTGGGGTTCTGGTTGCGCTGTAGGATCTCGCTCACCGACGCGTCCCCCGCCAGATACTCCGTGAGCCCGGGCAAGTTAGGCGCACCCAGGATGGTATGGAGCACGGGACGGCGCATATCGGCGTCGATGAGAAGCACCCTATTGCTCTTGTTGCGCGCCAGGCTCATGGCCAGATTAGCCGCGACAAAGGTTTTTCCTTCAGCGGGCATGCCGCTGCTAACTAGGATCGTCTTGAGCGGAGCCTGATCGCGAACCTGGTAGATCTGCGATCGGAGGCCGTGAAACTGCTCGATGCTTTCGCCGTTGTCTCCGAGCGTCGGAAGGGAGCTCATCGATGGAGTCCACGGCCGCAGAGCGATGTCTTCGAGGATGACATCGGCCTTGACCGGCGGCGGCTCCCCGGCGCCGGGCACAGCGAACGGCTCGGCAGTCTCCATGCCTTCGGGTTGTTCTTGGGTTCTCCGCTCCAGATCTGCCCTTCGAAGTGCATCGTAGATTCGGCTCATATTTCACGTTCTTTCTGTGAATCCGCGCTGGGCGTGACGGCGTTCGAGTTGCTCCCCCGCAGAGAGTGTTCCATCAATCCTTCCATTGCCGACGGTGAGATCGTGAACGGATGCAGGACGAGATCCAGTTCCAGGCCGACCGCCTCGACGATGTGCGCTGGGATCGGCTTGATCTGCTCTACATAAGCGCTGATCAAGGTATTTTCACAGATCAGATTGATGATGCGGGGAATTCCCTTCGAGTAGAGATGGACAAGCTCCGCCGCTTCGGGTAGGAATACCGGTTGGCTGGCTCCGGCGATGCGCAATCTCTCCGCGATGTAAGCCTGCGTCTCTTCGCCGGTCAGCGGCCGTGTCCTGCACCACAGCGAGACGCGCTGGCGAAGCTGGCGAACGCTGGGGTTGTGCAGCTTCTCTTCCAGCTCAGGCTGGCCGGAGAGAACGATCTGCACCAGTTTCTCCGATGATGTCTCCAGATTGGTCAGCAAGCGAATCTCCTCGAGAAGCTCCCAGGAGAGATTTTGCGCTTCATCGACCACGATGGCGCACAATTGATGGGCGCGGAAGCGCTCGATGAGCCAGCTATTGAGCTGCAAAAGCATACCGGATTTCGTCCGCGTATTGGGCGGAATGCCAAAGTCCGTGAGCACAAACTCAAAGAAGTCGAGCACGTCCAGGCATGGATTGAAGACAAAGGCCGTCGAAATGCGCCCTTTGGCGAATGTGTCCAGGACGGCACGGAGCAGTGTAGTCTTTCCCGTTCCAACTTCTCCCGTCATGACCACAAAGCCCTTGCGTGCAGCAATGCCGTATTGCAGGCAGGCAAGCGCCTCTCTGATCTGCGGCCGAAGGAAGAGAAACCGCGGGTCTGGACTAGCTCCGAAAGGAAGGGCGCGAAGGCCGAAGAAGGATTTGTACATGGCTATCCGCGCGCGCTTTCGATGGGTTTGGCCGTTCGAGAAAAGAATCTTCCTGACTTGGGCGCTGGGTCGGGGTGAGCCAGATCGTCGATGAGTGAGATGACCGCCAGCGTTGGCAGTTTGGTAAACGCCCAGATGTCGCGCTCATTGCGCAGGGACGTATCGCGATACTCGAACAGCGCGGCCAGTAGCAGGCCCAGAATCAGGCCCGATCCAAGGCCGCCGCAGGCGAAGACGAACCGGTTTGGAAAGGTCGGCGCGTCCGGAAGGTTGGGAGCATCCATCACGCGGAATTGCTCGCCTTGCTGGCGATGTTCAAGAGCGGTTGCCATGGATGATTCATTCATCTTGGTCAGCAGGGTGTTGTAGAACTGCAAGGCCGTGTCATGGTCGCGAGTGACCGCTTTGTACTCTTCCTCGATCACCGGGCTGGCCTCAATCCGCGCCTCGTAGGCGCGAATCTGCAGCTCGATCCGAGCCTGCTCCTGCTTGGCGTTGGCCAGGGCCTGCTGGCCCGCGCGAAGCTGAAGCTTGAGCTGCTGAATACGCGGCGGGTCGTGGCGGTTGGCGGCGACCGCGTCCGTGACCGGCGCAGGCGCTGCTTCGGCCGGTGTGTGCGCAATCTCTGCCTTCAAATCGGCAATCTTGCGCGAAATTGCAACCACGTCGGGATAGTCGGGTGTGTAGAGAGCCTGTAGATTCTGTTTATCCTTAAGCAGATCTTTGAGCTGCTTCTTGCGCTCATCCTCCGGTGTGCCGGAGCCCGCTTCGGGGTCCTTCGTATCCTCCCCCTGCTGGGCGATTATTGCTTGCAGGAAAGTCTCCTCCTGCTGCAGGCGAGTCTCCGTCTGTGTTGTGGCGTTCAGCTGGGTTGTAAGCGCCTGAAGTGTGCTCTCGTTGGCGCTTCCCATGGCCAGGCTCATATCCCCGAGATGGATCGTCTGCCCCGGAAGCCTGCCGATATTCTTTTGCTCGAAGGCCGCGAGCCTGGCATCCTGTTCGTCGAGGTTTCTCTTGGCTTCGGCCAGTTGCTGCTTCAGAAAGTCGGTGGTGCCTTCGGCAGACTCCTCGCGCGCATTGAGATTCGCGCTGACGAAGAGTGACGTGATCTCGCCGCATACCTGCTGGGCTGTGTGCGCGTCCTTTGCCTTGAACGAAATAAAGAAGCCTGGCATTCCATGCGACTGCTCCGAGCGGATCGGATTGATCCCTATGGCCTTTCGCGTCAAATCGACGCGGTCGTCCATGGTGCTGTTTTTGCCGGAATAGAGATCGAATCTCTCGATGATCGGCTGAATGCGCGAGCGGCTCAGTATCTGTTCCTTCATCGACGCCAGGCGCGCGCCCAGATCTTCATCGACGACGGGCTTGACATAGTTTTCGGGCACCTTCTGCTGCTCGATGAGCACCAGGGTCTGCGACACATACTGCGGAGGCAGAATGTAGCTGATTCCGAGACCAATCCCCAGAAGAAGGACCGCGGAGATCAGAATCAGCCAGAATCGCCGCTTCAAAATCCCGGCGTAGTCCTCCATTGTCAGTTCGCGATGCCCAAGCATAGGCCTCCTTGATAGGTCACTTCTTGAGGTGCATTTCCTGCGGAGAGTATCCGATGCCGAAACCGACCACCTGGTATAGCCCGCTGAGGAGGTTCGTGGGTAAATTCAACACTGTAATCTGCATGCTGGACGACTGGGCGACTGCCGTATAGCTTGCGAATGCGTTCATATACCTGCCCAATCGCCTGGTGGCCTGCACACCGCCGAACTTTGAGTTGGAAAGTCCAGCGAAGTCGATTGGGAGTATCTGGGCGGCGATGAGCGAGGATGTGCGCATATACGAACCGGTCACTCCGACGCTCAGGCTTCTGCCAAAATCCCGGGAAAAGTTTGCGCTGAGGTTATCGATTTTTGCTCCGAGCATATATCCAGCGCCGCTGTTGGTTCCATGAAAGTAGCTCACGCCGGCCGTTTCGGACCGCAGTTGGAAATTGGCCGATGCGTTCAGGGATAGCATTGTCGAACCGGGCGAGGCTGGGCTTCCCGTACTCGATACTCCCGAACTGTCGATCCACTCCGGCCCCGCGGAGACGCTTGTAGTGAATTGCCGGTTCCACTGGCGGCGATAGACGAAGAGCAAGGAGTTGGTTCCGAGAGCAAGATCTGTGCCGCTGAACGAGTAACGGGAATAGGAATACTCCCCTGAAATCGAGTTGAGCGCGTCCAGGCGGCGGGTGGCGCCGGCGTGGGCCATCAGCGTATCCGAATCCTGGCCGTTATTGTCGATAAAGCGGATTTGCCCCGAAGAGCCGCCAATGTCGAGAGACCACGCATAGCTAAGTCTACCTTGGACCCCTATCGCCGCGATGTTGTTGAGCGTGCGGGTATCCAGAGACAGGATCGTCTGCACTGGCACGGAGGTCGAGCCGGACCCGCCGATCGGTTCCCCTGTACCCGGGATTCCCGAGAAGCCGGTGGTCGGCGTCTGGTAAGAGTAGATGACGTTGTCGCTGACCGTGAGGCTGCCCGCACGCCCAACAATGCCCTGCGACAGCGAAAGATGCTGGAAGACATTTCGCGCCGAAGACGAGTTGGCCCAGTCCCAGCCGTAGCCGCCGCCATATTGCATGCCGAACGGCAGGCGCTTGCCGGTATTCTCGTAGCTCGCATCTCCAGAGGCGAAACTCCACGGTTGGCCATCCTGCCCGGCGCCGAACTGCGCGGTTTGCGAGTAGCGCAGGTCGTAGTTCAGCGTACCGCTGACCGGCAGCCCGGCGGGGCCTGTGGCTGCGGGAACGACTTGAGCTCTAGCCGCGGCACTGGCAATGAACAGAATCGCCAAAATTGTGTGACTCGCTTTCATTTGGGCAGCCTTAGAGCCTGTTATGAACCTTCGCGTGGGCGGCGTTGCGGACGAAAATCGCGCCAGACGAGGCGGAATCCGAAGGCTGTGGCGGGTCCACAGTCGAGGATGACAACGAAGGATGGCGCGATTTGCGCCGCAACCCGAAGGGCTGGGGCCAGTTTTCCTCATTTCTTCGTCACTCGTCGCTCGAAGATAGTCCATATCCGTCGCTCCTCGCTCCTTGAACCGAGAAAAATTGGCTCCCAGCGCCGCCCGCGGGAAAGTTCATAACAGGCTCTACGGAACGACAATTGTATCGCCCGGATTCAGAGTGAGGTTGAGCGATCCATCGCCCTTCAACGCTTGCTTGTATTGAACGGGAATCTTCTCCTGTTTTCCGCCGGTGTTGCGCAGGATGTAGATCCTCTTCGAGTTGGCAAACGGCGTGAGTCCGCCGCCAGTGGCAATGGCCTGGAGCAAGGTCATGCCGGGAGTCATGAGAACCGGGCCTGGCTTGGCTAATTCGCCCATCAGATACACAATCTTGCTGTTGTTTTGGTTCAAAACGACTGTGACATTCGGGTCCTGTACGTACTTCCTGAGCTTGGCAGCAATCTCGCTCGCCAACTGCAGCGGCGTTTTCCCGGAGGCTTTGACATCGCCCAGAAGCGACATCGAGATCATGCCGTCCGGCCGCACAAGCAAGCTGCCCGAGAGGGTCGGCTCTTTGAATACGGTAACGGCAATCAGATCGGATGGACCGATCACATAGCTGTCTGCCGGAGCCTTGGCCGTGTCCGGCGCGGCTGGTTCCGGCGCGGTTGGCGCGGCAGTCTCCGGCAGATCCGGTCGATCAACGGGCGCCTTGTCTTGAGCCTGGCAGAAAAGCGCCGAAGAAAGAAGTACCGCAATGAGGAGGCTTCCCGGTTTCATCGTGCGACTCCATTTCTATTCAACGAAGATTGGTTTTCAGATTCGATCTGTTTGAGCTTGTAGAGCAGGGCTTTGTAGCTGATTCCCAGGTCGGCCGCGGCGCGTTTCCGGTTGCCGCCGGTCGAAATCAGAACCTCTGAGATCAACTGGCGTTCAATCCGGATGGATGAGGCTCGCGTGGCTTCCTTCAGCAAGAGATGCCTGCGATTTCCGTTCCCCGCCCCCGAGGACGCCGCCGCCTTGATTGCGGCAAGAGAGATTGCCTGGTCTCCGATGGCGACGAAGGTCTTGATTGCGGTCTGAAGTTCAGAGAGATTGTTGGGCCAGGTGTGCTCCATGAGATGTTCAACAATCTCTTTGCAGAGGATCGGCTTGGGGCGGTCAAACTGCTTGGAGTACCGCGTCAAGAGCTCATCGGCGATCGAGGGGATCTCGGATTTCCTCGTCCGCAGCGGAGGAACCCGTAGCGTAACGGCCGAAAGAAAGTAGTAGAAATCCTCTCTCATGCGCCAGGACTTCACCTCTTCGTGAAGCTCGCGGGCGGAGCCACAAAGCAGACGGCAGGTCTGCGCCTGCTCCGAGCGAAAATAGGTGTTGACGATGAGTTCTTGTAGGGAAAGGCTAAGATCCGTTATTTCAATCAGATAAACAGTTCCGTTTTCTGAAAGAGCTTCCCGCAGGACTTCTGCATTGGTGTCGCTGCAGCGGATCTCTTTGAACGCGCCGCGGGAGGAATTCGAATGCGCATGGATCTGCGCGGCGATGGTTCGCTTCCCGACGCCATGCTCGCCCAGGATCAGGACCGGACATTCGCTCTCCGCAATCCGTGCAATCGCGCGCTGAATCCGCGCTTCAATCGGAAGAGCCGATTTAGCCTGCCGTTTAGCATTTTGGATGGTTGCTATGCTTGCCATAATGAGAGCTTGGTCCACCCTTTCTTTAGCAATGCAGCTTCCAAAGCCCTGGGCAGGACGAGAAGGAGGCTTTTTAAGTAATAGATGCGCATTGGGTCGCGCTTCCTCGAAGAATGTCTAGAAATAGAGCAGAATAATTCCCTCCCAGTAGGAAGAATTGTACCATCGAGGTTCCTGAAAAGTGGAAAGCATTTTCCATAGATACCGGAAGACCGCTTCCTAATAGAAGGAAACCTCATGGGCAATCGCTGTGATTGAAGCGCTTCACTTTCGGCACCTCGATTGCTAGTGTAGAGTGGTACGGATCAATATGCGCGAACAATCCATCACCGGGAAACTGGCCCAGGACCTCTCGGCTCCAGCGGCTCCCCTGGGCTCTTGGCTCTCCCGCAACGGTCAATTGGCATTGGGATCGGTGACGATCTGTCTGCTGGTGGCAGCGATCTATTGCCATGTGCTGGGGAAGCTGGTGACCGACTGGTGGCAGATACCCGATTTCTCTCACGGCTTCCTGGTGCCTGTCTTCGCGGCCTATCTGGTTTGGGAGAAAAGAAGCGTCCTTCTCGGTACGAAGATCGCTCCTGCGTGGAGCGGAATTGCCGTGATGGCTCTGGGACTTGCCGTTCTGTTTCTGGGGGTCTACGGATCCGAGCTCTTCCTCTCGCGGGTTTCGCTGCTAATCCTGGTGCTTTGCTTTGGCGGAAGACACCTTTTGAAGGAGTTGCGCTTCGCCTTGCTGGTTCTTTTGCTGGCGATTCCGATTCCGGCCATCGTCTTCAATCAGATCACTTTCCCGCTGCAATTGTTGGCTTCGACACTTGCCAGCTATCTTCTTCAGTTATTTACGGTGCCGGTTCTGCGGGAGGGCAATGTGATCGTGCTCCCGGCGATGAAGCTCGAGGTCGCGGAGGCCTGCAGCGGCATCCGCTCCCTGATGAGCCTGTTCACGCTGGCAGTCTTTTATGGATACTTTATGGAGAAGTCCGTCTGGCGGAGGGTAGCGCTCGTCCTGGCCAGCATTCCGATCGCGATTGCGGCCAATGCGCTGCGCATTCTAGGCACCGGATTGTGCGTACAATATTGGGACCCCGACAAGGCTCTCGGTTTCTTTCACGAGTTTTCCGGCTGGGTCATCTTCCTGGTTTCACTTGCGTGCCTGTATCTCGTCCATCGCACCATGCTTCTATTCCCAGCCAAAAGGCGGCAGACATGAAGAGCCTTCGTTTCTGGACCGCGGCGCTGCTGCTAGCGGGAACAGTGCTGCTGCTGCATGCGCGCCCCGATACAGACCGCAATCCCCCCAGCGAGTCCTTGTCGCAGTTCCCGAGCAGGATCGGCGGATGGTCTGGGAGCGATCGGCCAATCGACCAGGAGACGCTCGATGTTCTCGGGGCTGGAGAGTTTCTTTCGCGTGCCTACACCCAGGACCCGCAAACATTGCCGATCGGTCTCTTCATCGGTTACTTCCCAACCCAAAGGACTGGCCAGACAATTCATTCGCCAAAGCACTGCCTGCCTGGCGCCGGCTGGGTCTTCGAGTCCTCGAAAATCGTCGATTTAACCGATGTTACCGGCAAACCGCACCGGATAGGCGAGTACATTATTGCCGACGGTGAAGCAAGGCAGTTCGTTATCTACTGGTACCAGGCGCACGGGCGCAGCGTGGCAAATGAATACATGGCGAAGATTCACATGGTCGTCGACGCAATACGGATGAATCGGACGGATGGGGCGTTGGTCCGGGTGATCACGCCGATCTCTCCCAGCGAAGGGATAGAAGCGGCAAGAACGCGCGCCGAGGCTTTCACCGTGCAGCTTGCTCCCGCGCTGCCGCGATTTATCCCTGATTGAACGGGCGGGGATCGGCATTGTGTGGCTCAGTCAATCGATTCTGGTCGCACCCGTTCGAGAGACAGCTTGAAAGGATGGAAGACAAGTGAAAAGCAGATTTAAGGCATTTCTATCTGGCTTCGATGGCGCGTGGAGACCTCGGAATCGTCGTGCGGCTTTTGGGGCAGTTATGCTCTTTGTATCGCTCGCTCTCGTGTCCGGGTGCTTCCGCGATCCAAACGTGCGCAAGCATAAATATCTGGAAAGCGGACAGAAGTATAGCGCCCAGGGCAAGGACAGGGAAGCCGCCATTCAGTTTTCCAACGCCTTGAAGATCGACAAGAATTTTGCCGATGCGCACTATGCCTTGGCGCAGACTTATCTCCACATGGGTGGATTGAGCGCCGCTTACGGCGAACTCAAAAAGACCGTGGATCTGCAGCCGGCAAACTACAAGGCGCGAATCGATCTCGGAAACATGCTCCTTGCCGGTGGCAAGATCGACGACGCGCAAGCCCAGGCCACCGCGGTCATGGCGGCCGAGCCAAACAACGCCGATGTTCACGCGTTGCTTTCCCGGATAGCTTCCAGGCGGGGACAAAAGGACCTGGCTCTGACCGAGATCCATCGCGCGCTTGAACTTTCTCCAAATGAATCGAAGCTTCATGAAACCCTCGCGTTGCTCGAAGTAGGTGATCCAGCTCAGATCTCTTCCGTCGAAGACGAATTGAAGAAATCGGTCGCACTCGACTCCAAGTCTGTCAGCGCAAAACTGCTGCTTGCAGCCTTTTATGTCAAGAACAACCGTTGGCAAGAGGCCGAGCAGGTCTGCTGGAGCGCCGTCGCCACCGATCCAAAGAATCTCAGCGCGCGAGAGACCCTGTTTCAGGTTGTTCTGAAGCAGGGCGATCAGGCGAGGGCGGAGCAAGTGCTTCGTCAGGCTTCAAACGATCTCGCCGAAAGCCCGCAAGGAGTGCGACTGCTGGCTGACTATTACGTAGGGTCGGGACAGATCGACAAAGCCAAGGCGGAGTTTGTCAGCCTTGCTCAAAAGTACCCCAAGAATTTATCGGTGCAGGAGGGATACGTCAGGGTTCTTCTTCGGCTCAAAGACTATGCAACTGCTCAGACGGTGGTAACCGGGCTGATGAAGAATAACGGCAAGGATCCTCAGGTCGCTGCGCTGAACGGAATTGTGCTGCTCAATAACGGCAAGCTGACCGACGCGATCAATGCTCTGCAGACTGCTGCCAATGATGCCCCCAAGGACGCTTTCATTCAGTACTGGCTGGGCAAGGCCGCGCTTGCCAAAGGCGATAGCGGCTTGGCCGAAAAGAGTTTTCGTCAGGCGGTACAATTGAATCCGCCGAACCTGGATTCACAGGAGGAACTTGCGCGCATTGCCGGTCAGCGCGGCGACATAAGCCTGCTATCCGAAGTGGCGGAAAAGACCATTGCCACCGCCCCGCACTTCCCCGGCGGCTACGTCTGGCGAGCGACGGTTGAGTTGGCGCGCAACTCACAGGACAAGGCCGAGGCCGACCTGAAAACCGCAATGAGCGATGCCCCGCAAAGCCCACAGGCTTATTTGATGCTCGGCGAACTTCGCTTCATGCAAAAGCGCTATCCAGACGGAGCGGCGATGCTGGAGCAGGCTTTGCAGAACGACCCAAATTCCGTTCCGGCCTTGCGCGGGCTGGTGGGATACGACCTGAACAGGAAGCAACCGGCACAGGCCTTGGCTCGACTGAACGCGCAAATCGCGAAGAGTCCAAAGAACAGCGGATTCTACGATCTGCTCGCTCAGTTCCAGATTCAGAACAAGAACTTCGATCAGGCAGCCGTTGCGGCCCAGAAAGCCATGGACGTGAATCCCGATGACGGCGAGGCCGTTTCGATTTACGCGGAGCTTCAGACCAAGAACGGAC
>Ga0302266_10004555_pt1 | contig 10609 bp, 7 predicted proteins | sample III_Bog_E1_2_FD_194559 | JGI IMG/M metagenome (GOLD analysis project Ga0302266, IMG submission 194559) | Peat permafrost microbial communities from Stordalen Mire near Abisko, Sweden - III_Bog_E1_2 | ecosystem: Environmental > Terrestrial > Soil > Wetlands > Peat | place: Sweden: Abisko... | reverse complement strand
CGGGGGGCATCTGGCAATCGTCAGGCAGGAGCTCAAAAATACGAATATATTCAGAGACTTAGGAGGACTACATGAAATTCCGTCCGCTTCACGACCGCGTTGTAGTCAAGCGTATTGACGCCGAAGAAAAGACAGCCGGCGGCATCATCATCCCGGACAGTGCCAAGGAAAAGCCCTCGCAGGGCGAAATCACCGCCGTCGGCCCGGGTGGCCGCGACGAAGCCGGCAAGCTAATTCCGATCGACCTCAAGGTCGGTGACCGCGTGCTGTTCGGCAAATGGTCCGGTACCGAGGTCAAGCTTGATGACCAGGAACTGCTGATCATGAAGGAAAGCGATATCATGGGCGTCCTCACTGATCTGCCCGCGGCCAAGAAGAAGGCCGCGTAAGCCTCGTCATTTATCCTTATCCTGAGGGTCGGCGTGGCCGGCATCTCGAAGGATCAGATCAACAATCCAAGTCTCATCCCGAAGAGTCCGCCTTCGCGTGGTTTTTGGGGGTCTGACTAGTTGAAAACGGAGACCGTTATGTCAGCTAAAGAAGTCAAATTTGGCGTCGATGCCCGCGATCGCATGCTGCGCGGCGTCGACATCCTCGCCAACGCCGTCAAGGTGACGCTCGGTCCCAAGGGCCGCAATGTCGTGCTCGACAAGTCGTTCGGCGCCCCCCGCATCACCAAGGACGGCGTCACCGTCGCCAAGGAAATCGAGCTTGAGGACAAGTTCGAGAACATGGGCGCCCAGATGGTGCGCGAAGTCGCCTCCAAGTCCGCGGACGCTGCCGGCGACGGCACCACTACCGCGACTGTATTGGCCGCGGCGATCGTTCGGGAAGGCGCCAAGTCGGTTGCCGCCGGCATGAACCCGATGGATCTGAAGCGCGGTATCGACCTTGCGGTGGAAGCTGTAGTCGCCGACCTCGTCAAGAACTCCAAGAAGGTCACTTCGAACGAGGAAATCGCCCAGGTCGGAACCATCTCCTCCAATGGCGATGCCGAGATCGGCAAGTTCCTCGCCGACGCCATGAAGAAGGTCGGCAACGAGGGCGTCATCACGGTTGAAGAAGCCAAGTCGCTCGAGACCGAACTCGACGTCGTCGAAGGCATGCAGTTCGACCGCGGCTACATCTCGCCCTACTTCGTCACCAACGCCGACAAGATGCGCGTTGAAATGGACGATGCCTACATCCTGATCAACGAGAAGAAGCTCTCCAGCCTCAACGAACTGCTTCCGCTGTTGGAAGCCGTGGTGCAGACCGGCAAGCCGCTGGTCATTGTCGCGGAAGACGTCGAAGGCGAGGCCCTGGCCACGCTGGTCGTCAACCGTCTGCGCGGCGGCCTCAAGGTTGCCGCCGTCAAGGCTCCGGGCTTCGGCGACCGCCGCAAGGCCATGCTGCAGGACATCGCCGTCCTGACCGGCGGCCAGGCGATCTCGGAAGATCTCGGCATCAAGATGGAGAACGTCACGCTCGCCATGCTCGGTCGCGCCAAGAAGGTGATGATCGACAAGGAGAACACCACCATCGTCAACGGCGCCGGCAAGAAGGCCGACATCGAGGCGCGGGTGAACCAGATCAAGGCGCAGATCGAGGAAACCACCTCGGACTACGACCGTGAGAAGCTGCAAGAGCGTCTGGCCAAGCTCGCCGGCGGCGTCGCGGTGATCCGCGTCGGCGGCGCGACCGAGGTCGAAGTCAAGGAGCGCAAGGATCGCGTTGATGACGCGATGCATGCGACCCGTGCGGCCGTCGAAGAAGGCATCGTCCCGGGCGGCGGCGTCGCGCTGCTGCGCGCCTCCGAGCATCTCAAGGGCATTCGCACCAAAAACGACGACCAGAAGACCGGCGTCGAGATCGTTCGCAAAGCACTGTCCTGGCCGGCTCGCCAGATCGCGATCAACGCCGGTGAAGACGGTTCCGTCATCGTCGGCAAGATCCTTGAGAAGGATCAGTACGCGTATGGCTTCGACTCGCAGTCTGGCGAATACGTCAACATGATCTCAAAGGGCATCATCGATCCGACCAAGGTGGTTCGTGTGGCGATCCAGAATGCGGCTTCTGTTGCCGCGCTGCTGATCACCACCGAAGCTATGGTCGCTGAATTGCCAAAGAGGAACGCGGGCGGCGGTGGCGGAATGCCTCCAGGAGGCGGCATGGGTGGTATGGATTTCTAAACGGAACAGCTGAGTTGCATATCAAATATGACATGCCCGGCGTAAATGCTCGGCATGTCACTTCGAAAAACTTGAGAACAAGCGGTGAAGTTACGGCGGTGCCTCTGGCTCACGCGAGTTCGTTACTCATCGCGAGTCTATATTGGGGTGTAAAAGACGCTTTCGATGGCTCGCCGGTGCCGCTGGTCGCTCTCGAGATCGACTGAAGAAACAATCGCATCGCAAGCACCTCGTCCCGCACAGAGAACCGTTGACTTTGACGTCTCCCTGTAGGAACGCCGGCTTTATGCTTCGGCGGATACAGGCTTAAGCCTTGGTATCGCGAAACTCAGTTCGAAAAAGCATCGGCGAGGTTCAGTTAAATCTGTGGGCCGACGTTGATAAAAATGTTTCGTTTGGATCTGCCGAAATGCAAGTTGGCGGCCGAAATCAAGAGGACGAGGCCGCCCAGCTTTTTTTTCACATCGCTTCGGCGGTAGGGATTAGCGCGAGGAATGCCGAATTATGAATATTGAAAAATACACCGAGCGTGCGCGCGGTTTTATCCAGTCGGCGCAGTCGCTTGCGATGCGCGACGGCCACCAGCAGTTTTCGCCTCTGCATATGCTCAAAGTGCTGCTGGACGACAGCGAAGGCCTGGCCGGTGGCCTGATCGACCGCGCCGGCGGTAATTCGCGCGCCATTCTCAAGGCCACCGAGGACGCCCTCAACAAACTCCCAAAAGTTTCCGGAAGCGGTGCCGGGCAGGTTTATCTCGCGCCGGAGCTGGCGCGCGCGTTCGACGCCGCGGAAAAGGCCGCCGAGAAGGCCGGCGACAGTTTTGTCACGGTGGAGCGGTTGCTGCTCGGCCTGACGCTGGAGAAAGACAGCGACGCCGGCGCGATCCTCAAAAAGGGCGGCGTCACGCCGCAAAATCTCAACGCCGCGATCGAGGCCCTGCGCAAGGGCCGCACCGCCGACAGCGCCACGGCCGAGAACGCCTATGACGCGCTGAAGAAATATTCCCGCGATCTCACCCAGGCGGCGCGCGACGGCAAGCTCGACCCGGTAATCGGCCGCGACGAGGAAATCCGCCGCACCATCCAGGTGCTGTCTCGCCGCACCAAGAACAATCCCGTCCTGATCGGCGAGCCCGGCGTCGGCAAGACCGCGATCGTCGAAGGCCTGGCGCTGCGGATCGTCAATGGCGACGTGCCGGAAAGCCTCAAGGACAAGAAGCTGCTCTCGCTCGACCTCGGCGCGCTGATCGCGGGCGCGAAATACCGCGGCGAGTTCGAGGAGCGCCTCAAGGCCGTGCTGCAGGAAGTGACCTCGGCCGAGGGCGGCATCATCCTGTTCATCGACGAGATGCATACCCTGATCGGTGCCGGCAAGGCCGACGGCGCTATGGATGCGTCCAATCTGCTGAAGCCGGCGCTGGCGCGGGGCGAGTTGCACTGCATCGGCGCCACCACGCTCGACGAGTATCGCAAGCACGTCGAAAAGGATGCGGCGCTGGCGCGGCGGTTCCAGCCGATCTTCGTCTCCGAGCCGACGGTCGAGGACACGGTCTCGATCCTGCGCGGCCTGAAAGACAAGTACGAGCAGCACCACGGCGTGCGCATCACCGATTCGGCGCTGGTCGCGGCGGTCACGCTGTCGAACCGCTACATCACCGACCGTTTCCTGCCCGACAAGGCGATCGACCTCATGGACGAGGCGGCGGCGCGGCTGAAGATGCAGGTCGATTCCAAGCCGGAAGAACTCGACTCGATGGATCGGGAGATCATCCGGCTCAAGATCGAGCAGGAGGCGCTGAAGAAGGAAACCGACGCGGGTTCCAAGAGCCGCCTGAAGACGCTGGAGAAGGAACTCGCCGATCTCGAGGAGAAGTCGGCAGCCCTGACCTCGCGCTGGAGCGCGGAGAAGAACAAGCTGTCGAACGCCCAGAAGCTGAAGAGCGATCTGGACGCGCTTCGCATCGAACTCGCCAACGCCCAGCGCAGCGGCGAATACCAGCGCGCCGGCGAACTGGCCTATGGCCGGATTCCCGAGTTGGAAAAGAAGCTTGCCGATATCGAGGCCAAGGAAGGCTCGGGCGAGATGATGGAGGAGGCGGTCACCGCCAATCACATCGCCCAGGTGGTGTCGCGCTGGACCGGCGTGCCGGTCGACAAGATGCTCGAGGGCGAAAAGGACAAGCTGCTGCGCATGGAGGACATGCTCGGCAAGCGGGTGGTCGGCCAGGCCGAGGCCGTGCACGCGGTGGCCACCGCGGTGCGGCGCTCGCGCGCGGGCCTGCAGGACCCGAACCGTCCGATGGGTTCGTTCATGTTCCTCGGCCCAACCGGCGTCGGCAAGACCGAGCTGACCAAGGCGCTGGCCGAATATCTGTTCGACGACGAGACCGCGATGGTGCGCCTCGACATGTCCGAATACATGGAGAAGCATTCGGTATCGCGGCTGATCGGCGCGCCTCCGGGCTATGTCGGCTACGACGAGGGCGGTGCGCTCACCGAAGCGGTGCGGCGGCGGCCCTATCAGGTGGTGCTGTTCGACGAGATCGAGAAGGCGCATCCCGATGTCTTCAACGTGCTGCTGCAGGTGCTCGACGACGGCCGGCTGACCGACGGTCAGGGCCGCACCGTCGACTTCCGCAACACGCTGATCATCATGACCTCGAACCTCGGATCCGAATTCCTGGTCAACCAGCCGGAAGGCGAGGACACTTCGGCGGTGCGCGAGCAGGTGATGGGTACGGTGCGGGCGCACTTCCGCCCCGAATTCCTCAACCGGGTCGACGAGATCATCCTGTTCCACCGGCTGCAGAAGAGCGAGATGGGCCGGATCGTCGAGATCCAGTTCAGCCGGCTCCAGAAGCTGCTGGAGGACCGCAAGATCACGCTCACGCTCGATGCGCCGGCCCGCGACTGGCTCGCCGCCAAGGGCTGGGATCCGGCCTACGGCGCGCGTCCGCTGAAGCGGGTGATCCAGCGCAACGTGCAGGATCCGCTGGCCGAGATGATCCTCGCCGGCGAGGTGAAGGATGGCGATCGGATCGCGATTTCGGTGGAAGGCAACGTGCTGACCTTCAACGGCAAGGCGCCGCAGACCGCCGAGATCGCGCAGTTCGAGGCGCCGGTCCCGAAGCGCAAGCTGAATTGAAGTTCCGGTGTAGCAACGATAGCGGGCGAACCAATATTTCGGTTTGTTACCGGCCCGAGCCGGATCGGTTAGTGGGCGTCATCAACCACACCGAAAGTCGATGGTGGAGCTTTGACAGACCTGGTCTGACCAAGGAACCCGCTATTCGTAATTTCAAGCGCGCGCGTAGCCTCGGAATCGTCTTCGCGGTGATAGAAACGCTATTGATGCTGGACTTTGCAGTGTCGCCGGCTGCTGTAGTCCAGGCTCATCTTATCGAGGTAGCCCTTCTGTTCGCACTGGTCTTCTTCGCAACGCTAAAAGTCAGCGCAAAGACATTCGAAGGCAAAGTCAATAAGGCTCTTCAAGAAGAGATCGCAAGGCGTTGTGCTACCGGGTGCGGCGCCCCAGTTCGGGAAGCGGCTCCAGGCCTTTCATTGCAACGGGTGCTCTCGCGCGCCTCGGCGCACCAGGTTGCCGCTGGAGCGTGATTGGGATAGCGATCGAAATCTCGCCCCGATCCTAGTCGTGGGTGACCGCATCGCCGCCTGGGTCATCCTTGCCGCCGGTTGCCACAAGCTGCAGCGAGCCGTCGGGAAGTGGCCTCTACAGCACCTTGGCCTCGTCCCATGGCGCCCGGAGCCAGACGTCATGTTCTTCGGGTGTGGTCAGGATGACCGGCATCGCCTTCGGGTGAACGCGGCCGACTTCGGTGTTCGGCTCGCAGGTCAGGAAACCGAAGATGTCGGTAGTGACCTCGCCTTCTTTGGCCTTCCGGACGCTGGTCCAATTCGTCCATAGGCCGGCGAAACACATCAGCGGCCGGCTTTCATCGGCAGCGAACCAGACCGGTGTCTTCTTGCCTTCAATCAAATCGTATTCCGAAAACGACGTGAACGGTGCCAGGCAGCGGTGCTCACCGAGCCATCGCTTCCAATGAGCGCTGCTGACGTTGCGGATATTGGTGGTACCGCCAATACGTATAAAAAGCCGCTGGTTTTGCCAATTACTATTGGCAGGGATGCCTCAGACCGTCATACCCGAGATAGGTCCCGGAAGCCGGATCGTACGACTTGTAACGTTGGGCACAGTAGCCGGGATCGCCGTTTTGGCCAGTGATGACATAAGATGGGCCGCCGTCGTAGTAGCCACCATCGTAGTAACCATTGCCAGCGTAGTAATCGTCTCCGTAGTATCCGCCGTAGCCGTATCCGAGTGCACCGCCAACTGCCAAGCCGCCAGCAAATCCTAATCCTCTACCGTACCCGTGGCGATAATTGCCACCGGCAAACCGTCCGCCGCCACGTCCGGCAAAGTTGTTGCCGTCATTAAAGCCGCCGACGCTAGCTTGCGCTCCACGAATCCCGCTGCCGATTGCAGCGCCTCTGAAGCTGCTGCCGCCTATGCCGCCACCGTGGAAACCGCCGCCGCCTCCGCCATGGAAGCCACCGCCACCTCCACCGTGACCGCCACCTCCACCACCGCCGCGAGCCATAGCGGGCGAAGCAAGCGCTAGCGCGAGCGCGAGTGCCGATGCTCCAATCAATTTTAAATTCCTCATATACTTCTCTCCGTTTTCTGGAGAGACAGAACTCTCTCCTTCTACTGGTGAAGTACCAACAGTGGAGATCGCTGATCGTTCCGAAGGTAGTGCAACGCTGCTTCAGGGCGGGTTGTGGAGAGTATTGACCGGATATTTGCTTCAACACGCGCGCGTCTGAAGCCGCGAAGGCCTCTCTTGCCTAGTAGAGTAATGCGTCTCAATGGCAGGCGCTCTTCGACCTCCTGGACGTCTTCGTCCTTTCCCATTTCCGTCGGTTGTTGGCTATGGCTTGACCAACCACGGGCGACGATGGCCGCGTTATCTATACGGCTTATCAGATTGGGTGCAGCAAAATGTTCCTCAAGAGCGATAATACGCATAAGCGTTCTCATATTTCAGTCTGTCAGGCCGAAGCGCCGAAGGTCTCTGCTGTTTAGATGTCAATCAACGCCAGATCATCGGCAACTGCGGGAGGTCTGGGACGCCACCTTATGCCGAGATGGCCGCTAAAACGCGTTTTGGAGTCATCGGAAGCCGCAACATCCGTGCGCCGGTTGCATCGAATACCGCGTTGGCGATGGCCGCGCCAACGGTCGTGATCGCTGGCTCACCACAGCCTTGCGGCGCAAGTTCGCTGTTCTTGACCAATACCACCTCGATTCGCGGGACAGCGCTGAAGCGGGGCAGTTGATAGCTGTCGAAATTTTGATCGAGAATTTCGCCGCCATGGAAACGCAATTCCTCCGTCAAGGCGTAGCCCAAGCCCATGGTCAGGCCGCCCTCGATCTGCATCCGCGCGCCCTCGGGATTGACGATAATGCCCATGTCCTGCGCGCAAACCATCCGCAAAACCGTTACTTTTCCGCTAGGCTTGTCGACCTTCACTTCGGCCATCGTCGTCACAAAGCTTCCAGCGTCGCTGCTGCAGGCGATGCCATAACCTTTGCCGCTGGGACGGGTCGCCGGCTGCCAGCCAAAGGCATCAGCCGCGGCCTGCACCACCCGGCGCATCCGCGGGTCCGCGATATGCTTGAGACGGAAGGCCAGCGGGTCGACGCCAGCGCCGGCCGCCATGATATCGATCTGGGATTCGGCGGCGAAGACGTTCATGTTGGCGCCGGGCGCACGCCAAGGACCGACCGCGAAGGGATGCAAATCAGCCGGCAGCGTCCCGCCGGTGTAGGAGAGGCCGCCAGCTGAGGCGATCCGCAGGTTTGGGATGTCGTAGAAGGTCGCCGCGCCACGTTCGCCGGCGGCAAATACCTGATAGTCCCAGCGCGAAATCTTGCCGTCGCCATCGAGTGCCGAACTGATCTTTACGACAGAGGCCGGATCAAACGTATCATAAAAAAACTCCTCGGCGCGGGTCCTTTCGACCATCACCGGTTTGCCGCAGATCTGCGACAGCCGGGCCGCCTCGACAGCCTGGCCGCCTGCGCTCTTGCCACCAAATCCTCCACCCACGAACGGGGTGATGACACGTACGGCTTTGGGGTCGAGCCCTAACGTGGTAGCGATTCCATCGCGGGTCGGAAATGGCGTCTGCGTCGACGCCCACACTGTCGCGCCGTCAAGCCGAACATCGGCCACCGCGGCGTGGGGCTCCATCGGCGCGTGGGCGACGTAGCCTTTTTCAAATCTGGTCTCAAACAGGTTTGCAGCCGGCGCCGTGGCCAGATCGCCCTTGGCGGCGAGCTGTGTCGCAGCGCCGGCATGCGCGAGCAGGTGGTCGAATATCGTGTCCTGGTTCAGCGTTGCCTCCGGCAACCGCCAGTCGGCCTGGATCTGGGCAAGCGCGGATGCAGCAGCCTCAGGATCGGCGTGTAACACGGCAACCATGTCGCCCCGCTTGATAACCAGCACGCCCGGCATCTTTTCCGCCGCTGTGGTGGCGGCCTTAGTCAGGGTCGCGCCATGAAGCGGCGGACGCAGAATGCGCGCATAAAGCATCCCGGGAAGGCGGATATCCGCGGCGTATTTGGCTGATCCGGTGACCTTCTCGACGCCGTCCAGTCGCTTGGGCGAACGCCCCATCACCGTGAAGTCGCCCGCCGAACGCAGGACCGCTGCTTGGCTTACCGTCGCGGCGATCCGTACGCCATCGGCCAGTTCGGCGAAGCTCACCCGCCGGTCCGGTTGACCGGCAACCGATGCCACACCGTTGGCGATGGTCAGCCTGTCAGCTGGAACGCCCAGTTTCGTCGCCGCAAGCGTTTGCACAATGCCGCGCGCCTTCGCCGCCGCGGCACGCAACGCAGGCCCGAAGAAGCGCGTCGACATCGAGCCGAAGGTTCCGGCATCCCAAGGACATCTATCGGTATCGCCGAGCACCATGTCGATGGACGCCAGATCGGCCCCTAATTCTTCCGCCGCCATCTGCGCCAGCGAGGTCAGCACGCCCTGCCCCATCTCGATCTTGCCCGAGAACACCGTGACCCGGCCATCCGCGCCGATAGCCAGATAGGCATGGAAGTCGTCCGGATAGCCCGGCCGGTCCGCCGCGTTCGACGGTGCGGTCGGCTTAAGCCCGAACAGGACAACGATGGCGCTGCCGACAAGCCTGTGAAAGTTGCGCCGGTCGATATCGGAAGCCGCGATCATCGCTATTCCCCCGCAGCTTTGGAAACTTGTTCGATCGCTGCGACGATCCGCTGATGGGCTCCGCAGCGGCAAAGATTGTGGTCCATTTGGCCAACTATCTTGTCGTGCGACGGTCGCGGATCGTTGCGGAGCAGCGCGTAGGCATCCATCAGCATACCCGAGGTGCAATACCCGCACTGGAACGCACCGTGATCGATGAATGCCTGCTGTAGCGGGTGCAGTTGTCCCTCTTTGGCAAGTCCCTCGACGGTAAGGACGTCGGCGCCGACGACTTGGCTTAGCGGCGTCAGGCAGGACCGGCGCGCTTCGCCGTCGATCACCACGGCGCACGCACCGCAGATTCCCTCGCCACATCCGTATTTAGTTCCGGTCAACCCCAGATCGGTGCGGAGAACCCACAGCAGCATCCGCTCGTCATCGGTATCAAGGCTGACAGGGCTGCCGTTGAGATTGAATTGGACAATGCTTTTCATGACGATTCTCACGGCTCGCCACGTGCTCAGGCTGGCATCGTTTAGAGCGTAGGCGCCCGACTAAACGCCGCCTTGATCTGGCGCAAGTAAGAGCGCGGTGAATGTCGAGGATTGGGCGGCGTTGAGAGCAGAAGCAGTCCCCATCAAGGCATCTCCGCCGAACGCATTATTCAATACCCGCCGGTTTCTTCGCCGGACGAGACCCGCTCCGTGAAGGTTGCCGCTTTGGTTGATATGCAAGTGCCTCGGCAGAAGATCTGGCGACAGCAGCGCGCGAACAGGTTCCTCCGATGCCGGAAGATGCAGCCTGGCATTCGTCCATGCTCGGAAACCCGCAGCCATGAGCTGCTTGAGGACCCGCGAGACAATATTCGTCCGCGTAAGCTGCGGGCGCCGTCACTACGAGGAACGCAGATGCAAATAATGTCACTGCTGACGCGACGATCATTTTGGAAGCCGGTTTCATCTTTTTTTCTTTCATTTCCGCGCGTAGCGTGGGTGGCGACAAGCGACAGCAACATTGCCTAAGCGCGGATTGAGCTGGAGGTGCCGAACTAAGGAATTAGTTGAATCAAGATAGCGCCAGGTTTCCAAACGCGCGAGCATCGGAAACTACTTAGCTTTCCGATCATATGGTCCGAGTTGACAACTCTTCGCACCCCCAGCATGGACGTCCCGGAGCGGCAAGCAGCGATGCA
>Ga0302266_10004488_pt1 | contig 10706 bp, 10 predicted proteins | sample III_Bog_E1_2_FD_194559 | JGI IMG/M metagenome (GOLD analysis project Ga0302266, IMG submission 194559) | Peat permafrost microbial communities from Stordalen Mire near Abisko, Sweden - III_Bog_E1_2 | ecosystem: Environmental > Terrestrial > Soil > Wetlands > Peat | place: Sweden: Abisko... | reverse complement strand
GCGGCCACGCACATCACCTCCGCCGCCGAGCCGGATCTGGTCGGCTACTCGATGTGGGCAATCTTCCTCTCGCTGACATTCTTCACGGCGTGGGCGCTCACCAGTTGGGCCTTTTCGATTGCGCCGCTGCTGATGCTCTTAGAGCATTGCAGTGCGGGTCAGGCTTTGGCGCGCAGTCTGCGGCTAGGCAAGCCCATGACGTCCAAGCTTGTTGAGATCAATCTTGTGATGGGCATCGTCAATTTGGCGCTCATTGTGCTGGCCATGGTGCTCTCGGCCGCACCGCTGCCCTTCAGCGACCAACTCGGCTCTGACACCCTGCATTGGATTTCGGCATTAGCGGTGATCTTTTACTTAGCCGCCAGCGATTACTTCCAGGTCGTGCGGCTCAAGGGATTTCACGAGTTTTGGAAGATGTTTCGCGGACTGAATGGTAACGAAGAGTATCGTTAGACTTTTCCGGCCTAGGTTGTGAAAGGCAACAGCTTTTTTGCACTCTCCGTCAATTGGGCCAGAAGCTCCGTTTTCTCCGGCGCCTTACCTTCCCGAAGCGCGGTTTCCACATCTTCCCATAATGTATGGACAACGTTCGGCGACTGCATATGGAATCCACCTCCAGGTTGCCGCTCAAACTTATAGCTCAACCACGTTACTTCGCTGTTGCCCGCAGACTGTGGATTCATTGGAGGGAGTTCGGAGAAGAATGTGCTGTCCGTTGCAACGAAGAACCGCTTTCCCCAACGCCGAAAGATGGGAACTTTGAGCGCGAGTTGTGGCATCAACCGTTTTTGCGCTGAAGATCGGAAGTCAGGCCGCCGCTTCCCTTCTTCGATGAGCACCCCTGTTTTCACGTAATGATCAAAGGCTGGACGAATCGAATTTCCAGAGATGTAGACAGCCTGAACTTCGAGTGCCGCAAAATCTACTGCTTTGCCTCCCTCGACCCGCGCAAGAAGGAAATCGACCTTTCCAATTTTTTTGCGCTTTCCGTCTCTCACGACCTCCAAAACACGAACCTCCGGCACGGCAACGCAACGGGCACCCTTTCCAAACGCAATCCTGGCTGCATCGCGAAACATGATCCCACCCTCTAGAAATCGAACCGGACAAACTACAGTTGCAATTCTGCCGTCCGTCAGAGAACATATCCCTAATGGGTTTTGTTTATTCCCTTTTGCGCATTCGTTTCCCCTAAAGGGACATGGGTGTAGATTCTTTCTATGACGCGTGGTCGAAACCGCGGTATCATGACCAAAGACTTCGCCGATTTGCAAAAGAGCCATGGCAACTCTCGTTTCCCAAAATGAACTTCAATTCGATGCACATATTGTAAACGTTGCGTCGGTGCGTCAGGTCTCCCCTTTCCGCTATCCGGGTGGAAAGACATGGCTTGTGCCGACGATTTCGGCATGGTTGCGGCGTTGCACCGTCCCCCCGAACATACTCATCGATCCATTTACGGGCGGTGGAAGCGTTCCTTTGGGTGTTCTAAGCGAAGGACTGGTAAGCCAAGTTGTTCTCGGTGAGCTAGATCCCGATGTGAGTGCGGTGTGGAAATGCGTATTCAGCCCGCAACAGGAGCAGTTATGCCGCAAGATTATCACTTTTTCAATATCGAGAGAAAACGTCCTCAAAGAGTTAAGCAGCAGTCCGAAATCTATGGTCGATCATGCATTCCATGTCTTGTTGAAGAATAGAACATTTCGAGGCGGAATTCTTGCTCCCGGAGCGAGCCTAATGAATGTGGGCGAGAACGGCCGCGGCGTGGCCTCCAGATGGTATCCCGAAACGCTAGTAAAGCGGCTTAGGGCACTGAGATCCCTCCGTTCGGCGGTTGAATTCGTCGAAGGCGATGCTTTCTCTTTAATTGATCGTTATCTAGACCGAAGCGATGCTGTGTTCTTCATCGATCCGCCGTACACGGCCGGAGACGGTAAGCGAGCCGGGCGCAGGCTCTACAAACATAACCAACTTGATCACTTAGCTCTATTCAAAATGCTCTCCCGCGCCGCTGGATTAGTGCTGATGACGTACGACGACTGTCCCGAAGTCGTCGAAATGGCGAACCGAAACGGTCTCAAGATCGAGAGGGTTCCGATGAAGAATACTCATCATGTAAAGAAATACGAACTTCTTATCTCAAACCTTGGGCATCCAGCTTGATAGTGCTCGTAGGGTATTAAACTCTCAAAAAATCTTCATCCGAATGACGAGGTATTTCTTCGGATCTTCGCGGATGCTCTTCACCAACTGCTGCATCTGATCCAGAGTCTGATCGGCATGATCGTAGAGCGCGCGATTCTGCACCAGTTGCCCCAGCGAGCCTTTGCCTTCATCCACACCCTTGAGAATCGAGTCCAGGCGGGTAACGGTGTCATCAAGCTTCTGAGCGAAGGCCGGGTCCCTGGCAAGCTTTCCCAGCGCGCCTTTTCCGGCGTTGATTTCGGCCACCATTTGATTGGTGTTGGCCACGGCGGCGTTCAGGTTGTTATAGAGCGAATCGTCTTTCAGCAGTTTGCCCGCGCTGCCCTTGCCCTCGTCCAGCGCGGCAGTGATTTTGTCGAGCCGGTCGACGGCCGAGTTGGCGCGGGTGTAGAGCGTATCGTCAGTGATCAGCTTGCCCAGCGAGCCTTTGCCGTTGGCAATTGCGCTGGTAATGGTCTCCAGATCAGTGGCGATGGAGGTGATCTTCCTGCCCAATTCTGGGTCGTTGATCAACTCGCCCGCTGTGCCGCGTCTGGAGTTGAGCGTATCAACCAGGGTCTCGACCTTGCGTGTCAGCGTGGCGATCTCGTCGATGGAGACCTGGCTGGTGCGAATCACGTCTTGAATGCTCGGCGAGCCGGAGGCTTTCAATTCAGCGTTGTCGCCTGGCTGCGGGCCGCTGGCGTGAGCTGAGCTGAGATCGACGTAGCTGTCGCCCAGCACTCCAGCCTGGGCAATCGAAGCGGTCGAATCGGTATGCAGGCGGTTCTGATATTCGCGGCCCACTTGCATGGTCACCTCCACCGGCGTCGGATTCCGATCCGGGACCACGCGCACATGAATCACGTTGCCGATGGTCACGCCCTCCAGCGTAACCGGAGCGCCATCCTTCACGCCCGCCGCATTCTCAAAGTACACGCGCAGAGCCAACCTGCGCGCAAACAGCCCGCCGCTCGAGCTGGACATGAGAAGAATCAGCCCGACCAGCACGGCCATGGCGACCATCACCAACGCTCCCACTCTCAGTTGTGACCACTGAATTTCTTTGCGGCTTGGCACGGCACTCCTCTTACAAGAAAATGCGCGAATTATAGCCTTGAGAATAGCAGAACCGGCGGCGTTATTGCCCATCCTCCAGCACTACGCTGGCCATGGCCAGCTCTGCTGTGTGGGTGATGGAAAGCGCCGCGCGGCGCGCTCCCAGGCGGACGGCAAACTCCGCCGCGCGTCCGTGAAATTGGAGAGTCGGCTTTCCGCCGGGCTCGCGCCCGACTTCAATCTCCAGCCAGTTCACGCCATGGGTGATACCTGTTCCCAAGGCTTTCGCACCCGCTTCCTTGGCGGCAAACCGTGCCGCAAAGCTCTCCGCAGCCTTGCGTTTGCGCAGGCAATAGGCCTGCTCCGCGGCAGTGTACACGCGGTCAAGAAACCGCTGGCCATAGCGATCCATCGACCGCTGGATGCGCCCTATCTCCGCCAAGTCGATTCCCGATCCGACAATCATGCTGTCTATCAAACTACATCATTTCCCGTTTTCCGTGCTTCCGGCGGCATCAGGCGAAGCTCGCCGCCGCCTCGGCCTTTTGGGGAACGGGCGCCCCTCCAATTACCGGCGCAACGGGTTCCGGCCTTGTCGCAAGCGTGGGTGTCTCAAAGACGGTCAGATATCGTTCGACTCCGCAACACAGGTTATCCCGCGCACCCCGGCTCCGATAAAGCGGATGTGAGACTAACGCTGCCCAGCCGCGACCCAATACAGACGATGAGGATTCCCTGGGCCATGCAGATGAAGGCCGTCTCCATCGAGGAGCCTTCGCGTCTGGTCCAGTCCCTTACCGGCGCAATCCTGGGCTGCGGCGGCTGGGTGCTCAGCCGCGGCGCAAGCGATACCGGCACTGTAAACATGTTGTTTGAGTTCGAGCGCCAGGCTTGTGTCGAGGTCTACAGCGTAATGATCGCCGCCGGCCTGGAGCTGAGCCAGAGCGGGCACATCCGTTTTACGGAACTCTGCCAATGCACCCGTAGCCACCAGCAGGATTGCGGCACGGAGATTGCCAGCGTAGACCTGGAGGTCCAGACCTTCCCTGTCGAGCTGATGCAAGCCGCGCGCGCCACAGAGACGGCCTGAAAGGCCTGTCGAATCCGCGATCCCAAATCAGTTTGAAGGGTATGGGCTTTACAGGCTGCGGAAAGGCCCACCGCTTTGAAAGGGCTCGGCTTCAGCTGTGCCGCAAAATCAGCAAGACAACGGCGGGCTTTGGCCTCTGAGGGAAAATGCCGTCAAGCTGACTCGCAACCGAATCAGCCTGTGCGCTCAGCCGCTATTTTTTCGTTGTAACTGGTGTCAGAGCATCGACAACTTTTTGGTATCGAACTGCCGCGTCTGGGGCCTTCATGCTCTTCAAAAGCGCTGGATCGTCCAGTCCAATCTGGTGCAGCGTCTCTTCCATGCTCTCGGCGGGGATCTGTTTCACCAGATCCAGAGTTGCCTGCGCAAGCACCAGCGGATACAGGGAGATGACGTTGCCCGTCTGCCCTTCCATGGCTCCTGAATAGTTGGGATCCGCGCCTGCCTTCAAAAGTTGACTGACAACTTCCACATTGCCGTTTCTTGCCGCATAGTGGAGCGCGCTCCAGCCCGTGGGCGAGGTGCGGCTGTTTGGATCGGCGCCCTTTTCGATGAGCTTTTTGGCCTCTTCGGTGTTGTCGGCCTTCACTGCCGTCATCAGCGCGGCCGGGTTAGGCTTGCAGCCGGTAATAGATAAAATAATCAGTGCGATAGCAAAAAGGAACAGCGGCCTATACTTCATTGCAGCGTTTTCCTCTCAAGGGGTCAGCCGACCAAGATGTTTTTGTCTGATTCTGAATGACAATGCTGTGGGAATGTCCTCTGGACTCGCTCGTCGCCCAAACTCAATCGTAGGGTTGATTTTATCAAGAGGCCGATGGCATGGTCAACCTGCCTCCACCAATCCATAGCGCCGCTGCCATGCCTCTTTAAGCCGCGCCCACACGCGCGCCCGCTCAACTTCGGTCGTCTCGCTGCCGCCCGCCTTGCCCGAGCCTGGCGCGTTGGCAAAACGCGATGCCTCCATCTTGGCCAGTTCCAGTAATTGCCGGTCGCGCATCAAATTGGCCACGCGAAAGTCGGGCAGCCCCGCCTGCCGCGTCCCAAAAAACTCGCCGGGGCCGCGCTGCGAGAGGTCCAGCTCCGCCAGTTCAAAGCCGTCCTGCGTGCGAACCATGGCGTTCAGCCGCTCCTCGCCCAGCGGCGAAACGCGCTCGCCCGTAATCAAAATGCAGTAGCTCTTCGCCGCACCGCGGCCCACGCGCCCACGCAACTGATGCAACTGCGCCAACCCAAATCGTTCCGCGTGCTCCACCACCATCACCGTCGCGTTGGGTACATCCACGCCCACTTCGATCACCGTAGTAGCCACCAGCACGTCGATCTCGCCGCGATGAAAGCGGCGCATGATGACCTCCTTCTCGTCGGCATCCAGCCGCCCATGCAACAGGCCCACCCGCAAACCGGCGAGCGGTCCCGTGCGCAGCTTTTCGTGCATCTCCACGGCCGACTTCAGCCCCGACTTTGCGCCCGGATTCGCCTCGATCGCAGCCTTCGGAAACAGCTCCGCGGTTTTCCCCTTCTTTCCGGGTGGCCCAGGTCTCGCTTTTGAGACCTGGGATACACTCTCGATCCCCATATCAGGATCATCCTGCGGGAAATCCAATTCCGGCTGATCTTCTTTGCTGCCCTCGATGACCGGGTAAACAATGTAAGCCTGCCGGCCTTTCTCCACCTGCTTGCGCACAAAATCCCAGACTTCTCCGGCCATTTCACCGGGAACGCGCCGCGTGACAATCGGTGTGCGCCCCGGCGGCATCTCATCCAGAACGCTGATATCGAGATCGCCGTAGAGCGAGAGCGCCAGCGTGCGCGGAATCGGCGTGGCCGTCATCACCAGCACATCCGGCTCGGCCTGATTGGGCTTCTTCATCAGCTTGAAGCGTTGCAAAACGCCAAAGCGATGCTGTTCATCCACCACCACCAGTCCCAGCCTGTCGAACTCGACTTTTTCTTCTATGAGCGCGTGCGTACCGATAACCAATTGCGCCTCGCCACGGTTGATCAGACCGCGCGTGTGGCGCTTGCGCTCTTCTGTAAGCGAGCCGGTCAACAGCGCAATCCGATAGTGGCGCGTGGAGCGCTCCAGCAGCTTGCGAAGGCTGAGATAATGCTGCGTGGCCAGAATCTCTGTGGGCGCCATCAAGGCCGCCTGATAGCCGCTCTCCATGGCCACCATCATTGCCTGTAGCGCGACGATCGTCTTGCCCGAGCCAACATCCCCCTGCAGCAGCCGCCGCATGGGACTGGGGCTATGCATGTCGGCCACGATCTCGCCCAGCGCCCGCTTCTGCGCCGCCGTGGGATGAAACGGCAGCACCTCGCGGATCGCCTCGCGCGCCTTGTCCGTGAGCGCAAAGCTGATTCCCACGCGCTCCCTCATGCGGCGGCGCTTGAGTTCCAGCCCCAGCTCCAGAAAGAAAAGCTCCTCGAAGATCAGCCGCCGGTGAGCCGGCGTTGACCAGCTTTGCAACTGCGCAAAACTCGTTCCTTCGGGCGGAAAATGCACCTCGCGCAGAGCCGTTTCCCGGCCGGGAAGCGCAAGCCGCTCCAGCATCCTCACAGGCAGGCACTCCGCTATCGCGCCCTGCATCCCTTCCAGCAGGTGGAAGATCACCTTCCGCTGCCAGCGCGAGGCCAGCCGTGCGCCGCCCAGCGACTCGTACACCGGCGTGATGCGCCCCACTTCCAGCAGCCGCGTCTCGGCATCGTCGCTGGCGTCCGGCAGCAGCTCAAACTGCGGCTGAATCATTTTGAAATTCTGGCTGGAGCGCGACGGCTCAACCCGTCCGTACAACGCCACCGTTTGCCCGGCGTGAAACTTGCCTTCCAGATAGCTGCCGTTGAACCAGATGCACTTCAACGCCAGCCGTCCCTGCCCCACGGTCAGCTCGAAGAGGGGCATCTTGCGCGTCCGCAGCAGCGTCGAGCCGCGCACCTCGGCAATCACGCTGGCCGTCTCGCCGGCCTTCAGCTCGTCCAGGCTGCGCGGATTCTGGCGGTCTTCATAGCGGAAAGGAAGGTGGTAGAGCAGATCCTCGGCGGTTTCGATGCCCTTGGCGGCGAGCAACTCCGCCACCTTGGGCCCAACGCCCTTCACATACATCGCCGGAGTGTCGAGCTCTGCCACACTCCGGATGCTAAATGGCGCGCGTGCGCGGGGACAAACGCGGCTGAAGCGGAAAGGTACCGGCTCAAGCCCCAATGGCCACAGGAGCGTCTCTTACTGTCTACTTGGTTGCCGGTCCGCCCGCAATCAGCCCATTGTTCCATAGCGCCAGGACGACATCCATTTGGCCGTTTTCCTGCTCCACGGCGTCCTTCGTTACAGCTTTCCACAATGTGCTTCTGGACCAGCGCTGAGTCGCATCCATTAGCAATCCGGCGGCAAGAACAGCGTAAGCCTTGTCGTCTTTCGATTTTGTGTACTCGCCTGCGGGAATGCCTTTAACCAATCCCTCTTCGCAGAGGCCTAGAAAAGCCGCACGCGGGCATCCCTTCTTCCGCGCCGCTAAGCTGGTGGGGTATAGCTTTTCCATCGCGTTTTCCCATCGCGCTATTGGATTGATGTTGGCGGAAGGCCCTTGCCGGGCCGCCATGATTGCCGCTTCTCCGTATCGATTCGCCATAGTGGAACCTCGTGTCATGCAGGCTGCGAGCTTTGCTCGACAGCACCATTCGGCTCATGCCGAAAAATGGATTTTGGACAGCCCAAATCAATCATCTCTCGCCCAAAGCGGTGAGACCATTTTGGACGATTTACGGGCTGGGGTTTCTCAACTTTCTGTTGACCAGTGAATCATCCAGGAGCCGTTTCATTCCCGGCTGTTAAGCTGCCTTCGGTTCGTAGACACGGACTTCTGCTTCAATGGTCTTGGTCAGGGCGAGTTTGGCTTTGGTGAGGTCGTGCATCTGCTGCAGATTGAGCCAGAATTCTGGACTGTTATCGAAGAAGCGGGCCAGGCGCAGAGCCGTGTCGGGTGTGATCGCGCGCTTGCCGCGTACGATTTCACCGATTCGTGTCGAGGGCACATGAATCTGCATCGCGAGCCGGTTCTGACTCAAGCCCAACGGCTTCAGGAATTCCTCCACCAGCATCTCTCCCGGCGATGTCGTCACATATTGGTAGTTCCAGCCGTGAGCAGGGCGCACAAGGGGTACACGATTTCTACCCTTTCCGCTCGCGGTGGTAATCGACGATTTCAACGTCCTACGCCCCACCTCTCACGGTCTGGCCAGGAAATACGCTTCGACCGCCAGCGCCATAGCCGTGTAATCAAAATAGGGCTTTTTGCCTTCGTAGCGCGCGGCCCAGAGAACCTGGTTCACAATATCCCTCGGATAACACTGGCGCAGCTCTTGCTTCATCGTTCCACGGATGAAATCGATAAGGTCTTTGGGTATGCCGGGCTCAAATCCCACTTCATTCTGATCGGCAACGCGGCGGAAAATCTCGCAGAACTGTGCGTCCGAAACCGTGCCGATCCTGATCTTGGTTTGAATCCTGCGCAGGAAACAAGCGTCTACCAGTTCCGCCGGATCCATGTTGGAAGCAAAGACGACCAGCATTTCAAAGGGAATCTCGATCTTCTTTCCGCCTGCCAGTGAGAGAAAATCGATCCTGCGATCCAGGGGAACCACCCAGCGGTTCAGCAGGTCTTCCGGCCGCATCCGTTGCCTTCCGAAATCGTCGATGATCAGAACCCCGTTATTGGCCTTCATCTGGACCGGGGCAACATAGAACTTCGTAACCGGGTTGAATTGCAGGTCCAGCATCTCGATCGTCAACTCGCCACCGGCCAGAACCGCCGGACGCTCGCACAGCACCCAGCGCTCGTCCCGAGTCGCCGGCTCCGCGTCCGCCACGCGCTTGTGAATTGCCGGATCAAAGACCGTGATGATCTGGCCGTCCACTTCCACCGCATACGGTATCCATACCGCGTCCTCGGCAACCACCCGCGACATTGTCTCGGCAATCGTGGTTTTCCCCGTTCCGGGAGGCCCATAAAGAAATATGGAACTGCCCGAGTTCAGAGCCGTACCAAATTTCCGCAGCGTTTCGTCGCCAATGACCAGATGCGCAAAAGCGCGCTGCACGCCGTCTTCGTGTATCTCGGCTCTCCGCACGCTCTGTAGCCGGACCTGCTCAACATAGCTCTGCAGTGACACCGGCGCAGGGCCTGCATAGTGACTCTGCGAGAACAGCTCTATCGCCCGCGCTCTGCCCTGAGACGTGATGGCAATCTGCGGAACGTAGCCGTTTACTCCCGTAACCTGGCAATTCAGTTCCGCGCGTAGCTGAGCAGACAGCTCCTTGGCCACTTCAAAGCTGAGCCGGGTTCTTTCGGAAAGCTCGGAGATCGAGAGCGAGCCTGAAAGATACAGGATCTTCAAGGCCAAGTCCTCAAGAACTGACTGGCGTACGTCAAGCTCCTGGATGCTCTGCGGCCTCGTTGCTGGCGCGTCCATAGGCGCGTCCACTGGCGCGTTCGCTAGCTCGTCCACTGGCTCATCCTTGAAAAAATTGTAACCATCCACTGCTAACGAGGTTACCATTTACGCCTCCGAAATGTTACTATTATCCGTGCTCGACAGGTTACCACTATTCGGGCTCAGCAGCAAGGCTAACATTATTCTTCCCCCGGCTACTGTGAACTTTCGCCCCTGGGGTGTACTCTTTGGTTACCCTCTCCGCTGGCCGTTAGATCAATCTTTCCTCCATGTTGCAGACACTCGCGGGTGTTCTTCTCCGCAGGTAATCCGACAAATATGTCGGACCAATACGGAAAAAAACAAGCCGGTATCGCGCCAGACAGGAGTATCCCAGGCTGGCAGCGGCGGCAAATGAGTTCTTATGGAGCCTTCTCGCATATTACTCTTTCCCGAGCTTCGCGTAAGCTGCTTTATGCCAGTTTGCTAAACTTCAGGCAGACCGGCCCCTTTCGGTTTACCTGAAAGCCAAGCCTCAAGTTGAACTTCGGGAGACTTCATGCCAGTTGTCGCGCTCGCGGGAGTGACCAAGGCCTACGAGAACAAGATTGCCGTCAGTGACTTGAGCCTGTCGATTGAAGCCGGCCAGATGTTCGGCTTGCTGGGGCCGAATGGGGCAGGCAAAACCAGCTCCATTCGCATGATGATGGGCATCACCGTCCCTGACTCCGGCAGCATCACTCTTTTTGATAAGCCATTTGCACGCAACAGTCTGGAGCAGGTAGGTTACCTGCCCGAGGAGCGCGGCCTCTACAAAAAGATGAAGGTCCTTGACCAGCTCATTTTCTTCGGCCAGTTGCACGGCCTGGCCCGCGAGGAAGCGCAAAAGCGCGCCGTCGCCTGGGCCGCACGCATGGAAATTTCCGATGCCCTGCCTAAAAGG
>Ga0302266_10004485_pt1 | contig 10707 bp, 8 predicted proteins | sample III_Bog_E1_2_FD_194559 | JGI IMG/M metagenome (GOLD analysis project Ga0302266, IMG submission 194559) | Peat permafrost microbial communities from Stordalen Mire near Abisko, Sweden - III_Bog_E1_2 | ecosystem: Environmental > Terrestrial > Soil > Wetlands > Peat | place: Sweden: Abisko... | reverse complement strand
GTGCAGGCCGACATTGTGGCGCAATTGGGGATGGTAAAGCCGGCGCACTTCATTCATGGCTTCAGGCGCGACAATTTGGCGATTGAGGTGGTGGAGCTTTCGATGCCGGAGCGGCCGCGAGCGGTCTGCGGCCTGCTGGCTGATCCGGCGCGGCGTCCGGCGATTGTGTATGCGACTTCGCGCAAGGGGGCCGAGCGGCTTGCGGAGGAGCTCTCCGCAGCAAGCAGAGCAGGCAGGATTCCGGCGGCGGCTTACCATGCGGGGCTCGACCCGGCGACGCGGGAGCATGTGCAGACCGCCTTTCAGGCCGGCAAATTGGAGGTGGTGGTGGCCACCATCGCCTTCGGCATGGGCATCGACAAGGCCGACATCCGCACGGTGATTCATGCCGGGCTGCCGGCCACGCTTGAAGGCTATTACCAGGAGATTGGCCGCGCGGGGCGCGACGGCGCTCTGAGCCGGACCTACCTGATGCACAGCTACGCCGACCAGCGGACGCATGACTTCTTTCTGAATCGCGACTACCCGCCGGCGGAACATTTGCAGCAGGTGTATCGCGCGCTGGGCGAGGAACCGCAAGCGGTGGAGGAACTGCGCGCGGCCTCGAAACTCGGCCCTGGACTGAGCGATGAGGAGTTCGACAAGGCTCTGGAGAAGCTGGAGATTCACGGCGGGGCGCGGGTGGACTTTGGCGGATACGTGACGGCGGGTGGGCCCGGCTGGAAGAAGACTTATACGGTGCAGCAGCAGTACCGTGCCGAGCAGTTCGAGAAGGTGCTGCGGTTCACGACTTCGGCGGAATGCCGAATGGCGGCGCTGGTGCGGCACTTTGGCGACGTGGAGGATGCCACCCGGCCGTGCGGGATCTGCGACGTCTGCGATCCGGAGGGAGCCGTGCTGAGGCTCTTCCGGCGGCCAACGACGGCGGAGCGGGAGATTGCGCAGGCGATTGCCGATGAGTTGCGGGCCGTGGACTATAAGGCCGCTGGAACGCTGCAGCGAAATCTCGACCTGGTTGGCCGAATGAGCCGCAGCGACTTTGACGGCCTGCTGGATGCAATGGTGCGGGCTGGGTTGATCGAGATTGAAGAGGCGGAGTTTGAGAAAGACGGGGAAGTTATCAGGTACCGCAAGGTGCGGCTGCGTGAAACTGGGCTGGAACTGCGGCCATCGACGCCGGTTGAGCTGCTGATCAGCGATGGAGTGGTGGAGGAGTTTGGCGGACGCGCGCCGGCGCCGGCGCGGTCGAAGAAGACGAAGACGGCAGCGAAGAGCGGTCCGGCAAAGACGATGGGCACGAAGGCTGCGGAGGCCTCCGTGACGCCGCTCTCGGCGGAGGGAGAAGCTCTGGCGGCGCGGCTCAGAGAGTGGCGCGTGGCGGAGGCGAAACGGCTGCGGGTTCCGGCCTACGTGGTGCTCCACGACCGGACGCTGGCGGAGATCGCGCGGGCGCGCCCGGCCACTCCGAGACAGTTGCTGGAGATCGGCGGGATGGGCCCGGCCAAGGCGGAGCGATTTGGCGCCGCGATTCTGGAGTTGTGCGGCGCGGGGAAGTGAAAGGTCATCTTTCCGCCGCGCCGGATGCGTCAATGCGTGTTGGCGCAGACGCAGGCCTTGAAGGTCTGCTTGGTGTGATTGGAGAGCGAGCAGACATACTGCGGCCAAGCCAGACGGAGAGTGCCCGAAGAATGGCCGGCGGAGAAGTCTCCGATGTAGTTCTTGCTATCCTGCGTCGTTCCGCCGGGGTCGGCGGCGAAGGCGGCGATCAACTGACTGAGGGTGGAGGAGGAGAATGCGGCGAGCTTGTAGCTTTGCCCAAAATCGTAACCCTTCCACTTGGCGTTGCTGTCGCCCGTGAGATCGGGCGAGGAGAAGACGTGATAGTCGACAACGGCGGCGGTCGCGGGATCGACCTGGGCGACGGTGATGGAGGGAAGATTGCTGTGGATGGGCGAGATGGACGAGACCATCTTGATCGGCACGGGGGGCTTGGAGGGCGCGCCCGCGCTCTGGTCCTTGAGCAGGCGCAGCTCGTCCATGTGGGTGTGCGCGAAGATGGCCAACTGAACCACATCGCCGTAGGGGGCGATGGCGTCGGGCATCTCCTCAGAGGATAGGAACATCACGGGGTCCCCGCCGGTGCAGACGTTGATTCCTTTCCTTGCCGTCGAGTAGAGATCGATGCCGGGAGGAATGTGGCCCATGATCCAGAGCTTCTGGTTGGCGGCGCGGGCATCTGCAAGCCGCTGGGCAAGCCATTTGATCTGGGCGGTGGCGGCGCTGGGATCGCGGTGACCGGCGCAGGTCCTGTAATTCTTCGACATGAACAGATCGTCGAGAACCAGCAGGCGCGCGTTCTTGATGGGCGCGGGCAGCGCGACGCTGTAGTAGCCTTCGTCCCCGAAGGTTTCTTCGGCTTTTTTGCGCTCAGCGGTGGGGAAGTTTTTGGCGACCTCCAGGGCGGTCTCTTTGAGGAATGGGCTGCCTTCATCGATCAGATAGTCGTCGCAGTCGGAGTCGTTGTTTCCCAGGGCGACATAGACGAGCGCTTTGGGGAATTGAGCATCGAGCTTGTCGACCACATACTGAATCGTCTTTTCGACGAAGGCGTGGTAGTCGGTGTCGCTGGCGCCGGGAATGGCCGTGAAGTATTTTTTCTTGAACTGATGGGAGATGAGATCGCCGCTGACGGTGACAAAGGCCGCGCCGGAGGCATTGTCCTTCATGGCCTTCAGGCTGGCGTCGAACAAGACGGAAGAGGTGTCGCCGTCTCCGCAGCCGCATTTCTGCAGGAATGCGTCGAAGGTCTGTTTGCGGCCAGCCGAGGCGGGCGGTGCGAGGATGGAGTCCCACTTGTCGACAGTCGCGGCGTTGAGCTTCGACACCTTGTCCGGGTCCCAGAAGGGCTCGAAGTGGATGTCGCTGACAAGCAGGACCGGGACCGTGGTGTTGGCTGGGGCCGGCTTGGCGGCGGGCTTGTTGTCTTGCGCTTGGGCTGCGTGGGCGATCAGCAAGAGGCAAAGCAGTGCGACTTGCGATCTGGCGATGACGCGGGAGAAGGGGGCGGGGAAGTTGTGCTTCATCGAGGCTCCTTTACTGCCGCTCAGTCTAGCATGAGCGATGTTTGAGGAGGATCAAGGAAGGTTGGGGTTGGCGGTATCCCACCCTAGCCGCAAAAACAAATACGCGGCGAGGGTGGGGCACCCAGAATTCTTGCATCCAGCCAGATTCTTGCGACTGGGTTGGCGCTTTAGCTGACGCGGTCGATGACGACGGACTCGAGGACGACGGGCTTGTGGGGTTTGTCCTGGCCGCCGCGCGGGACCTTCGATATCTTCACGACGATATCCTGGCCTTCGACGACCTCACCGAAGATGGTGTGCTTGCCGGTGAGCCAGGGGGTGGGGGCGACGGTGATGAAGAACTGGCAGCCGTTGGTGCCAGGGCCGCTGTTGGCCATGGCCAGCTTGCCCGCCTTGTCGAACTTGTGGGGCGAGTTTCTGGTCTCATCCTCAAAGCGGTAGCCGGGCCCGCCCATGCCGGTGCCGGTGGGGTCGCCGCCCTGGATCATGAAGTCGGGAATGACGCGGTGGAAGATGGTGCCGTGGAAGAGCTTGTCAGTGGACTTTTTGCCGGTGGTGGGGTGGGTCCACTCCTTGGCGCCCTCGGCCAATTCGATGAAGTTCTTGACGGTGATGGGCGCGTCGGACTCGAAGAGCCGGACGGTGATGTTGCCTTCGGTGGTGGAGAAGACGGCGTAGGTTCCTGGTGCGAGTGGCATGAGAGACTCCTGGACTCTGTTTACAGCTAACAGCTAACAGCTAACAGCTAGAAGCTGGTTATGGTTTGGGGGTGGGCTTGGGGGCGGCGTGCGTCGCGGCGCCCGGCAAAGGCGGCTGGCCCGCAGCCACGATGGTCACTTTCTTCAGCACCACCGGTGTGAGCGGCTTATCCCCGCTGGCGGGGACTCGGGCGATGGCCTTGACCACCTGAACACTGGTGTCATCGCACTGGCCGAAGATGGTGTAGTGCTGGTTGAGCGAGGGGTAGGCCTGTTCTGTGATGAAGAACTGGCTGCCGTTGGTGTTGGGTCCGGAGTTGGCCATGGCCAGGCGTCCGGGCACGTCGAAGTTCAGACTCGGGTTGAACTCGTCTATGAACATGTAGCCGGGATTGCCCGTTCCCGTGCCGGTGGGGTCGCCGCCCTGGATCATGAATCCGGGGATGACGCGATGAAAGATGGTGCCGTTGTAGTAGGGCTTCAGGTGCTGCCTCATCCCGGTGACGGGGCTGACCCAGTCCTTGGTGCCCCTGGCAAGGCGGACAAAATTGTCTACGGCCTGGGGCGCCTGCCTGGGAAAGAGCTGGCAGGTAATGCGGCCCATGGATGTATCGATGACAGCAGTGGGGCCGCTCGGAGCCGCGGCGGGGGCCACTGGCGCTTTGGGCAGGGGCTTGGCTGGTTGAGAAGCGGTTTGAGCGAATGCCGCAGCAACAAATGCCACGGCCAGACCGGAGGCGAAAAGTGTGCGCTGAAGTTTCATAACGATACTGAGGGTAAATCATGCGGCAGGTGGAGGGCCAGCCACCTGCGGTGGGGCAGCCGCTCGCTTTTCGCTCGCAAGGGGTTCGCGGTATCCCACCGTTTCGCAAAAAACGCGAAAGGATGGGGCACCCAGCCAGCGGAGCAGAATGCTAGTTGGAGTTCATGGTTTCCCACCCATTCGGCAAAGAACGCCGAATGGATGGGGCACGGAGGTTTCTGATGGGAAGAGTAGAAAGGCCAGGTCAGCAGCCCTTTTTGCAGCGTGCCATGATGGCGGCGTGAAGGCGTTCGCGAAGCCCGGTGGGAAGTTCGTAGACCTCATGGGAGCGGTAGATTTCGATGGTTTTGCGCGTGGTGTTGAGGATGACTTCGCAGTGCCCGCAGCGGCCCAGGTGAGCGTCGAGTTCGGTGCGCATCTCTGCGCTTACCGCGCCGTCGATCAGGTCGTCGAGAAGGCCGAGAAACTCTTTACAGGTCACTTTTCACTTCCTGATTCTCCTGGTCTCGTTTCTTTCAGACCCCTTGTTCCTGCGAAAGTAGCGGCTGAGGCGCTCGCGCAGTTGCAGCCGGGCGCGAAGCAGGCGCGACTTCACGGCAGGGATGCTCAGACCGAGAGCCTCGGCTGTGTCTTCGGTGGAAAGTCCCTGCACATCGCGCAACTCGAACACAACTCTGAACCCCTTCGGCAGACCCTTCCATGCCCTTTCCAGAATTCCGGCCAGTTCCTCCTGGCTATAGTTCTGCTCCGGATCGGGAGCCCAGTCGGCCAGATCGCGGGGCACACTGCCTTCTTCGGTGGCAATGTCCTCGTCGATCGAAACCATCTTGCCGGTGCGCCGCTTACGCAGCCGCATCAGGCTTTCATTAACCGCAATCCGCACCAGCCACGTATAAAACTTCGAATTCCCCTGAAACTGATCGAGCTTTTCGTACGCCTTGAGGAACGCGTCCTGCATGGCGTCCTCGGCATCCTCGCGATTCTGAGTGATGTGCTGGGAGATGCGAAAGACCTGGCGCTCATACTTGCGCACCAAGGCATCATAGGCAGCAACATCACCGGCGCGCACCCTTTCAATGAGGGCAACGTCGGGATGCGGCTCGAGTTCTGCTGCAATCGGTTGGATGATCGCCATGGGCCTTGGATGCGAGAAATCCGCTCGGGTCCGGTGCAAGGTGCCTGCCAGTTCCGCAAGACGGAGGTCTGTAGACGAGTGTACCGGACGCCGGGGGATGAAACAAAGCGCCCCGGCAACCTCTTCCGCAAGGCAGGAATCCGCAGTCTTATTTGCCTCCTTTCGCGTTATCCGGTAACGCCAGTGGTTCCAGGTTGCGGCGTCATGCGTCAAAGCAGCTTAGAGTGAAGAGATGAGGGTCTGCGCTTTCCCAACTTTCGTTTTGCGTCTGGCTTCCCGCTGCCTTGCTATTCAGCTTTCCCTGCTGCTGATTGTGGTGCCGGTGGCGGGGCAGCCCTCGGGCGGCGCGGCAGCCGTACCTGCTGAGTCGCATTCCACGGCAGCGCAGGCCACAGCAAAGCGTACAGTCAAGAAACCGGCCAAGGCAGGGAAGAAGAAAAAAAAGCCATCAAGCCGCGAAAGCAAAGCGGCGCGGCGGGCGCGCACCGCGCGGATCAAGCTGGCCTTTCAAGCATCGACCGAGTTGCGCCCCATGGCCCAGCAACTGGCCACGCTGCGCACGCCGGCGGCTTATGCGGGCGTGACCAGCTACGCGCACAAGCACACGGGCGAGGCAGCTGCCGCGGCTTACCTGGCGCTGGGCCACGCTTACATGCTCGACAAGAGTTACGCCGAAGCGGCCGCCAGCCTGCGCCTTGCCCGCCAGACCGGCGTGGAACTGGCCGACTATGATGACTTTCTGGGTGCGCGGGCCAACCATGAGGCAGGCAACGAAAAGGCGGCCGAGGCATTGATGCACGGGTTCGCCGAGCGCCACCCAGACAGTATCTTTGTTGACCAGGCGCCGGAACTGGAAGCCAACATCTTGCTGGCCATGAGGGATGCGGCGGGGGCGGAGAAGGCGCTTGTGGCCGCGGCAGGAACAGAAGCCGCGAACCGTCCCGGCTACCAACTGGCACAGGGAGAGGTTGCTTTCGCGTTCGGACGGACGGTGGAGGCCGAGAACCTCTACAAGACGCTGCTGCTGGACCATCCGCTGAGTTCCGAGGCCGAGATTGCGCGCGCCAAGCTGACGCAGATGGGCGCGGAGACAAGCTTGACCACGGCGGAGTTGCGCAGCCTTGCCGATGCCTATTGGAACGCCGGCCATTACGAGGACGCGAGCGAGCAATACCGCGCGCTGGCCCGGCAGTCTGGTCTGGATGCCGGGAGCCGCTCGAACTTTGAAGTAGCCGCGGCGGCCTGTGACCTGAAGCTGAAGCGGCTGACCAGGGCCGAGGCCGAGCGGCTGGGCGATACTCAGGATGAAAGCGGCGCGCGGCGGCTCTATCTGCTGATGGAACTGGCCAGGAATCGCAGCGATCTGGACGAACAGAAACGCATCGTGGCCGAGATGGAGTCGAGATTTCCCCGGAGCTTATGGCTGGCCGAGGCGCTCTACTCCAGCGGCAACATGTACCTGCTGCGGCGCGAGTATGCGCAGGCGGTGGAGTACTACAGCACTCTGGCCACGCGCTTTCCGGCCAGCAAGAACGCCGCGGCGGCGCATTGGCGGGCGGGGTGGCTGAGTTACCGGCAAGGACTCTATGCGGATGCGGCGCGGCTCTTCGACGAGCAGATCCGGCTCTATCCCGCCGCGACGGAGACGGTGAGCGCTCTCTATTGGCGCGGGCGGCTGTATGAGACTGAGGATCACAAGCCGGCCCAGGCCGCAGCCAACTACCGCGCTATTCTGCGCGCTTTTCAACGCTTCTTTTATGCCCAGATGGCAAGACAGCGGCTGGCAGCTCTGGGAGATGCTCAGCCAGCGGCCCAGCCGCTATTGGACCACTTTCAACCGCCGCCGGTGCCGCCGCTCCAGGAGAGCTTTCCCGCCGACAGTCCGCATTTGGCCAAGGCGCGCCTGCTGGCGAATGCGGGGCTGAATGACTACATCGCCCAGGAGATTGCCGCCGACCCGGACTCCTCCTCGTGGAGCGCGCTGGCCGAGGCGCAGATTTACGCCTCGTATGGCGAGAACTTCCGCGCCATGCGCGCGCTGAAGCGAGCTTTGCCCTATGCCGCTACGGCTTCCATCAAGTCCATCCCGCTGAGCTACTGGAGGATTCTCTTTCCGGAGCCGTATTGGGAGACGATCAAGGCCGAGTCGGCGAAGAACAATCTCGATCCGTATCTGGTGGCCTCGCTGATTCGCCAGGAGTCGGAGTTCAACCCGTCGGCCATCTCCAAGGCCAATGCCTACGGGCTGATGCAGTTGCTGCCATCGGTGGGCAAGTCGATGGCGCGGCAGGAGGGAATGAGCCACTTCGAGACCTTCCAACTGCTCGACCCGGCCACCAACATCCGCCTCGGAACGCGCTACCTGCGGCAGACACTGGACAAGTTCGGCGGGGTGAGGGAGTACGCGCTGGCCGCTTACGACGCGGGCGACGACCGGGTGATCGAATGGCAGGCAGCCGGGCCCTACCAGGGCATGGACGAGTTTGTCGAATCCATTCCCTTTACCGAGACCCGCGAGTATGTCGAGGCCATCGAGCGCAACATCGAAACCTACAAAGAGATCGACGCGGTTGCGAGTCCGAAGGCGAAAGCGGTGGCGGGACAATAGGACGGCTGCTTTCCCACGCCGCGGGCGGGGAATCCTCCTCGATACTTCGGGTTTGCGATTCCGGTTGACTTGAACGGCTGCCGGCCCGCACACTTATTTCCATTGGAGGAGTCTAAACCTCCGAAATTGCCATTCGCAGTCTGCTGTTGCAGTAAACCAGGGCCGGCCGGATTGATTGGACGCGGCGCTGGATTCTCAACCAACCGGAGGACGCCATGTCAGCCGATTTGCAGTTTCTGGAAGAATGGATTCCCGAAAGAATGGACCCTGGAACGATTTTCGTGCTGGAAAACCAGACGAAGCTGGGTCACGCCCAAAACCCATACGTGGCCGTGATGTCGTGCCCGCGCTGCGGAACAATCGGGCTGATCACGCGCCGCCAGGCCCGCGGGGTTGAGACGATGATCTGCGGAGGCGACGTCTGCTCGGCCGAGTACCGGCTGGAGGGCGAGACAATCAACTACCGCGCGGCGCAATAGGCAAAAGTAGCCTTTTTCGAGGAAATACCGGAATTATGAGAGACGCAAGTCGCACGGAATCAGTGTGTTGACAGGACAAAAGCGAACAGAGGGAGAATGGACCCCCGGGGGGAGGGCAGATTCAAACTCCAAGTGCAACGGAATTGGAAACCGCAGACCAGTATTGCACGAAGTCGAATGCGCCTGCTGGCAGGAACAGTTCCGCGGGCGCTTTCCAGCCGAGCGATTTCCTTGGCCGGGTGTTCAGTAGCCAGGCGATATCGTCCAGTTGTTCCTGGGAAAACAGCGACAGATCCGTGCCCTTGGGCAGGTACTGGCGGAGCAGCCCGTTGGTGTTTTCGTTGATCCCCCGCTCCCAGGGTGCGCGCGGATGAGCGAAGTAGACATCGACCCCAGTGTTGGCGGTCAGCTTTTTGTGGTGTCGCATCTCCGAGCCCTGGTCGTAGGTCATCGAGCGGCGCATCTGCGAATCGAAGCGGTTGAGGATCTTGGTGAAGGCCTCGGCGGTCACATCGGCCTTCGAGCTGTCCAGCTTGACCAGGGCGACAAACAGGGTGGTGCGCTCGACCAGCGTGCCCACCTGCGAGCGGTTGCCCTTGCCGATAATCAGGTCGCCCTCCCAATGGCCCGGAACCAGACGCATCTGGACCTCGGCGGGGCGTAAGTCGATTAGAGTCATATCGGGAATGGAACCGTTGTTGTTTTTGTTTTTTCCTTGTTGGGATCGTTTTGTCTTGTGCCGGCGGCGCATCAGGGCCAACAGGCTGGCGCGAAGCTGCCCCTTGGGCATGGCGTAGAGGGCCGTGTAGATGGTCTCGCGCGACAGTTGGATGGGCTCGGGCATACGAGCCAGTGTGCTCTCAATCTGCGCCGGACTCAAGCCGCGGCGAAGATGCTCGACCACCAGTCGCCAGAGCGGTGTGCCCGGCACCAGCTTGCGCGCCACACGCGGAATCGAAGACTGTCGCCGCGCCCGATGCTCGGCACGCTCGCAGTTGTAGCCTCCGGCCACCAGCTTCTTGCCCGGCCGGGGCACGATCGTCGGCCGCCGCCAGCCGTTGCCATTGAGCTCGCGCGTAATCGTGGATCGGGCCCGGCTGAGATAAGTTGCAATGGTCCCAGGCCGCGTGCCCTGAGCCAAATACATCTCGATCATCGCCCGCTCCCGGATGTCCAGGTGCTTGTAGCTGTTCGCCATAATGCAACCATCTCCTCTTTATGGAAATGTTGCACTTGGAGCTTGAATCTGCCGAGGGGGGTCCGCCGGGGGAACAGGGAACAGGGATCAGGAAAAGCCCGGGGCTCTGGTGACTGTTCATACTTCTATTGTCCGCCAATGGAGGGTAATTATCTGCAAATCAGGCGCGCGTTCTCTCGCGAAAGGGAAAACGCCGTTGATGTATCTCCCGCAGGGGCTAAAGCCCGGTGTATTTTGGGGCTCTTTGCGGCACGACTGAAGTCGTGCCCTGATACAAAGCATGGCTTCCGTTGAGCTTTTCCGCAGGCAGCCTTAAGGGAGCTGAAGAAGAGGTAGACTGGCGGACCATCATTCCCTCAGGGGCTAAAGCCCGGCCTCTATTTTGTTTGGCTTGCGGCACGACTGAAGTCGCGCCCTGACGCTTGTGGCGGCTCCGGCAAGAGTATTTCCCCTGGTGTGAAGTCCCCGGATCCCTTCGCATTGGGCTTTTCCGCAAGATATGAGAGTCGAAGGGCCCGCAGATTTGCGGGATGACCCATTCGGGTGCTCTTTGGGGACCTGTTTTCCACGACTTCATTCTTCTTCACAATCGTTCCGAAGCACCCCTTGGCCTAAACTCATCGGATATGGCCACCATCCCCAACTTGGCTCTCGACTCCGGATTGCCGGCCAATGTCGATGCCGAAAAGACGATTCTCGGCGCCATCCTGCTGGACAACGCCGCTCATGCCGAGGCTGCGGAA
>Ga0302266_10004482_pt1 | contig 10713 bp, 8 predicted proteins | sample III_Bog_E1_2_FD_194559 | JGI IMG/M metagenome (GOLD analysis project Ga0302266, IMG submission 194559) | Peat permafrost microbial communities from Stordalen Mire near Abisko, Sweden - III_Bog_E1_2 | ecosystem: Environmental > Terrestrial > Soil > Wetlands > Peat | place: Sweden: Abisko... | reverse complement strand
GGCATGTATGTGAACGAGCGCACGCTCGACTACGGCGACGACGGCAGGGAAGCGGTGCGCCGGTTGCTCGACATGGGGCACAAGGCAGGGATTATTCCGCAGACGCCGCGGGTGGAGTGGGTGTAGGAAGGTTCTTGGCTATTAGCTCTTAGCTTTTGGCTTTTGGCTTGAGCGCGTCGATCGGTAACTGGGGTGGGTTTTAGCTAAGAGCCAAGAGTTAACAGCCAAGCTCCGCTATCATAATCACATGCCCGCAGAGAATGGCGCTCAGACTTTGCTCATCGATGCCGATGACACGCTCTGGGAAAATAACATCTATTTCGAGCGGGCGATCGCCAAGTTTATTTCGTTCCTCGACCATCGCGAACACTCGCCCGAGGCGGTTCGGCTGGTGCTGAACGACGTGGAGCGGGAATCCATCGTCAAGCACGGCTATGGCCTGCACAGCTTCGCGCATTCGCTGGTCGAGACTTTTGAGAAGCTTTCGGTCGAGCCGGTCACTCCCGAATTGCATGAGCGGATTCGCAGCTTTGCTCACCAGATCGCCGATCATCCCATCGAAGTTCTTCCGGGCGTGCCAGAGACGCTGCAATATCTCGGCGAACGTCACCACCTGATTCTGATGACCAAGGGGAATCCCGCCGAGCAATCGGGGAAGGTCGAGCGCTCAGGATTGAAGGAGTATTTTGCCGTGGTCGAGATCGTGGCCGAGAAGGACGAATCGACCTATCGGGCGGCCATTGCCAAGTACGCTCTTCCGGCGGATACGACCTGGATGGTCGGCAACAGTCCCAAGTCGGACATCAACCCGGCGCTCGCAGCGGGCTTGCATGCCGTCTTCATTCCCCACGACAACACGTGGATTCTGGAACACGAGGAAGTTGCCACGGCTCCGGCATCCCAGCGACTGCTGGTGGTTGATCGATTCGGCGACCTGAGGGAGCATTTCTAGCAGGCTGTGGAAAAAGTGTTTTTCCAGCGCAGCGTTCCCCCAGCGGCTGGAAGCCGCTGTTGATTTCGCGGCAGTTACGGAACGAGTGGAACTCGTGCCCTTCCCAAAACCGGCGCGAGTCGGAGTTTTTCCACAGCCTGCTAGGGAAACTCTGATTCAGTGTCGGCAGAGAGCATAAACCACAGGGTACACGGGGGAGCACGGGGAAAACCGGGACTTAGTCAGAGCATTTCTAGCCCGTTCGCGCTTGCTCGCGGTCATCCGATTATCCCAAACAAAAAAGTGCCCTTGTGTCTCCCACTCGTGGAAGAGACAAGGGCAGTTCCGTCAGTTCGAGCCGTTCTTACTCGACCGTAATCGCAACCGCCGCGGAAGGAATGCCGTTGGCCACAACCTGCAAGGTGCTCGCGCCGGTTTCGATGAGCCCCGGGACGTCGAAATTGGTTGAAACCGTCGCCGTGCCCGTGGCCACTCCCATGGTGCTGTGGTCGTGGGTTCTGGCATAGAACACATGATGCGTGCTGTTGTTGGTGATTCGGACCAAGGGATAATTGGTTGCCGTTTGCAATTCGTCTCCGAAAGCGTTGGCTTGCGACAATCCGTTGAACTGCGTGCCTGAGATGGAGTACGTCGTTGCAGGAGTTACCGTGGCCGGGTGGGCCGAAATGGTGGGCGCCCATGCGGCCTGGTAAGTTCCGGTGGAGTTGTAAACCTCCGTGATGACGCCGCCTCCGACCAGCACCTGACCGGTCGGCAAGAGCATCAAGCTTCCCAGAGTAGCCGGACCGGTTGTCAGAGTGGTTCCATTGAATACATAGGAGGTGCCGGAGTCGCCTTCCACCAGCACGTCGCCGTTGGTCAGCAGGACAGCAAACGAATCGCCGGCGTTATCGTCATTGGGGAAAACGGGGCCGACGGCCCACTTGCCGGTAGCGGTGTCGTAGATGGCTGTGTTCCCAGGGCCGTTGCTTGCCGTGTACGATCCGGTGACGAACACGGTGCCATCGGGACGCAGAATCTGCGGACCAATTTCCCCCGGCGGGTAGTAACAAAGCTTGCCGCCGGGACCGTAGTTAATGCAGCCGTCCGGCGATGGGGAGTGCAAATCGACGATCGTGCTGCCCGCAGTCGCCCACTCGTGTTTGGATGGGGTATAAATCTCGGAGTTGGGAGCGTCTTTCACGTCCGCCGTAAGGATCGAGCCATCCGCCAACAGGGTCCAGCCTTCCTCGGCGTTGAAATCGGCCTTGCCCTTGGAACTGAGCGAACTCCACTTCATGGTCTTGGGGTTGAGTTGTCGCATCTGTTTTGTAAGTTTGTTTCCGATCGCGTAGTCGCCGTTGGGCAGCACGAGCGACGGCGAATCCCCGATATAGTCCCAGCCCGTCGGAGCGGGCACGGGCGTCCAAACGTTGGTTGTCGGATCGTAGATCGCGCCGAGGTTGGTGAGCGTGAAGTTGTTGAAGTTGTATTCCCCGCCCTCGATGATCAGGCGGCCGTCGGCCAAGACCGCCGACGACATGGCGTAGGGCGCATATCCCGCGGGAAGGCTGGCAAGTTGCGACCATTTCCCGTTGACGTAACTTCCGGTGTCGTCGGGAGTCAGCTTCCACCAATCGGAATAGTTGTTGCCCTGCACCATCACGGTGCCGTCGGTCAACTGGAAGGAGAGGATCACTCCATCCGGTGGCTGATGCTTAAGCGGCGTCAGCGTCTGCGCCAGCGCGGCGCTGGAGATGGCGAATAAGACCACAGTCACTGCGAGAAGAGATTTCCTGAACAAAATGTACGACCTTTCTTGAACGCTTCCCAGATTCGACCCACCTGTCATTTTGCTCCCCCCGCGGCTGCGGGGCGAACGGTTGGTGCTCCATGGTAGCAAAAGGCCGGGAAGTTTGGGAAGACACGAAAAACCGTGTGGGGAGCGGCGTTCGGGCTCTCGCTGAGCCCAATCTTGAGCCCGTTACCCACATCAAAAGACACAAGCCGGGAGCCCGGAATTGCTTCCGGTCCCGGCCCTGTGCTTCTATCAACTTTAAAGCCGGCTTAGTTCGCCGGAGTGGGACTGGAGTTGGCCGCTGTCGTGGCGGGCGGGACGGGCGCCGCGGCAGTGGTGGCCGCAGGCGCGCTGACCGCTGCGTAACGCGACAACCGCGGGTAAAACGGAGTGACCTCGAACGGCATCTTATCGCGAGCCGAGGTGATGGCAACCGGCTGCGCCTTTACGATCTCCACCTTGTCGTCCCACGGATTGAGCTTGACGCGTCCGCCCAGGGGCAACGCGGCAATCTGGTCGAGTTTATTGATATCGAGCGCCGGAGCCGAGGTGGCGAGCGCCGCCATGCGCGTCACCGTCCCGTTCTCGGTGAAGCTGTTGCCCAGGTGCGCCTGCAGCAGCGCGGTCAGTTGCGGGGTGCGGGCCTGCAAAGCCTTGATGAAAAGTCCCGCGCTTTCCAATTTCTGCGCGTAGGGCGATGCCTTCAGCATCTCGATGGCTTTCTTGTCGGCGGCGGCTTCCTCTTCGGGAATGTGTTTGAATCCGAAGTTCTGGTACGTCGCTTCGTCGGAAAACAGCATGCGGTCGTTGAAAGCGTACTGGCTGCCCAGGTTATGACCCAGAACGATGTGAGCCAGTTCGTGGGCGAGGACCATGGCCAGGCTACCTTCATCGGGCAGCACGTCGATGAGCCCGCGGCTGACGACGATCGTGTTGCCGACGCTGAAAGTCTCCAGCGGCAAAGTGGTCATCACGCGGGTGCGGACCGGCCGCGGCAGTTCGATGTTATTGGTGATCTCGATGTTGTTGACCACGGTTTGCAGGATCTTGTCGACATCGCCTTCGGGCGACACCAGACCGGCGCGTTCCAGGCGTTCGATGACGTTGTCTTCGGCCTGCTGCTGCCATTCGCGCTCGGCGGCCAGCGGCGTCGCATCCTGCGCGGCGGGCGTATCATCTTTTACGCTGTCGACGCGAATGTTGGTCAGTTCGTCGTTGTTGGCCGACGTTTTCAGGTTATATCCCCAGAGGCGAGTTTGCGCCTTGAAGGCGATCACATTCTTGGCTCCGGCGGTGAAGTCGCCTTCCTCGCTGTAGATATAGGCGGGAACCCAGTATCCCGGAACCAGATTCAAGCGCCAGCTATCCATGTGGAAGTAATAGTTGTTGCGGCTGGAACGCGAGTAGGTTCCGTTGAGGCGGACGATGTTGAAATCCTGATCCTCGACCCAAATGCGGCCGACAAACCGGCCGCGGCCTGCGTCTTTCTTGGGCGTCAGATCGAACACCAGGCAACGCACGTCGCCCAGAAACTCGCGGCGCGCGTAGTGGAAATCATAGTGCTGCCGGTCAAATTCGTTGCGGTCGGCGAAGACCATCCAGGAAAAACCGAGGGGCTGATATTGGAACTTGAACTTCTTGGTGAAGCCGCCGAGCAGGCGCTGCTCCATGCCTTCTTCTTTGTCCTTCTTCTTCTTCTCGTCCTGGAGGTAGTCGCTGCGGTCGATCGATGCACTGAAGTCCATGCGGCCCAAAAAGTAGTGATCGTCCTGCGGAATCGGCCCCAGCTGCGGATCCTGGGTCAGGTTCTGGAGATAGGTCTCGACCACGGGAGTGCGCGGCGACAGGAACTTGATCAAGTCCTTCTCGCGCAAGACCACGCGGTCGACGACCTGATCCATGGTGGTTGGCGCCGCCAGATTGGCGGCGGCCGGGCTGGACTGCGGTTGTCCCGACTGCGGCGCGGACGCCGGTTGCTGGGCCACTGCCGTCATGGTTGCGGTGAACAGAACCAAGGCCAGCCAATTCATGCTGCTCATATACTTGCCGATCAACTTCCGCATACTCTCATCTCCAATGCTTCAATACGTGCTTTAATACGCCAGTTGAAATACCACGTGCACGATGGCCGTCGAATCGATTGCCAGCCCGCTTCGCGCTGCCGGTTTAAACCGCATCTTGTTCGCGGCCGCGACAGCGGCTTCGTCGAGTCCATGACCGAGACCCCGGACCACACGAGTCACATGCAGTTGTCCGTTGGCCGCGAAATCCACTTCGAGCAGAACTTCACCTTCCAGCTTCAAATTTCTGGCTTCGTCGGTATAAACCGGATTGGGCTTGTAGGTAATCTCGACGCCGGTCACTGCCGGGCTATCGACGCGCTGCACATGAGGCGTGTTCTGGGCAACCTCCTGTGAGCCGAAGCCGGTGCTCTGCACGTTGCCGCGCCCGCTGCCGCGCCCGTCTCCGTGTCCTGCGGTGGCCACACCAGTTCCAAAATCGGCGCTGGCTACCGTTCCTTTAATTCCCTTCGCACCGCCGGACCCATTGCCTTGTCCCGGACCTACCGGCATGTCGAACGAACCGGCCGCGGAAGCGATCAGCTTGCCATTCGGCTTGCCGTTGTCACTCGGCTTCAACCCGTTGGGGTCGCCGAAGCCGCCGGTCTGCACTTTCGAAATGGGGGCATTCACCGTCGGCGCTACCGAACTTCCCTGGAAGTCTCCGGTATGGATCAGCACGGGACGCGCGCCCGTGGTTGGCTTCAGGATTGCCGGAGCTAGGTTATTCATTGCCACCTTGGGCGGCTCAATTTCCTGCGGCTGCAGTTTGGGTGCGCGGATCTCGTGGGGCACGATCAGCTTCGGCTTCTCGAAGACCGGTTCGGGCGGCAGCAGCTTGGCACGCACCGGCAGCGGCTTTGGCTTGGGCAGCCGCTCCGGTCGCAGCGACGGCGGCGGCACGAGTTCGGTGACGTGATAGTTCACGGCGCTCAGCAGCGTGTCGGAGGTCATAATCCCGGTCACAATCAGAAGCAGAACGAAGGCGGCGAGAATCCCGTAGCTCGCAAGGAAGGTCCGCCAGTTCCACTTCTTTTCCGGCAACAGGCCGAGTTGAAAACCGCCATCAATCGTAGGCATCCACTACTCCAAAAAGGGAGCCCGAAGCCGGGGAGAGCAGCTTGGGACTGGAGTCTTCACCTTAAGGGGAGATTGGGCAGTGGTAAACGTGTCCCTTGCGCGTGTCCTTTAGTAACCACCTGTAGTTTGGGGAGGATGCGATGGGTGGCCGGTTACTTCGGTGTAGCTGCCCGGCGGCGGGCAAAGAAGTAGAACACCGGAACGCCCGCCAGAATGGCTAGGCATCCGCCCGCCGAGCTTTTCAGGTTGCCGGTGAAGGTGTAGTAGAGAAGCGCCGCGGAAGCCAGGATAAACACCGCCGGAACCACCGGATATCCCAGGACGCGATAAGGGCGGTCGGCGTGCGGATCGCGGCGGCGGAAGACGAACACGGTGCTGCCGGCGATCATGTAGAAGAGCCACTCGGCAAAAATTGTGAGCGAGAAAAACTGCCGGAAACTGCCGCCGAGCAGCAGCAGAACGATCGCCAGTCCGCATTGCACGACAATCGATACCGAGGGCGTGTGGAAGCGCGGATGCACCTCGGCAATGGCCTTAAAGAAATATCCATCGCGCGCGGTGGCAAAGGGCACGCGGGCTCCGCTCATGATGGTGCCGTTCAAAGTTACGAGCATGGAAACCGCCATGCCCGCCGACACCAGGCTGGCGCCCGCGTGCCCGAGCACCAGCGCCACGGCGTCGGAGGCGGGGCGTTCCGAGGCCGCTACAGCCGCGGCCGGCAGCACATACTGCACCGCTGCGTTCATCAGAATGTAAAGAGCGCCCACTGTCGCCACACCCCAAATCAGCGCGAGAGGAATATTGCGCTGCGGATTGCGGATCTCGCCCGCCACCATGTTCAGGTCGTTCCAGCCGTCGTAGGCCCAGAGCGCAGCCACGAGTGCCGCGAAAAAGCCGGCCACGCCGCCTTTTGCTCCCGCGAACTCAGTGGCGAAGTTTGCCCATGTGCCTCCGCTATAGGAGAAGCCGACGGCCACAATTCCGAGAATGATCGCAACCTTCAGCAAGGTGAACAGAAACTGGAATTCACCAGCGCGGCGGACGCCAATGTAGTTCAGCCCAGAAATCAGTACCGTGGCCGTGATCGCTACCAGTTGGCCGTAGGTGAGTATGAAGGGATGTGAAACGCAGGCGTGGGAGAAAAAGGAAAAGATCGGGAAGGTTTCGAGGATCCGCACCAGGCCGGTGGTGATGGTGGCAATCGAAGCCGGTTTGGCGATCAGAAACCAGGTCCACGAGTAGAGAAATCCCGCCAGAGGCCCGTAGGCGTCGCGAACGTAGACATACTCACCGCCCGCCTGCGGCTTCATCGCGCCCAATTCGGCGTAGGTGAGCGCGCCGAAAAAAGAAAGCAGGCCGCCTACGATCCAGGCGAAATAGACAAGGCGCGCCGAACCGACGGCCTGCATCATTTCGGAGGGAACCAGAAAGATGCCGCTCCCGATGATCGTGCCGACAACAATTGCACCGGCATGGGAGAGGCCAAGATCGCGGGCGAGTTCGGGACGGAGCGGGTTGTTTGTTGCAGGATTCTCCATAGTCTCGCTCTGCGTCCTCATCGCTCTCGCGGTTCAAACTCGAGATTCATCTCGCAGGATGATGCTGGCAGCGTATCCCACGGCAAAGGTCACGCAGGTCCCGATCGCGACCCACCAGGTGAACGCTACATGGGACCCACGCCACAGGTACAGCCCGGTGGCAAACCCGCACACCATCCCGACGGTGGCTCCGTTCTGATTTGCGCGTTTGGTCAGCACTCCCAGAAGGAAAACACCCAGCAGGGCCCCATAGGCCACCGAAACGATCTGGAGCCCGACCTCTATGACGCGCCCTACCTGATGCAGTGCCAGGAGCGCCAACCCAAACAGCACCAGCGCCCACATCACATTCGCCAGCCGCGAGAGTTGCAGCCGTTTCTTTTCGTCCGTTACGGGCCGGAATCGGAAGTAGAAATCAAACATCGTGCTAGAGGAAAGTGAATTCAGCGCCGCGCTCAGGTTCGACATCGCGGCCGCAAGAATGGCCGCGATCAAAAGGCCGGAAATTCCGTGTGGCATGCGCGTGACAATGAACTGGGGATAGATGCGGTCCGACTTGCCGAAGGCCGAAGCCGGAAGCCGATAATAGGCAAACAGCATCACGCCCACGAGCAGGAACAACGCGAACTGAATCAAAATCGCCACCCCGCTCGACACCAACGCCAGGGCCGACTGGCGCTGGTTCCGGGCCGTCAGCAGCCGTTGCACAATGAGCTGATCGGTGCCGTGAGTTGCCAGCGTAAGGAATGTGCCGCCAATGACGCCGGCCCACAACGTGTAAGGCTGGGTGAAATCCAGGTACGGCCAGCCCGGCCGCAGCGTCAGATCGAAGACCTGGAATTTGTGGGCAGCCGTTGCCAGAGTCTGCACCGAGTTCCATCCGCCGGGGACGAGATGAAGAATCGTGACCAGCCCGACCAACGTGCCGCTAATATAGATGAACGTCTGTACCACGTCGGTCCAGATCACCGCCGCCAAGCCGCCTTCAAAGGTATAGATCAGCGTCAGCAGAGTGATGATCGCGATCGAGGACACTTCCCCGGTGCCGAGGGCGATGGAAACCACGATGGATACGGCATAGACGCGCACTCCCTCCGCTGCCGCCCTCGTCAGTAAGAACAGCGTCGCGGTGACGGTGCGAAGCCGCGAACCGAATCGCCGCTCGATCAGCTGGTAGGCAGTGTAGAGATCGCCGCGGAAGTATTGCGGCAAGAAAACGATGCTGATGAGGATCCGGCCGACGACATATCCCATCACGATCTGTAAAAACGTCAGGTTGGTGGCATAAGCGAGCCCAGGAATACTAATGATGGTGAGCGTACTGGTCTCAGCCGCGACGATCGAGAGCGAAATGGCCCACCAGGGAATGTCGCGATCGGCGAGAAAATAGTCGCGCATGGTCCGCTGGCGCTTGCGAAAGCGCAGGCCAAAGAGGGTGATCCCGGCCAGGTAGGCGGCGATAATCAGCAGATCGATGCGATTCAATCCCAGATGATTCCTTTATGTCGAGCGGGGGTTTGCCCGCGTCTTTACTGGCTGCTTGCGGTACGGCTAGCTGCGTCCTTCCCAAGCGATTTAGCAGAGAGCTTCAAGCAACTGGTTTTGCAGCATTGTACAGGCATGTACCGCCGCCGCCGGGCGAATTCCGACGGCCCTGTTATAGTCTTATCAGCGCAGCGATGCCCGCCGACACCCCGACATTGCAGGAGCCATCGTGGACATTCATCCGCCTCATGGGCCAGTGAACTCGTTCAAGGATTTTCTTCTTCATTTGCTCACCGTGATTTTGGGGATCCTCATCGCACTCTCGCTGGAGGGTTTGATCGAGTGGCACCATCATCGCTCCCTGGCCGAGGAAGCCCGATCCAATCTAACCGCTGAAATTCGCGAAAACCGGCAGCTACTCGCAGGAGGGCTGCCTGCTGCGCCCGCTGCCGAGCAGCGGCTGAAGGCGACCATTGAAACCATCGAAGCCTACCGCAAGGATCGCCGGGATGACCGCACGTCGAAGTTGGATTGGTCGTTCGGATTGTTTCCATTGAGTGCAACCGGCTGGAGCACGGCCTCCAGCACCGGGGCGCTGAGCTATATGGATTACTCCGAGGTGCAAGGTTATACCCGCGCCTACGTGCTTCAGGACGAATTCTTGACGATGCAACAGAACGCGTTAGGAAAGTGGCTGGACCTGCAGAAATGGCTGGCGCGGCGCGACTCGAAGGGCAGCCTTTCGAACTTGAACAATGAAGAACTGTCCGAGGTCGAGGCCGCTGCCAGCGCGGCGCTGTTGCATACGGAGACGGAGGAGACGTTCGCCAAAGATCTGATGCAGCAGTATGCGAAGGCCTTGAGGGAGAAATAGTTCTGTACTATCTCGGAATCGACGGAGGGGGCACCAAAACACGCTGCGTTCTCGCCGACGAAACTACCGTACTCGCAAAGGCGATGACCGGTGGCAGCAACATCGTTCGCCTCGGCGAGCAGCAGGCGCGGGAAGCTTTGCATACTGCCATTCGCCAGGCGTGCATCACCGCCAAGATCTCTCCCAGTCAGATCCGCGCCGTCTGTATTGGCGCGGCGGGCGCGGGACGGCCCGAGACCGCCGCGAAGATCCGCGGCATTCTCGAAGAGCTGATTCCCGGGATACCTCGCGAGAAAATCGAAGTCGCCGGCGACGCGGTGATTGCCCTGGAAGCGGCTTTCGGCGCGGGGTCTGGAGTGATTGCCATCGCAGGAACTGGCTCCATCGTCTATGGCCGCGATGCAACAGGAAACGTTGCGCGCGCTGGCGGTTGGGGGTTTGCCATCTCCGACGAGGGTTCTGGCCACTGGATCGGCCGCCGGGCCATCGCATTGGCGATGACGGCTCGCGACGAAGGGCTCGAAACCGCACTCACCGATGGAATCCTCCAAGCCTGGAAGTTCAATACCATCGACGAGCTTGTGCAGCGTGCCAACGCGACGCCACCGCCGGATTTCCCGCGACTATTTCGCACCGTCCTGCTGGCCGCCGATGGGGGAGACGCGATTGCGGGCGAACTGCTGATCGACGCTGGCACCAAGTTGGCTGCGCTCGCAGCCATCGTTGTCCGGCGTCTCGCGCCGGCCGCCGAGGGAGGCTCCCCGCCGGCCGCCCCACTAACAATCGCCGCGCTCCCCATTGCAATGACGGGCAGCGTCTTTCGTCAGTCGCCAAAAGTGCGGCAGATTTTCTACGATACGCTGCAAAAGAATTTTCCCGGCATTGACGTGCGCCCGGATCTAGTCGATCCCGTGGAAGGCGCGCTGGCCAGAGCGAAACGACTGTAG
>Ga0302266_10004480_pt1 | contig 10719 bp, 5 predicted proteins | sample III_Bog_E1_2_FD_194559 | JGI IMG/M metagenome (GOLD analysis project Ga0302266, IMG submission 194559) | Peat permafrost microbial communities from Stordalen Mire near Abisko, Sweden - III_Bog_E1_2 | ecosystem: Environmental > Terrestrial > Soil > Wetlands > Peat | place: Sweden: Abisko... | reverse complement strand
GCATTCTTTATGAATGCCGTTGGCGTGAGGCCACGCTTACGCGCGGCCGCTGCGATCTGCCGCTTCTCAGAGGGCGACAACCTGATGGATGTGGGCATGGAAGCCATGCACTACAGGTGTAGCGCAGTACCCTGATTGTCAATCATACCTCGCTATTCCCGTCCTTCTTCGGCCCTCGGGGCGGTTGCGCGCATATCTGACACCCATCAATTCCCCTGTGAAATCTTCGCCGCGCCTTTCCTAACGCAGACCCAGCGAGGAGGGGAACGCCCGAAGCTAATAGACTTTGAGCTTAAGTGAACTCCCGCGTGGTTCGGCGGCCTCAATACAGGCACTTGAGGCAGGTCCATACCCCGATAACGTTATCTGGAGGCGATAAACAATCTGGAATAATTGTGTTTAGTCCGTTCCGAGGGCAAAACCGCACCCACAGCGATTTTATCTCAAACCGACCCACTCCCCACGCGCGGGCGCTCGGTCCATGCCTGGGCAGATCACCCCCAAGCACGAGGCAAAGTCACTTGCGACCATTTCCGCCGCCATGGCCGCCGCCACTGGAGGCATGACTCCCACCTCCGTTAGTGTGGCCGCTCGCACCGCCTCGACCCCCTCCATTGCCAGGATGAACGTAGGAATGACCGCCGCGATCCCCGTAGGATCCACGACCTCCTCCATCGATCCATCCCCCGCCACCAAACCACACGCCGTCGTCGCCATAGGCAACTCCGCCGCCGTCTCCGACGACCCCTATGCAGCCTGTCCCGGCGAGCTGCAGGCCGACGACTACGAGAGAGGCGAGAAGGATATTCCGTGTAGGTTTCATGGGTTGTTTGCGGGGTTCGCGTTGTCAGCGTATTGCACGAGACCGACGGTGCCTCCGGTGGAGTCCAGAATGATGGCAAAGCGGCTTCCGAATTCGACCGAATGGGGGGCGAGCAGCACCTCGCCGCCTAGGCCCGGAACCTTGGCGAGCGTCGCGTCGAGGTTGGCGACGCGGATGACGCCAAGCCAGCTGGGTTTCGGATCCTCGCCGCTTAGCGGGGCGATGCCCCCGCGCGCCTGACCCTCGCTGGAAAGGACGAGGTCACTTTTCCTGTCGCTGTTTGTCTCGGGAGCAGAATCGAAGCCGATTGCCGCATGATAGAACTCCGCGGTGTCCTTCGGGCTCTTCGCGTACAATTCGAACCAGTTCCAATCTCCGGGCGCGGTCTCGCCGTCTGGGGCGTCCCCCGAGCTCGATTGGAGAAGGCCGATCGGGACCGTGTCCTTGTCGGTGACAATCGCCTGGTAGCCTCGGTCTGGAAAATTGCGAGATTCGGCGCGCACGGTTCCGCCGTTTTGGGTCACAAGCTTCAGAGTGGTTCCAATATCCGTCACGGCATAATAGCCGATCCAGCGGGACGGGTGGTTGCCGCCCGTGATGGCTCGCGGCGCAAGTCCCGCAACCGGTGTGCCATTATTGCTAAAGACCGTATAGCCCTTTCCCTTCTGCTCCAATGGCGCCGCGGTCCAACCCAAGAGCCCACAGTAGAATGTTGTGGCGGCCTCGGGATTGGTCGTAAACAGGTCGGCCCAGACGAGCTTCCCGGGAAGGTGCTCGGTAGTCGCGGGGTTATTTAAGGGCGGAAATTTCGCGGCCTCGGCCGTAGGCGGACACGCAACGGCTAGCATTGCAACTGCGGCGAGAATGGGCGCGAAGCGGGAAACGGGTTTCATGGGCATAGGATGGTATGTCTTACCTGCGGGGTGACATTGCCTCCTTTCGCTCAGAATGGGAATGGGGTCTTTACCTTCCCAGACTGCCCCTTGCACCTTCCCTATGGCTTGCCGCTCGGCCTTGACAACTGCCGAGCTAGTATCATGATACTAGCAGATGCCCCGGAAGATTCGTCAACTCGTAATCGACCTGGAGCGTGCAGGTTTTCAGATAGTTCCAACCAAAAGTAGCCATCGAAAATTCCGACACGTTGCGGGAGTCACCGTGATACTCTCAGGTCAATCTGGCGCGGACGCCCACCCCTACCAAGAAAAAGACGTGCGGCGAGCAATCGCTGCATCAAACGACGCGAAATCATGAAGAAATCGATTATACACGATCCGGTCAAAGCGGCCGCGGCCCGATATTTGAAAATCGTCGAATGGTCCGACGAAGACCGTTGCTTTGTCGGTCGCTGCCCAGGGCTCTTTTTCGGAGGCTGCCACGGAACGGATGAAACAAAGGTCTACAAGGAACTTTGTGGAATCGTGGAGGAGCACGTTGCTGATCTGCTCCAAAAAAAGGAACAACTGCCCCCGTCGACATCTGGGAAGACTTATAGTGGAAAATTCGTTGTTCGTGTGGGTGCCGAACTCCACCAAAAGGCAGCGTTAAAGGCGATGGCCCGTGGCGAGAGCCTTAACCTGTTTGTTGCCGAGGCCATCGCGAAGGCCTGACCGGCGTGCCTTGAAGCCAACGCTGAGATTCTGGCGTCCGGCTCCTTGGGTTCCCGGCTTACCTGTGCTGATAAGGTTTCGCAGATCCAAGGTCCTTAAAGGTGCAACCTCAGATCGAATTTTGGGGAGCCCATGTCGATAAGTTGTGCATCCTCAGTTACGCCTCCACGAATTCCCGCCCCAAGCTAGTCGCCCCTTGACCGGTCTTGGCGTTGGTCCAGACCGGAATTGCAGCCCCGGATTTCATTGCACGTATATTGCCAGATAAAACACAGGTATCGTGCATTCGTGTTTGTCCATGTTTGCGATTCGCTCTCTGAAAGTCGCTGGCTCGCAGGAGGACCCGTGGCATAGTTAGCCTCGTGCGCTGCCTGCCGGCTCACGCATCGTAACTGCATCGCTCCCGATCGTGGGAACCTCGGGAAAAGCGTCGGCCCCGGGCCATTAGAGGCTTAGGGCCTCCCGGACGGCCTTTTCCAGGCTCTCGTAGTCAAAGGGCTTCTGGATAAACCCGACCGTCTCGCTCCCGTCCGCCTCGGAATAGGCCTCCTCCTGGTTGAAGCCGCTCATGAGGACGGCCCTGACGTCGGGCCTGAGCGCCCGAAGCTCCGCGAGGGCCTGCTTGCCGTCGATGTTGGGCATGGTGAGGTCCATCACGACCAGGTCGAAGCGGTGCGGGTCGGCGCGGAAGATGCTCAAGGCCTCCATCCCGTCGCTCGCGGTGGACACTTCAAAGCCCAGGCGCCGGAGGATCCTGGCGGCTGCGTTGCGTACGGTTTCCTCGTCGTCGACGACCAAGACCTGGCCCTGCCCCCTCCACGGTGATGGGACCGGCTTGCCGGACGCCTCGGTCCCCGTGGGGCTTTCCACGCACGGGAAAAACACCTTGAAGGTCGTGCCCTCTTCCGGCACGGAGCGAAGGAGCAGGGCGCCGTGGTGGCCGCGGACGATGCCCAGCACTGAAGCCAGCCCGAGCCCGCGCCCCGTGAACTTCGTGGTGAAGAACGGATCGAAGATCTTCGCCTGGGTCTCGGCGCTCATTCCGTGGCCCGAGTCCGAGACTTCAAGGCAGGCGTAGTTTCCCTCGGGGGCGTCCACGACCCACTGGGCCCGGCTCTCCTGGAGGAATTTTCGGTCGAGCCGGACGACCCCGGTGCGCAGGCTGATGACACCGGGCCTGTCGCCGATCGCCTCTGAGGCATTGATCACCAGGTTCATGATCACCTGGCGGACCTGGGTGGTGTCGGCTTCGATCTGCGCCGTCAAGGGATCGAGGTCGAAGCGCATCTCCGCCTTCTTGCTGACCGAGATCTTCAGGAGGTGCGCGGTCTCCTCCACTAGCCGGTTCAGGGAGACCTTTTGGATCACCAGGCGCCCCTTGCCCGAGTAGGCGAGCATCTGCCGGCACAGGTCGGCAGCGCGTTTGGTGGCCTCCTCGATCACCTTGATGTTGTCCCGCGCGGGTGAATCCTCCGGAAGGTCGAGGTTGGCGAGGCTCGCGTTCCCGAGGATGCCCGTGAGGATGTTGTTGAAGTCGTGCGCGATCCCGCCGGCCAGGACGCCGAGGCTCTCCAGCTTCTGGGTCTCCTGGAGCTTGCGCTCGAACTGCTGGCGCTCGAGCTCCGCGACCTTGCGCTCCGTGATCTCGCGGGCGGAAACCTGGATGCCGGCAACCCCATTGAACATGATCCGTGCCCCCTGCGACTCCACCTCGAAGGAGGTGCCATCGAGCCTCAGGTAGCGCATCTCGGCGACGGGGCCATTCTTGCCGGTCGAGTTTAAGTTGTCGCGCAGCGCCCTTGCGGTCGCGTGCGAGTCGGGATGGTGGAGCTCCGTCACGTGCCTGCCGAGGAGATCCTTCTCGGAAGCGGCCCCGAACATCCTGACCGCCGCCGGATTGGCATACTGGACGGTGGCATCGACCAGCACAAAGACGGCCTCGGGTGAGCCCTCGACCAGGAGCCGGTAACGCGCCTCGCTTTCAGCGAGGGCAGCCTGGCTGCTCCGGAGCTGCCTTTCGGAGGCCTTTAGGCCGGTGATGTCAACCGCGGTCACGACCATGCAGGGCCGGTCGGCGAGGGTCAAAAGCTCACCGGACACCATGCAGTACAGGGCGCGCCCGTCCTTCGCCCTGAATTGCATCTCACGGTCCTCGATCCTGCCTTGCGCGGCAATATCCCCCAGGATAAGGGCTCGTTCTTCTTTCGTGTACCAGCCGAGTTCAACGGCCGAGTGGCCAATCACCTCCTCGCGCTTGAAGCCCGAGAGTCGCAGCCCCTCTTCGTTGACCTCCAGAAAGGTTCCCGTGGAAAGGTCCGTTATCGAAACCAGCACGGGCGCCTTGCGGAACACCTTCGAGAATTTCTCCTCGCTGTCCCTGAGGGTGGCTTGGGTGCGCCTCTGCGCCTCCAAGGCCGCCGCCAGGAAGAGTCCGGTGAGGGACACGATGCAGAGCGAGAGTTGGTGCGTCGCGAACTGGGCGTGGGGCGAGATGCCCTTGACGGCGATGGCCCCAAAGTCGTGCGTGGAATACCAGGCCGAAACCGCGGCAATCAGTAGGTTCGTCAGGGCCGTCGCAAACATCCCATAGCGAAACGCGGCCCAGAGGACGCACGGGATGACCAGGTACGTGAGGGGAAGGAGCGCCCTGGGTGCGGAATGGAAGGCAAAGACGCAGACCGCGAAAACGATGAGAAGGAAAACGAGGATCTCGGCGGTCCGGAGGAGCCGTTTGCCGGCCGTCCCCAGTCCGGGCCCGCGCGGCCACGCCAGGAGGATCGGCGCAAGGAGCAGCACGCCGATCATGTTGCCGCCCCACCAGAAGAGCCAGATGGGGCCAAAGGATCCTATGGCCTCTGACAAGACGACATAGGTGGAACCGATCGTGGCGCTAAGGGTCGTGCTCAGGACCGCGGCAAACCCGACAACGCCCGCCACCTGGCGCAGGTTCGACAAATCGGGTCTTGGGGCAATGTACCGGCGGACGAGCCACGCCCCCGTCAGAGATTCCAGGCAATTGCCAAAGGCGTACAGCAGGGCGGGCTGCAGCGGGCGCCCGTCGAGCAGGTCAAAGGCCATGTTGGCCAGCGCCGCCGCCAGCAGGTACCCTGGCCACTCTTTTGTTTCCGAACGCAGGAGGGTCGCCACGAACAGGCCGCTCGGCAGCCAGAAGCTGACAAATTGAACCTCCGGCGGGAAGGCCAGTTTGCAGAGGCCTGCCAGTCCCAGATAGGCCACCGCAAAGAGGACAAGCCGGACGGGCCTGCGCCAACCGGAAGCGGGCATGGACTCGGGTGTGTCCTTAAGGGCAGGAGACGGCATGAAGGTGGGACTGGGAGGAAAATCGGCCGAGACGGCAGGAAGGCAAGATCGGCACGAGATGTAGGGCCTCAACCCCAATCTTTGCTCCGGCACGCGGATTGGGACGCGGCTAGGGTCCCTTCATGACGCCCGTGTCGAGAAGCCGCAACCCTGCAGGGCCTGAGCCCTTTTTTAAAGAAGCCCCAACTGGCATGTTGTGATTCCTCGATAAAACAGGCAGCCTTCCTAGCCTATGCGGTCCCCCTCTCGATGCGCCTGGGCCTGACACTTCCGAACGTTCTTGCATGCCTGGCCTTTTCGGCCGTCGCACTCCTGCCCTTTGAGCCCTGGGCCCCCTCACGCCCAAGCGGTTACGCCTTCGAAATCGACGCCAAGGGGGACCAGTCGGGGCTCGTGCAGCTCTATTATGACCTGGGCCGGGGACTGAACGAGCCCGACTCGGCCCTCCAGCCGCTTATCGCCGGGCAGCAGACCCACCTGAGGCTGGAATTGCCCTCGGGCCGGTACCAGGGGCTGCGGTTTGACCTCCTGGACCGGAGCGTCCGCATGACGGTCAGCGGGGCGAAGATCGTCGATCGCGCGGGCCGGACGCTGATTGCCTTTGAGCCGGGCCAGTTCGTCGTGGGAAACCAGATCAGGACCCTGAAGGTCCAGGGGAGCGAACTCTGGGTCGAGACCGAGCCCCAGGCAACGGACCCGCAGCTTTGGATCAAGCAGACGGGCCCCATCCTGATCCCGAGGCCCTCCGTCGCGCGGGAATACGCCTTTGTCCTAGCCGGGATGCTGGCCCTTCTGCTGCTCACGGGGTGGGCGAGGGGGAAGGGGGATGAGCGGTCCCGTGCGCTCTGGCGCTGGGCGTCGCGGTCGCCGGCCCGGTCGCTCGTCCTCGTATCCCTGGCCGCGACCTTCGTCGCCAATTATCCCGTGATCTTTGCCGGCAAGAGCGTGGTGTCGCCGAGCCAGAACGTCGCCCTCCTCTATGGTCAACCCCCCTGGCTCCCGGGGTTCCAGGGAAGCGAGGAGGGCAATCCCCACGCCGCCGACGTGGGCGCCGCCCTCTGGCACCATGTGCCGCTCTCGAGAACCGAGCACCGGGCGGTCCTGGGCGAGGGGGAGCTGCCCCTCTGGAACCGCTATGACTCGGCCGGGCTGCCGCTCCTTGGACAGGGCCAGTCGTGCTTTGGCGACCCCCTTCACCTCATCCCCTTTATCTTTAGTGGAGCGGCCTGGTCCTGGGACCTGAAGTACCTGCTCGCCAAATGGCTCTTCGGGATCGGCATCGGCCTCTGCGCATGGCGCGCGTTCCGGCACCTGCCGACGGCCCTCCTCGTGTCGGTCTCCGCTTCCTTCATCGGTTTCTACGTCTACCGGATCGACCACCCCGCGATCTTCAGCCTCTGCTACTCGCCCTGGATCCTCTACTGCTGGCTCGCGGTCTGCGAAGCCCGTTCGGTCCGCAGCGCAACGCTTCTCCTCTCGGCCTTGATCGCGGCCAATTGGACCGAGATGAACAGCGGAACCGCGAAGGAGGCCTACATCCTCCTGCTCGCGATGAACTTCACGGGCCTTTGCCTCATCCTCGGGTGCGCGAGGCCTGTCCGGGAAAAGCTAGGCCTCATGGGGGGGGCGGTCGCCGCGGGCGTCCTTTTCCTGATGATCGGATCGCCGGTCTGGTACACGTTTCTCCAGGCGCTCAAGGGGTCGTACACGAGCTACAACGCCCCGCTCGCGTTCCAGCTCCAGCCGGGGATGCTGATCGGGCTCTTCGACGAGGCGTTCTACCGGCCCTTCCAGCTCGATTCGGGGGTCGTGAACCCCTCGGCCAACCTCTTCGTGCTCCTGGGGCTCCTCTGGGCCGTCGTGCGCTGGCGGGCGCTCGTGGCCGACCGCGTGGCGCTCGTGGTCTTTGTGACGGCCCTGCCCGCCCTGGCCCTGGTCTTCGGGATCATCCCGCCGGCCCTGGTCGCGCGCGTTCCTTTTCTCGGGAACATCCTGCACGTCGACAACACCTTCTCCTGCGTCCTCATTGTCCTCTTCTTTGTCCTGTCCGCGTTCGGGTGGAGGCAGGCCTGGGGAAGCCTGGGTTCCGACACGGGCCGCCGGGACAGCTTCCTCGTCCTTTCGCTCTTGGTCCTGATCTTCGCGGCCTACCTGGGCACGGCCCAGGCCATTGTCCGGAGCGTGTACTTCGCAAGCACCTGGGGAAAGCTGGTGCAGCTCGATCCCTTCATCTGGGGCTACGGAGCGAGTCTCCTGGCGGCCGCCGCCGTCCTCTTGGGGTCGCTCCACGGCGCGCGGCGCCGGGGCGCCATGACGGCCGCCCTTTTCCTGGGCGCGGCGTTTTCCTTTGGCGCCTTCCACTGGCGCCAGGCGCTCCAGCTCGGGCCGGGGTTCTCGACCTATGTCGTCCGGCCGACCGCCCGGATGGACTTCGACGCCGAATCGACCGCCGTCACGGCGATCCGCGAGCGCCTTGATCGACCGGCGCGGGTCGTCGGCTTCCACAATGACCTGTTCCCGGGATGGACCGGCATGTACGGGCTGGAGGGAATCTGCGGGCCCGACGCCCTCGTGAACCCCCATTACCGCGCGTTCATGGATGCCTCCGGGATTACCCGACTCTGGGACTGGCGCTACAAGGTCGAGGCGGGCGAGGTGGCGAAGTTTAAGCCCGTCCTGGACGCACTCGGAGTCAGGTTCTATGCCGGCTACCACATGGGTGAAGCGCGGCCCGGCAGCGAGCTCGCGCTGGTCCACTCCTCCGACATGGACGTGTATGAGAGCCGCTCGGCGTGGCCCCGGGCGTACTTCACGGATGCCGTGGCCGTCTACTCGGACCTTCCGCAGTACCTGTCCTGGCTCAATTCGGGTGACGGGAGGCCTTTTGCCGCGGTTGAGCACTCCGAGTGGATGACCTTGAGTCCCGCCCCCCAGGTCTCGGGTGACCTGACGGCCCGGAAGGTCGTCCCTGCAAGCGACTACAGGCTGACCCCCAACTCGACCTCCTTCACGGTCGAGGCGACCGGTCCCGGTTTCATCGTGCTCACGGAGAGCTACGAGAAGGGCAATTTCCAGGTGAGCGTGAACGGCAGGAGGGTGCCCTATTTCCGCGTGAACCACGCCTTCAAGGGGATCTATGTGGAAGCGCCCGGGACCTACCGGGTGAGTTTCTCGTACTGGCCGCGCGGCCTGACCGTGGCGCTTGTCCTCTCCGGTGTCGGCCTCGCGGTCCTGCTTGCTGCGCTTGCCCTGGCCACACTGGGCCGGGTGCGGAGACCGGCGCCGGCCTGACGGGGGCGCCAGATCAGAGATACGCGATCGCGGCCAACCGCTTGCGGTAGCGGCAGCCGATGGCTGCGGGCGAAAACCGCTTCTCAATCGTGGCCCGGGCGGCCGCGCCCATGCGCGCGGCCTCGGGCATGTCGGTCATCACCCGCTTCATCTGCTCGGCGGCGTGGGCGACGTCGGGGTCGGCCCAGGTGGATCCCTTGCTGTAGGGTCCGCTGTTCTCGGTCAGGGTCACGAGCTCGTAGCGCACCGGGTAGCCGTTGTCGCGGTTCAGGTATTCGGAGGTGGCGGACCAGTCGGTCGAGATGACCGGCTTTCCCAGGTACATGCACTCGGCGACCGCGAGCCCGAAGCCCTCCGAGCGGTGGAGGGAGACAAAGCAGTCGCACGCCGCCTCCAGCGCATAGATGTCGGCGCGGGAGAAGGTCTCATTGAGGACGACTGTCCCCGGCAGGTCGCGAATGGATTCATTTAGGGCCGCGAAATCCGACGGGTTTGAGTCGGCGTTGTGCACCTTGATGACGAGCGTGGCACCCATGGCACCGAGCCCGGACAGGCGGAAGGCCTCGATCACGGCCCGGGGGTTCTTGCGCGCCGTGTAGCTGTTCAGGTCAAAAAGGCAGAGGAAGAGGAAGCGGTCGACCGGGAGGCCGAACTTCGCGCGCAGGGTCGCGGCGTCGGCCGTCGGGCGCTCGAACCCGATCGAATGCGGCATCGTGAGGACGGGCATCGGGGCCTTCAGCGCAATCGACTCGCGGACAAAGTCGCTCGGGCACCAGATCTCGTCAAAGTGGTCGAGGGACGACATCCAGGAATCCGGGAACTCCGGCAGTTCCCAGGCGAAATACCCGATGTTGAACCGGTCCCGCATGAACTCGGGCCCGTGGTGGTGGTCGATGTCCCGGGCGACGGGAGGGTCGATGTGGATCACATTCGCCCCGTAGGGATTGGTGTCCTGCAGGCGGCTCGCGTAGGTCATGTCGCCCATCCGGTTCTTGCAGTTGAGTTTCAGGGGCACGAGCGCCAAGGGGATCGCCGCCGCGTCGGCCGCCCTCGCCATGCAGCGGGCCGACTCGCCGATCCCCAAGTCCGCGGTCAAAAACCCGACGATGTTCATTCCCGTGCGGGAATGCTTGCGACCGAAGTCCGCGCAATAGGGGCTCTCCCGCTTCGAGAAATCGTAGATGGCCTCGCCCGAGCCGGAGGTGATGGCAAAGAGCCGCACCTGGCGGTTCTTGTTCTGGGCGCGGTAGCGCTGGATGAGCGGGAACCGGGACACGCGCGCGATCCAGGCAAGCGCGTTCGTCACGTCGGTCCCGAAGAGCTTCATGGTGATCTCCGAGCCCCGCTGGGCGTACTGGGGATCAAGGTCGATCGAGATCTCCCACGGGCCAGGGGCCGTCATGGAGACCTGGCCCACGATCTTCCCGTCCGCCAAGACCTGCAGGGTCGGGAATCCCGACTCGATTCCGCGCGCCGAGGGATGGGCCCGGAACTCGCCCTTAAGGACGACCGTCGCCACGTCCGCCACCGGCGGCAGCTTGATGACCGCGGTCTCGCGCAGCCACGCGGAGTTGGTCGCGAACTCGTCAAAGTAGAGCCCGGAGTACCTCGTGAAGCGCCGGGAGAAGGCGCCACCGTAGGGTGCCGAGCGTGGGGGCGTGGACATATTCAAGG
>Ga0302266_10004478_pt1 | contig 10722 bp, 4 predicted proteins | sample III_Bog_E1_2_FD_194559 | JGI IMG/M metagenome (GOLD analysis project Ga0302266, IMG submission 194559) | Peat permafrost microbial communities from Stordalen Mire near Abisko, Sweden - III_Bog_E1_2 | ecosystem: Environmental > Terrestrial > Soil > Wetlands > Peat | place: Sweden: Abisko... | reverse complement strand
CGGGGCCGGTCAAAATGGCCATCTGGGCGTGAACGGCTTTCAGTTGCTGCTGGCTCCCGTCCTGCCGCCGATCATCACCGCCAACCCCGTGGCGCAATCGGTTTATCCCGGCCAAAACGTGACGTTAAGCGCGACGGCGTTGGGTGCCACGAGTTATCAATGGCAAGCTGGGCCGGTGGGCGGACCTTACACCAATCTGGTGAATGGCGGTCTAATCTCCGGCGCGACCACCACCACCCTGACCATCGCCAATATAACGACCAATTGGGCGCTGGCGTATAAGCTGGTGGCGAATAACAGCGTTGGCTCGGCGGCCAGCGCTCCGGCCACGCTGACCTTGCTGCCTCCATTATATTCATGGGGCAGCCTAGTGGCGTTCAATGGTCTGACCGCCGGCCAGATTCTCACGAATCCCCCCGGCACAGTGGTCGGCGCGGTGGCCTTTGGCAACGCGGCTCCGACCATTGTCTATCCCGGTGGCAATTATGCGCCGGTCGTGTTTGATATGTTCGCCGACCCGACCGTGGCGAGCGTGACGAGCCCCAGCGGAATTCTCTATGGCACCGGGGCCTATCCCGCCGGCACTGGCAATACCACCGGCGACACCAATTTGAACAGCGTTCTTAACAACTTTGCCTACAACGGCAGTCCGTTGACGATCAAACTTATAAATCTGGTTCCGGGCGCGACCTATTCACTCCAACTGTTCGCGGTGGATGATCGCAGCAGTGGTGCCAGCGAACTGGTCAACTTCCAAAATTCCAGCAGCACCTTCGCGGAGAACACCAACGTCTATGTGCTGGCCAACTTCACCGCGCCGGCGAACACCAATACGGTGACGCTGCAAGAAAACCTGCCCAATGGCCTCGGCACCATCAACGCCTTGGTTGTCCGAGCAACGTCGTTCACTCCGGCCATCAACTTCACCTTGCAGCCGACGAACGTCAGTCCGGATCTGGGTGACACGGTCACGTTCAGCGCGCTGGCGACGGGACCGGCTCCACTCGTGCCGCACTGGCAATCGGGACCGGCCGGTGGGCCTTACACCAACTTGGTGGACAACGGTCACATCACCGGTAGCGGAACCTATAAACTGACAATCACCAACGTCACGGCGGCGGATGCTTCGTTCCAGTATGTGCTGAATCTGACCAGCGGCACCAATTCGGTCAACAGCTCGGCCGCCAGCATTAGTGCGTTCGGCATCAGCGGGGGCACCGTTTATGTTGCCCCGGGTGGCGATGTGAATGGCAACATTTACAATACCTATCTCAGCGGCGGTGGAACGGTGCTACTCGGTGCTGGAACCTATTATGGCAGCATTAATATGTATCCGAATGTCTGCCTGAAGGGCGCGGGCATGGGTGTCACCACTATCATTGGCACCTTGACCCAGGGACAATATGGCTACACCATGAGCATGGAAGACCTGACGGTTGAAGGCGGTATCTCGGCCAGTTCCTATTCGCAAGGGGGTTATCCGAGCGCATGCATCTTCTTCGGTGCCTACAGCCCATACAACAGCGGCGTCTTGAGCTGGAAGAACGTCGAGGCCAAAGGCGGGAACATTGCCATGCAGATCGTCAACGCCTCCACGGTCACGCTCACCGGCTGCAACTTTCATGACAATGGCCTTGGGTTCTCCCACAGCATCTATTTTACCGGCGACTACGGAGTCAGCATGAACAACTGCGTTTCCTCCTGGTCTTACACGGGCGATGGCGCACATTTGGATTTTTCCCAGAGCATCGGGGTTCCCAATACGTTCACGCAATGTGAATTTAACGGAGAAACCGGCCTTGGTATTTTGAATCAGAATTATAACGGTGCCGGGAATGACATTCACATCTATGGTTGCAAGTTCCAATTTGACGGACAATCTGGCGGGGATGGCGATGGCATTGACACTGATTTGAACGGTTACATCGAAGCCTCGCGTCTGGAGTATGACCATGGCTATGGTGCCACCATTCGTGATAATGTCGGTTTGTTCTACGATGTCTTAAATTACAATACGAGCGGCTTGTATTACTCATATGGTCCCGTGGCCTATATCGTGTCCGGCACTACGCCCTACAGCTATGATGCTGCCCAAGCCGACGGCATCTGCGGCCCGAACAATACGGGTGATTGGGTGACGGGCATCGGCGGTGAAACCGAGGGGGTCGTGGCCTTCACCAGCGGCAACCATCCGGTGAATGGCAGCATCACTTGGTCCACCGTCAGTGCACCATCCTCTGGCAGCTACTTCCTCGCAGTAACCTACTCCAACGGCTCGACCAATACGTTGGCCATGCCGATGACCGTGAACGGCGCCTATGCCGGCACCATGGTGTTCCCGCCCACCGGCGGTTCGACCACATACAGCGTCACCGGCCAATATGCCAACCTGACCAGTTCCAACAATGCAGTGACTTTAAATGTATTGAGCCCCGGATTGGGCAGCCCGACCTTGGCCAACTTGTCCATCTACACCCCGAGCGGTCAGACGCCGACGATCCCCGCGGCACCGGCCGCTCCAACGGGTCTGACGTGGTATGCTAACACAAATGCTCCGCGCCTCGATATGACCACTTGGATCACCTTGAACTGGAATCCGGTTGCTGGCGCGACTTATTACAACATCTATCGCAACGGCCTGCCCATTGCGAGAAATATTACCGTCACCACCTTCACGGACAAACATATCCTGGGATGCAACGCGTCCGAATCCTATGCAGTCACAGCGGCAAATGCGGGCGGTGAAGGCTCGTCTGCCAGCGTCAGCGCGGTTTCCCTCGCGGCCTATCCGCTCTCATTGACGGCCACGGCCAGCACAAACTCGGTGATTTTGTCTTGTTCGGCATCGCCGGATGCCACGTTCTACAACGTGTATCGCGGAACCACCAGTGGTGGACCCTACACCGAGATTGCTACCGGCGTCACCAATACCTATACGGACACCGCTGTGGTGGTCGGGACAACGTATTACTACGTCATGACGGCGGATAATGGCACGAGCGAAAGCCTTTATTCGCCGGAAGCCAACGCCAAACCGTATACCCCGTATGCCGGCGGTCCGGTGCTGATCAATGTGGACTTTGGTTCGGGTGCGACGCAAACCGGCGCAGCGGTTTTGGGTTCCACCGGTGACACTTGGAACGCGGTCACCGGCAACACCAGCACCATCGTCAACTCCGGCGGCAGCACCGTAAGCGGCGTCGGACTTAACTTGAGCGCTTATGGCCTCTATACCGACACCGGCGGCACGGCAATGGATGCCGCCACCACGCCGTTGATGGAAGACTATGCGTTTGGCTATAGCGGCACACCCACCGTCACCGTGAGTGTCACCGGGTTGACGGCCTATGCGGGTGCAAATCTGACCTTGGTCATCTATGCGGCGGGGGACGACAGCGGCCAGGGAGCCACTCTCAACTTGAGTGGCGCGTCGGGTGGCAACACGGGCAGCGCCCTGACCACCAGCGCCACTTCGCGGCAGGTGTCGGCCGGATCTGGCGTGGCTTACAATACCTTCACGGGCACGGTTAGCGGTAGTGGCACGCTCACGTTCACGGCAAATATCCTGTCCGGCCAGAGCTTCACCGACGTGAACGGCTTCCAGCTCTATTTGACCGCACCTTGAGTCGGCTGAACCGGATCATTGATCAAACAGGCTGAATTAACATCCGTCCGGCGAGTTACCTCGCCGGGCGGTGTGCCGTCTTCACATGATCAACTCCACGCGCACTCCGTCGGGCAAATGCAGCACCCAAAACAAGGCCCTCCGGCGGCGGCTGTATCACCGCCTCTAGCCACTGCACCGACTCCAGTGCCAAATACTGAAAAATCTTATACTGACATGCAACCGCAGCGGCCACAGACAAACATTTAAATTCACCGATGTGGCGAGCCGGACATCGCAGCGGCAAGTCACTACCTTTCGTGAAACGGCCGCCGTGGGTAATACCCTTTTTTACCTGAATGATTCGGGGGGGTCTGATCCACCTTTTACCTGTAACATTTTTTTGGATTTCTTTAATATCAAGGTGCATGGCGGCAACCTCACCCGGCACCTCATCCTCGACCCGACCACAGCCTGCGTTCGTCGCCACGCGCTGGTCGGTCGTGCTGGCCGCCGGTGGTGGCGACACCACCCATGCCCGCGATGCCATCGCCCATATTTGCCAGACCTATTGGTATCCGCTTTACGCCTATGCCCGCCGCCGCGGTTGTTCACCTCATGATGCTCAGGATTTGACGCAGGAATTTTTCGCCCGCCTGCTTGAGGGCAACTGGGTGGCCCAAGCCGACCAGTCACGCGGGCGCTTCCGCACTTTTCTGCTCACCGCCATGAAACATTTCATGACCAACGAATGGAACAAAGCCCATGCCGCGAAGCGCGGAGGGTGTCAACCAGTGCTTTCGCTCGACGAGGATTCTGCTGAACAACGCTATCGGCTCGAACCCGTGGAGCAGATGACGCCGGAAATTCTTTTTGAACGCGGTTGGGCGCTCGCCTTGCTCAACGACATTCTGTTGCGCCTGGAGCAGGAATACGCCCGCGAAGGAAAAAAGGCATGGATGGATGCCCTGCGCCCCGCCCTGACGGCGGATCGGGAATCAATCAACTACCGCCACATTGCCAACCAACTGGATGTCACTGAAACCGCCGCCCGGGTGGCCGTGCATCGTCTGCGCCAGCGCTATCGCCGGTTGATTCAGACCGAAGTGGCCCACACCGTGACTTCGCCCGACCAAGTGGCGGCGGAAATGCGCTATCTGTTTCAGGTTCTCGCTGCCCGATGAAAATATTGTGTAACAACCGCCAGCGTATCTTTCAGTAATGGGTAGGAACACACAATGGATACCCAAAAACTATGTCAGAATTGCGGGGCACCGCTGGCTCCGGATGCGCCCCAGGGCCTCTGCCCCGCCTGTTTGATGAAAGTGGCTCTGGCCACCGGCACCGAACCCGGCCGCAAAACGCCTTGCTTCACTCCGCCCACCGTCGCGGAGCTGGCCCCCAAATTTCCCCAGCTTGAAGTCCTCGAATTCATCGGTCAGGGCGGCATGGGCGCGGTCTATAAAGCGCGGCAAAAGCAACTGGATCGCATCGTCGCCCTAAAAATCCTCCCGCCCCACATCGGGCAGGATGCGGCGTTTGCGGAACGGTTCACCCGCGAAGCCAAGGCCCTCGCCAAGCTGAACCATTCCGGCATCGTCACTATTTACGACTTCGGCCGCGCCGAGGGCCTTTATTTTTTCCTCATGGAATTCGTGGACGGCGTCAACCTCCGCCAGTTGCTGGCTACCAGCCGCGTCTCCACGCGCGAAGCGCTGGCCATCGTGCCACAAATTTGCGATGCGCTGCAATTCGCACACGATCAGGGTATCGTTCATCGCGACATCAAGCCGGAAAATATTTTGCTCGACCGCCGGGGCCGTGTGAAAGTCGCGGATTTTGGTTTGGCAAAAATCATAGGCAACCAAAACGAAGAAAAAACGACTGGTGGCGATAGCGCAATTGCTTCCACCGCATTGACCGATGCCAGCAAGGTGATGGGCACGCCGCAATACATGTCGCCGGAACAGATCCAGGCACCGGGCGCGGTGGATCACCGCGCGGACATCTACGCATTGGGCGTGGTGTTTTACCAGATGCTTACCGGCGAACTGCCGGGTAAGAAACTCGAAGCGCCGTCCACAAAAGTTCAAATAGACGTGCGGCTTGATGAAGTGGTGCTGCGGGCATTGGAAAAGAAGCCCGAACTGCGCTACCAACAGGTCAGCGAAGTGAAGACCATGGTGGAAACCATCACTGGCTCACCCGAACCAATCGAACCTACAGCGCCTCGCTGGTGCTTTAGTTACATTTCCTCGTTGCAACATTTACGGAGTTTTTATGGCACGTTTTGGTATATCTATGAGGGCAAGGGGAGCTTGCAGCTTGATGCCAGTGAACTCACATACGCCGATCATAAAGATTCGTTGTGCATCCCTCTTTGCACCATTCGGGAAATACGCATTGGCCAATACTCGCGATTTGCTAAACCGCTCGGATTGGACTACATCTCGATAACTTACGCAGATGGAAAAATCATAAGAACCCGTTTGTTCACGCCCTGCACTTCACCTTTTGCTGCAACCTGGAACACAAACCGGCTCGTGGCCGAATGGTTTTACGCAATTCAGGCCGCCATCCGCAAGGTGCAAGCAGACAATATAGCGGCAACTCCGCCGTCCAGTGTCCGGCGTGAGGAGGCACAAACTGAAAAGCCCGACAACGACAAAAGTCAGAGTCTCTTCACGTCATCTTATAACAATAAAGCGCCGCGATGCTCGCGCACGGCCATTGTGAGTTTGTGCTGTCTGGCGTTGGCGTTGGGTTTGGTCTTCCTTGGGGTATATGCCATAACCCAGCTCGATCGCTTTAAAGCAGCGAACCAAATGTTCAAAATGGTCTCTGAGCAGCTAGCTGAACTACGAGCTAAAGGCCAACCTAGCCACTTCCACTCATCGGGGATGCCATCGGTGCCAAACGTGTCGGCCTGGGTGGAAATGGTTTATGTCAGTTTTCCTTTTTTGGAAATCGCCCTGCTACTCGCCGCTATCATTCTCGGCTGGGTGGCCGTCGCGCAAATCCGCCGCTCGGCGGGAAGACTATTCGGCATGGGATTGGCGGTGTTCGACGGATTGTTCATTCCGCTGCTGGCGCTGGACTGGCTTTTTGCGCGCATCGTATTCTCCGCGCCAAATACTTCCTCCATGCTCCAGCCGTGGGCAATTTTGCTAACCGTGTTGGTGATCGGGATCGCGGACTGGTTCATCATCCGCACCGTCTGGCGGGCGGTGAATGAAACTCCAGCGACTGGACGACCGGCAGGGACAAACCAGAAAAAATCCAATTGGCTGCTGGTGATACTTATGGTTCCTTTGGTTCTGCCCACCCTGATTTTAGTGGAAAAAAAAGCCGTTTCATCGAAACAATTAGACGAATTGCGCGCGGCTCAGCGGACCAGCGCCGATTTTCATTATCGGGTATTCGAGGCGGATGCGGCGTTGGTGGATAAGTTGATTCCCGCCGATCAAAGAATGAACGGCGTCTCGCCCACAGCCAAATTTCTGTCGCAGGGAGTCGGCGACGGCAGAGACTTCCAGAGTGTGGGAAATTTTTCCGTGGCCACGCACGGTTATGCCTTCACCGATTCACAAGTGGCGGAAATCAGCCCGGACACGCTCCAACTTTTGCTGGCGGGCATCGCTGATAAGCCGGGGATGCTGGCCGATCAAACGGATACAATCTCTGGCGTGTGGTGGCCGGATGGAACCGCAGGAAATTGGAATTACATCCGGCAGGATGGGGTGGCATTATTAGAAGGGGATGGCTTAATTGCTTTGGCATATCGTCATAGCAATGCGCAGGACGAAATCCGCATCGAAGGAGCCGTTAATGAAGACAGTAATCTGATGCAGGGAGGCGGGAACCCGGGGGTTCACGCAAAGTTTCTTTACGAGGGAAATGTCCCGCAGAATGACGCGCTGGCTTTTTTGGTGCCGTTTTTCCGGAAGGACAATTCCGCGCACTACCTCGTGGTCGTTTACGAGATCGGTAATCTGGTGAACATGGCTAATGCACCTGCCGCCTCAACTAATCTTTCGTTCGGCCCGGTGATGGAACGGGTGGTGATGGACTTTGACGAGAATCCGTCTCAAGCTTGTTTGAATCTCGGCAGTGGTGAATTTTATTTGCCACCCTCCGCTCTGGCCGACCGCATCCGGCTGATTGCCAACAAGCAAGGTGGAGAACCGTTCACGGATTTCGGTGCCCGCGGTGATGAAAGTTATGACTGGTTAAAAACAAGCGGCGTGGATTTGATTGGTAGCCGGGCAGCGGATGGCAGTTTGCGGTTCAAATACATTGGGCAGCCGCCGCATTATAATAACGGCTGGAAAGGTTTTGACACGGTTACTCCCAACGAGGTCATCCAGACATTGCAATCGTCTCTCTTTTTTGCCGGCGATAAACCGAATCTACCGGATGTTTATATAAACTCCATGGATCCGAACGACGAGGCGACCAGGAAAGCCAGTTATATCGTCTTCCGCACCCACGACGGCGATGTGGGCGTGATGAAAGTCCTTGGCACGAGCGAAAACCCGTCCGGCGTGAAGATTCGCTACAAACTTTTGCAAAACAATGTAACGACCACCACCTCCGTCAGCCTGCCGCCCGCCGCCGCACAAAATCTTTCCTTCGGCCAGATGGCCATGCGGACAATTCAGGCCAGCGAAACCGAAACCAACCTGTTCCTCAATCTGGATACCGGCGAATTGCTCACGCCGCCGGAGGACATTCGTGCGTTGTTCAACGAGTCTTATGCCACACGCATTTCTTGGGAGTGGCATGACGATCCTCGCGCCTTGAAAATGCGTGAATGGCTGCGAAGCTCGGGGGCGAATCTCATGGTGGGTGATGGCGGGCGGGGTTCGGAACAACTAGAAATCCGCGAAGCAGCGGCCTTTCCGCCTAATGTCATTTCAAACGGTGTGGTCGTTCCTTTTGGATTTGATCAGGCCGATGCCAATTATCTCGCGACCCGCCTCCAACGGATGCTGGATGGTTTGTTAAAACAAATCCAGAGCAACAAAATCATTTGGAAGCTGCAACCGGGATTTGATCCGCGATTGAATGAGCGCCAAGACACGTTCTGTTTCAAAACTTCCAAAGGCGCGGTCGGCATCCTTCAAATTGTCGATGCTGAGGACAATCCGGCTGGCGTGCGAGTCCGCTACAAGCTGGTGCAACAATAAAGCAGCGGTTTTGAACAATTAGTTGGGAGGAGACGGCAAATTGTTGTTTGGCGGCGTCTCGGTCGGAGAGGTGTAGACTGGCTCAGTATGATTATCACCGCGCCAAGCTGATTGGGAACTTGGCGGAGAGTGGTCGAGTTGTGACGAAAACGGACCACTGGTGCATCCATTGACGCTGGTGACAATGACTCCCATTAAAAGCATCAAGCCAAAGCCTGTAATTATTTTGCCATTATTAGTTTTCATATATTAATCGACAGGTATTCTTCCAACGCGTTCGTTCAAGATCATCGCGCGTGTATTCTACTGCCGGACTCTTGCCGTCAGCCAAAGCGGAACCTAATTTTTTATTTACTCGGCTGAACCGGCATTGATTTTCTCATCAATATATTCGTAAAGAATCATAGTGAATACTATCAGGTCTTCACCCCATAAAGAAGACGTTGTCTGTTTAAAACCCATGCCCCACTAATACAAGCGACGGTTAAACTGGTGCATCGCCCGGTATTTTGTCGGATGCATTTGCAGCCGCTTGGAAAAGACTCGGGAGAAATAGAGCGGATCGCGGTAACCGACAGCATCGGCGATTTCCTTGATGGTCATCCGGGTGCTGGCGAGCAGATGCCGGGCCTGATTCAGGCGCTCGCCCACGATATATTCAAACGGAGTGACGCCGAGCACGCGCTTGAACCAGCGGTGGAAATAATTCGGCGCCATGCCTGCCCTCTCTGCCATTTTCGCCAGGGTCAGATTTTCGCGATAATGCAGATGCATGAAATCCAGCGTCGGCCGCAGACGGTAAAAATCCGGGTGCATTTCCTGAAATATATTTTTGCCTACCCCATCCAAACAATGAGCGACCAGATTGAGCAATAATGCCGAAACCCGGCAAACCGTCGCGGGTGAAATATCGCCCCGCGGCCGGTTTTGTTCACTGAACGGATGCTCAAACAGGCGGCAGACATTTTCATAACTCCGGGCTGGCCACCCTTTTTCCGCCCGCGACCAGCTTTGAACCGGCGGGAGTTGATCCAATACATGACGCAAATAGAATGATTCCGGGATGAAATGCAGCCAGTAAACTTTCATCTGACGGGCGCAGAGTTGCCGGCGCAGCTTGAATCCAGAAATGAAATAAACCCGTCCGGTCTTCACCTCATAATCACCAGTTTCCATCGCCAGCCACGCCGCGCCGGAGACCGGGAAATAGACCTTGTAGCAACGGTCGAGGGAATTCGCTTTGCGCGACCACGTGGGATCGCAGCGAAAAAATCCGCCGGACAACAGGTTAAGATTTATGTTTTCAATCATGTGGCGGTCTTTCGATTGGTGCCTGCCCTGCGCCAAGGCTGTCATTTACAGCAGAGAAGGTTTAGATTGTCCATGTTTTTGAGAAGATGTTCAATATCCTGCCTCTGGCGGTCAGACCGTTGGATACATAGGATAAATCAAACCGACGAATCATCTGAATGCATGCGTGCATTTTCTGATTGGCGCTCCTGCAATGAAATTTAATGCCGTCCAACTTGTCCAGTGCTGGCCGCACCCGTCGCGGCCACGGCCCATCGTCATCATCGGCGCGGGTGACATCGTGCGGGACGCACATCTGCCAGCGTATCGCCAGGCCGGTTTTCCCGTCGCTGGCGTGTTTGACCTGCGCCGCGAAGTGGCTGAGGCGCGGGCCAAGGAATTCCGTCTCTCGCGCGTCTTCGATTCCGTCGCCGATGCCATCGCCGTCCCCAACGCCATCTTCGACCTCGGTGTTCCCCCGAAATCACAGGAGGCCGCGCTCGAAAGCCTTCCCGACAGGGCGGCGGTGCTCTCGCAAAAGCCGATGGGAAATTCGCTGGAAATGGCCAAACGCATCGTGGCGATCTGCGAACGGAAACAATTGCGCGCGGCAGTGAATTTTCAATTCCGGTTCTGTCC
>Ga0302266_10004471_pt1 | contig 10728 bp, 12 predicted proteins | sample III_Bog_E1_2_FD_194559 | JGI IMG/M metagenome (GOLD analysis project Ga0302266, IMG submission 194559) | Peat permafrost microbial communities from Stordalen Mire near Abisko, Sweden - III_Bog_E1_2 | ecosystem: Environmental > Terrestrial > Soil > Wetlands > Peat | place: Sweden: Abisko... | reverse complement strand
AAAGCTGATGCGATATTCAAAGAGCTCGATTTCCGTACGATGTCCGACCGGTTCAGTCAGATCGTTACAGGGAAGGTTTCGGTGGCGCCTTTGTCTTCTCAATCAAATCCATCTAGGAGCCCGAAAACTGACGACGATGATGCGCCAGATATAGATGAAAATGGCGAGACAGTTGGCCCTAAAAAGAAAAAGGACGATGGATCGATTCCTGCAGGCATCGACCCTATTCGTTTCAAGAAGGCGGCGATCGCCGCATGGCTCATCAACTCAAACCTGACGAATCCGACCTATAGCGATATCATGAGCCTTGCGAATACGGAGGACTTCGACCAGGCTGAGAAGAATCTCGCCGAGGAGATGAAGAAGCGAAATCTCATAAGCGTCTATGAAGATATCGAGGTGCCGCTTTTGCCCGTGCTCGACGCGATGGAGAAGCGAGGCGTGAAGATCGATCGAAAGTATCTCGAAGACCTCGGAAAGAAATATAAAGCGACGCTCGCAGACCTCGAGAAGGGGATCTGGAAAGATGCCGGACAGGAATTCAATATCGCTTCGCCAAAACAGCTTGGTGAGATTCTGTTCGACAAGCTCGCTTTGAAACCGCTGCGCCAGAAGAAGACTGCAGGCGGCGCGAAGTCTACGAAAGAGTCTGAGCTCGAAAAGATGCGCGACATGCATCCGATCATCGGAAAGATCCTCGACTATCGCGAGCTCGCCAAGCTTGTTTCCACATATATCGATGTGATCCTTGCTGGCTTGGATGAGAATGACCGTTTGCATACTACGTTCATCCAGACCGGAGCGGCAACTGGCCGCATGGCATCGCAGAATCCTGGGCTACAGAACGTGCCGATCAAGAGCGAGCTCGGGCGCAATATCCGCAAGGCATTCATCACGGATAAAGGCTATACCCTCGTCTCTTGCGACTATTCTCAGATGGAATTGCGCATCGCGGCTTTCATGTCGGGCGACGAGAAGATGATCGAGATCTTCCGTGACGGCATAGACGTGCATGCAGCCGTCGCCTCGCAGGTCTTCGGCGTTCCGCTGGATGAGGTGACGAAGGAGCAGCGTCGCAAGGCAAAGGTCATCAACTTCGGCATTCTCTACGGTATGGGCGTGAACGCTTTGCGTCAAAACCTCGGCGGCGACCGAGCTGAAGCGCAGGAATTCTATAACGCATATTTCGCGAATTTCAGCAGGCTTGCCGCATATCTCGACGAGGTGAAGGCCGAGACCGAGCGAAAGGGCTATACTGAGACGTTTTTCGGGCGCCGACGCTATTTCGAAGGAATCAAATCCCGCCTGCCGTTCATCCGCGCCATGGCTGAGCGCATGGCTATCAATGCGCCGATCCAGGGAACCGAGGCCGACATCATAAAGATCGCCATGGCAAAGATCGCCGATTTTCTCGAGAGCGAAGGCTACACGAAGAAGGGCGACGCCTACATGCTTCTTCAGGTGCATGACGAGCTCGTCTTCGAGATAAAGGACGGCCTCGTCGCGAAGCTCGTGCCGGAGATCCTCTCTCTCATGGAGAGCCCGATCGATCCGAAGGATGCGAAAGGGGTCGTCATGGCAAGCGAGGCGAATGTCGGAGACAACTGGAACGACACGAAGCCTTTCGAGATGGGCGAAGCCAAGCCGGCAAAAAAATAACATGCTCTACGCTTTTTATGGAGACAATGCAGACGAGACGCGAACCAAGGCTCGCGGGCTCATCGACTCGCTTCTCGCAAAGAGGGAAGGTTCATTGGTCTTTCGCGTGACTCCGGATATCTGGTCAGAAACCATGCTCCAGGAATATCTCGGCGGCCAGGGTCTTTTCGTGCAAAAATATATCGTCTGGCTCGATGGGATTTTCGAGGACAAGGATATGCGCGACCAAGTGCACGAGTTTTTGCCAGAGATGAAAGTATCACAGAACATCTTCGTGATTCTCGAAAATAAGTTCGATGCGGCTACCCTCAAGGACGTCAAGAAATACGCGGAGAAGATCGTGGAGATAGAAGGGAAGAAGGTACCGGCTGAGCGAGAATTCTCGATATTCACCCTTGCGGATGCCTTAGGCGCCCGCGACAAAAAAGAGGCATGGCTCCTCTATCGGAAAGCCATCGACCTCGGCATGCCGCCTGAATCCATTGTAGGAACGCTCTTCTGGCAGACAAAGATGATCCTTCTTGCTCATAAAGCGCGCACTGCCGCAGAAGCGGGCGTTAATGACTTTCCTTTCAGCAAAGCCAAGCGCTATGCGCAGAACTATTCTCTCGATGAAACGCGCGCTCTGTCATCCAAGCTCATCTCCCTGTATCACGACGCGCATCGTGGCAAGGTTAATTTCGAGATCGGCCTTGAGCAGCTCATGCTTGAAGCGCTGTAGCTTCGCGAAAAGCAAGCCAAAATAAAAACTCTGACCAAAGCCAGAGTATGAGGAATATATAGCCACAGAGAAAAAGCTTCCAGACCATCATTCGACCCCCGCGAAAAACGCTACGGATCGGCTAAGCACCCGCCTGCGGATTCGCTTCGCGTCAGGATTCCTTCTTTTATTGAGGTGCGATCTGAAATTTCTCCAGATGTGCATGATTCCCCAAAGAACCGCTCGGATTAGATTCATTTTTGTCCTTTCTTCCTCGGACATTTTTGCATGCGGTGGTAAAGAAATTTCAAAGATGTGATACGGCTAAAGATCAAGGAATCGTGAAAGGAATATACCTGTAGCGACCGAAACATTCAGCGATTCTTTCATTCCGCGCATCGGAATCTCGGCGATGATATCTGCTTTCTTGAGCGTAGAAGGGGAGATACCTTTTGGCTCATTGCCAATGATCACTGCGCATGCGCCTTTTATTTTTTCGCGCGAAAGCTTCTTATAATCGATAGATCGAGCGTCTTGTTCGAGGGCGATGACATAGGAAAACCTTTTCAAAGCAGGCCCGATAGTTTTCATGTATTCCCAAGATATGGTTTTTTCAGCACCGAGCGCTGATTTGGCGATGTCCTGGCGGGCTCGCATGAATTGATCGACGGGGCGGGGAGTAGTACCTACAAGAATGATCCGCGAAATGCCGCATGCGTCAGCAGTGCGAAAGATAGACCCGACGTTCTCCGCGCTGCGGAGATTATCGAGAATGAGGACAGTCTCGTTTCTTTCAGCTGTTTTTCCTGACATACGTTGATATTGCGACGTTTTGTGGTATTATGCAAGCCACGTTTTAATTCAAATGCACCCATAGCTCAGTTGTAGCGCCTGCAACTGTGTGGCACGATAGAAACAGGCATAGATAGTATAGATATATGCACCCATAGCTCAGTCGGTAGAGCACCTGCCTTTTAAGCAGAGGGTCGTTGGTTCGATTCCAACTGGGTGCACCATATTGTAAGTTGAGGTCTTATGCATCAAATTGATTTTATATAAAAATAAAACCCCCGCTCAGGATTTCTCCAAAGCGGGGATAGGCAATTTATGTTGAGCCGGCAGTCTCCGGCCGAAGAAAGATCAGACCTTGTTCTTCCATGAGCGGGATGAGATCTTGCTTGACCCACTCGGCGTCCAGTTCGAATGTCCATTCTGGGCGATCGGTCATATCGCTGATGCTCTGGATGATGACGGAATGAGAGATTTTTCCTTCTTCACGGAGATGATGCTGGACCGCTTTGACCTCAACGCTTTCCTGCGTGCCTTTATCCCGGATGCAAAGCAAGAAGGCTTCGCCCTTTCTTGGGAGCGCCTGGGCACTGACTTGCCCTGTGAAATGAAAGAAAGGACCCCACAACTCTTTTTGCCCAGGAGGCCGCTTAACGCAGGCGTACGAATAGACGAGCATGAATTCCATAAGGAACTAAAGATTTTAATTTCTCACAGTTTCCTGAATGCGTGCATGTGTCGACATGCGTTTATCACGCACTTGAGAGTCAAAAGAAATTTTCAATCTGTTTGGAAAATAACACACTTTATGTGCATGTGTCAATGATTCATGTTGAGGTATAATTGCCTTATGAAGCCACACATGAAGATCGTGATCTCAGGCAGTTTCCGGAAGCATCTCGCCGAGATCGGGCAGGCTCGTGAGAATTTCCAGAAGGCAGGAGCGGAAGTCCTCGCGCCGCTCACTCAAGAGGCCGTGCACAGCGTCGGCGATTTCGTCTTTCTCGCCACGGACGATCTCGAGCAGTCTCCAGATGTCATCGAGGAAGAGTTCATGGCGAACATACGAAAGACGGATATCCTCTATGTCGTGAACATCGGCGGATATGTGGGCCAAAGCGCGGCCACCGAGATCGGCGTGGCGCTCATGGCCAGCATCCCTGTCGTGGTCGCGGAAAAGATCGCCTATTTTTCCGGAGGCATACCGAAGGAGGCGCAGGATCTTTTGCAGAAGACCGCATATCCTCGCATCCCGATCGGAGATATCGGCGCAGAGAGCCTCGAGCTTCTCACGATAAGGAATACCCCACGCCCGGCATTGTCTACACACGACAAGCTGCTTTTGGAATCCCTCGTTAAAAAACTTCTGCATGACCTAAAGTCCATCGCCTGATATGGAGCAGATCAAAGGAAAGCTTGGCGGCAAGAAAGTGCTTCTCATGGGCCTCGGCATCCTCGGGGGCGGAGCGGCAAGCGCGCGATGGCTCTTGGAGCAGGGTGCCATCCTCACGATCACCGACATGAAGACGGCGGAAGCGTTGGGCCCGTCACTCGCAAAGCTCGAGGACATAAAGAGCCAGATCCGTTTCGTGCTGGGCGAGCACAAGGAAAGCGATTTTATCGAGAACGATATTATCGTGGTGAATCCCGACGTGCCTTCGACGAGTCCATTCATAAAGATAGCGCGGGAGCACGGAAAAAGGATCGAGAACGAGCTCTCTCTTTTCTATGCCGCCTGCCCGAGCCGCACTACGGTCGCTGTGACGGGAACGCGCGGCAAGACGACGACGGTGAATTGGACGGCACATTTTTTGAAAGGCCTGAGGCCAGATGCGCTTATCACGGGGAACTCGCCAGAAAATCCTTTACTCGGATCGCTTGAGAGGATCAGCCCGGAAACGCCAGTGGTCATCGAAGCGCCGTCTTTCCTTCTCGAGCTCGCGGCGGAAAGCGACTTCGCTCCGCATGTTGCAGTCATCACGAACGTCTACCAGGACCATCTCAATCGGCATGGGACGATGGAGAACTATGCGGCCATAAAGGGCAACGTATTCCGCAAGCAGAAGGCCGGAGATTTCGCGATCTTTAATTATGCGAATGAGTGGACGAAATATTTTATCGCTCAGAATCCGCAATCAAAAATACTATTCTTCTATACGAAACAGCTACCACAGAATAAAGAGGGGATATATGCAGATGGCGGAAATATAGTACTGAGGCTACACGGCAAAGAGGAGACGATAATGAAATCAGAAGAGTTCGTTTCTCAATGGGGCGAGCATAACCTCGAGAATCTCCTCGGGGCATCGCTTGCCGCTATCGTCTCTGGACTTGATCATTGGGAGATCGAAACGCTCGCCCGGACTTTGTCGCAAGTGAGATACCGGCAGGAAAAGATCTTCGAGAACGACTTTGTGCGGATATATAACGATACCGCAGCTACGTCTCCGGATGCGACGATCGCCGCGCTCGCGCGCTTTGGCAAAGACGGTCCTGGCACGACGGTATTGATCGCCGGAGGCACCGACCGAGATTTGGATTTCAAGGAATGGGCAGTAGCAGTAAAGGCAAATCTTAGGGCTGAAAACCTTATTCTTTTGGGTGGAACGGCGACTGAAAAGATGAAGAAGGAACTAAGCCAGATTGGTTTTGGCCAGATTAATGAAAAAGAAACGCTGGAAGAATGCCTGCATGCTACCCTATTGCGCGCTGACGCGCTTTCAAAAGATTCTGGCACAAAGATCGCGATACTTTTCTCTCCCGGCGCGAAGAGCTTCGGAAAGTTCAAGAACGAGTTCGACAGAGGCCAGCAATTCGAGGCTGCGACGGAAAAGCTTACGGGTGGCAAGGTGCGCGAAGATGCTTGACCTGACGATGGGGTAGTGGCAGGATTACGGATAGCTTCAGTTCGTAGTCAAACGTAAGTAATCCTTAACCCAGGAGATCGCATGAACGCAGGAAGTGCCACGATGGAACAAGAGGGGATCCATAACCGAGTTTCCGGCATCGATGTCGACAATCTCACGGAGGATCAGATCAAGGCCTTGCACGACCGCAGTAGCAATAAGGAGGTCGGCGACAAGTGCTCTTGCGGCAACAAGTTCATCAGGAAGGTTCACGCCATGCTTCCCAGCTTGGAGGCATTGGGAGAGGGCACCAAAAAAATGGTGCGCGTCGAGTTCCCTGAATGTCTCTACAGCTGCTGTCAGTCAACCCCGACCTAATCAGTCTTCCCCGGCACCCAATCGAAAGATTCGGGTGCTTTTTATTTGCCTTTTGGCGCCTTTCCGATGAGCCTCTGATGCACGTTGCAGAAGTGCGCGCTGCGGGCGCCGACCATCTTTCGCACGATGATGCCTTTGCAGCCCGGCTTCGAGCAGGGCTTGCCGGTCTTTCGGTACGCATTGTGCTGCTCCTGGAACGTGCCTCGCTCGCCGTCGATATTGCGATAGTCAGACATCGAGTCGCCGCCGAAGTCGATGCCTTTTCGCAAGGTGCTCTTTATGGCGTCGAATATGAGCCTGAGCTTTTTCTCAGGGACGTTCTCTACTCTTTCCTCGGGATTCACGCCTGCGCGCCAGAGTATCTCGTCGGAATATATGTTGCCGATGCCTGCGATTATCTCAGGAGTCATGAGCACGGTCTTTATTTTCCCGCTCGGGCGTTTCATAAGGCGGACGCGCATGACGTCATAGGTGAAGGATGACTCAAGCGGCTCGGGTCCGATGCCAGCAAGGTGGAGCGACCGCATAAGGTATGCATTCTGCGTTTTATCGTTCGAGTCCGCGATATCCTTTTCGATGAAGGTGACCTTCGCGAATTTGCGCATGTCAGAAAGGACGAGCTGCCCCGCGTCGCGGCCGTGCGCATCCGAGAGCGAGAAGACAAGATGTATGAATTTATTGAAAGGATCCTTGAGCGGGCCGTTGTCGACAGGGGACCAAGGGTCTCTTTCTTTGCGCGCCGACTTTTTCGCGTCGAACGCATACCTTCCGTACATCATATGCCCCGTCATCTTCATATGAATGAGGATCGTCGCATCGTGCGCAGAGGACGATTTTTTCGCTCCAGCTTTCGAGACATGGATCAATATGTTCTTTCCGCGTCGGGAAGCCTCGACGATCTTCGCTCCGGCCAGTTTTTTCTTAAAACGTGCGAAAAAAGCAGGACTCTTTATGTTGTCACGATTCATCTTCGATGGACTGTTGTAGTCGGTCCAGACATCACGGATGACGAGACCTTTCACTTTCTTGTTGAGGCCGTTTACCGTCGTCTGTACTTCAGGGAGTTCGGGCATAGGCACATACTATATCCACGGTATTCCTTTGACAACACATGTCGCATCTGCTTTAATCCTCAGTCGGTCTTGTGCTGAAACGCATGAGAAGTTCTGTTGAAACACAATAAGGAGTACCAGTGAAGATTGATGATATTAAGCTCGGTCAAATGTATTTCAAGATCGCGGCCGACGGCTGCGTTCACATCCGCAAAATCACTTTCATTCCGCCAAAAGGCAGGAGAAGCGGAAGGCGTCCGCTTGAGTATCGATTCGAATATCACGCCTACAATTGTCGATTCACCTATGAAGAGCCGACGTATCGCCATTGCAAGTCTGCGACCCAGGAGTACATGCACAAATGGCTTGCCGATGCGCTCGAGTTCAAAAACAAGGAGGAGGTGCTGAAGCACGCCCAACGGACCATGAATCTCAGCATCGTCACTGGAAAACCTGTTGCCGAGCTTACGCTCGCCTGATTCCGTTCAGTCCTACAAGCACCATCCGAAAGGACGGTGCTTTTTTATTTACCAAAATTTACCAAGCTATTTTGCCGCAGGCGTCGCGAGCGCTTTCTCAAGCTCCTCTTTCGCTACAGTCGCGTCGCTCCAAGGGGTTTTGCCTCCGTCGGCAGTCATGATGTAAGGGTCGGTGCCTTTGCCGGTGATGAGGACTGCGTTTCCGGTCTTGGCGAGGGAGATCGCGCGCGCGATGGCTTCGCGACGGTCGATGATGACTTCGCACGGCGTCGTGGCGATGCCGGCCTTCACCTCATTGATGATCTTCATCGGGTCTTCGTCATAGGGGTCTTCGTTGGTGAGGATGATCTGGTCGCAATATCTATCGGCGATCTTGCCCATCTCGGGGCGCTTCCACTGGTCGCGACCGCCGCCGGTCGAGCCGAGCACGCAGACTTTGTGCTGGTTCGGGAAAGCCTGATAGAGCTTTTCGAGCGAGTCCGCGGTATGCGCATAGTCGACGATGACTTCGAAATCCTGCTTTGCGCTGCCGCTCAAGACCTTCTCCACCCGTCCTTTTATCCCGTCGAAATCCGCGAGCGCGCTGACTATCGTGTCCGTCGAGACATTGAAACGATTTGCGGCAGTCGCGGCAGCGAGGATGTTATAGATATTGAAAAGTCCGACGAGTGGGGAATGGATGGTCTGGCCTTTGAAGGACATGGTGATGCCTTCTGGTGCGGTCTCCGCCGACATTCGCTGCTGCTCGCCGCCCAATGAATACGGCTCTGCGTCGCGGAGCGAATAGGCGATCTGGGGTGCGCGAACCGCTGCGAACCGAGGATATTCCTTGTCGTCGGAATTGAGGATGAGGACGCCTTTCTTGTTGCTTGTCGCTTCCTTCATCCAGCTTCGCTGAAGCGACTGGGCGATGGAAAGCTTTGCGCCGACATAGTTTTCATATGATCCGTGCGCTTCGATATGCTCTGGCGAGATGTTAGTCACGACCAAAGCGTCGAGGCCGATGAAATAATGGCGGAGCTGCTTGGCGCCCTCCGACGTCATCTCGATCACAGCGTGCGTGCAACCTGTATTCACGGCCTCGCGGAGGAATCTTTGCATAAACATGCGTCCTGGCATGGACATCTTGTACATGTTCGGTCGGCTCGCGTCGCCGACCTTGAAGCGGATCGTTCCCGAGAGCGCGGTCTTGTATCCGGCTTCCTCGAAAATGCGGTTCAGTATCTCGGAAGTGCTCGATTTGCCTTTTGTCCCCGTCACGCCTACGACGATGAGCTTGTCGGAAGGGAAGCGGTAGATCACTGCACCAGCGAGCGCGAGCAAGAAATGATATGCAGGCTGAAAAAATCGGTACACGCTCTTCGGGATGAATTTTTCTGTGGTGCGGAGGAATGTTTCCATGTGTCGTTTCGTGCGTCTGCTAATTTCCTTTGCCGAGAAGCTTGATCGCCTCTTTGACGATTTCTTGGCTGGTGGTGAGGTCTTTCGGCAGCTTCTTCAAGACGTCGCGGGATTCGCGTTCGCTGTAGCCGAGCGACACGAGCGCGTCGATCGCGAACGAGCCTTCCTTTGTTCCTCCGACGGTATCCGTCTGGATATGATCGGCGAGCTTGTCCTTGAGACCGAGAACGATCTTCTCAGCCATCTTCTTGCCGACGCCGGAGACTTTGGTGAGATGCGTCGGGTCGCCAGACGCGATGCCGTCTTTCAATGTCTCGATCGAGCTGCCGTTCAGTATGGCGAGCGCCGACTTCGGGCCGATGCCCGACACGAAGGTGATGAGCATCTCGAAGAGGTCGAGTTCGGGCTTGGTCAGGAAGCCATAGAGGTCGAGAGCGTCTTCGCGGACGGCCGTGTAGGTCCAAAGAGTCACCGGTTTGCCCATGCCATGGCTGATTTTCTCGAGGGTTTCCTCGGTGAGATAGGCTTTGTAGCCCACGCTTTGGCCGGCGGGACCGACGCTCACGATGGCGTAGCGGATGTCGAGATGGGCGAGCGTTCCTTCGAGGCGGGCGATCATCTCTATATAATAGCAGGCTTCAGGCTGAGGCAGGTATTGCTTTTCCCGGGCTATTTGGTATTGTACGGCCTACACACATATGCCAATCACATCCTCAGCAAAGAAGGCCCTCCGCGCCAGCGCTCGAAAGCGAGTCTATAACATCCGCCGAAAGCGAGTGGTAGCCGACGCTTCAAAGCAGATCCGCGACCTCATCACGGCAAAGAATGTCGCCGAGGCGAAGAAGCTTCTCCCAGCCGCATACAAGGCTCTCGACAAGGCTGCAAAGGCCCACACCATCGACAAGGGCACCGCTTCGCGAAAGAAGTCCCGCCTCTCGGCGCTCATCAAGAAGGCAGAAGGGAAGTAACAATAACCCCGACTGATGCACAAAAACTGGCACATGCCAGTTTTTTTCATGTGCTATAATTTCGGAAATGATACGCAGTACGTTCAAGACCAGATCTTTCTTGGTGGCAGCGGCGATATTCCTCAGCGCCGTCTCTCTCACTGCGCCGCGCCAGGCAGCCGCATCGACGAGCGTGCTCGCTTTCATAAATAGCTTTTTCCCTTCGACCACGCCTACGAGCACCCCCGTTCTCGATCAATCAGATCTCTCCAGCCTCACGATGCCGGCGCTCGTCAGGGTCGAGGCATACAGCACGGGCACCATCATGGTCGCCAGCAGCTTCAGCATCGACTGGGATACCTATACCGCCACTACGACTTCAGTCGCCACTCCGTATCTCATTCCTGTGAGCGCGTATGCCTCTGATACCGGATTCGTCATCTCTCCTGACGGATATATTTTGACGAACGCACATGT
>Ga0302266_10004459_pt1 | contig 10761 bp, 7 predicted proteins | sample III_Bog_E1_2_FD_194559 | JGI IMG/M metagenome (GOLD analysis project Ga0302266, IMG submission 194559) | Peat permafrost microbial communities from Stordalen Mire near Abisko, Sweden - III_Bog_E1_2 | ecosystem: Environmental > Terrestrial > Soil > Wetlands > Peat | place: Sweden: Abisko... | reverse complement strand
CTCTCTTCCTGGTTCGCAATTTGGGCGGGTGCCCAATGAAAAAGCCCACGAGACAGAGGCTCGTGGGCTGGGATTGCGAAAGCTCAGGCGATGCGGATCCGTTAAGATCGCGACCGTAATCGCGTCTAGGATTGCATCTGCGCGGCATTCCCACGAGGCTGCTCGACTGTCGGAGAGGCGACAGGGCAACAACAACAGCGGGATGCGCGGCGATAAAGCACTAAAGGTAGATTCCTTTCACAGAACTTCGAAGATCAGTTCTGGAACTGTAACTGTATTGATGATGCACGGGTATTCGAACACTGTCAAGAGACTGAGACTGGGTTGCGAAAGTCCACTCCTGAATCGCACAGTTGTTGCTGCTGGCGCTACCGGTAAATCCGTAACTCACCAGCGTTTCGGTTCTCGGATCGATGAAGAAGAATCGATCAACGTAAATTTCACGATCGACCCAAATTAAATGCAGAAGGGACAAGGCTGGATGCGAATTGCGCGATGGTCCATTACACCAGCCTCATACCAGAGTACCCGTACGGCGTTGACTACTTCTTGCCGTTGTCTTTGAAGTTCAGCGCAAAGTAGTAGTACGTGTACGAGTGGCTGGTTGTCACCTTCGACAGGAACTGGCCGCCGCCGAAGTAGCCAACCCCGCCGCCCACGTTGAAATGCTTATTAAGTTCATACCAGGAGTAGGCATCGATTTCCGCGCCCAGATGGCGGCCGTGGTCGGTCTTGTTGGTCACGATCGCGCTGCCCGAGGTGTTGTAGATCGAGTCCAGCGCCTGAGCTGCCCAGTCGTCCAGCCCCTGCACCGTCAAGCTGAGCCGCCGGTGAGGCTCAACGGTGGCGCCCACGCGCACCGACTCAATGTTCTGCCAGCCGAAGAGGTCGGTGATGCCAAGGCGGTCGTGGGCTGTCGGGTAGATCGTGTCGAATGTGGAGTGCTTTGCGTTCGTCGCCGGGTGGCTGTTGCCCGATGCGTAGTCGTACTGGGTAAAGACGCGCGGCTTGGTCGCTACATCGAGGAACTGGTAGGCCGCGCCTGCCTGAGCCGCCCAAGCGCCGATGCTTTGCGTTCCCACTGTACCGCCTTCGTAGATCACCTCGCCCCCGTAATCGAACGCATTGCGGACTTGTGCCTTGAAGCGCACACCAAAAACCTTCTCGTTTTCCTTGCCGGTTTTCTTGGCGACGGCCGCCTCGACCACCTCTGCCGGTTGCACGCGCCACAGGAAGAACGGCTCAAGATTCGAGTGCGGCACCAGGTCATCGATACGGCCGTAGGCTCCGTAGATGTTGTTGCCTTCCTGGTGCGGACTCACGCCATAGGCCTGTGGCACCACGGCCGAGGCGGCGAAGATGCCCAGGTGCTCGCGCTTCCCATTCAGATTCAACACCGCCGCGTCGTAGGAACGGCCCTGGTTGCGCCACTCGGAGTTGGCGATGATGGTGTTGTTGTAGTTGATGAGCTGCCGGCCCACGCGCAGGGTGAACCAGTGCTTGTCGGGCGCGCCGATCTCGACGTAAGCCTTCTTCAGATCCCAGCGAACCGTGTTTGGCGGGCCGATCGGCGGGTTTTGGAAGCCCGAACGAGCGTCCTGCACCTGCGCCGTAACCCGGAACCAACTGGGCGTACGCAGGTCCACCTGGAACCGGAATCGGTTCAACAGGTAGGAGTCATCGACCTTCGCCTTGAAGCTTGAATTGCTGTACCCCTCGTACCGGAACCGCTCCTCGGCCTGCACGTGGATCCACTTGGGCAGTTTTGCGTCAACGTAGGTCGCCGGGGCAAAGTCGTGAAAGTCGTAGGGCGCTGGGTTGCCGGTCGTGCGCCAGGCCGCGCCATTCAAGAAGCTCAAAGGGTTCGCCTCCGGCCCGGTGAGGTATGCGCCATTGTATGCGGACGTAGCGTTTTGCGTGGTGATGTCATCCTGCGCGGCCAGGGGCAGGACGGCCGCTAGAGCAAACAGAAAGAGCACAGCAGTGATGGATTGCGGCAACCGGCGCGGAAAAATGGACAGTACAGCATAAAGAGCTTTTTGCACTTTAGACTCTCCTTTGAATTTGGGGAAGCTGTGGATTGGTCAGGCCCTGGCCCGTATGGGACGAAAGACCTTTATCTACAGTTGGGAAGACAACAACAACACGAGCACAGCGCCGTTTCCGACCTGTTCACGGCGCGGGCAGAGTCCTCAAGGCGGACTGTAAAGATGGGTGTAGTTTGGGGCATCCTATGCTCGGAGAATCATTGGATTTTTGTGTTGGGAAAAGAAAACATCGCGGACCGGCCAGCGGGCGCTAGCGGCAACAACAACACGCGAGTTTGAGCATGAATTTCTGCATTCGGAAACAACTCTATCTCTTACGCTAAAGGAGATTAAAATTTCTGTCAACCGACTGAGAGTTGGAAAAGTTTTCGCATTTCGAGAAGAATAATCCTCGGTCGCCCTTGACACGATTTCGACTTTATGGCCCAATACAGAATATGCAGGAGCGAATCAACATCCAGGCAGCCATCAAGCTCGCCTCCGAGCCGACGCCCCGTCGCTCGTGTTGTTGATGCCCGCATTCTCTCTCGCCCAATCCATCGTTAATCCAGTGCGCTAGCCGCGCAGTGTGCATTGTACTTTGCCTCGGATTGTGCTCGTCTGGCGGCTTTGGCTGGGAATACGAATCTTGAACAATAATTGAATTCTTTGCTTCGCACCTGTTTTTTGTGCGAATCGAAGCGCATTCATCCTGAAAATCTACGAAAAGGAAATGAACATGAGCATTCAAAAGCTGATCGCCCGCAAAACATCGCATTGTTGTCGCTTCACTCAAATCCCCGAAGCGGATGCGCCTTGCGTCGTGGGCAGGTGCATCGTTCACGTCTGACGGCAGTGTGCGCTAAGCACAATGCAATGGCCCACGAGCATCTCGTGGGCCATTTTTCTGTGCGATCAAAATGGATCGCACCCTTGGAGGCAAGTATGTCTGTTGTATTTTTTTCATTGCGATCACTCGTAAAGAGAAATCTATCGCTCCTGCTGGTGGCGCTGTTCGTTATCGTCGCCGCCTCTGCGCTGCACGCGCAGATCGTTGAAACCGGCATCATCACTGGCGTGGTCAAAGACAACACCGGCGCGGTTATCCCCGGAGCTCATGTTACGGTGCGCAACTCCGGAACCGGATTGACGACCAATACATCCACTGATGCCCAGGGCATTTATGTATCCCCGCCGCTGCATCCCGGCGACTACACAGTTCAGGTCGAAGTTGCTGGATTCAGCAAAGTTGTTGAATCCGTTCGGTTGGAAGTTGGTCAGCGCGTTGCGGCGGATGCAACACTCGCCGTGGGCACAACCGCTGAGACCATCGAAGTCCAGGCCAGCGGCGAATTATTGGAGACGGAAAGCTCCAGCGTCTCCAATCTACGCACCGAGGAGGCGGTCAAGAATCTTCCTTTGAACGGTCGTAACTTCGCCGAGCTTCTAGGGCTGGGCGCGGGCGTAATTCCCGCACAAACGCAGTTGGTCAGCGTTCCTTACACCCAACAGCGCGGCCCCTCATCCTATGCCTTCGCAGGCCTGCGCTATCAGGAAAACCGCCTGCTTTTGGATGGAATTGGCGACAACGAAAACCACAACGGCCTCGCTGTTGTGGTCTTTCCTCCCATCGATGCCATTCAGGAGTTCTCGGAGGAAACAACCGACGCCGATGCGCGCTATGGACGCGGTAACGGCGGAACTATCAACCTGATCTATAAGTCCGGAAGCAACCACTATCACGGCGAGATCTTCGAGTTTCTCCGCAACTCCGCGTTGAATGCTCGAAATTATTATGCCACCAGCATCAAGCCCCCGCTGCGCCAGAATGAATTCGGCGGCACATTTGGCGGTCCTGTCTTTTACAAGCAGGCCAACCCCAAGACATTCTTCTTTGCCGACTACTCCGGACAGCGCCTGGCCCAGGGATTCACCTACGTGGATACCGTTCCGGATTTCAAGTTGACCAGCACCGGATACGATTTTTCCGCCTACTCGCAGGCCATCAAAAATCCAATTACCAAGGTTGCATATGCCAACAATTTCATTCCTTTAGCTGACGTGAACCAGACCGGCGCAAATATTCTGAATTTCTATCAGAAGTACGCGTCGCCAAACAGACCAGGCCAGACAACGGCGAACAATTTCCTGTATAACCCGGTAAAAACCCTCAATGAAGATGACTTCGACGTGAAGATTGACCACAAGTTCTCTGAGAAGGACAGCTCATTTGGCCGCTACAGCCAGGGTCACGACATCATCGGCCAGCCTGGCACGCTTCCCAATCCATTGGTGGGAGCTGTGATCTGCGGCCCGGCGAGCAATCCGTCGCATCAAGCCGTCCTCGGCGAAACGCACATCCTATCGTCGTCCATCGTGAACACCGCCCGTTTTGGTTGGTCGCGGCTCTTCGTCTATGCGCAGAATTGGGATGCGGGCCTCGGCTTGCCCTCGCAACTTGGCATTCCCGGCGTGGAGATTGCCAACGATCCCAGATCCGATGGCTTGCCGGTGCTGAGTTTTTCGGGCGGTACGTCAATCGGCGACGCGGGCAACAGTCCGACGGTAATTGGAACCAATAATTATCAAACCGACGACAACGTGAACTGGGTTCACGGCAAGCATTCGCTGGACATCGGCTTCGAGTTCGTGCGCCTTCAGTACAACATGTTTCAGACCGGCGCGGAACACGGCTCTGAATCTTACGGCACGTCGTACACGGGCCTCGCCTGGACCGATCTGCTCTTTGGCGCTCCCAAGAGCGGAACCTACTCCTATCCGACTGGGGTCGGCCTGCGGCAGAGCGATCTGTCATTTTACGTGCAAGACAACTACAAGGCGACCAACAGGCTGACTGTGAACGCAGGCATCCGCTACGAAAACTTTCTCGGCTGGCCATGGACTGAAGTCAACAACAAGGAATATAACTTCATTCCATCCATCTCGACGACAGCGCTAGAGCAGGTTGGCACCAACGGCATTCCTAGAAGCGGAGCCAACGACAATAAGTTGAACATTGCGCCGCGCGTAGGATTTGCCTTCAAGATCACCGGCAAGACCGTCTTTCACGCAGGCTATGGCATTTACTACTCGGCACCCAACGTGACCAATTCGAGCGGCCTCTCGGCCAATGTCCCGACCGACAATTACTGGGCCTTCAACAACTCTGCAACCTACGGCGCAGCGGCCCCCAATGGCACTCCCTTCAACTACTCATCGAATGGATTCGTTCACACCGCTGTCACCTCCGCCAGCAATCTTCCGCTTGGCCTGCCGATTTATGCGCAGGACCAGAATGCGAAGACACCCTATAGCGAACAGTGGCACGCAACCATCGAGCAGCAGGTTCCCTTCTCCACCGTTCTCAAGATTGCATATGTCGGCACAAAGGGAGTCCATCTGGATGATCTGCGCGACATCAACGCGGGCTCGCCGGGAACCACGAACGTGGCCGTAAACCGGCCTTACCCGAACTTTATTCAGATCAACCTTTTGGAGACCCAGCAGATATCCAACTACAACGCGCTGCAAGTCACCGCAGAACGCCGCGCGCATGGCCTGAACTTCCTTGCTTCATACAGCTATAGCCACTCTCTCGACGAAGGATCGGGCAGCCCCGGCAGTGTTTTGAACCCTTACAACATTCGCGCCGACTACGGAAATTCCGACTTGAACATTCCCAATCGTTTTGTCGCCAGCGGCGGATATGAACTTCCCTTCAAGGCCAAAGGAACGTTGGGTGGCTTTGTGAAAGGATGGCAGGTGAACGCCATTCTCAATTTCTCCGACGGACTACCCTTCTCCGTTTCTGCTTCCAGCGGGGTGGGTGACGGACTGACTCCCAGGGCGCAGTTCATCGGCACAAGCGGAAACGGATCGCTTTCTCCAGGCCAACGAACAAAGTCTGCTTGGTTCAACACCGCGGCCTTCGCAAATCCATCAGCAGGCACCTGGGGTAACTCAGGGCGCAATATTCTGCAAGGCCCGGGTACCAAGACGGCGGACTTCTCGGTCTTCAAGAACACCCACTTGGCAGAGACAAAAGTTCTGCAACTGCGCGCCGAATTCTTCAACCTCGCCAACACTCCGCAGTTTAACAACCCAGGAGCCACCGTTGGAACTGCCGCTTTCGGAACCATCTCCTCGGCGGGCTCCGACTCAACCTTCCAACGAACCGCGCGCCAGATTCAACTGGCAGCAAAAGTTACCTTCTAACTTCTTTGGCGGCGCTCAAGTCATCGAGCGCCGCCAAACAACAATAAAGCATGAATGCATCTCCCCTTGCAGACATCCACATTGCAAATCCCAATCGGAGGTCATCCAAATTGGAAATCACTTCCCGCAGTCTCTGGACTTTGATTCACGGCATGGGCTTTGGCGCGCTTTATTTGCTCGCCAGCTCGGGCGCAATCGTCGCGCTCTATCGACGATATTCGTTCAACGCTCCGTCACAATCTGAACCGAGCAGTGATCGCTTCCTCGGCATCTATCTGAGCATCTTGACCGCGCTTGCCTGGCTCACCGTTCTCACCGGAACGTACATCATCTATCCCTGGTATCGCGCTACGCCACCCAAGGGAACGGTCAATCTCGGCGCTTTTCCGCGCTCGCTTCTTCTCTCCCATCCTGCGACCAGCCAGTGGCACTCAATCGGCATGGAGTGGAAGGAGCACGTAGCATGGCTGGTTCCGATCGCGATAACAGCGGCTGCGTTTATCGCCATCAAATACGCACGCGATCTCAGAAATCATCCGCAGCTTCGCTCCGCGCTTTTGGGATTCACTGCAATCTCACTCTTTGCAGCCGGCATCGCTGGATTCTTCGGCGCCATGCTCGACAAGAATGCCCCCGTCGAGGGTGGACAAACAATTCAGTTGGTTAAAGGAGAATTACCATGAGCGAACAAATCAACACGATCTCGGAAGATTCTGCCGGCCTTCCCAACGGCTCCGGTGCGGCCGCCATTCTGTCGGCAGGCATCGGCTCGTTCGCGGTGGCGATCTTCGCGATTGCGGCGGATAAATATGCGCTTGTGAAAAACTTGTTTGTCTTCTATAAGCCTACCGGAGCGCTCTCTGGCGAAACCACCGTCGCCATTCTTCTCTGGCTTGCTGCCTGGGCGATTCTCGATTGGCGCTGGCGCAAGAGGACGGTATCCCTGCGACGCATCAATGCCGTCGCGCTGGGGCTTCTTGGCCTGAGCCTGTTGCTGACCTTTCCACCAATTGGCGATCTGTTCTGAACAGTGACCGATCCGCACGAAAAATCAGTAGTCGCTTACTGGTGCCAGTCAAGCAGAATCCTCAAAATGAAAGAGATCCTGGTTGGTATACCCCAACCAGGTCCCATTGGCCACGGTTGAATGGTTTGAGAGTTTTTGTTCCGGTATTGAATCAACATGTTTCTATATCTTCGTCAGGTTCGCCAGTTGGCGTTCGGTATTCCAAATTGGCACTAAACCTCCTACCATTTCTCGAAGGGTGTACTATTGGGTGTATTTACTTGATGCGATCTTGTATCTAGTTTATATACAACGACTTGTGTGAAGACATGAATTCCTCTCCACCGCATCCTAGAGCGACGGACCCCTATAGACGAAACTGGACGCAAGCTGCTGAATGGGGGTAGATATGGGGGTACACACATACAAATAATCCGCAAAGATCTCATTTATAAATAGTTATAGTATGATACGAATCCAGTCGTGCATTCGGACGTGCGAGTACCGCTCCAGCATCCGGCGACTGACGTGTCCGGCTATCGCCATGATGGTGGAATCTGACGCGCCGCTCTCCGCAAGTGACGTGATCGCGCAGTGCCTAAGATCGTGGAACCGGAAACCGGGAAGCCCTGCCATCTTTGTCAGTGTCCGCCATGCCGTCCGCCAGCTATCGACATGCCTTGTGGGGTCAAGACCGTCACCTCGACCCGCCCGCTGGCCGTGTAGCGCGCGATCAGCCACGTACACTGCGCACGGCTCAGACCAGTCATCTTCTCGATGTAGCGCCGCATCAGGCCCCGCGCAGTCTTGCCCAGCAGGGCGTACTGCTGCCCGACAAGAACCCGCTCTACCCATCCGTAGAGCTGCCGGCGGTCCTCGGCCTCAAACCGGATTTCCTCGCTCGCCGCCACAAAACGGCCAATTGACTCTAAACTCAACTTCTCTGCGTCGTCCATGCGGATGTTCACTACCCAGCATGACCAACCCTTCAGGCTCATCTTGTGTTGGAATCAAACCACCCCTACAGGCTCATCTTGTATTGGACAAGAGTGCAAATTGCTTCAACTGTTCGAAGAGGGTAATCTCCATAGAGTGGGGTGCCCTTGCATTGTGGTTGGTTGGGACAATCCTATTCAAATTTTCGGATACCCACACATAAATACTTATCGACGGAATTTTGCAAGAAGCTCGAAGAATGAACTTTGGCAGCAGCCAAAGCGAGGGATCGATGGTTCCACCTGCGATGGAAGAGAACGAGGATATCGTTGCAGGAATTGCACGCGGGGACCGCGAAGCGGAGCGCGCCCTGGTTTCGCGCTACATGAGGCCGATTCGAGCTTTGCTACTGGCGCGTACACGGAATCCGGATTTGGCAGCCGATTTGGCGCAGGATGTGATGGTTGAGGCACTGTGCGCCCTGCGGCGCGACAACCTGCGTGACACGGCCAAGCTGGGAGCATTTTTGAGCGGCATAGCGCGCAATGTTGCAAAGAGTCATTTCCGTAGCGTGGTGCGACGGCCGGCACACGTGGCACTTCCGGAGAATTTGCCGGACCTTCATGTCGCACCAGACTTTGCGGAAGAGCGGGACCAGAGCAATCGGGCGATGGCGGCCATACAGACCCTGGATGCCGTGGACCGATCGATTTTGCAAATGACTCTGGTGGATGGACTTAAGCCAGGGGCAATCGCCCGCCATCTGGCGTTGAGCTCCGATGTTGTTCGCCAGCGGAAGATCCGCGCCACCCGGCGAGTCACGGAAATCGTGCGCGGATTGTCACAAAAGCTCTCAAGCAGCGACATAGAAAGTAGGAGGAATCGATGATGTGTTGCAGTGGAGAACCCGCCAGCCGCTATCTCGAAGCCTACCTGCAGGGCAAACTCTCGGAGGCCGATGCTCGGCGCTTTGAGGAACACTATTTTGAGTGCCCGGAGTGTCTGGCTCAAGTGGAAGCGCTGGCGGCGGTTCGAGCCCAGTTGGCCAGTCAGCCCCAGGTGATTATGCCTCAAGCGGCTCGCGGGTTGCTTTCTTGGCCACTCCGCCTGAGCGCGCTGGGAGCGTTTGCGGCGGTGCTGCTTTTGATCTTTATCGGTATTCGCGCCCGACGGCCGGAGCCGCAACCCTCGGTTGCCGCACTCCCAGCTCCTGTGTTGCCGCAGGCAGGGCCGCAGGCGGCTCCTTCCCAAGCGCCGAAGGTATCGCTGGCTTCAGGCGCGGTTTCCCGGCTGGCGGATCTGGCCATGCCGGTCTTTCAGGCTTCTAACCTGCGCGGGCAGAATCGCGATACGCAGTTCGACAGCGGGATGAAGGCCTACGCGGATCACGACTGTGCGGAGGCGATCCAGCATTTGCAACAGGTTCCGGCTCAGGATCAGGATGGGCTTGCCGCCAAGTTTTATAGCGGAGTCTGCCAGATGCATCAAGGGCAGATGGGCGCGGCGGCAAAGACGCTGCGCGGGGTGGCTCATGCCGGAGACTCGCCCCAGCAGGAGGCGGCGTATTATTATTTGGCCCAGATCGCCTTGGCCGCCAACGACATTCCCACCGCCCGCTTCAACCTGGCACATGCCTTCCAGTTGCGAGGAGAGTTTGGGGCCCGGGCGCACAAGGAGCTCGTCAAGCTGCGCGAGGCCGATGGCTCAGCGTCCCACTAATACCGGTTGCGCAGACTCCATGAGCGCGTTCCCGCGGAGGTTTCTTGAAACGAACAAGTCTGTGTGCCCTGCTGATTTGTGTTGCGGGCCCGTTGAGCGCGGGGAGCCCGGCGCAGCAGCCCACTGCTGCGAGCAAGCCTGATGTTGCGATGCCTGAACCAGCAAAGGCCGCGAGCGATCCGGTAGCCCAGGCGCGCGAGGAATTGCGCGCAGCCGAGGCGGCGCATCCCGGCAACACCGCTGAAGTTGCGGGCGCGCTGCACAATTTGGCAAAAGTGGAAGTCGACGAAATGCAAGCGGGCGCCGAGACTTTGGAACTGGCCCAGCGCGAACTCGCCGTTGCCGAGGCAGCGAACGGTTCTGACAGCAAGGCCCATGTCAACGCCCTCGCCGACTATGCGGAAGTCCTGACCGTGTTGAGCCGCGGTGCCGAGGGCCGCCCCTTGGCCGAACACGCATTTGAGATTGCGCAGAAGGGGTTTGGGGACTCCGACGAGGGCATCCATACCGCCGATGTGCTGACCCTCGTCTGCAACGTTCTGGGAGACTTCCCGTGCGCCCTGCGAGCCGCTGAAGCCGCCATCGCAGCGGAACGGAAGCCTGGCCCGGAGCACGATTGGATGCTGGCTTCGACCCTGTCGATGTTAGGCGACGTCAAGGAGAGGATGGGCGATACGGCTGGCGCCGGCGCGGCCATCGAGGAGGCGCTTGCCGACGCCATTCGAACACGCCCCAACGACCCGCAGGTGGGAATTCTTGAGAGCAATGTCGGCGCCTACCACCTGCGCAAGCAGGAGTTTCCCGAGGCAATTCCCCACCTCAACCGCGCCTTGGATCTCTTCAACGGTGCGTACGGAC
>Ga0302266_10004453_pt1 | contig 10773 bp, 9 predicted proteins | sample III_Bog_E1_2_FD_194559 | JGI IMG/M metagenome (GOLD analysis project Ga0302266, IMG submission 194559) | Peat permafrost microbial communities from Stordalen Mire near Abisko, Sweden - III_Bog_E1_2 | ecosystem: Environmental > Terrestrial > Soil > Wetlands > Peat | place: Sweden: Abisko... | reverse complement strand
ACGATAGGGCAGTTCTGCGTGCATCGTAACCATGATTGCGGTTTGCAAACGTGCGTGTCTATGTGAAAACACTGGCAGGAATCGAGTTAGCTACATCGGTGGAAGGGAGAAATTGAGGCGGCGGCAGGGAAAAAGGAAAGGCAGCCTTCAGCATTACGAGATGGCGGGCTACGGTACGGTGCCGACCTATGCTGAAATCCTGCGCCGCGATGGCCTGGCGAAGATACTGCAGGCGACGCGGCAGGAAGAGAATGGAGCGGACAACAAGCTGACCAAGCTGGCACAGCAGATCAATGTGCAGGCGAAAAGGGATGTAGCGGCGCAGGGCGCGCTGCGCAGAGAAAGGGACGCCGGAGGACACTGCCGGCGTCCCTTTCTCTGTATCTGTAGAGCCGGGTGTGCGATATCCGATTTGCTGTATAGGGCTTGTTTTAGCCGCGTAACGAGGGGAAACGCTCTAGAATCGAACGAGTATGGACTTTACGCGAAACTTCCTGCGGCATTCTTCGTCCGATAGAGATATGCCGAAGTATTCCATCGTGGTGCCGTTCCACAACGAAGAAGAGAGCGTGACGGCGCTCTACGACCGCCTGAAGGGCGTGATGGAGCACGTGGGTGAGAGTTTCGAGGCCGTGTTTGTGGATGACGGCTCACGCGACCGCACCTACCGTTTGCTGGAAGAGATAGCCGCGGTGGATAGCCGCGTTCTGGTGATCAAGCTGCGCCGCAATTTTGGACAGACGTCTGCGCTGGCAGCCGGATTCGACCATGCGCAGGGCGAGATCATCCTGGCGATGGATGGCGACCTGCAGCATGACCCGGCGGAGATTCCCGAGTTCCTGTCAAAGATTGAAGAAGGCTACGATGTGGTGAGCGGATGGCGGGTGCAGCGGCAGGACGGCTTGCTGCGGACATTTCCATCGCGCTGCGCGAACTGGCTGATGGCACGTTTGAGCGGGGTGGACATTCACGACTTCGGCACTACGTTTAAAGCGTACCGCCGCGAAGTGATCCAGAATATTCCGCTGTACGGCGAGATGCACCGGTTCATACCGGCGCTGGCAAGCTGGTACGGCGCCAGCATCTGCGAGATACCCATCAAGAATGTGAACCGCAAAAACGGCAAGAGCCACTACGGCATCTCGAGAACGTTCCGCGTGTTCTTTGACCTGATGACGATCCGCTTTCTACTGAAGTACATGACGCGGCCGCTGCACCTCTTCGGCAGCTTCGGCGTGCTGGGCATGCTGGGGGGAAGCGCACTGGCGGTGTGGCTGCTGGTGCTGAAGATTATGACCGGGCAGCCGGTGATGGAAGCGCACAGTCCGCTGTTTGTGATTGCGGGTGTGCTGATCCTGGCGGGCATTCAACTGGTGGGGATCGGTCTGCTGGGCGAACTGCAGGTACGGCATTACCACTCTTCGGCGCATCGCGCGCCGTACGCTGTGGACCGCATTATCCGGGCGCGCAATGTGGAGTCCATGGCGGACAACGGATAACCGTTCGCTGCGCGCCAGGGCGTTGGCCATTTGTAAACAGATCAAAATAAATTTGTTGTAACCGCGGGCGTGCGCGCATCAGACTAGGTGTGCGCGTTTTTGCGTGCATCAATACAAGTTGAGGCAAACCATGAAGGCAATTCAGATTGAACATACGGGCGGGCCGGAGCGGCTGGTGCTGCGTGAGGTCGCTGAGCCAGTGCTGCTCTCCGGCGAGGTGCTGGTGCAGGTGAAGGCCGCAGGCGTGAACTTCATCGACGTGTACTTTCGCGAGGGGCGCTACCCGGCGAAGTTGCCGCTGGTGCCGGGGCAGGAAGGCGCAGGCATTGTGCTGCAGGTTGGCAGCGGAGTGGAAAGTGTGCAGGCCGGTCAGCGGGTGGCATGGGCCGGAGTGCAGGGATCGTACGCGGAGAAGGCGGTGGTGCCGGCGCAGCTGCTGGTGCCGATTCCGGAGCGCCTGAGCTTTGAGGAGGCTGCTGCGGCGATGCTGCAAGGCATCACGGCGCACTACCTGTCGCGTTCCACGTATGCAATCCGCAAGGACGATGAGGTGCTGATCCATGCAGGCGCAGGTGGAGTGGGGTTGCTGCTGACACAGATGGCGAAGATGCTGGGCGCGCGGGTGCTGACCACGGTGTCAAACGATGGCAAGGCGAAGCTTTCGCGGGCGGCGGGCGCGGACGAGGTAATCGACTATACCCAGATGGACTTTGCTGCAGAAGTGAAGAAGCTGACCGGCGGCAAGGGCGTACACGTGGTGTATGACGGCGTGGGCAAAGATACTTTTGATGGCTCGCTGGCATGCCTGCGGCCACGGGGGATGATGGCGCTGTTTGGCGGAGCGAGCGGGGTGGTGCCAGCGTTTGACCTGATCAAGTTGTCGCAGATGGGATCACTGTTTATCACGCGACCCACCATGAAGGACTACATTGCCGACCGGGCGGAGTTGGAGTGGCGCGCCGGGGACGTGCTGGGGTGGATTGCGGAGAAGAAGCTGAAGCTGCGCATGGCGCACATCTATCCGCTGGCCGAAGCGCGGAAGGCGCATGAGGACCTGCAGGGGCGGAAGACCACGGGGAAGCTGATCTTGACGGTGTGACATCCTGCTAAGGTTCGCTTCGCGAATGCCCACCTTAGGCACGATGAAACCATGCCGAAGATGGGGCACCCGGATCTGTGGTTTGGTGGAAATCTTCAAGAGCTATAATCAGGATTCCGGTGGATTGAATTTGTTTTGATGCGCTGGAGTTCTGCGGGCGGAGGATTCCGCCTGTGCCACATCAACCTTGTATCGCAACAGAAGTAAGGGAAGCGCGGTGAGATTCCGCCACTGCCCCGCAACTGTAAGCGCGCACCTGCGACGCGAGATGAGACGCCAGGTGATTTTGCCCGTCACACACTGAAGCCACTGCGATGCCATGCATCGTGGGAAGGTGCAGTGAGAAGCATGACGAGCAACACGAGCCCCCGAAGGGCCGTGACGCGTAAGTCAGGAGACCGGTTCTGCTGCCACATCAGCCAATATCCCGCGGGGGATATCAGGAGCTACTATGCGTGTATCGTTGCGGCTTAAGGGCCGTCTGCCAGTTTTTCTCCATTTAAAACAACTTGGAATTTTTCTCTGCCTGCTGGTGCTGAGCGCGGCTGTGTGTGCGCAGGCTGCAGTGGTGCGCGGCACGGTTACGGACCGGCTGGGCTCGGTTGTGCGCGGTGCGCGCGTGAACCTGGTGCAGAACGGCAAGGTGATCTCCACAATCCAGAGCGGTGCGGATGGCAGCTATGAGCTGCTCTCTGCCGCGACCGGCCGTTTTGTGGTGTCGGCGATCGGGACCGGTTTTGGTATGTCTCTCTCTCCCGAGTTTTACTCGGGAGCGCTGGATGTGGTGAATCAGAACCTGGTGCTGAAGCCGGCCAATGTGGCGGAAGACATTACGGTGACGGCGACCGGCGTGCCTACTCCGCAGGCGCAGCTTACGGGAACGCTGGATGTGATGCACGGGGATGATCTGACGACCCGGGCCGGGATTGTGGATGATCTGCGGCTGATGACCGGAGTCAGCGCGGTGCAGACGGGACAGATTGGCGGGGTTACGTCGCTGTTTGTACGGGGCGGCTCGTCGTCTGCGAACAAAGTGCTGTTCGATGGTATGCCGGCGAACGACCTGGGCGGGTATTTTGACTTTGGCACGGTTTCAACAACGGGCCTGGCGCAGGTAGAGGTCGCACGCGGACCGGTTACGGTGATTTATGGCGCCGATGCAGGGGCCAGCGCATTGAGTTTTGAGACGCCTCGCGGCGTGACGGCGAAGCCGGTGCTGAATTACTCCGGCGACGGCGGGAATTTTCATGCGTTTCGCAATGAAGTGACGCTGGGCGGAACACACAACAAGCTGGATTATTTTCTGGGCTACTCGCGCTTCGACATCGCCAACGGAGTGGCGCTGGATAAGTATCACGATGGCACCGCGGCGGCGAACCTAGGCTATACCCAGGGCGCTGTGCAGGCGCGGTTTACGCTGCGCTACAGCGTGAGCGCGACGGGGCTGCCGGGCTCGACTGCATTTTATGGCCTGTCAGAGAATGCAAAGCAGGGCGACCAGGATATGTATTCGACCGGGGTGATCGAACACCGGACACGCGGCGACTGGCACAACCTGGTGCGCTACGGCATCATGCACAAACGCGAGCAGGACACGCCCTTCGGCCAGGTGGGAACGCCGGTTGTAAGCTCCTACATCGACGCTAACGGCAATACGGTGACTTACACCACGTATTACGGCAATACGGTGACGATCAACGGGGCGAACGGGACCTCGGGCACCGGGCAGGCAGCGATCTACGGCATCGGCAAATCGGATGCTGTGAACGAAAAGAATGAGTTTGCCTACCAGACGGATTACCGCTTCTCGCCGCATCACGCGGTGTATGGCAGCTTCCGCTATGACGACGAGAAGGGCGTTTATGTAAACCCATCGAACTTCCTGTTCCAGAACCTGGAGCGAACGAACTTTGAATACTCGTTGCAACTGCAGGGCGATATCCATACGCGCGTCTTCTACTCGCTGGGCGGCGGCGTGGTGAAGAACCACACATTCGGTCTGGAGGCAGTGCCGCAGCTCGGCTTGGCGTACTATCCGGTGCGGCCGGGAACGGGGCGCTTCCATGGCACGAAGCTGCGCTTCAACTTCACCAAGGGCGTGCAGGAGGTGCCCATTGCGAAGGAACTGAATTCGCTGCGCAATGTGTTGACCAACTACGGCTATGGCGCGCTGATCGGGCAAGACCATATTCCGTCGATCAACGCACAGAGTTCGCGAGCCTATGAAGGCGGCATCGACCAGAACATCTGGAGCCAGAAGCTGGTGGCGAAGGTGACCTTCTTCCACAATGAGTACGGCAACCAGGTGGAGGCCATCAGTCCGAACGCGCTGGGAGCGAACTACAACCTGCCGGCCTCCGTGGTATCCGTGCTCAACAACAGCTACGCCTACGCGTATGTGAATACCCTGGCGTACCGCGCGCTGGGTGCGGAGGCATCGCTGGAGTTTCGGCCGGCGGCGAACTTTGTGATCCGGGGAGGGTATACCTACCTGGACACGGTGACGCAGAAGAGCTATGTGGACAGCGCACTGACGCCCGATTACAACCCGGCGTATCCCAACACTCGCATCGGGGCGAACGATCCGCTGGTTGGGGCGCGGCAGTTCCGGCAGCCACCGCACTCCGGCTACCTTGTGGCACAGTTCTCGCACGGGAAGTGGGCGCAGGCGGCGAAGATCGCCATGGTAAGCCGTTCGGACGATTCCACATATCTTGAGTACTCCGATTTCTATGGCGGAAACTCGCTGCTGCTGCCGAACCGTAACCTGGACCATGGCTTTGCCAAGATCGACCTGAATGAGACGTATCAGGCGAGTGCGCGGTTCGCGATCTTCGCTCAGCTGGATAACGTATTGGGGCAGCAGGAGATGAGCCCGATTGGGTATACATCTCTGCCGTCAACTCTGCGGATGGGGATCAAGGCCCGGTTTGGCGGGAGATAGCCCTGAGCCGGTGACCTTGGTCGGCCTCTGATTGCAGAGGCGGACCCGGGCAGCCGGCAGGTGAGCAATTTCGAACAGAATGGCCAGGGGGCCCGAATTCTTAGAAATTGGCGTACATACGGTGGGCGACATGCTATTCTTTGAGAGACACTTACTGAGTGGAATGAACAGAATTAACTGAATTGGAGTAACGCACGATCGTGCTGGCACCTGCAAAAAAAACCGACATCATTACGAAGTTCCGTACCCATGATTCTGACACCGGCAGTCCTGAGGTTCAGATTGCGATTTTGAGTGAGCGCATCGGGGAATTGACCGAGCACTTCAAGACGCACAAGAAGGACCATGGCTCCCGCCGCGGCCTGCTGATGCTGGTGAGCAAGCGCCGCCGCCTGCTCGATTACCTGAAGAAAAATGACTCTGACCGCTACCGCGAGGTTATCGGCAAGCTGGGTATCCGCAAGTAGGGTCACCAGTTTCCGTGCGCGATGGCATCTGCAGCAAGCAGATGTTACTGCTGCAGCGACTTGAGGAACTATTTCCCACGATGCGAACGAGCACTGCATCTAATCCCGGGATAACTTCACTGACAGCGAGGCCTGCAACGATGCAGGCCTTGCTGCAGTGCACGCAGCGGTGCGGCCGATGATTATAGCCACTATCGCTTCCATTGCGCTGTGCGCCGGTGCGCACGCGGTGATGGTTTCCTCCCCCAAGAAAACCCAAGAGCGAGTCCGCACGCGCATTGATGCGCTGCGTGACATGCACCGCGCGAATGCGCGCCGTGCAACGTTCGCCTGCGCTAACGCAGGCCCACAAGTTCCTATACAGATGACGACGATACGAAAAGAGGACGCACTATGAAACAGGACGTAACCGTAGAGCTTGCCGGCGGCAAGCAGATTAATTTTGAGACCGGGCGCATCGCCAAGCAGGCGAGCGGCTCCGTGTTTATCACCAGCGGCGACAATGCCGTGCTTGCGACGGCTGTAGCCGCGCCGGACCCGAAAGAGGGAATCGATTTCTTTCCGCTGACGGTGGAATACCGCGAGTTTACGTATGCCGGTGGCCGCATCCCTGGTGGCTTCATCAAGCGTGAAGGACGCCCCAGCGAGAAGGAGATCCTGACCTGCCGTCAGATCGATCGCCCCATTCGCCCGTTGTTCCCGGAGACGTTCCGCAACGAGACGCAGGTTGTGGCGTTTGTGTACTCGGCTGACAAGGAAAACGATCCGGACGTGCTGGGCATCAACGGCGCAAGCTGCGCGCTGGCGCTGAGCGACATTCCGTTCGCCGGTCCGGTGGGCGCGGTCCGCATTGGCCTGGTGAACGATGAGTTCGTCGTGAACCCGAGCTATGCGCAGATGAAGGAAGGCACGCTGAACATCATGGTCGTCGGCACGAAGGACGGCATCGTGATGGTGGAGTCCGGCGCGAAGGAAGTTGCCGAAGAGCGCGTGGTGGATGCCATTGAATTCGCGCACGACCAGATCAAGAAGATCTGCGCTGCGATTGAAGAGCTGGTTGCCAAGGCAGGCAAGGCGAAGCGCGCCGTAGTTCCCGCGGAGTTTGACCAGGCGTACTACGACGGTCTGCTGGCGAAGGTCGGCGACCGCCTGAAGGACGCACTCGACACCAAGAAGTATCCGAAGTTCGACAGCTACGCCAAGGTCAAGGAGATCAAGGACGAGCTGAAGAAGGGATTGCCCGAGGGGGATGCCGCAGCCTCCAAGAAGCTCTCTGTCTACTACGAGAAGATGCGTGAGAACATCTTCCGCGAGCAGGTGCTGGGCGAGCGCATCCGCCCGGATCATCGCGCATTCGACGAGATCCGCAAGATCACGATCGAGACTGGCGTGCTGCCGCGCGTACACGGTTCTGCGTTGTTCACCCGCGGTGAGACCCAGGCGCTGGTAACAGCAACGCTGGGCACCACGGACGATTCGCAGCGGCTGGAGAGCTACGAAGGCGAACAGAAGCGCCGGTTCATGCTGCACTACAACTTCCCGCCGTTCTCAGTGGGTGAAGTAGGCCGCATGTCAGGCGTAGGCCGTCGCGAGATTGGCCACGGAGCGCTGGCGTACCGCGCAATGCAGGCAGTGTTGCCGGGCGAGGATGAGTCTCCGTACACGATTCGCGTTGTGTCCGACATCCTGGAGTCGAATGGATCGTCTTCGATGGCGACCATCTGCGGCGCCAGCCTGGCGCTGATGCAGGCGGGTATCCCGATCAAGGGCGCTGTGGCCGGTGTGGCCATGGGCCTGGTGAAGGAAGGCGACAAGTACGCCATCCTGACGGACATTGCAGGCGCGGAAGATCACTACGGCGATATGGACTTCAAGGTGGCCGGAACGCGCAAGGGCATTACCGCGATGCAGATGGACATCAAGATCATGGGCATCACGGCGCAGCTGATGCGCGAAGCGATGGAGCAGGCGCGGCATGGCCGGCTCTTCCTGCTGGACAAGATGGATGCAGTGATCGCGTCAGCGAATGAAGAGAAGTCGAAGTTCGCGCCGCGCATTGAGACCATCATGATTCCGACGGACAAGATTCGTGACCTCATCGGGCCGGGTGGCAAGGTGATTCGCGGCATCGTGGAAGCGACGGGCGCCAAGATCGACGTGGACGATACCGGCCGCGTGAACGTGGCATCGAGCGATGCAGACGGATTGGCCCGCGCCATGCAGATGGTGCAGGACATCACGGCTGTGCCGGAGATCGGCAAGACGTATCTGGGCAAGGTGGTTCGGCTGGCAGAGTTCGGCGCATTCGTCGAAATCTTCCCCGGCACGGACGGGCTGCTGCACATCTCGGAGATCGCGGAACACCGCGTCGCCAAGGTGGAAGACGAACTCCGTGACGGCGATCAGATCCTGGTCAAGGTCATCGCGCTGGAAGGCAACCGCATCAAGCTCTCACGCAAGGCCGTGCTGAAGGAACAGCGCGCCAAGCTGGGCTTGCCTGATCCGGAACCGGAGCAGGGCGGCGGCGGTGATCGTGGCGGACGCAGTGACCGTGGCGACCGCGGTGGACGCGGAGACCGTGGACCGCGCGGCGGTTCGCCAGCAGGCGATCAGCAGCCTCGCTCCAACGAGAGCACCATCACCATTGAAGGCGGAGACGACTTCGAAGACGAAGCAGAGGGCGACGAGGGAGAAGAGGGCGATGAGCCAAACTTCAACCGCGTAGACGCACCTGTGGGCGGCGCACCGGCTGGGGGCGCACCGCGTCCAGCCGGCGGCGGACGTCCCGGTGGCGGCGGACGTCGTCGCAGAGGCGGACGTCGTGGCGGGCCGGGCGGCGGTTCAGGCTCCGGCGGCGGCGATCGCGCATAACCAAGTTGCAAGTTTGAATACCGAGGGGCTGCGCGATGCGCAGCCCCTTCTATTTTTGGGAAAGACGATCGCAATTTTTGGGAAAGACGCTCGCACGCCGATGCACAGGCGGCAGAGTTACACTGACCCGGATGGCAGCCTCGATGTACATCGTCGTGGAAGGTGATGACCCCGGTTACGACATCTTCGTGAATGGACGCGCGCTGGCGCGGCACGAGGATGCGGTGGAGCGGCTGGCACTGCGGCTGGGCATGAAGCCACTGATCGAATTTTTCTCTGCGGACGAAAATTCCATGGCTCTGCTGATTGAAGAGGGCGCGGGAAATCCTGAGCTGCTGAAACAGTTGCCGCCGCCGCAGTGGTATTCGCCGGAAGATGGGTTGCGCACAGTGAGCGCGATGGTAGCCGAGTTGCAGAAAGAGCCGCAGCAGCTGGGGACCGAGGGCGCGCTGGTGCTGGCCGAGCTGGAAGAGTATGAGCGCGTACTGCAGAAGACCAAGATGCGCGGGTTGCGGTGGCACCTTGCGGTAAGCTGGCGCTAAGTGGTCTGACCACTGTAAGCTGGTCTGCGATGAGAAATCTTCAAATCCAATGCTGTGTGTTCGCCGTGGTGGCGGGTATGAGTGCCTGTGCGCAGGCGAAGGTAGTGGGGCAGAATACGCCGGCGAATCCGCTGACCGCTGAACGTATACGGGCCGAGGTGCCGAAGGCGCAGCAGGGGGAGTGGCTGGCGTATGTGGAGCGTTCGGCGAAGCAGCAGGCAGCCGACCGCGCAGCGTTTGCGGCGGAGGTGCCTCTAAGTAGCCTGGCGACTCTGCCGAAGCAAAGTTCTTCCGCACATTCGATTCCTCTGCATAAGGATGCGGCGTGGTACGGCAGCGCGGATGCATTGAAGATTGCGGACACGATTGTTTCCTTCCAGATTCCGAACGGTGGGTGGAGCAAGAACCTGGATATGACGCAGCCGGCGCGAGTGCTGGGCGAGTTCTATGCGACGGACGACCTGAACCGCTATCCGGATGCGAAGGATTATGACGCGCCACATGATCCTCACTGGAACTATGTGGGCACGCTGGACAACGATGCGACGAATACCGAGCTGACGTTTCTGCGCAGGGTGATTACAGTGCTGCCGGCGGATAAGGCGCAGCGGTATCGTGCGTCGTATCTGCGGGGAATTGATTATTTGCTGCAGTCGCAGTTCCCGAATGGTGGATGGCCGCAGGTGTGGCCACTCCAGGGCGGATATCACGATGCGATCACATTCAATGATGATGCGGTAACGGAATCACTGGAATCACTGAAACCGGTTGCGGATGGCGAAGTGACCTTCGTGCCGGTTACAACACGGAAGCTGGCGGCAGTGGCATTTGCGCGTGGGCTGCAGTGCGTTCTCGCAACTCAGGTGACGGCGCAGGGAAAGAAGACGGTGTGGGCGCAGCAGAATGATCCCCTGACACTGGAACCGGTGAGTGCGCGCAACTACGAGATGCCTGCACTGGCGAGTGGCGAGAGCGCATCAGTGCTGGAGTTTTTGATGGAGCAATCGAAGCCTTCGCCAGCGATCCGTGAGGCGGTGGAGGCGGGTGTGGCTTGGTTCAAGGCGACGGCGATCTACGGCTATACGTGGGGAGGAACGCGCGCGGAAGGGCGGCACCTGAGCAAGGCGGAGGGCGCAGGGCCTATATGGGCGCGGTACTATTCGCTGACGACGGATACGCCAATCTTCGGCGATCGCGATAAGACGATCCATGATGATGTGAGCGAGATCTCACTGGAGCGGCGCAATGGCTACGCCTGGTACAACGGGAACGGCGTTGAAGTGCTGGCGCAGTACAAGAATTGGCTGGCATTGAGGAAGCAGGCGATGGGGACTGGGCACTAAATCGTGGA
>Ga0302266_10004443_pt1 | contig 10791 bp, 10 predicted proteins | sample III_Bog_E1_2_FD_194559 | JGI IMG/M metagenome (GOLD analysis project Ga0302266, IMG submission 194559) | Peat permafrost microbial communities from Stordalen Mire near Abisko, Sweden - III_Bog_E1_2 | ecosystem: Environmental > Terrestrial > Soil > Wetlands > Peat | place: Sweden: Abisko... | reverse complement strand
CAAAACCGAAATGCACCTGAAGATCCTTGTCGACGATTGCTGCGCCAAGGAAATCGAGCGGCAATTTCCTGCCGAAAGTGTGGGCCGAGGCTATTTGAGCAACCTGCGTGAGAACGCTACCCGCACTCGCGAGCGTCAGACCCGAGCCCGCGCGGTCAGCTTTCAAATGCACCGTCTCTTCCTGCCTCTGGATGAAGAAGTCAGCTGCCGCCTTACCGAAAGCGGAAAGATGGTGCTGGATATCGCTCATCTCATCGATCGCAAGCATGTCGAACGCTACCAGAACAAGTTCGCCACCACCAGCGTGATGATGCGCGAGTGCCAGATGCAGGTTTCCGGCCCCTGGCCGCCCTATCACTTCGTCCACCGCCTCACCCGCGGCGCCCATGCCCAAACCGCAGCCTCTGCTGCGGGGCCTGGGCCAACCGCGACGCCCACGGTTCAAATGCCCGAACCCGCACTCGCCTAAGCCAATCCTTTTCACGCAGAAATCAAAAGAGCCCCGGCCATCGCCGGGGCTCTTTGATTTCTGCCGAAACAAATCCTAACTTTCCGTCGCGCTCTTCCGCCGCGAAAGCACAAAGGTCTTGCGCCGGTCCTTTGAGGCATGGTCAATCTTCTTCCAGAAACCTACAAAATAATCCACCGCCGAGATAATCGAGACCAGGACCGTGAAATAGATCGCCGCTATGGCTATCCACTTCACCGGAATAATCAGCACGCCAAACTGCCACTGCATCCAGTGATGGGCCAGAATGGCGGACACAATGGCCACGATCTGCGAAACCGTCTTCAGCTTACCCAGATCGCTGGCCTCAATGGTGAAGCCCTCTGACGATGCGATGGACCGCAGCCCGGAAACCAGAAACTCCCGCCCGATGATGACGACGGCGATCCACACCTTCACTACCTGCGGGTTGTAGGCCACCAGAGTAATCAGTGCGGCTGTCACCATGACCTTGTCGGCGATGGGGTCCAGCAACATGCCCATGGTCGTAATCTGGCTGCGTTTCCGTGCCAGGTAGCCGTCAAGCCCGTCGGTAATCGAAGCCAGCACAAACAGGACAGACGCCGCAATTTCCTGTTCGCCGTTGCTTGCCTGCCATGGAAAGTGCGCCGACAGGATCCAGAGCAGCAGCGGGATCATGACGATGCGGCTCATCGTGATGGAGTTCGGCAGGTTCATGGGGATCGCGCTCGCCCGGAATCAGGTCTCCGGTTCTGCTCCATTATTGCACTGTGAAAGCGATCCCCGTTCTTCTACCGCTTTTCCGGGGCCTTTCCCAGACCACGTCTCACGCCATACTATGGTGTAGCATTGCTTTCCATGGTCCTGATTGACACCCAGCTCACTGCCGGCCAGGTCCTACACGCCTTTGATCGTGATGCGCCTTATTTGTTCCTTGGAGCGGCGTTCATTACGGTCGGATTTGTCTCCCTCGGCTTCTGCGCCCTGCGCCGCAGGTTTGACGCGCTCCTCGTCTGGATGGCCATCTTCGCTGGCCTCTACGGCCTCCGCCTCTGGCTCCAGGCGCACATTATCGGCATCGATCTTGCGTCCAGCTTCCTCATTGGCCGTCTTCGCGAGACAATCAGTTACCTGGTTCCCGTTCCCGCCTTCATGTTCTTTCGAGAAGCTGGCTTTCTCGGCAATGGCCGCAAAATCACGACCCTGGCCTACACCATCAACGCCATCTTCCTCTGCATATTCGTTGCGGCAATGCTCCTCGGTCCGCTGCCTGTTTTCGACCACGTCAACGAAGTTGTAGTCACCATCGCGCTCTGCATCCTGCTGTTCCGTTCCATTGGCAGCAAGGCAAAGCACGATCGCGATTTCGCAGTCGTCCGCATCGGCGTCCTGTGCTTCGTGGTTCTCGCCCTGGTAGACAACCTCGTGAATGAGCCATGGCTGCCGCACCAAATCGAGCCCTATGGATTTGCCGTCCTGCTTGGCTGCCTGGGTTACGTGGCCGCTCGCCGCACCCTCACGCGCGACATTGAGCTAGGCGACATTCACCAGGAACTGGAGTTGGCCAAGCGCATCCAGCTCTCCATTCTTCCCGGCGACTTCCCCCCGTCCGCAAACTTCCGAGTCGCCGCTCGCTACGTTCCCATGACATCGGTGGCTGGTGACCTCTATGACTTTCTCGTAGCGAACGACTCACAGGCCGGCCTGCTTATCTCCGATGTCTCAGGGCACGGAGTTCCCGCAGCCCTCATCGCCTCCATGGTCAAAATGGCCGCCATCTCGCAGCGCGCCCTCGCGGCTCATCCAGCCCAGTTGCTCGCCGGCATGAATGCGGCCCTCTGCGGCAATACCCAGGGACAATATGTCACCGCGGCCTGCGTGCATCTGGATGCTGAGACCCGCACACTCCGCTATGCCGCTGCCGGGCATCCCGCCATGCTCATGCTCCGCAACGGAGCGGTGACCGAAGTGGCGGAAAACGGGCTCCTTCTGGCCGCCACAGAGCTGGCAACCTACTCTGAAATCAGCCTGCCTCTGCAACCGGAAGATCGCTTCCTGCTCTACACTGACGGTCTGGTGGAAGCCCGCGACGCCCAGGGAAAGCTCTTCGGCGAAGATGCGCTTTCCGCGGCCTTCCGCGCCACTGCGGGTCTTGCGCCCGATCAGGCAGCCGACCACCTGATTGCCGCAGCCGAGCATTGGGCCAAGTCTCAGGACGACGATCTCACCGTCCTCGTCTGCGACTATCTCGGCGATCCATGCCCACCCAAGTGCTTTTCGCGGGATTGAAGAATAGGGCAGAATGCTACTCGCGCGAAAGGCTGCCAAGCACGGTCTGAGCACTCCTTGCCCAACCGCCCGAAGAGGAATACATCGTGAACGCCTGGAGACGGTGAGGCTCTACCGGCTCGGTGATGAGGAACTCCATCCGTTCAGCGAGCGCTGCGGGGGTGCACTCAGAAGAAAGCGTCGTCGTTGGGATATTCTCTCCTATGCCAAATGCGCTCGCGGCGATTACCGGCGTTCCGAATTGAAGCGCTTCCATGATGATGTGCGGGCTTGCGTCAAAGCGAGAAGCCACGATCAGGCCGCGCGCATTTCGAAGCAGACCGGCAACTTCTGCTTGCGATTGCCGGCGTGGAATCAGTTTTACACCCGGCATCGCAGGTATCTCCAATCCCGCAGGATTGCCTGCAATGATCGTTTGCACCTCGGGATGGCGCTCATGCGCCAATCGCCCCGCCTCCGCCACAATGTCCATGCCCTTGCGATGCCATTGGTTGCCAATACTTACAAAGTACGGCGGGGCGGCGGCCTCCAGGTTCGGCCCATCTGCCTGGAACATCGGTCCCCACCCAATGCGGACCACTTGCGCAGGATCAACTCGATGGAGTGTAAGCAATCTGGTACGCGCCCAATCTGAAAGCGTGAATACGAATCTCGCGCCGGAATAGATCTCCCTTTGCCGGGAAAAATACTCCGCCTTCCAGCGCTTTGGCGTCCACTCAACCGGGTATGCCGGGTCCTCAGGATCGAACGGACCATCCGTAATGATCGAGTAGGTTAATCGACTCGAAGCCGGAACCGGCGCGTACATTGCTCCCCATTGCAGCACATGCGTAATTGCCGGATACGCTGCAATTCGGCGCCCTGTTTGCCGCTGCATGTCGTTAGCAACTACCGGCGAGAATTCCATCTCCGTGCGCAATTGGGCGCGGTCCAGCGTGCGACCGGCCAGTGCTCCTCGAATCTTGGCAAACCGCGAGGCGCGCACTATCCCTAAATCCAGAATGCTCGAATCGAGCTTCCGAATCGCGTCGAACAGTTGATGCGCCCGATCGTTCTTTGAAATACACGCCAGCATAAGGGTCGAAATCAGCCTGAACCGATCGTGTCAGGCTCTTTCCAGTGCATTGATCCCAGGCGCAGTTTCTGACCGGGACGTCTCGGTGCTATTCATCCGCAATCATATAACGACCTTGGCCCGTCCCCTGCTTCGGAAGCCGTGACACATAGCCTGTCTTCGCGAGTCCGGGGATACAACCCATCGCATAAATAGCCACACAGCCGAATCCGGCAGAATGAGACCCGCACCAAAGCGGGTCGAACGTCTTCGGCGACTCGACGCCGTCGGTTTATGAGATGGGTTCTAGGATACTATCTCTTCAGCAGAAACGAGACCATTCAATTGCCACGGTCCAAGGGCTAAGGCAGCCAGATCGGTTGACTGCCATCCGCTGGAATTCTGAGATGAATCCGACATCTAGTATAAAAGTGCGTACGATCCATCCAGACTCCGCTCGCGGGCTAACCTCATTGCGCTTTTTTGCGGCAATGTACGTTGTCCTGTACCACTCGCTGGCGCCCATGGTGGCATCTGTTGGTCGTCACCCCTCAATCGAGAAGGCAATCTCACTCGGGTACGTATCTGTGAGTTTCTTCTTCTTCCTTTCCGGATACATTCTTTCGGTGGCATATCTAAGTGACGGCCGCAGTTTTCCGAACAAGGCACTCTTTTACTCCGCCCGGTTTGCGCGGATTTACCCGTTGTACATCCTCACCCTCATTTTGGATACGCCGGATTGGTTCATTGCGCACGCACGCAGCTACGGCGGATATCTCTCCGCAGTTCGTCCCACTTCTATAGTCTTCGGGGAGCACGTGCTGATGCTGCAGGCCTGGATACCGTGGCAGCGCGGGATCGACCGTCCGAACTGGTCGCTTTCCGTAGAGGCCTTCCTTTACCTGGTCTTCCCTTTTGCGGCAGTTTTCATCTGGAAACTTGGCTCAAGGGCGGTCAGCATCTTTGCCATTGCGCTGTGGTTTGGGGGGCAGCTTTTGCTGCTGCTTGGGAGTCATTACTTTTCGATCGATACCCTCATGTTCCTGCCCATTTCCCACTTATCAACATTCCTATTGGGCATCGCACTGGCAAGATGGCAGGTTCTGAACGTACACCGTGTTCAATCCTGGCCCACGTGGGCCGTTTCGCTTTTGCTTGTGAGCGCAGGGACGGAGACGGCGTTCTTCGTGCTTTGTCCGGAGTTAGTCCCGAAGCAGTTCCTGAACGATGGGTTGCTTGCCCCCATTTTTGCGCAAGTCATCCTGGCTGTTTCGGTAAACGGCAGATGGCCGGCCCGGCTGTTTGGGATTAGGATTCTGCGAGAACTCGGCGATGCAAGTTACGCACTCTATCTCTTCCATTTCCCAATCCTCCACCTGGCCGAGCGGTTCCATCTTCCGCATACATGGATCGTCTGGGGAATTTACCTTCTCGTGTGCATCGGCGTCAGTGTTTTGAGTTTTCGTTATTTTGAGACTCCCTTTCGTTTCCGCATCGCGAACTACCTGACACACGGCCGTCTGCGGGCCCATGGTTGATTTGGCATCCGGGACGCCCGGGCCGACCAGGAATCAGACGCCAGGGAGAAATCCCGCGCACTTGGCAAACTTCATTCGGTTGTGCCCCGGCACATAGCTGACAACCTGGAGGCCAGCCAACTGGACGCCGGTTGGAATGCCAAGGCCGAGTTCTCCATGCATCCGACCGAGACCACAGATCCGATCAATGTCAGCGGCGGACATAGCCTTTTGGGCCGCAACTTTGCAGCTTAATGCACGAGCGGTTGCCCCGGTACCGAAGTGGTATATTGGCTGAGTCTCGATAAATGCAATTTTGAAAATGCACTATGTGAATGCTGAGTTATACTCATTCGCAAGGCGCGCGCCTCGGGGGGGGCGGTGTGCGATTTTGAAAGGAGAACCTCGATGTCCAGCAAGTCGTGCACGAAGCTCGCACTGACCATCCTCTTTGCGGCCTTGGCAGTTCCCTCCCCAGCTCAAGTTGCTCCTTCTGCCACAGCCGGAGGCGGTTGGACGATAGCCGCAGGCGGAGGCCCCTCCTATTTCCACATGAATTACGGCGACGGCGAAGAATGGGGCGGGACTTTGTGGGTGGACGTGAATATCAACAAGGGCCCTTCATTTCTGCGAGGACTCGGTGGGGAAATGGAAGCGCGGGACCTCAGCATTGACCGCGCACCAACACTTCCCGACGATATGCGCACTGACACATTGGGCGGTGGCCCAATATACACATGGCGGCATTTCCCAAGATTCAGGCCGTACGCCAAGGTGCTCGTAAGCTATGGAAGCCTCGACATCAGCAAGCATAACTACCATTACACTTGGATCCTCTATTCACCGGGCGCGGGCATTGAGTACCGTCCATTCGGAAATGTCTGGGTTCGAGCCGATTACGAATACCAGGTCTGGCCACAACTCTTCACTCCAAAGTGGAGCTACAACCCCGATGGGGTCACGGTCGGCGCTATGTATGAGTTTGGGCATCACAGGCGCCATTGATGGCGCAGTGGAATCCCTTTCGAAACGAGGGGGTTCAAGTCGTATCTGCCACCTGAGAATTGGATTCCTTCAGTTCAATTCTCATCATTCGCTAGATGCGTTTCCGATCAACCAATTGGGACTGGCCGCAGGATCGAAATGCAAGCACAAATGAATGCTTGCTGACCCGAAATGGCGATTTCAGTCCCGGGGTTTCGAAGAAACTTTTGCTACCGGCTCGGGAGAATCCCGGATTCTTTCGCGTCGACCGATGCGGGATGAAGGACCGTTGCTCTCGTCATGCCGGCAGACTCATGTTTGGCTTTTAGCAATCTTCCACTCGAGTCAAAATCCATAGTCCACTCCATTGGACGTTGAGTTGTCGACATATCGACAAAAGAGAGAGTCACATTGCCACGGGACTGGATCAGCATTCTCGGTGGAGTCGCGGAGGGGCTTCCGGGGTTATCGAATGGAGCCGACGAAAGCGCTGCCTGAGGACGCCCTCCCGTCAGTGCCGCGTAGCAAAGTCCTGTCGCAAGCCAATCCGGCGGTGCGTCAAAATGCTCTTCGGTACGGATACGATTGAATGCCGCGATCGCCATTGCATTGATCGGGGCTGGAGAGAACAGAGAGTATCCCCTCATCTGGATAGGAATGATTCGCACCCGACCATCGGCATTCCGCGGAATCGATGCTGAGAACACGCTGACATCGCCCGTCCCGTTGTTGCGAGTAAACCGCAACAGAACATGATTGGGAATCGCCGAGCAGACCACCTGCTCGTAGTTCCATTTGCCTACATTGAATTCCATACCCAGAAGAGCTGCACGCTCACCGATCGATGACTCCGCATCGGCCACAAGATCGCGATCTTTCACGGCCAGCTGGTCACTGGTGCGGAACTCGATCAGTGGAACACTACCGCGTGCGTCCAGAGAAAACGGGAACGGCTTTTCGGCCGGAGTCAATTCTCTGACCGTCGGTTGAGCCGGTGAGATTTCCTTTACCGTCTGGGCCCCCAACATGGCGCCGAATGCGGCGATCGACAGGACGGCGCACACGGGTTGGAGTAGTCTTCGCTTTTCCATACTGACCATAGGCTACCATCGAGCCAAGCGAATGGGAGTGACGAATTCCTGGTCGTGTTTCCATTCATTCGAGGAGGCATATCGCCATCGAAAGGGCAATCATCAAGAACTCCTTGTGACCGCCATAAGTGATAAATCAAACAACTATATAGTTGAAGTTGATTCGAGTCTATTTAAACGAACCGTTATTTTTCTGCCAGCGCAACGTGCGATAACTGCATCGCCCGCAAATCCAGGGGTAAAAGCCTAACCAACTTAGAATGGTCCTCTGAAAAAACCCCTGCCTGCCAATCCGTCGCCAATCTCCGTCACCGCATCGACATCTCGCGCTCATCCCAACCTTTTATCCCGTGCATACCAATTGACGCAAGAGAAATCTATATGAATCTGCAGCCGGCTTCCATCGATAGGTGGCGGGACGGCAGCGATTTCTCTTGGAAGTTCACTCCGTGAATCAACGCACGGCGTTCAATGACCTGAACCAGGATCGGCTAATCTGAAGAACAATCATCCAGATAAACTTTGGGTTATTCGCCAGGTATCTCCTCCAAAGCCGTTTCCGTTCCTGTGTCAGGCGATGCAACCACTGCATTCCTATGTTCTTGATCCACTGAGGCGCATCTTTAATGCGGCCAGTATGTATATCGAATGCAGCTCCTACTCCGATCATCACATTGACATTTAAAGATTGGAGATGCTCGGCCATGAACCGCTCCTGCTTTGGTGTGCTAAGTCCAATCCACATCACATCCGGATGAGCGCGCTCCACCATGGACCGGAGGTCTTGCAACTCAGACGCATTGAGAGGGCGAAATGGGGGAGTATATGTTCCGACAACAAGCAAACCGGGGATCTTTCGTTCCAGCACAAGTTTGAGCGATTCAGCAACTCCCTCATTCCCTCCAAAGAGAAAGTGGCGATAACCTTGCACTACCGAATGCATGCAGAAGTCGCGCATGAAATCCGGACCGTAGACGCGCTCCATTTTGAATCCCTGTTGTCGCCCGACCCAGACGGTTGGCATGCCATCTGGAACCGTGAGAAACGACTCGTTAAGAATTCGCCGGAATTCCTCGTCTTCCTGGGCTTCCATTACGCCGTGCACACCTGTGACACAGATGTACCCCTTATGATCGCGTTGAAGAAGGTCATCCGTCTCTCCAATCGCCTCTGCCATCGTAATCGCGCTGATGCCAACGCCGAGCACGTTGGCCCGAGGTTTATGCGAATGTTGATTTGGCGTTCGAATGTCCAACTTTTTCAGAAGGCTCCAGATGTTCCCACATGAATCGGTTCGCAGTGCAGTTCCGGTCGCCATCCTCAGAGAAGAAATAACGCGAATAGTAGGTCGAGGACAGATGGCTCCGAATCCGGTAACCCGATGTAAAAGAGCCCATCGCCCCCATTTTAACGATCCTGGAAACCATACTCAAGTTGAACCGGCTCAAGTCGTCTGCCGGCGGGAACAGAGAGCCCGAAATTCGTTTAGGTCTGAGGGTGAGCGGTATTCGTCTCTATTTGCGCTTCCGCTCTGTTGAATGGCGCCTGTCCCGCACATATCGACGTTTGCGGTGTTCAATTGTTCCGCAGTTTTGAGCGAGAAATGCTGCGAGATACTCAGACTGGAAGGTTTCTCAAAGCTGCATGGCAAGGCCAGCTTCTATACACCATCGATGGATACGGCAATCGGCGCTCGCTTGCGGACAAGAAGATACATCAGCCAGTTTCCAACGCCCATGAAGGCGTCCGTCAAAAGACTCGACCACGCCGCACCTAACCACGAATAGCGCGGAATGAGATAAAGATTGACGGCAAAGTTGAACACTGCGGCAATCACCTGGACCCAGGTTCGCAAGGTCTGATTTCCAGATGTTGTTAGACCCGCTCCTGCACTGAGCGCGAATGCTCGAAAAACAGGCAGCAAACAAAGCCATCGGATAGCCGATGCACTTGCACCAAAACTCCTTCCTGCCAAAACAGGCATAAGGGGAGCGCAAAAATAGCAGACGACCGAGGCGGTGAGACCGGTTAATATCCCGGAACTCAACAGCTTTCTTGCGGTTCTTGCATTCTCTTCCATGCTTACCTTGCCTTCGCGGAACATGCGCGGCAAAGCAGATGTGTACATCGACCAGATCGGCATTGTTGCCATATCGACGACGCGGTACGCGGTGGAATAAATGCCGTTCGCTACATTCATGCCGAAATGACTCAGCATGGTCTTGTCGACGTCGTTGTATACGGAGTTGGTGGAGGCTGCGAAGGAGAATCCCAGTCCCTCCGCGGCACGCTTCCTGAGTAAAGGAAAGGAAAAACTGACCTTTCGAACCTGACGCCGAACAAGAACAATGCCTACGAACGCAGCCAGAACAGATACGCCTGCGGAAGCCCACGCCCATTGAGTCGACGTTCCCTGATGGAAAACTAGCAACATCGCGCAGACGGTGATAAGCCGGGCAAAATTGGTAAGAGACGTAAGGAATGCAGTAATCTTCATGCGCTCAAAGGCCTGGAAGACTTGAGCAGTCATGACGGCAATCTGGCGGAGGAAGCAATCGGACACAGCTACGATCAGGATTAACGTGAGACTCGTGGAACTCAAGACATAATGGGCCGCAATCGTCACGATGGCGACCAATGCGGTTCCAAATACCGCGAGCGATAGCAACATGTTTCCGCAATACACTGCGGCTTGCTCATGATCAACCGAAACATACCTTAGAAATACCGACCCTGAGCCTGCACCTGAGTATTGGCTGAACAGAGAAACGAAAGCAACAGCTCCAACCAGAACTCCATATTCTCTGCTGCCCAGAAGCCGCGCAAGGAGAATGAAACACAAAGCCTGCACTGCAAGGGACACAATCTGACCCGCTGAGATCCAAAGGGCATTTCGAGCGAGGGGACTCCGTCGAACTGCAAGCGGAATGGACCTGATCGCGCGAAAGAGAGGCATACTCGTATCACCCTGGTCGAATGGTGCTCCTGAATATCTCGCTGAGCCTGGATAGCAGGTCGAATCCGCAGCACGGTCCCGAGAGAATCAAGTGGCTCCCAATTGGACTTTCATACAGGTGAATCGCGCTCAGAGATTTCACTTTAAGCTTAACTCAGGTAACTGATTCTGATCGACTCGCATCGGACAACGACAAATTCGCATCGAGCCGGATCGTCCTTCGGCGGGCCCGCAAAGTGATTGGCCAAAAGCGGATTACGGCGTCTCCGATTTGTTGGCAGCCAGCAGGATTATTTATGGGGAATGAACAGTTCCTTGCTTCAACTGGATTGTGCGGACACATTGGGAACGAATCGAAGACGTTTTGGCAGCAATTGAACAACTTGCGGAACTCGGCTGGCGGCAGGTTGCAATAATATCTTCGGAAAAAA
>Ga0302266_10004435_pt1 | contig 10813 bp, 8 predicted proteins | sample III_Bog_E1_2_FD_194559 | JGI IMG/M metagenome (GOLD analysis project Ga0302266, IMG submission 194559) | Peat permafrost microbial communities from Stordalen Mire near Abisko, Sweden - III_Bog_E1_2 | ecosystem: Environmental > Terrestrial > Soil > Wetlands > Peat | place: Sweden: Abisko... | reverse complement strand
CGGGAGCCGTAACCGTCGCCTTTAGCGGCTTCCCCGCTGGCGGCTTTGCCTGCGGCGTCAATGTCACTGTGATCGTGTCATCCGAGGGCGGATTTGAGGTGCCCTGATAGGGGCTGGTCTGGCTTGCTTCCTGTGCTCCCAAAGCGGCGGAAGCCACGGCGAACAGCGTCAATGCAAAAACATGCCGGCTCATCCAATTCTCCTTCGGCGGGCGCAAAAACCCTTATGACGGGAAACCCCGCTGGCGGCCGATAGTTGCGCATCTGCAACAACAGCTCGCGACAGCGGCAATCATGCAAGGAAAGTTGCCCAAATTCAGCCTAGCGTGTTTTCAGTGAGCATGACGCCCGCACCAGACACAGAGGTGCCGCCCGCAGCACGAATCAAACCAGGCAATGGCCAGCTTGCAGCCTAAGATCGCAGGCACAGTCCAGCTCTCGCTATTTTTCCGCCAGCAGCACGGCTCGCAGGGGAATCTCCAGCGTACCCGCCTTGCTCGAAGACGGATCGCAGATGCCCGTTCGCAGGTAGACATCGCCCGGCGGCGCGTCCAGATCGAAATGGAACGGTATTCCGGAAGCCTTCACCGCTTCTTCCTGATCGGGACGAATGGAAAGTCCGATCGACCGCGCCTGCCAGTTCAGCGGCTTCCCATCGTGGTTATAGGCCACCAGCGCTACCTCAATCGTGCCCCTCCGAACCCCATCCGGACCTGGAATCAAAATCAGACCATCAGTCGCCAGCCAGAAATTCACCGTGTAGCGCGTTGCCGGCGCTTTCAATTGTGCATTGTCACCGGCACGGGCCGCATCCGGAGCAGGTTGAGGATTGGCCGGCGCGACGCGCATTTGGTACCGAAGCTCGGTGAAGTTGGGCATTCCGCGATCCATCAACGGCCGAAGCGGGTCTGCGCCGGGGGTGTTAGCGGCAAACTTCTTAACTTGAGGATCGTCTTCAAAGTAGCTCCGCCGATACGAAAGCTTGTAACTTCCAGAAGCTGCGCGTATCTCGATCTTCCTCTCTTTGCCAACTTCTTCTCGATTGGTAGGCGTATAGGCGAGCGTATAGTAGCGCGACCCGTTATCAATTGCCTTTGTCAGCCCAACCTTCAGTCCATTGTTCTCATAAACCGCGCTGCCACCCGTCAGTTTCGCCAGTTGATCCATCTGCAGGTGAGCCAGTGCACGCTGCTGATAATCGGATTGCAGAGAAGCAGTTTGGGACGTATTCAGTTGTTGAAACGGAGCAATCGATGGTTGCGTAGCCATGTTTGGAGCCGTCGCACTCGTTCCCGCCACTCCCAGGTCAGATGTCGCCGGAGGACCTTCCGCGTTGAGCAAGGTGTCGGTTGCAAGGCCGCTGGCGTCAATCGGGTAAACGGAGACCCTTGCGTCGGCAAGCATATCCATCGTCTTTGCGTACTTCTCTTCGTAGGGGCAACCTGCAACGATAAGTTCCGACTCGCTTGTCATGGCGGCCAGGCATTGCGGAATAGCGCCAACAAACCAGATCAGGTTTTTCCTTCCCGGAACTCCGGTCAGGTAGCGGGCAATCTGCTGCAGCGCATCCAGCGTCATCACCGTCCGCTCGTTGGTTTCAAAAAAGCCTTGCTGATCCTGAAACTCCTGCAGCCCTGCCGCCATCGCCGCCGTATCCGGGTCCCCGGAGCTCGCTGCCTGCCGCAACTCCAGATTCACCCCTGAGTCCAGCGCGGCTGTCGAAGATGTCGTTGGAAGCAGCGCTGAGGTGTTCGGACGTGCTGCAAACTTGGCGATGGACGAACGTAACAGTCCGGAATCCTGCGTAAATCCCTGAATGATCCGCAACCGCTCGCTCAACAGAAACACGCCGATGCGAATGCCGGGCGGAATATTTGCCAGGTATTTCACCATCTGCTTATGAACGTTCGCCTGGTCCGTGAGTTGAGTGTTCAATCCGTCCATCAGCAACACGTTTACAGAGTTGTTGGCGGGTACAGGTGGAATATTGCTGAACGTATTCACTGGAAGCGGCGTACCTGCTGCATTCTTCGCAACTGCGGGATCCGCCGCAAAACTTGGCTCGAAGAACGAGATAGTCTGCGGCTTCCCATCCTCCACTACCTGGAAATCTTCCTTCTGCAGTCCCGGAACAGCTCGATTGTCCTTGTCCGTCACCACCACGTCCACAAGAACGGTCCGCACGTTCAATTTAAAGGTGGTTACGGGTGCCTCTGCTTCCGGCGCAGGTGCGTTCTGTGAAAACAGAGGAGCACAAAGCGGAAGGCAGATTGCAAGGCGGAGAATGCTGGGAAGGCGGTGCATACGTTTCTCCTTGAACTTCGTTTTGAAGAAGGGACCGTAACGCTTTGCAAGCGAGCCGTGGTTAGTCGGCGTCTTTCACTTCTGCCTCTTCTACCACTTCCTGCCTATACTGGTAAATGGGGATTTCGCGCGGGGACTAACTCCATTGGACGCCGTCCGCTCAGGAAGGTTTGTAACAATTTCGTTCAATCCGGCAAATTTAGCGCACAAGCCGCACTCAACCTGCCGCGCCCTGTGATCGCCGCTACACAGTATTGCGCCCTCCGGTTTGCTAAAATCCGTACGGTACATCCCCATTGTTTGAAGCTTTGGACGGAAAGGGATTCTTGAGTATGCATCAGCTTCTGGAAACGATACACAGCGCCGCCGGAGAAGCTCTTGCTGTCGACCGCCGTCCCAAATTGAACGACCGGCTGCAGCACCGCATCATGAGGAACAATATGACTGAGATTGTTGCGATTCGTGCCCGCGAAGTCCTTGACTCGCGCGGCAATCCTACCGTGGAAGCTGACGTAATCCTTGAAAGCGGCGCGTTGGGCCGAGCCATCGTGCCCTCCGGCGCATCTACCGGCGAACATGAAGCCGTGGAACTGCGCGACGGCGACAAGAGCCACTACATGGGCAAAGGCGTTCTACAAGCCGTCGAGAACGTGGAAACTGTCATTGCGCCTGAACTCGAAGGCCTCGATGCCGCCAATCAACGGCTCATCGATCACACCATGATTGCGCTTGATGGAACACCCAACAAGAGCAAGCTGGGAGCCAACGCCATCCTTGCCGTCTCGCTGGCCGCGGCACGTGCTGTCGCCCAGACGCTTGAAATCCCGCTCTATCGCTATCTCGGCGGTGTCAACGCCAGCATTCTTCCCACGCCCATGTTGAACGTCCTCAATGGCGGAGCCCATGCCGACTCGAACGTCGATTTTCAGGAATTCATGATCATGCCGGTCGGCGCCGAGCGCTTCAGCGACGCGCTCCGCTGGTCCGCGGAAACCTTCCACACCCTCAAGGGCGTACTCAAAAAGAAGGGCTACAACACCGCGGTTGGCGATGAGGGCGGCTTTGCTCCGTCTCTGAAGTCAAACGCCGAAGCCATCGAGCTCATCCTTGAAGCCATTGAAGCAGCCGGTTACAAGCCCGGCGAACAGATCGCCATCGCCCTCGATCCCGCGTCCAGCGAGTTCTACGACAAGGAAAAGCAGCGCTACGTCTTCAAGAAGAGCGACAAGCGCGAACTGACCAGCGAAGAGATGGTGAGCTTCTGGGACAACTGGAGCCGCCAATACCCAATCGTTTCGCTCGAAGACGGCTTGGCTGAAGACGATTGGGCCGGCTGGAAGCTCTTGACAGACAGAATGGGTAGCCGGATTCAGCTCGTCGGCGACGATCTGTTCGTCACCAACGTCAAGCGCCTGCAGCGCGGCATTGAAGAGGGCGTGGCCAACTCCATCCTCATCAAGGTTAACCAGATCGGCACGCTGACCGAAACACTCGAAGCCATCGAGCTCGGCCGCCGTTACGGCTACACGTCCGTCATGTCACACCGCTCCGGCGAGTCCGAAGACACCTTCATCGCCGACTTGGCAGTGGCTACCGGCGTTGGCCAGATCAAGACCGGCTCGGTCAGCCGCACAGACCGCATCGCCAAGTACAACCAGTTGCTTCGCATTGAAGAAGAACTTGGATCCGGCGCGGTGTATCTTGGCCTCGAAAGCCTCAATTACGAAGACTAAGGTGCTTTTTCCATCAGTCCGGAAAAGTCGACCCACGAAAGATGAAACTGTGCCCCATTCATCGAGCGCTTTTGCTCGATGAGTGGGAGTCCACGAAGGCCAATCATCAATCGATCCTCATACTGCCTCCGATAATCGCTACCCACGAAAGAGAGCACTCAAATGTACAAAGTCGTACTGCTTCGGCATGGAGAAAGCGTCTGGAATAAAGAAAACCTGTTCACCGGTTGGACCGATGTTGAACTCTCGGACAAGGGCAGAGAGGAAGCCAAACAGGCTGGCGTCCTGATGAAGGAAGCAGGGTTCTCCTTCGACCTCGCCTACACTTCAATGCTCAAGCGCGCCATCCGCACACTGTGGATCGCGATGGACGAAATGGACCTGTTGTGGGTTCCCGTCGTGCGCGACTACCGCCTGAACGAGCGCCACTATGGCGCGCTGCAAGGCCTCAACAAAGCTGAAACAGCGGCGAAGTACGGAGACGACCAGGTGAAGATCTGGCGTCGCAGCTACGACATTCCTCCACCGGCGCTTGAAGAATCAGACTCTCGTTATCCCGGCAAGGACCGCCGCTACCACGACCTGTCGAAGCAACAGCTCCCCTTGACCGAATGCCTCAAGGACACGGTCGACCGCTTCCTGCCCTGCTGGCACGAACTCATCGCGCCCAGCGTCAAAGCAGGCAAGCAGGTGCTGATCACGGCCCACGGCAACAGCCTGCGTGCACTGGTGAAGTATCTTCAGGACATACCCGACGACAAGATTGTCGATCTCAACATTCCCACCGGCGTGCCCATGGTCCAGGAACTCGATGAGAACCTGAAATCGATTGGCAACTACTACCTCGGCGACCCAGAGGCACTTGCGGCAGCCGTAAACAAAGCCGCCAGCACCGGCACCGCAAAAGGCTAGCTAGAAATGGGTGCCCCCGGTCCCTTGCACTCGGGGACCGGGGACATTCAACGAATTTATTTCGAAGTCGCCCCCGCAGGCGCACTCCCCTTAGCCTTCATCTCCCCACTGAAAAACGTTCCCGCCCCCGTGTACTCAAACGTATCCCACGACTTGAACATCGTCGGTCCCCACTCCGGATCGAAGCACCACACAATCCAGCCAATTCCCTTCGAGTCCAGGTACCTCGTGATGTCATTGGCATACTCGTCATTGTCCGCCTTCGAGCCGTACTGATCGCTGAAACCAATCTCTGTCGCAATCATCGGATACCGCGCCGCGGCAAATCCAAAGTCCTCTTCCCACTTCCCCTCCCACGGAATCTTTCTCTTGTTGGGATAGGGATGCGTGACGTATCCAATTCCCTCCGCCCTCACCGGGCTATCGCGAATGGGCGCAAGGTCGTAGGCCCAGTCAAGCCCCGCAACCAGCGGAATGGTCTCCTTGTCGTACGCGCGAATCAGCGTGATCATCTCCTCGTTGATGTTGCGCCATTCATCCCACGACATGGATCCAAGTTTTCCGTTAAAGTTACTCGGCTCGTTAAACAGTTCAAAGAACGCAACGGTATGGTTTCCGTTGTAACGCGCCGCCATGGTGCGCCAGAAGCCAAGTGTCTCCGGCAAGCTCGTCTCGTACATCGGATCCTGAAACAGGCCCTCTTTCAGGTTGCCGATCGAGTGCCAATCGATGTCGACATACATCCCAAGATCGGTCGACCACTGCACCGCCTGGTCAAGCAAAACGAGGTAACTCGCCGTCCCGCGTCCCCGCCATGCGGCCGGATGAACCGGAATGCGCACCACGGTCGCACCGGTCTCTTTCACCTTCACAAAGAAGTCCTTGCTCCAGTGGCCCTGGCTCTCAATCTTGTCGGGGTCAGCGATGTTCACTCCTCGGAAATCAATCGTCTTACCGTCCGGGTCGACAAATCGATTCCCTCTTACCGCAATCAGTGGCAGCTTCTTTCCGTCCGGGCTATTCAACGGCTTGGTGTAATATTGCCCGCGCCACCATTCCCCAAGCTTCTTCTCTCCGCCGGCGCCGCCTGTTTGCGCCTGCGCGGCCAAACCGCACAGCGATGCAATAACGATGAAAGCAAAAATGAACCGCTTCATGCCTTCCTGCCCTTTCTCACGCACACCCGCAACCGCAAATTCTGCAAACGTTTAACGGATGAATGATGAATCGATTTATCTTACGTCCGCTAAGCGAACATGTCGATTCGCGAGCAAAGCAGCCAGAACTTCCACGTGAAAATCAGTGTAGAAATCCGCAACCCGCTAAGCGTGATCGAGAGATAGCCTCAATTGTTTTGGAATTCAGGAAGGCTTGCCAAAGACCGCAAATCGCGCAGCCGACTTAACGCGGCCGCAGCGATTTGATAGCGTCCGGCAGCCGTTCTTCCAGCAAACGCGCGCGCTCCGCCGCAATCCCGCCCAGGTACGACGGGACAGGCGTGGTCGTCAGCACCAGCAGGAAAGCAATTACCGAGAAACAAATTCCCGCAACGGCCGCCGAAACAAGCATATGGTACATGTCGAAAAGATCGAGGCCGAAGATATTGAACGCGACGTGCTCCAGCGGCTTGATGTGACGGATTACCGCCAGCGCAAAGAGGAAAAAGATCACCGACACTGAAGTCAGCACGGCCAGCGACACATCCAAACTGCGATGAAATTGCTGTTTGGCGCGACAGTGGGGGCATTCAGCAAAGTGCTGTTCGTAGTCTTTGCGCATCTCTGGTGAGATCCCGGAGATGTCATAACGCCAACTTGCAAGAATGGCGCCTACGACCCTGTCAGTGCACTTCGTTCTTGCCATAAGTGAAAACCTGCTTTTCAAACGATGTGTGCAACCGCGCACTTCGAGCGCAACCGAAATTCGAACGACGGCTTACACGCTTTAGACGCTTCGCTGGCGATGTGGATTCACCTGCATTGAATTAAGTGCGCCATCTCATGACAATTCCTGGCGTTTCCCTCGCCGAACAGCTTGGTACTGTCTAATGCCATGTGTCTTACTATTGTAACTTACTTTACCTATAAATAAATAGGCGAAAGCGGCTCATGTTGCCCCGCAAGTAACAACCGATTGGCCAAAAGACTGGCATGCCCGTTCAACGCCCGCTCCGCCGCAACCCGTGCCAGTTCGGGAAGATTATTGCTTTCAGAAAGATGCGCCAGGATCACGTAGGCCGCCTGCCCATCGTACTGGTTTTCCAGAAAATCAGCCGCCGCCTCATTCGACAGGTGACCCACCCGCGACAGAACCCGTTGTTTCACCGACCACGGATAAGGACCGTCCCGCAGCATTTCGAGGTCATGATTCGACTCCAGAAGCAGAAGGTCCACCCCTTTCAGCTGGGCCTTCACGTTGGGCGGGATATAACCCAGATCGGTGGCCACCGCCATCCGCACCCCCTCCGACCGAAACACAAAACCCACCGGGTCCGCTGCATCGTGAGGAATCGTGAAAGGGCTAACCGCAATATCGCCAATTTGAAAAGGCTGGCCCGCCTGAAAATACTCCACTGAAGGCAGCCACGTAGGGTCTTTCGCTGCCGCAACCGGTTCCGCGACGGCATCCAGTTCGTCAGCAGGAGCTGGCACCTCAGCGTCTTCCATCTCGCCTTCAGGCGCGCACTGCGCAGATTCAGCCTCTGCCTGCCGTTCCGCAGCCTGCTTCCGGCATTGCTCCACCCACTGTGCATAGGTCATCTGACGCCGTGGCGAAATCCAGCGCATCCATGCCCTGTGCGTCCCTTCCGTCAGGTACACCGGTATACCGAGTTTCCGCGCCGTCACAGCCAGTCCGTGAATATGATCCGTATGCTCGTGCGTGATGATAATCGCGTCAAGTGTCTCCGGTTCCTCGCCGGCCAGCCGCATCCGCCGGAACAGCTCCCTGCAACTCAGCCCCGCATCCACCAGAATGCGCGTGCTTCCTCCGGTGACAACCGATGAGTTGCCTTTCGATCCGGACGCAAGCACGGTAAATCTGACCATCATTTGAGCATAGCGCGGAAGGCTGTTGATCGCGCGGCTTCAGAGTTAACCGCGAAGGCTCAGTCTTACTATTTCGGAACAGTCGAGCCCCCGACCGCTCGCCGCAGCGCCGCCCGCGCCAGCAAACGCGTCGAATCCAGCACCGGCAGCGGTGAATTCCCATCATTCACAATCAGCGGAATCTCCGTGCATCCAAGCACAACTGCGTCGCAACCCTCGCCTTTCATCCGCTCAATAACCTGCTGAAAAATCAACACAGACTCCGGCCTGAAAACCCCGTAAACCAGCTCATCCATGATGATCCGATTGATCTCATCGCGCTCCGCCGCAGTCGGCCTCACAAACTCCAAACCGCGCGCCGCCAGCTTTTCCGGATACACTTCACTCTCCACCAGCCAGCGCGTTCCTGTCAGGCCTAGCCGGCCAAAGCCTTGTCGCACCGCCTCCTCAGCCACCGCCTCGGCAATATGAATCCACGGCAAAGGCGATTTTGGCAGGACATAACCCAATGCCTGGTGGATGGTGTTGTCCGGGCAAATCAGAAAATCGGCTCCAATCGCCGCCAGCTTATCCGCCGACGAAAGCATCAACTCAGCCACTCCCCGCCAATCGCCTTTGTAAATGCAATCCATGTAATCGGCCAGCGGGTGCGTGTGCATTGAGACCTCGGGGTGCCTATGAGGACCCATCACCATCGCACCTTCCACACAAATCGTCCGGTAACAGAGCGATGCCCCTTCGGCTGAGCAAGCGACGATCCCGATATGCAGCGCCATGCGGCAATTCTACAAAGCTGCCACCGCTCCCCGAGCGCCAGTTCTACAGTTTCTGCGCCAAAACCTCATTGTCTTGAAGATTGGTATTTCCCGAAGTTAACCTTGTCGGTTACTCTCAGACATACCAGCCGATCCTGAGTTACTCCGGCACTTGCATTGCTTCGATTTTCAATCGAAGGAGGTCCTGACCATGCGTAGTATCTCGAATTCGCCTAATCGGTCCATGTTGGGACTGACCTTAGCGTCCACCTTACCTGCCGCTTTGTTCTTCGCGCTTTCCTGGCCGACCACCAAAACCGTGCTGGCCGCGGACAAGCCGGTTTCCGCGGAAACTCCCGCCTGGGACCGCGCGGCCGCCGAGCGCTACCTGGATGGCCGCGAGCAAGACTGGCAGGATTGGGGCCGCACCCATAAGGACCACGACACTTTCTGCATTTCCTGCCACACTCAAGCGCCCTATGGCATGGCGCGCCCAGCCCTGCGGCAGGATCTCCACGAGCCTGCTCCCTCCGGCGCTGAGCGCGTCATGCTCAACAGCATTGAGAAGCGCGTGCGCATGTGGAAGGACGTCGAACCCTTTTACCTTGATGCTCAATACGGAAAAGGCAAGGAAATCGAGTCGCGCAATGCAGAGTCTGTGTTGAACGCCGTCATCCTCTCCAGCTACGATGCCCGCCAGGGTCGCATCACCGACATCACCCGCCAGGCCTTCGACAACGCCTGGGCTCTCCAGTCCAAAGACGGCCCCACAGCCGGAGCGTGGGTCTGGCAAAACTTCCACTACACCCCGTGGGAATCGCCGGAAAGCGAATATCACGGAGCCGCTTTGTTTGCCGTTGCTCTGGGCAAGGCGCCTGCCTACGCAAAAAACGAGAAGCTTTCGGTCTTTCTTAACGGGAAAGCCCAGAGGTACTACGAAGACCCCAAGATCGCCGCTAATGTGGCCGCGTTGCGCGGCTACCTGCAAAGCCATTACGACGCACAACCGCTGTTGAACAAAACTGTCGCTCTTTGGGCCTCGGTCCACCTCCCGGACCTTCTCACACATGTGCAACGCGATAAGCTGGCGACGGAGTTGCTCAGTAGGCAGCGCGCAGACGGCGGCTGGAGCCTGAAGGATCTCGGAAACTGGGAGAGGGTAGACAACACACCGCTGCAGGATAGTTCAGACGGCTACGCTACCGGCCTGGTCGTCCTTGCGCTTGAAGAGAATGGAGTCACCGATCCTCGTGTGAGTCACGGACTCGATTGGCTAGCCGACAACCAGGACAAGACCACCGGCGCCTGGCCCGCATGGTCCCTCAACAAACAGCGTGATCCCAACTCGAACATCGGCCAGTTCATGAGCGACGCCGCCACCAGCTACGCCATTCTCGCGCTCGATGCGCGCAAGGAACCCGCTCATCGGACACCCGCAAGCGAGTAATTGATTCAGTCAGCCTCGACTTCTCTCTGCATCCCTGTGGCGACTGCGCAGTCCCTTATCGTCCGATTGGTTACTTGACTCGTAAAGCAATCAATGGGAATATCCTCTTGACTTTATACAAACATCTGAATTCGCTTCGAAACTGAAGCTTGGGGGGAAACTTATGGGATTCATGTCGCTTTTAAAGGTCTTTACGAAACTCGTCAAAGGCGAAGACCTGCTCGCATTCATGATCACGGCCGTTATTGCTTATTTGTTTGCATCGTTTTTGCCGGAAGGTCCCTGGGTGAGTTATGTTTTCATCCTGCTCTTCTACCACCTGTTTCTGGGATGGGTCGTGGTTGACCCCGATCGCAAAAAAGTTCAGTCCGTGTCCATCCTTCCGACCATTGTGATGCACCTCACTGTCCTCGCGATCATTGTTGGCTTCATCATGGCGCGCAGCAGTCTCCCGTATTTCGCTATTCTTCGCTTTAGTGTCGTTGGCTTGGCCTTCGGCGAACGCAGAATGCTTTCCACCTGGACTGTAGAGAAGGAAGAAGCACCCGTCGACGCCAAGGCTGCCGCCGTTTCCGCCGCCGCCGCCGAGGTCGTCGATTCACTCACCGGGGAAGAA
>Ga0302266_10004420_pt1 | contig 10836 bp, 13 predicted proteins | sample III_Bog_E1_2_FD_194559 | JGI IMG/M metagenome (GOLD analysis project Ga0302266, IMG submission 194559) | Peat permafrost microbial communities from Stordalen Mire near Abisko, Sweden - III_Bog_E1_2 | ecosystem: Environmental > Terrestrial > Soil > Wetlands > Peat | place: Sweden: Abisko... | reverse complement strand
GCCGCGCCGTGGGGTGGATAGAGATAGCCGTGCATGGCCTTCGTCTCTACCGCATCGAAAGTGAACAGCATGTGGTTTGTCGTACCAATCGTGGTCACGAATGCGTTGCTGATTGTCTGCCCGTTGTCTATGATCTTGGGGATGTTCGGATTCAGGATCAGCGCATCGAAGTCAGCTACACTCTTTGCCGCCGCTGTCTCGACCGGCCGTAGACCGGCGACCGCAACCCCTACGTCGTCCACAGTGCTCTTCGTGGAGGCCAGAACGGGCGTTATACCGTCTGTGATGGTCTGAAGGCTTGTGGAGGCCGTGTTCATGGTTTTCGTAGCCTGAGCAGCACTCCCAGCCAGCGCGTCGAGCGTTGTATCGCTGTGATCTGCCAATCCAGAAATCTCTGCGTCCAGATTTCGAGCGTACAGATCAATCGTTCCAAGTTGGTTTTGCTCATGGATTAGCACCTTGTTTGTCGCGTCGATGGTCAAGCGGCTCTGGAATATCGTGTCATCCAGCATCGAGAGTGTTCCCGATTTGGGAGCGTTGACGGTCGCCAGCGCCGAGTTCACATCGCTCTCGATTCCCAACGCCTTCCACAGAACGAGGCAAGCAAGAACGCCCCCCACCGTGAGAATGAGGAGCGCGATGTCATGCAGGATTTTACGCAACAGATTCATAGTTCCCTATGGCTTTCCCGTTCGGCGGTGGCTGGCATCATTTGCTGACCCCCAGCGTCCTCCTCTTTCGAGGTGCTCTTCTCTGAGCTACACCGCCCGCAACGGGAAACTTGTTAGCCAGCGGCGACTTCGTTGATCGCCGGTGTGACGATGGCAGCGACTTCCTGAATCTTCGCCACCAGTTCTGGATTCTTTACCTGCGCGGTTGTGAGGAGTGCCGTCAGGTTGGAGTTCACCGAATCCACGATTGAGACGATGTTCGGCTTCGTTCCCGCGCCTTGGATGGTGGTCTTCAGAGCGGACAGTCCAACCTTGATCTTGTCCAGAATTGGGTTGAGTTCGGGAGCAAGCGCGGGGTCGATAATCACGTCCAACTCTTCGACCACGGGAACGAGGTTGTTTATGGCGGAAGCGAATGCAACCTCGATGGCGGGAGCTTTCTTCCACATCGCTTCAATGGCATATTTCAGCTTTAAAAAAAAAGACTTCATTGCGTTTCTCCTATTTCGGTGCGTCAGTTGTGGTGGTTTTGGTCTGAACCAGATGCGTGTCGCCCGTCTCTGGATCGGTGGTCTTGGTTTGATCGAGCTTTGTTACCACGGTTGGCACCGGATGCTGTTGAAGGTAAGAGAAGAAGGCAACCAGAGCCGGTGCGCCACAAATCTTTGCGAAGTTGATGAGGCCGTTATGGGAGAAGTTGAAGACTCCGGGCATGGTGAGCGCACCAATCGCAGCCGTCGAGAAGGCTCCAATCAGTGCCGAGAATAGTCCGTAAACCCATGCGCCAAAGTTCAGGTTCATAACCCCTCCATCTTACACCGTTTGTGTTGCATGTCCACTAAATTGTTGGCGAACCCACTGATTTCTGTTGTCCCCGATCCCGTTGCGGTGCGACTCCACTGCGGCCGTCTGTCCGTCTCCAGCCTGTACCGCCGCCAGCATTCGAGGGTAGCCGTCCAGCAGCCCTTTTAGGCCAAGATTCCACGCCATGTCCAGCAGTGCCATCTTCCACGGATCAGGCAACGCCTCAAAGCCCGGTATCCCCGCCGCCAACCCCTTATCCAGCGCATCCAACTTCGCCAGCAGCAGCGAATCGCCGTCTGAGGGGAGCATTACAGGGCATCCCGAATACTCGTAGGAGGATGCCAGACGCCCCGCAGTCATCGCGGACACTGTTTCCCATGCCGCCGCCTTCTCCTGCTCCGTGCATGGCATAGTACCTCCGGGAAGATACATCGGGAGCGACTGAGCAATCAGCGCGGATTCGACCAGAAAGCCCACCCAGACTGTGACGTTGCCCCGCGTATCGAGGTAAAACCAGGCACAGCAGCCTTCCCACTTTTTGCACCACGGAAGATAGGCGAGTTCGTAGGGTGCGCTCATTGCACTCCCTTACCTAAACCCAAACGTGGCATGACAATCGCAAGTATCTGGAGTCCCGCCAACACGATGAAGATTCCCTCGCCAACGCCCTGCATAGTTGATACCCGGTCGCTGAGTGTTCCCATGCGCGTGTCGACATTGTCCAGCCGAGCGTTCATCTCAGACTGTCGAGTGGCCATCGAGTCAATCAGTTTTGAGTTGATGGTGAAGTCGGCCTGCTGCTGATAGTGGTCGTCGGAGAACTGCTGTTGGGCTTGAACGCCAGTGTTCCCCATCGCGTAGAGGATGAGTGCGCCAGTAAGCGCAGTGAAAGCATATGCCCACTTGATAGCTTTCTCGATCTTCGGCTTCGTCCTTATCAACCACGCCACCATCGTTCCTCCGTGTGCTGCGTCCCTCGCCTTGCGGCTTACCTTATACCGGCATAGAGGGTTTACTACCAGTTAGTCCTACTTCACAACCTTGCAAAACGACGACTTCCTGTACAGATGCCTCAATCTGCGATGCTGGCACTCGTCTACAAACATCCGCCACGCATGTACCCGCGCCTTGACTGCTCTCTCATGGTACTGCTGCTGCTGGCGCACGGTCGGCGTGTGCGGTGCGAGTAGCGCGAGGAAGAGAAGAAGGTGCATGGCGGCTCCTATGGGCAAACAGCAGTGAATTTATATTCTGTTCCGTTTGCCAAAAGTAATGTACTGGCATTGTCTAGGGCATAATTCGCGCCGCCGCCAGGAAGGTAGAAAACTTGCGTCATAATCGCCGCCGTTGCTTGATTCATGGGAGATAAAGTGCAGTACGAGGAAGCTCTAGCTGAAGTAAATGTAAGGGTGAATACTACTCCCCCTTCTCTCCCGGTCGATCCTGCCGTAAAGTCAATATAGTGGCTCCCATCATACCCCACAACAGCATTGCATGTCGCACCTGTTCCCGCTGCCGATCCAAGTACGAGATTGCTGCAACTCAGCTCACCGCCCAGCGTAACACATCCCCCCGTCCCATCTGCAAGGCAGTGGGCTTCTGGTACTCCGCTACCATTCAAGTCTGTGCTGCCCGCACCTGCTGAAGATACACCTGTGCTATTGACTTGAAACTGGCTACTTGAACCAACGGATAGCAACGCCGCCGGTGTAGTCGTCCCGATGCCAACGTTGCCGTTTGCCAATATTCTCATTGCTTGCGCACTGTTAGTTATGAAAGACAATGGGGTGTTTGAATAATTACCTATCACCGCCCCATAAGCACCACCGCCAAAACCACTACCGGCTGAATTATCAAGTCCAAAGAAAAGATCTGCACCAGCATTAACGTAGTTTGTAAAATATGATCCTGTTCCTGCACTATTACCCACACCCATAGAGCCATTAACGGTTAATGGATAATTTGGCGTCGCCGTCCCGATGCCGACACTACCTCCAAAGAAACTTTCAGCTCCAGAAGGGGAATAAATGGCATAATTTGAGGTAGTACCTTCTGCAACACTGCCGAGATAAATCCCGTAGTCATTTACGATAGTTCCACCTCCTGTCGGGTCTTGAATATATATTCCGTAATTATTCGTTACTGATGAACCTGAATCTATAACAGGACCAACCTCATCGCTAAATATATTTTGAACATTTGAATTGTTTGTAACATGGGCACGAAACTGCATACCATTTACATGGTTGATACTCGTTTGAACGATTGGAGAAGCATCGAAACTCGAATAACCAGAAGCGGAATTACTTCCAGGAATTATATAACTATTGTCAGAAAAACCATGTGTTCCGCCACTCGGCAGTGTTACATTTTCATCAATCATCACTGTCGATAATTCTGTTGGTGCTTGAGTAAAACTACCAACAGACAAACGAGATCCCGGTGTCGTCGTACCGATGCCGAGTCTATGATTCGTCGCATCCCAGAAGAAATTGGAATTGTCTTGTGCGATGGTTGAGCCATTTGAGAACAACACGGAGCCAGAGGTTAGAGAGGGCAAAGTAAATGTGCCGTAGGTATTCGTGTCCAGCGCGAATGTGCCTGCCGCCGTCATCTTCACAAACGGAGTACCGCTTGCCCACGTCGGATAATTCAACGCGCCCCATGTGCCTACGGTGGGGATCGAGGGAGTACCGCTTACCTGAGAGTAGGGCAGGCTCAGGCTCGGAAGAGTCGTAACCGAGCTAGTGATATAACCAGCAGGATTAGTCGCGTTGTATGGTGTAAATCCTAGTGCTGCTTGCTTGCCATTAAACGCATTCCAGTCAATGTGTGATAGATATCCATCCACCGATGAGGTTGCCTGAGCCATCCCGCAATTCACGCTCGATCCAGACGTAGTGCAATTCACCGGGGCTGTGTCCGTGACAGACGATATAGCACCCGTTACCGAGGCAACCGGGATCGTGGTCGAGTAGCTGAAGGGCGAAGTCCCGTTGCCGTAGGCGTAGCCTGTGCCATCTCCGCCCGTACCGCCTGCTGCTGGAGGAATAGTGCTGGCAGCGACAGAGAGCGTCGGCGTCGTCGTTCCAGTAGCCACTGCGGGCACCAACCACGCGGGCCAGTTACCCGAAGGCGCAAGGAAGTTCGTAACCGATCCGCCGCCACTGCTTGACCCGGTGAACGTGCAGGTATTTCCGGCGCAGGATCCCGCCCCCGTGCTGAAGTTGAACGTAAATGGCCCAGCTACCGTGTTGATCGAAGCGACACTTGAAGATGGATAACCAAGCGGCACCGTCTGGATCTGCCAGTTGCCAGAGACGTACTCAAGCAGGTAGATTGCTCCGCTTGCGTAAACTTGGTTGGCGGTAACATATCCGCCCGTCCCGTTGAGGATGTAGCCCGGTGTCGCGCCATTCACACTCAGCGTCGGGTTCACGCCAGAGTTGTTCACATCCGGCTGGAAGAAAATAAGGTTGCCATTGACCAGGCTAAACGTTGGAGACGTGGTGCAGGTGTAAGCTGTGGTGCTCGCCGAGTGCGCCGTGCATTGCAGTGCTGTGCTGATCGACGTAGCGGGGATCGAGCTGATTGCGGCCTGCACAAAAGCGTCATTTGCCAGCTCGGTTGTGCTGTCGCCGTTCGTCTGCGTGGTCGCAGTCGTGCCGTTCGGCAATGCTGGGGTGCCGGATAGGTTCGCAGCCGTACCGGATGTGGAGTTGGTAAGTGCTCCCACAGCATCGACAGCCGCCGCCGTCAGAGGTGTCCCCGGCGCGATAGACGCGGGAATCTGGTTGCTCCCGTTGTAGCTCGTTGTCCACGCTGCTCCGGTTGAGTTTGGAATACCTGCGGCGGGGTACGGGATACCGCTGCTCGGCGCAATGCAGGTGTTCGTAAACGGGTTCCATGTATTTGTAATGCTGCTGCACCCCGTCTGCACTGCAATCTGTGCCGCGATTGCTGAAGCCCCCACGTTCACAGTCAGTGAGCCACCAAGCGCGACAGGCCCTCCTCCTGTAGCTGCGCCAGTGGTCGCAATAGTGATTGAGCTGTTGGCCAGTGCTCCGTTCGGAATCGCGCTCAGATTAGTGTTCGGAACGTAGCCACTGCCGTTCAGCGTAAGGCAATCGTTCGCACTCGTTCCCGCAACACAGTTCGCGTAGGTGCCGCTCGCCTGTTTCCCATTGAGTTGAGTTTGGATCGAGCTCGTCGGATCGACGTACCCCATAACGGTCGGAGTCACGCCGTCGATCGTCAATCCCGCAATGGATGTCGTCGTGCTCCCCGCCGCGATTGAGGTCGAACCGAGAATGATGGGGAATCCGCTTCCGCTTCCGCCGGATCCGATTGTGTAGAGATAACTGTAGACGGCGCCAGAGACGTAAACCTGCACGATGTAGGAGGAAGAGGCCACTGCCACGCTGAAGTTGCCGTAGGAATCGGTCGTGTACGGATTCCCTACAGATTGTGTTAGCGCGAGGTCGCTGTAGAGCGGGGACAGGGGCGAGCATGGAAGCCCTCCGCCGCCGCTGTACGGGCAGACTCGAACCGTGGCATAGGACGCAGGCTTACCCGTTGGCGCAATCGCCTGGCCATTGATGTAACCCTGCGCATTCAGTTTCATCGGCAGGAGCACCATCGCGCCAAGCAGGAAAGCAAGTTTTGTGAATCGCCACAGACTCTTCGATGCGTGTGTCATTGGTCAACCTCGATACAATCCTCGCTTCGATTAAATGGAGCGGATTTTGGCACTGCGCGCAGATGCCCTGTTGCTGTGAATATACTTTCATGAGCCGGACTTTCTTTTCCGCTCTCCCCGCCGGACTGCTGAGACATACTTCGATCCCACTGGCTAAAGTCTTGAAGGTCCTGGGAGTTTTCTGCTGGATAAACCGCTTCCGCATCTTCCTCATTAATGTCGCCCTCGTGGTCCATCCGTGTTGCCCAGTACGCCTTGTAGAGCATGGTCTGGGCTTGGCCAATCCACACCATCTCAGGATATTCCTCTTTGATCCCCCGCTGCACCATCTTGAACCGGGCCCAGCGGAGGTAGGTGTACGCCTGCTTAATCGCCATCATCACGTTCGGGCGGTCGTGAACGTCGGCCACCATGAACTCCAGGGCCTCGCCGAAGGATGAGAGGTGATGCTCGTCCTTGAACTTGGCGACTGTCTCTTCGAGGAACTGCTTGGAGGAGAGGGGGACGCGCGCGCGGTAATAGCTGTAGACCTGACGATCAGATCCAATTTGCCGATGGCGTCGATCAACAAGACGGCCAAACTCGTCTGGACCGAGGGTCTGAGCCTCGTGAACCCAGTCGAAGTCCGAGAATATCGCAGGATCTACGCGGGTAAGAAGGTCTGCATTCGTCAGGCTGAGTTGCTCCATGTCGCGCAGGGAGAGTTTATGGAGGACTTGTCCGATCCTCAAAAGTCGGTACCACGACGATTGCGGGATGCCGAGAGATTTTCTATAACTCTCTTCGTTTACTTCTCCTACGGCTCCCCAGTCGTCTCCGAGGTAGAACCGCAACCTCCAGCCCCAATAGGAAATTCTGAGCGAAGCACGGCGATGGTCACGGGCAGCCGACCGCATCTCGAAGTCGAGCGTTTGGAGGTCAGGCGAGTTCGGGGGAAGTACCTGCTCGCGGGCCGGCACCACCAAAGTCAGGGCACTCACGCCTATTATGTTAGCGCAGGATGGAGAAAAAGTGGGGGCTTACGGTTTGGATTTGACGAGGGATGTAGAGGGAGGCGGGGCGAGAAGTGCCGCAATCTCAGCCGGGTCAGGGTTGTAGATCTCCTTCCACTGGCCCCATCGCTGACCACTCCACTGCGGGAAGCTCTCCGCCAAGCCACCCCAGCCGCCTAGCGCGGCCACGGCCTTGCGTACCCCCTCTGGAATCACTGGGACAGGCTCCTCGTGGAAGGTTTCACCTGCGCGAGACAGAAATGGGCGAAGAATTACATTCCCTTCCCCATCGCGCCCGATGTGCCGCGTCAGAACGGTCACGACGATGCCCCACGCCTTTGCGACTACCTCTTGCGCTGGCTCCAGCCGTGAGTTGAGTCCAGCCAAATGTCGAATCTTGGCCACGGTCGGGCGCCGGTCGCACGTCTCGATCGCTTTCAGGATAGTAGCGTGAAACTTCTCGTTTCCAATCTCTTCCGCGATTGCGACCATCATATTCTGCGTGATCTGCATGGCCTCGACGGACAGCAAGGGTCCGGGAATGCACTCGCGGAGCATCTGGACTTCTAGCTTCACCCAGTCGCGGAGGTTAGGCGATGAGGTGGAGGCGGGATCGCTCAGACTCGAATCCTGCTTTTGGAGTTCTTTGCCAAAGTCGGTCATCCTGCTCATATCGCCTCTCAGTGAACCATCGCAAAGGGTTGGGGACAAATTGGAGTTCGCCTTCAGGCCACCGCGCCACAATCTCGGCATAGCGATGGGTCCGCTGGCGCAGGAAGGAAGCCGCTTCCGCTCCGTGCGTCGCGCGCCAGTATTCGATGTGCTGGTCGATGACCTTCAGGATCGGCATGTGTGCGTCCACATCTACCGTCGTGATGGTTGGGTAGCAAGAGAGCACGCTGATCGCGTCTTCGAGGTTCTTGGGCGTCTCCTGCGGCATAGATGCCAAATATCGCCGCTGGTTGACCCAAGTGGTCAGATGAGGAATGTATGCCTTCGAGCGGCCCGCGAGAGCCTGTGCGCCCGCTTCCACCCGGCTGCGGAGGTATGTGATGGCCTCCTGTGGCGTCATCGGAGTGCCCGTCTCGCCCTGAACCAGCCGGTCGAGAGCTTTGCGGACGGCGACCATCTCCAGTTTCTTCGACCGGGGGAAGGGGAACCCGCGTCGAATTGCTTCGATCGCGGGCTCTGGGAACAGTTCGACAATGGGAAGTAGTTCGTCCATCGGCTTAGGCGACAGGCTCGGTGGCGACAGGCTCGACCGGAGCTGGCGTTGCGGCTGCCGCGGCCAATGCTGTGTTGTTCGCGTTCAGAATAGCAACCTGGGCCTCGATCGCGGCGATCTGCGTCGAAGTGTCGGTTCCCGAAGGCTCGCTCTGGAGGTCAGCGATGAGCGTTGTGATCTCAGCCAGGGCTGCGGTCTGTGCGGTTGTGTTGGCGGTGACGGCGGCGGTCAGGTCGGTTACGGCCTGATCGAGTGTGACGGCTGCGGTAGACATGGTTTTGATCTCCTGAGTCAGTGCGGTGATGGCGTCGCGGAGCCAGATGATCTCCTCGATGAGCCGGTTTAGGTGGCGTTCTTCCATTGGGATACCCCTCGTCTTGAGGATACAACTTCGTTAGATGCTACGAATGTGGTCGGAGAGTGCCTTGCGATAGTCAGCTTCAGGCTCGCCTTCGTTTGGTTGGCGGAACTTCCAAATCTTCGCGCACGGGAACTCGGATTGTGCCATCACTTCACCGCCTTTTCCCGCTCCGCGATCTTCTTCTCCGTAACCCGCACCACGTCGCCAAAGGTCTTCATGGAGTCGCCCTCGGCGTCGGTGAACGGCGCAATACTGAAAGCATCTTCGAGACAAAGCGCGAGTTCAACAACGTCTAAACTGTCCGCGCCCAAGTCTTCTCTGAGCGACGAGGCGGGCGTGATTTCGGTGGAGTCCAGGCAAAGGCTCTGGATGAAGATGTCTTTGATTCTCTCTTCGATGGATGACATATTCAGTTCCTTTCTATCGCTAAAGTTTCAAACCTTGTGTGGTCCGCCAGGTACGCCAGTTTCCGCGTTCCCGTACTACCTTCCCTATTCTTGGCCGTGATTATCTCGGCAATTCCCCGCTCCGCATCCGGGTCGTCTTCCGAAGCGTACACCTCGCCGCGATGGATGAAAGAGACAATATCACCGTCTTGTTCTATTTGGCCGCTCTCCCTCAAATCCGACAGCATCGGCCTCTTGTCGCCCGGCCTCTTCTCGGACCCGCGATGAAGCTGCGCTAACGCTATCACCGGCACATCCAATTCCTTCGACAACGCCTTCAGTCCACGCGAAACTGACGCCACTTCTTCCTGCCTGTTGCCGTACCTCTTATTGCCGGACATCAATTGCAAATAATCTACTACAATCAAATCCAGGCGCCCTCTTTGCTGCTTCAGCCGTCTCGACTTCGCTCTCATCTGCGTCGTCGTCATCGCTGTGGTGTCGTCAATTTCCAAATGAAGCTCCGCGACCCTTATCAGCGTACTCGACATCTTCGTCCGATCTTCCCGGCTCGTCCAGCCGTCCAGAACCTTTCGCACATTCACCATCGAAAGCGAGGCCAGAAGACGCTTGAACAGGCTCTCCTTGCCCATCTCCAGAGAGTAGAACGCGACCACCGCTTCCGAGTCAGCAATCACGACGTTGGAAGCAATACAGAGCCCAAGTGCCGTCTTCCCCATCGAGGGCCTGGCCGCAATGATGATAAGTTCCTTCTTCTTCAGCCCTCCCCAAATCCTATCGAGGTCAATATATCCTGTTGAAAGTCCAACCATCGCAGCCGGATCGAATATCTTCTCAACGTAGGCATCAACTCCGCCAGACTCTTTTACCGCGTCAATGAGAGTCGTAAACCCTTGCTGGTTCTGATTCTGCGACAACTCTAAAATCTGATCCTCTACCCCCTCCAGCAGCGCATACGGATCTTCGCTCTGGTCGGATGCCCTCACGTTGAGGTCGTGCCCAATCCCCATCAACTGCCGGAGGACTGCTTTCTGCTTGACGATCGCGCAGTACGACTGGATGCTAAAGTTGCGTGGGATTCCTTCCGTTAGGTGGAAGATGTACGCTATCCCCCCAATTGAATCCAACTCCTTGCGCCGGCCAAGTTCGTTGATGACCGTTTCAGTGTCGCAATGGTTGCCGGTTTCAGCCATGTCCGAGATCGCCCGGAAGATGCGCTGATGAGAATCTAAAGAAAAATCCTCCGCGATCAGGGCTTCGAGCGCATCGTTGATCGCCTCCTCTTGTAAGAGACATGCACCGAGCACGGCTACTTCAGTGTGAACCGATGACGGCAATCCTTCTGCGGCACTCTCATTTGGAAATGAAGCACGTCCGCCTCCAGATGGCGGATCGTATACGTCGATGGGCGGGTCGTCGGACATCGCTTATTCGTCAACCTCGACCTTGTACTCGTCAGGAATAATCGCAGCGAACTTGCTCGGATACCACGACAGAGGGCCAGCATCCTTGATGGCTACATTTAGCGCATTCATCGCTTCTTGTATACTCTCCGGGACTTCTCCATCCTCTGCAAGTTCGTCGCAGAAGTAGTCGCCTCCAATCTCTCGCCCGTACTGAGGTCGGCAGATGCGAAGTCGTAAATCTTGGGGCTGCGTGTTGATGTCGTAGCAGTAG
>Ga0302266_10004402_pt1 | contig 10857 bp, 9 predicted proteins | sample III_Bog_E1_2_FD_194559 | JGI IMG/M metagenome (GOLD analysis project Ga0302266, IMG submission 194559) | Peat permafrost microbial communities from Stordalen Mire near Abisko, Sweden - III_Bog_E1_2 | ecosystem: Environmental > Terrestrial > Soil > Wetlands > Peat | place: Sweden: Abisko... | reverse complement strand
TGCCAGGCCAGTACGCCGATGAAGCCGCTGAGCTTTCCGTCCGGGCTGGGCGGTCCAGGAGGCGCGGGAGCGGCCAGCGCCTCGGGGGTGAGATTGCTCAAGGCGGCATCCAGCGAAGTGGCGGAGTCTCGCCACAAGGCCAGCAGCGCCTCGGAGGATGGATAGCTGCCGCTCACGTCGAGCTTGGCGGAACGCGCGAAGGACTCCAGGCCGGGGCAGGACCACTTGCCGCCGATGTGGTTGATGAGCGCATGACGTGCCCAGATTACATGGCCAACGATCCAGGTAATGTGATTCGAATGGTCGCCGGGACGGCCAAGCCATTGCTCGGGCGTGAGGCCGGCGACAGCCTTTTGCAGAAAGCTGGTGTTATGGGCAAACTCGCCGGCAGCACCGGCGATGGCGTCAGGAGCGGGCATGAGGGGACCTCCGAGGGGAATTGGGATGATTGAACTTTCTGTTTCCTAAATATTAAACTCAGCGGATGCGGTAGACGAAAGCGTCTTCCAGATATTGATCACCGAACCCCTGGCCCCCGAGGCGCATTCCGTAAGTGCTGGCCGCTGAGGTAAAGATGCTACGCAGGACCGCAATCATCGGATTATCCATGGGGAACATCAAGATGGAGGGCTGCCGGTGGATGGGAATTCCGGCCTTGCCCATGGCCTCAACGATCTCCGAATAGCCGGAGAATTGCGACTTTTGATCGAGGCGGTCAGACGCAATCACCAATCTCCAACTCTCATAGTCCGGGAGCTTGGCCCAGAGCGCAACATTGGGATTCTTTCCGTCTCGGTCGAGCGCATCGATCACTTCTTTTCCGTTTTCGATGTCGAAACTCACCAGTGTTTCTGTACCCATGGGAGTAGCCCTCCTGTTTGATCTTCAATGGCCTTGAGCAGTTCGCTCGCATCGGCGACTGTTTTCCTTTCGTAGCGGCTCTTTTCAGACCAATTCTTTGCCATGATCCAGTTCGCATTCATTGCGGGGTTTGTTCGCAGAGCCATTTCAAACTCGCTCTTCAACTTCGCAAACCCCAAGAGTTTATCCAGATCATGAATGTAGAAATCTTTGGATTCCTTCTCAGGAAAGTCATGTTCACGAGTTCGCTTTGCGATGCACGCTTTCAACGCACATTCAATTGCATACCCTGCTAAATAGTATGCGCCATCCGGAAATCCAGCGTCGAGTAGTGCCTTAGATTCCCGGAGGCGGACTTCTGCGATTTGTTGAAAACCTATTCGGTTCATGGTCTTGCCTGGTTCACTAGCTTACACCGAAATAGCTACGCGCGGCTCAGGTAGGCGCCCTCGCTGGTGTCGACGCGGATTTTTTCGCCTTCGTTGATGAAGGCGGGCACCTGCACGACGAGGCCGGTCTCGGTTTTGGCGGGCTTGGTGACGCTGGATGCGGTTGCCGACTTGAGGCCCGGCTCGGTCTCCACGACGGTCAACTCAACGGCCGCGGGTAGATCGACGCCCACGGCCTGGCCGTCGTGGTAGCTGACCTTGATCTGCAAATTCGGCGTGAGGTACTCGACGGCGTCGCCCAGCGTGGAACCCTTGAGGACGGTTTGCTCGTAGTCGACCGGATTCATGAAGTAGTAGTCGTCGCCGTCGTTGTAGAGGAAATCCATGGAAATCGAGTCCACGACGACCTTCTCGAGGGCATCGGCGGAGCGGAAGCGGTGCTCGAACATGGCGCCGGTCTTGAGGTTGCGCAGTTTGGCTTGGATAAAGGCGCGCAGGTTGCCGGGGGTGCGGTGCTCCACCTTGAAGACCAGGTGAAGCGAGTCGTTGTGCTTGATGATCATGCCGGGACGCAGTTGCGTGGCGGGAATCGCCATAAGGGTAAAACTCCTTGCTCTGGTTGCGGAGGCTCCGCGGGAAGATTTGGCTTTGGCCTGTCTTTATTGTAGCTTAGGGACAGAAAAGCCATCCCAGTGAAGCCGATGGCATGGTATTCTTGCGCCAGCAAATTTTAGTTGAAGGCAGCGCGACAATATGAAGACCTGTCCCGTTTGCGATACTGATTTCCCGGATCAACACAACACTTGTCCCACGGACGGGGCGGTGCTGATTGTGTCTCACGAGTTGCAGGCCGGCGCCTTGGTGCGCGGCAAATACCGCATTGTGAGCAAGCTGGGGCAAGGCGGGATGGGAGTGGTCTACCTGGCGGAGCACATTCTGCTGGGCGGCAATGTGGCGCTGAAGTTTCTGGCCGGCGACCTGGGCAAGGACCCCAAGTTCATCAAGCGCTTCCGCATGGAGGCACGCGCCGCTCACCAGTTGCGCCACCCCAACATCGTCGAAGTGACCGATCTGGATCAAAGCGAGGACGGCAGCCTGTTTATCGCCATGGAGTACGTGGCGGGCAAAAGTCTGCGGGAGGCGATGGATGAGGAGCGCAGCGGGTTCGGCGTCTCGCGGGCGCTGGAGATGGCGCGCGGCATCGTGAGCGGGTTGGCCGCGGCTCACGCGCATGGGACGGTTCACCGCGACGTCAAGCCGGAGAACGTCCTGCTGGCGCATACTGCCGACGGGCGGGAGCTGCCCAAAGTTCTCGACTTCGGCATTGCGGCCATGGCCGAGAGCGCAATTGAATCGAACATGACGCGCGGCCTGCTGCTGACGCCCGGCTATGCCGCTCCAGAGCAGTGGATGGAGATGCCCGCCGCCGAGATGGATGGCCGGACGGACCTTTATGCGATGGGCTGTGTCTTCTTCGAGATGCTGACCGGGCGTACGCCATTTCACTCGCACAACATGGAGAGCTGCAGGCGTCAGCACATGGAGGAGACGCCGCCTCTGCCCAGCGAGTTTCGGGCGGAGTTGGCCAATTGGACGGGGCTGGATGGATTGGTGATGCGGCTGCTGGCCAAGAATCGCGACGACCGCCCGCAGGATGCAGAGGTGCTCAGCCAGCTCGACAGCATGCAGATTGCTACTGGCCAGGAGTGGCAGAAGACGGTTGCCGTTGAAGCCTGGCAGCGCCCACAAACGATCAGCGAAAAGAGCCAGGGTTGGCAGCCAGTGGTTCCAGTGCCAACTGCGCAGCCGGTCATGCAGCCGGTTTCGCAACCAGTTTTTCAGCCGGTTTCGCAACCAGTAATCCAGGCGCAGAAGCCTGCATCCCAGAAAGTATCCGGATTGGTTTGGGGAGCTTTGGCGGTTGTGGTGGTTATGGCGGTGGCTGCGGGATTTGCCGCTGTACATTACTTTGCGCCCAAGTCGCACTCCGAGCAGACGCAAGCGCAGGCAACTCAGCCCGTCGTCATTCCGCCGCGTCAAGCGGGCTCGTATACCTATACAGACCCTAATCCGGCCACCGCCCAACAGAAACCATCGCCTGGGTCATTGGCATCCGGGGCGAATATCAAGCCTACGGTACTCCAGACGCCGGTTGTCCTGCCGCCGGCTGCCAAACCGCCGGCTCAGCAGCCGAGTGTCGCCGAGATCGAGCAGCAGGCCGTTTCGCTCTTTAACCAGAAGCGCTTCTCCGAGGCCAATCCTCTGCTGGACAAGGCCTGCACGGGGGGCAGCGGGGAGGCGTGCAAGGATCTGGGCAACATGTACCACGATGGAAGCGGCGTGGGCAAGGACGGCTTGCGCGCGGCATCTTTTTATTCCAAGTCTTGCAGTACATCTCCACCCAAGGGGTGTACCAATCTTGGCGTGATGTACCACAAGGGCGATGGCGTGGCTCAGAACGATGTCCGTGCCGGAGATTTGTATTCCAGGGCCTGTGATGCGGGCGATGGAATCGGTTGCGCCAATCTGGGCAACAGTTATTGGAACGGCAGCGGCGTGGCACATGACGATACCCGGGCAGCGGCTCTTTATTCTCGGGCCTGCGACATCGGGAATGCAGCCGGATGCAGTAGCCTGGGGCTCTGCTACGGGACCGGCCGCGGCGTGGGAAAGGATCTTGCCGATGCCAAGAAGTACTTCACCAAAGGCTGCGGTCTGGGAAACACGTGGGGTTGCGACCGGCTGAAAGAGATGAAATAGCGCGCAAATGAGTGAGTTTCACACTGGAGCCACAGGTAGGAATTTAGAATTGAAGTATTACCAAGCCGGGAGTAGAACGGCCATAAGGAGAAAGAATGCGGAATCCGTATGCAGGGATCGCCGTTTTGCTTTTGGGAAGCGGCTTGGCATTGGCCGGTTTGCCGGAAAGAGGCATGGCCCAGGACACGGCGCTCTACGGAGTCCACGGAATCAGTCCGCAATCGGTCCTCCAGGGTCACTTGGGCAGTTGCTATTTTCATGCGACGATTGCGGCGCTGGCCAAGACCGCGCCAGGGACCCTAAGCAGCGCCATTCGCCGGAACCCCAACGGAAGCTACAAGGTCCATTTCTTCAGCGGAGCGGATGAGGTTGTGTACCCCATCGACGTGGAGTATGGGCGGACGCATAGCTATGACCGCTCGGATGGCACGTGGGTCGCGGTGCTGATGCGAGCCTATGCGCAGCGCACCCTGCGATTCAGCCTGGTTGAGGCAATTCAGAAATCAACTGTGATTCCGATGTTCATCCAGCCTTTGGCCATTTCCTGGCTGGATAAGTCGGACACGTTGCTGGTTGCTTATGATCGGGCCATTCGCTTTGTGGTGAGCCAGGATGGAAAGATGGACCAGCAAGCGCTCAAGCAGAGCCTCGCAGGGGAGCTGCTTACAGAGGGCATTCCTTCAACCGAGGCGCAGGCGTTGGTCAATTTTCTCGATGAAAAAGGATTTTTCGCCGTACTCTCGCGGACTGTGCAGGAGAATGGCGAGGTTTTTGGAGCCTACAAGAGCCTGGGCCAGGGAGGAATTCCGATACGGGTGATGGAGGCGTTCATGGGCCATGGCAAAGCCAATGCGGGCATGACAAATGACCCCCAGCAAACGATGGAACAACTGCGACGGTTCCGCGCGGGCGGGGTTGCGATGGTGGCCGGAACCAAGGTCACGGCGCCCAACTTGCAAATTGCCGGCGCAAATTGGTGGGTTGCATCGCACTGTTACACGCTGATGAGTTACGACGATGCCGAGCAGACCGTAACCCTGCGCAACCCATGGGGAGCGCACCCCAGCCCGGATGGAATATTTACGCTGCCGCTCTCTGTATATCTCGATAGCTATGAGTCCTACGCTTACGCCCCATAGAGCGAAGCCGGAATCGACGTGACATTGCGGTTCCCCATCCTTACGCATGAAGTGAGGCGCAAGGATGGGGCTCCTGGACCCCAATCAGAGTGAAGATGCTTAGTGCTGCTGCTGCTTCATCTCCACCATCTTGCCGGCAATGTACTTGTCCAGCATGGAGGGAATCGCGGTGTTCATACGTTCAACCATACGGTCCTCTTCGTGCTTGGTCTGGGCATCCATGGTTTTGACCATGCGGTCCTGAGCATCGGCGATCTTTCCATCCATGCCATCCATACGCTGTTCAAAAACAGCCAGCCGGGCATCGAGCGTGGGGGTGAACTGACGGACAGCGTTTTGCGCCTGCACGTTCAACTGCTGCACCTCGTCCCTGGTCTGAGTAAGCTCCCAGCTCTGCCAGATGTTACATCCCAGCAGGACGAGGATCATCAACAGAGCTGTCACAAGAATGCTGTGGAGAGATTTTACCTTGCCTTCGAGAATGCTCATGTCTTCACCTTCTGCCGCTTTTGCCACTTTTGCCGCCGGTTGCTGCACAGCCGGTTGCAGCACAGTAGTCCGGGGAGCGGCGGGAACTGCACGGGCGGCTTCGGCTATGTAGCCCTGTCTTCCCACTGCCGCTGGCGCAATGGGCGACTGAGGAGAATAGGCCGCGGCTGTCGCTGGCGCAATGGGCGACTGAGGAGAATAGGACGCGGCTGCCGCTGGCGCAATGGGCGGCGGAGGAGAATAGGACGCGGCTGCCGGGCTGGAAATGACGCGAGTGGGTTCGTACAGAATTCGCGTGGGCTCATGTACGGCGGGTGGCGCATAGGCCTCTGACTCCATCAGGCGCACGCGAAGCTCCGGCCCTCCGTTGCCCAAACGCAGAATATCGCCGGACCGAATCGCGGCGCCGACGGCGGCCGGATGGCCATTCACAAAGGTTTCGCCGCCCAAAGGAACTCCCTTGGCCAGGCTGACCGCGCCGTTCAACACCTCAAGCATCAGATGCTCACCGGCAACCATGGGGTATCTTCCGGGCGGCAAGCTGACTTCACAATTCGGGTCTTGCCCGATGCGGATGCGGGAATCACTCAAGACTCGCTTGCCTGACTCCCCGACAACTACGATCTCAATGTCCATTACTTACCTCTAGGCTCATAGTCTCTGTAGCATCAGCCGGCAATGCAGGCCAAGATGCCCCCTCTTGGGAAGGCGTCAGGCTGGCGTTGCGACCGTTATGAATCACGCCCAATGAAGCGCAATCCACGCAAGCAGAGTAACACCGCGCGAGTTGATCTGAGAATTTTCTTTTGAGGCTTCTCATCATTTGATGAGGAAAAGTTGGCGGGAGCCTCACATTCTGTCTCGCAGGTTACTCGAATGGCCGAACTTTGGCTTTACGCTTGAGGCACGTGCCGGAATGATAGGAGCGAGGTTGAATTGCGAACCTCTGTTGCGGATGCGCACCTTGCCGGAAGTGGCTGAAATATGATCCGTCAGGCAAGCTTGCCAATGACCTTAAGCTATTGATTGCAAACAGGATGCGGGAGTAGTTCAGTGGCAGAACGTCAGCTTCTCAAAGTGGATATACCTATATATATCAATAACTTACAAGAACAATCAATCGCCCGATGCAACCCTGAACAGTCAAAAACAATATTTACGATGGCGCCAAGTATGGTGTTTCCCCTTTATTCATGCGAGTGTTCAGCGCCTATAATTCAACATCATTCTCAGCGCCATGGTAAGAACACGCTGACGTTCTGGTGCTGGTCTTTTTGAATTCCCTGGAGAACGATTGAGGAAGAGGGTTCAAAACAGCCTGACCGGCTGACGTTCTCAAAAGCTGTGCAGTTTGCAAATCAATTAAAGTCCAGAACGTAAAAATTAATTCTGGATGACCAGTGTCGCTATTCCTTGCGTGCCGCAGAGAAAGGCAAGCATCGAGCCATCGCGTAATGTGTCATGGGATTCCTCGCCGGAAGATTGCCTGGCCTCCGTGCGCGCTATGGATCGCCGCACTCCCTTGATCAAGTGCAGCTAGCGGAAGTGTCACGGCGATTTGCGCTCCGCCGCAGTCGCGATTTCCGGCTGAAACGGCTCCGCCGTGAGCACGCGCCACCGCGTCGACGAAGGCCAGACCCAGCCCGTGGCCGCTCGACTCTTTTCCCTTCACTCTGCGCTCGAACAGATGAGGCAATACCTGTGGATCGAAGCCCGGCCCATCATCTTCCAGGATCAGTGATGCGCCCTTGTTCTCGGCCTTAAGCTGTATGTTGACCGTGCATGCAGCGGGCAGGTGCTTCAGTTCATTGTCAAAGAGATTGGCGATCATCCGATGGATCAACGCCTCATCGGCTTCGATTCTGAGCGGTCCGCCGCTTTTCAGCCGGATTTGAAGACCCTTTTCCGACATCGACGGCTCATATAGATCGATCATGATTCTCAGCAATTCGTCCAGGTCGACCGGAACACGATTCAGCCTGAGTGCATCCGCCTTGGCTTCGGCCACATCCAGGGACTTGTTCAGAAAATCGGTAAGCCGGTCCAGTTCCTCGATGGCGGAGACGATCGGTTCGGCATGTTCGACCTGCGTGACCGCGGACAACGACATCTCCAGCTTTCCGCGAATTGCCGTGAGTGGACTGCGCAAATCGTGCGCCAGCGAATCCGTGATGGTGTGCAACTGGTGAATCGAACTTTCAATGCGATCAAGCATGCGGTTGAGCGTCAATGCCAGGTGGCTCACTTCGTCGTTTCCCTTGGTCGTGGGCACCCTGGCATTCAGATCGGAATGGCCGATTCTTGAAGCTGCTTCAGCAATTTCGCGCACGTGTGTCAGCATGCGCCAAGTGGTAATGAAGACAATGCCAAATCCGAAAAGAACAAGCAGTAGCCAAAACAAGAAAAATCGCTGTCCCAGATTCCTCAGCACCCGTAACTCGTCGCGCTCGGATAATCCAAGATAGATATAACTTCCGTCGTCTATTTGAATCGAAGCAACGCGAAAAGGAATTGCTAACCCCTGAACATGAATATCCGCAGGCCGGTGAGGAATAATCCTGGTTGCCTGAATGGCCTTCAGATACGGTTCGCCGCTTCCCGCGCCGACCCATAGAGTAAGTGAGCCGTTTCCGCCTGTCTGAAGAAAGAAGACTGAGTCGTTTGAACTGTTAGCGGATGGATCCCTGTTCGGCACTTCCTTACCTGCCAGCTCGGCCACTTCACCCACAACCCTGTCGTGGAGTGCGTCTTTTGGCGTTCGCTCGGCTACATCACCCAGCACTTCCACCTCTCCCGAAAGCCATGCGTCGCTGCGACGCTGAATATCACCGGCGACAAAGCGATGAAGAAAGGCGAAGACCAGCATGGTTCCGCAGGCAAATGCCAAGGTCGCCCACAGAGAGATGCGCCACGCGGCGCTGTGCAGGATTGGCCTAGCGGTCTTTGAGGACATAGCCCACACCTCGCAGCGTACGAATCAGCGGCTTCTGCCCTTGACCATCGACCTTGCCGCGCAAGCGATAGATATGAACATCCACAACATTGGTGTCCGGCTGGATGCGCATGCCCCAGACTTTGTCGAGAATCATCGAGCGCGTCACAACACGGCCCGCATTGCGGCAGAGGTATTCCAGCAGGACAAACTCCTGGGTCGTGAGTTGCAAGAGCTGTCCTGACCGGGTCGCCTCGCGGCGAAGCAAATCCAGCTCAAGATCGAGGACCTGCAGCCGGGTTGCCTCGGCGCCGGAGGGGCTATTGCGCTTGAGAAGGTTGCGAAGCCTTGCCAGCAACTCGGCAAGCGCGAAGGGCTTGGTCAGATAATCGTCCCCGCCTTGCTCGAGGCCCCGCACCCTGTCATCGACGCTTCTCCGCGCGGACAGAATCAGCACCGGTGCGCGGAGTCCCAGTTGACGCAGCTTGAGGATCAAGCTGATGCCGTCCTGGTCCGGCAGCCCAAGGTCGACGATCAGTATGTCAAACTGCCCGTCGACTGCCAACTGCTCGGCCGTCTTGCCATCTCCTGCCGCCTCTACCTGATACCCCGCCTCTTCAAGCGAAGTTCGCAGGAATCTCTGGATGTCGATTTCGTCCTCAACGAGCAAAAGGCGCATGAGGGGATCATAGTGCATTCCAGAAGGAATTTCAGCAATTAGTCCCGCGATGGAACAGCATTGATAAGTGCACTCCGGCATCCGGCAGATGAACACATTGTCATGTAGGCTTCGGCTCTCTGTCATGCGACTTGAGTAGTCTAAAACACAGTTCCAAATGTATTCCCCAGAGATGAACAAATCTTCATGAAGACAGACGCGCTTCTCAGCTTTCCAAAAAGGTGACAGACGCGTCTCACCCATGAATTGCAACTAAGTCGACAGTACGGGAGAAACACAGGCGCGATTATCCCGTACACACAATGTTGAACAACAGGAGAAGAAGGGAACGAGGACACAAGTGCCAGCGGCCCAAAGCATGAATACTGTGAATACGACGCTGTTCGCGGATGACTTCAAGACATTTCTGCCGCTTCCGATGGCGCTCGACCCGCCCTTGGAGGAAGCGCTTCGCCATGTTCTTGACAATCCGGGGAGCCTTGTCCGGCCACGCATGGTGTATCAGGTGGCGACGGCGTACGGCTTGGGGGAGGCAGCCGCCAGGAACCTGGCCATCGCGCTTGAATACTTCCACACAGCCTCTCTGGTCTTCGACGATTTGCCGTGCATGGATAATGCCGATGAGCGCCGCGGAGTTCCCTGTGTTCACTTCGCATTCGGCGAGGCCGGCGCGATTCTTACCGCCCTCGCCCTTATCAATCGCGCCTACGCGCTTAGTTGGCAGGCAGTCGCAGTAACTTCGCCGCAAACTCAATCGCGCGCGCTGGCCTACATTGAGCAGTGTCTCGGCGTGGAAGGCCTGCTAAACGGTCAGAGCCTTGACTTGCACTACGCCACTATGCCTCACAATCGCGAGACGACCGAGAGAATCGCGCGCGGCAAGACCGTTTCGTTAATCCGTCTTACGCTGGTTCTACCGGCCATGCTGGGCGGCGCGGCAGCGCGAGAGATCCAACTGCTGGAGCGGATTGCCCTCTACTGGGGCCTCGCCTACCAGATGGTCGATGATCTCAAGGACGTGCTCGATAGCACGGAGGACGCTGGAAAAACTATTGCCCGCGACATTCTGCTCGACCGCCCCAACGCCGCCTCGGCCATGGGCATTTCCGGCGCTATGGAGCGTCTCACTCGCTTCATTTGCCTGGGAGATACTACGCTCCAACAACTTCTGAGATTGAAACCGGAGATGTCCTTCCTGGAAAAACTGCGCGGCAGCCTGGAAGAGGAACTGGTTCGGGTTACCGCGAATGCCTGCGTGACGGCTCAGGGAGCGCGCCTGTGATCTTTCTCAAGTTGATTGTGACCAATCTGCGCCGCCATCGCATCCGCTCGTTCATCAGCGTTGCGGGCATAGCCTTCAGTGTCGCAGCCATGCTCACCGTGGTCACCATCCTGCAAGGCGCTATCGGCATGTTTTCCGGCATCCTGTCGAACGATAGCGAGATGATCGTCTTCGAGCGCAACGTCTCCGATCTCTTCTTTAGCAACGTGCCTGCGTCGGCGGCAGAGCAGATCGCCAGTTGGCCGATGGTTTCTCATGCCGACCCGGTGCTCTTCGGCATTGTCTCCAGCGCCGGCCACCCCATCATAACCTGCTTTGGCGTAACC
>Ga0302266_10004395_pt1 | contig 10880 bp, 17 predicted proteins | sample III_Bog_E1_2_FD_194559 | JGI IMG/M metagenome (GOLD analysis project Ga0302266, IMG submission 194559) | Peat permafrost microbial communities from Stordalen Mire near Abisko, Sweden - III_Bog_E1_2 | ecosystem: Environmental > Terrestrial > Soil > Wetlands > Peat | place: Sweden: Abisko... | reverse complement strand
ACCGACTCGCGAGGGGACGGGCGCGAGGGCCTCGATCGGTTGATGCTCCGCGTCTACATCCACGGTGGCTACCGACGCTCCTCGCTTGGGGAAACCTTGAAGTTTCATACGCCGTTCGATTCGCTGCGCTCCATGGCCAGTCGCATGGCAACGATTGTTTCGCGCGTTGGTTCGACGACTTCGTCGGACATCTCCGGTAGTTCTGTTGTATCGCCTCTGCCCCGCGGCGTTCGGCGTGATCCCACTAGTGGATGGGACTACAGGTTTTTCGATTTGACATATCGCTCCGTCTCTCAAAATCACGCTAGCGACTGCGCCCGGTTGACGTTCAGTTTGTGATGATGCCGCAAAGACCGAGTCCCTACCCCGATTATGCCTGAGGTGTTTTATCAACAACTTCACAACGCACCGCTGGGCCCTAGCGCCGCGCGACGGCTCGGAGCGCGGAACCTAGTGGGTAGGAGCACCGTCTCTCCACTGCCCAGAGGAGCTAGCTACGCGCGTCTCGTGGCGCGACGCGCTGGTGCGGCTCGTCGATACCGAGTGGGCGAAGATGCTCGGCGGCTGGACGTTCGATCACTGCGGGCCGTGACGGCCCGCAGGTCAAACTCGTTCAAGAGAAGCATCCTCGAGAGTTAGAGGTGTTCACCACTCCCGCGTTGGTCAATGACATGGCGTCCGCTCCATTGCTTGAGAAGAGTACCGAGAGGTTCGCTTTGTCCACACTGACTTCGTTTGCAGAGCACTGGTCAGCCCGGAGGTAGTGCTAACGCGGTGCCCTCCTCATTCTCCTCGACGAGAATGTTGAAACCATCGGGCGGCACGGGTCGCTCATGGAAATAACGTTGCGCTGAGTGGCAGCCGAGGTCCTTCAAGTAGATCACGTGGCAATCGAGGGTCCAGTATTCAGCCGTCGCGGTGATGCGCCAGGAGAACGGTGTGTGCGGGTGAATTCGCTTCGAATTCAGTTCGCGCGACGAACGCCCGTGGAATCGCTTGACGACACGACGTCGGCGTGGTTGTGCGTGCTGGAGCGGACTCGTGGGTAGCTGGATGTCCCTTCCGCGGCAGGCGCGAGAGCTACCCCGATACAGACGTCGGTACACGAAACGCGAGAATTTTGGTACCGCCCTTTATCGTTCCATCCTTCGGGCCGCCCATCGGGACGATGATCGTATCGCCCGCGATGGCGAGGGTCGAGTTGGTCGTCGCCGGGAGCGAGTGCGTGAAGACGAGTTTGCCGGTCGTGCGGTTGAAGGCGAGGAGCTTTCCCTCGAACAGCGAGGTGACGATCAAGTTATTCGACACCGTCGCGGCGCCGAGTGGCAGACCTTTCACCTTCGTACTCCACACGACCTTGCCGGTGGTGAGATTGAGCGACTCCACATTGCCGGACAACTTCTTCCCCGTCGGCACCCCATTGACCTGGTCGGTGTTCGTGAAGGAGAAGGGGAGATTGGAGGTCACCACGTAGACGTTGTTCCCGGCCACGGCCATGTTGGTGAGGATGCCACCGAGCGCGCCCGGCGAGTAGGTAAAGGGCACGCTGAGCTTGCTCGTTCCATCGAGCGCCTTTCGCGAGTCGTTGTCGTGACCGTTGTGCACGCCAACCGGTGTCTTCCAGATGAGGGCGCCCGACTTCGCGTTCATCTCATAGACGGTGCCCATCTTCCCGCCGCCAATGACGACGGGCACACCGTTGGCGGTGGTCGAGATGGGCGAGGCTTGCATGTCGTAGTCCTTGAAGTCGTCGGGTATCGCCTGGTAGTACCAGCGCAACTTGCCCGTCGCGGCGTTCAAATTCACGTCGCTGTCGGTGTAGAGGATCTTCGCGGGGTTCGAGAGCGCTTCGCCCATCGACTGATACGGGTTGCCGAGGCCGAAGGTCACTGATCCGTCGGTGCCCACCAGTGGGGTCTCCCACGCGCCGCCGGCGCCGGCGCCGAGCGCGTCGACGCCCTTGTCCTTCTTCGGCACGGTGTTGAACGCCCAGATCTTGGCGCCCGTTGCGGCATTGAGGGCGAGCACGACGCCTCCACCCGGAAGGTGTCCGTACTGGCTCGCCAGATAGACGTGGCCATTGGCGACCTGGGGTTGGATGCCGAAGGTGCCTTGGCCCTTCTTCAGGAGTGAATCGTTGGACCAGATCTTCTCCCCCGTCGTGGCGTTGAGCGCGAACACGCTCTTCGGTGTCGCGCCGTAGACAACGCCATCGACCACCGCGACGCCGTTAGGACCAGGGCCGCTCAGTTCCTTCTTATTGACGATGTAGGACCAGTCGAGCTTGCCCGTCTCCAGCGAGAGTGCGTAGACGTTCGAGTGGAGGTCTTGCATGTAGACCACGTCGTTGACCACGATCGGTCCAGCGGCCAATGTTCCGAATCCGCCGACGTTCTTGGTCGCGTCGCCGCTCAGCGAAAAGGACCACGCTTGTTGCAGCGACGACACGTTGTCGGCCGAGATGGTCGATCCCACGGCGTCTCGAGTATTGGCGAGGTCGCCATTCGAGTAGGGCCACGAAGCGGCCGAACGAGGTGCACTCGCGCCCGACGCGAAGCCCGTTACCATCGGAACCGCGACTATCGAGACCGCCAGACTAACGACGGCGAAGCGCACTCCACGTCGTCCACGAAGACTCTTCATGCGTCGCTCCTCGTGTCGTCGATGCCCAACTCCTCGCGGCTTTCGGTGTCGTCTTCGTCGTCAACGATTGACGGCTTGTCCATGATTCCGTGGTATTCGCGACGGGGCCGCTCGTCGTGTGCGCCAAACTTCGCGATGCCGGAGAGGAATCCGATGCCGCCCACTGCGACGATGACATCCGACTGCCAATAACTCTGGTTCATCGCCACCGCGACCATCGCGCAGGCGTACGCAGCGAGCATCGCGGCGACGAACCCCACCCGGGAGGCGTTCGCTCGCACCTCTCGTTGCCGTTCGTCCGACCGTTGTCCGTAGATTGCTCCCACGTCGCTGTCGCGACCGGTCAAGACGACGTAACCGAGACTGACCACCACGGTCACAATTTCCGCGATCAAGGCGTCGCCCCACGTATGTCCGATGGCCACCGCTCCCGCAACGAGCGTGCCGATGACCAGCGTGCCCAAGGGAGCGAACGCGCGCGAATTCCGTAGTCGTTTCATGTTATTACCTCCTCTTCGTCCGGATCGAAGATCGCCTCGACCGGCTGTTCGAAGAACCGCGCTATGCGAAACGCCAACGGCAGCGAGGGTGAGTACTTGCCACTCTCAATCGCGATGATCGTCTGTCGTGACACGCTCACACTTGCGGCCAGGTCGCTCTGTGAGAGACCTCGTTGGCGTCGCTGCTGACGGACCTCGTTCTTCATGATGTAAAGGGTACTTAACATCTACTCAGATGTCAAGCGACATTTACATTCCTTACGAAAATGTTCATTCTTTTGTCACCACGAAATGACTTGCGACCGTGGATGAACGACGGACGAGGACGCAGCGCGGGGCCTGACCCGCACGATCATTTATGCGCACCCCAACAGGATTCGAGCCCGTGCCGCCACCTTGAAAGGGTGGAATTGGTCGATCCAAGGGATAGGATAATTTCCTGATCAATGCGCTTATTCGTGACAGATTTATGTCATGAAATTTTTGCTTGGTAGTTTCACGGGCGTCTCGGATTTGTCTTCCCATATACAATACGCTATAGAATAATTCTATGCAGACGTCGCCAACAATCGCAGCGGGAGTGCTGCGCGATGCCCGTCTTCGCGGACACCTTTCTCAGACCGAATTGGCCCGCCGAGCGGGAGTTGCGCAGAGCGTCATCAGTGCCTACGAATCGGGACGCCGTGAACCTTCGTTGGCTACCCTCACTCGGATGGTGGAGGCAACTGGACATACGATCAGATTGGAACTCGAACAGAACGAAGGGGCTATTCGAGGCCTTCCCGACACACCAATTGGTCGTCGACTCCGTCGCCATCGTTCCGCGTTGCTCGCCGTGGCCGCACGCCATGCGGCCGATAACCTCCGAGTCTTTGGCAGCGTGGCAAGAGGTGAGGACACAGCCGAGAGCGACGTCGATATGGTCGCTGACTTTCCATTGGGGATTGGACTCTTTGAACTGGGCGCGTTCGAGCTCGAGTTATCGGACATCCTCAAGGTCAAGGTTGACTTGGTGCCGTCCGATGGACTTCGGCTACGCGTGCGCGCCGAGGTTGACGCCGAGGCGATTCCCCTATGACTCGTCGTGACAGAGAACGCTTGGTTGATATTGATGTCGCCATTGCGGCCATCGAAAGTCACTTGCGGCGCGGCGACATCTCCGATGGCCTCGTCTTTGATGCGGTTCGGGTTCGTCTGATTGAGATTGGTGAGGCGGTGAAGCAAATTTCTCCAGACCTACTCGCGACCGAAAAGTCCGTACCTTGGCAGTCTGTGGCGGGCATGCGCGATCGACTCGCGCATCACTACTACGACACGTCACATGCCATTCTCCAACGGACCATTGATGAGGATATACCGATGCTGAAAGACAGCCTCGCGAGGTTGAGAGAGAGTGTGGGCGACGTCGAAAGTTAACTTCGATCTACTCGCTTCACGAACAGTCGCAAGCACTCTACGGGAACATAGCGCGCGACGGAAATGTTTCAACCTTCGCGCCTCTGGGCGCTTGGGACGCGAGTCTTGCGTCGATTTGGGAGGATTGCGACAGAAACCTGTTAATCAGAAACTGATCTTTACCAGGTATTACCTCGCACCCCCAACGGAAGGGCCGATACCCTCGTTGTTCGACCTGAGGGATGTCTTTCCGCCGTATCGTCGCCAAGGAGTCGCCCTGAGAGCGTCTCGGCCGGCACTCGACTATGCCGCGTCCGAGCTCGGCGCAAGCAGAGTGGTTATCAAGATGCTTTTTGGAAACACCGCTTCCGGGAATCTCGCGATTCGCTTAGGTGCAACTTATTCCAATGAGGAGACGTCCGACACTGGGGGCGTCTTCGACGTGTATAAGTCAACTCTTCCGCTGATCGCTGGCGAGGACCGCATTCTCGTCGGTCAAGGACTCGTGGATCGTCGAACGAGAGATCTCGACTTCTTTGATTCATCAAGTCCGGTGTTGACCGAGAGACTGCAATCCTCTTCGTCGGCTCTGTCGAGACCTTTCAGTTTCAGTGGGAAGCGGAACTAGCGCGATCTATCGGTGTCACGGCTCTGCTCGCAACCTTCTGGGAACATCTCCTGGAGAAGATACTGAACTCTCGGGAGAATCAGATGCTCCGGATAGTACGACGAAAGGAGATCAAGACCTTCCTCGGCTGTAGTCAGTCCACAGAGTCTGTATAAATCACGTATGTCGTCTTGATCCCGCTCCACGCGCGACGCCATGAGCTTCATCGCAAGCAGATATTGGGGTGACGCCGCCGCCACGCTGAGGTTTCGGCCCTCGTAAACACCGATCTGGTTCTCATCCTCCCCTGGCATGAACGCCTTCGCACCGTCGTTTAACCAGTCAGGTTCGAGATTGAGTCGCTCGGCTACACGCGACGCCGCAGTCCTCACCTCGCTTGAGGGGATGAAGACGGCGTCGACGTCGGCCGTCGCTCTACGGGTGTCGTAGGCGATTGCCATTGCTGCTCCGCCGACGATGAACACCTCGCCCCGTACGTTGAGGTTCCCCAGCTCTTCGTCGAGTTCTGCAAGCGCTGTGAGTAACTCTCGCCGACCGAGAAGCGCCACTATGCGTATTCCAATGCGTCTTGTGTTACGAATACTCCCCTGCGAGCGAGGGATATTGGGCTATGCACAAAGGCGTCAGCGTGAAGAGATGTTATTCCCGAGACAAACCACCACCGATGGAGAAAGAATGATTCATCGTTCACCCACGCTGGGGCGACCACGCTATGTGAGGCACACGCAAATTCAACTATTCCAGCAAGGAGCGCGTCGTAACGATCACTGCCAGTAGTCAACGGCGCATCGGCCGTAATGCGTCGGCGAGTCTCCCAGCCGGATCGGTCATATCGCTCTAGAAAGCGAAACGCGAGCCGGGTGGCTGCGCTGGAGTCTCCTTTAGCGAGGCAGTCGGCGATTTCTTCTGCCAGTTCACCGATGGAATTCTCCTGCCACATCATGGCTACATCGTACGGCTCGTCGGTAACAGCTCTGTGTGGCGACCGGTCTTGGGCGCTTATGGGCGCTTCGGACGCAAGTTTTGCGTTGACGTGAGACATTTTCGGAATCTACGTGTACGGTCGAAATGGGTCTTCACCAGGAAAAACGTCGCACCCCCAACGGGATTCGAACCCGTGCCGCCACCTTGAAAGGGTGGGGCCGAACGCGCCGAAGTTGGTTGAATGTCCCTGATCAACTGAGTAAATGGCGATGGATCGGACCGTAAAAATGCAGGTTGGGCGCTCCACGGGCGCCTCCAATTACGCTGATTCCGAAGAAAAGCGTCGAATTTCCGAAGCACCGATCAAGTCGTTCCGGGCGAAACCTACTTCCCTTTTTTTGTTTGGTCAGAGGGAAAGCTCGCGACCGTTGTTTCGTAGGCTATGAGTATGGTTTCTTCGCGCTCCTCGAAGGTGGGTCCCACGTCTCGGCCGGTGGCGATTCCTGACGACTTTGAAAGTGCGGACGACGCCAAGGCATCGGGAATCGTTGTACTTCCCAATCGAATTCGCTGGTCTGAACCGGACTTGACGTTTGATCTGAGCGCCAGGGTCGACCGTCTTCGTGTGTACGAGATCGTTCTGGTGGAGGGTACGGAATCAGACGTTCGCCAATACGTAAAGTTTGATGAGTTGGTCCAAGTTTGGAACGACATCTATCTTCCCGCCTACGTTCGCAAGGCTTGGCAGTATTGGTTCGCGGAGCATCACATTTCTGTTCCGACTTGCTAACACCGTTGCAAGAACAGATTGCCCAGATCATTGGGGTCGCGCTCGAGGGCTCTGACTTCGCGCTGGCCGGCGGTGCCGCAATTATCAGTCAGGGAATCGTCGATCGGCGAACGAGAGATCTCGACTTCTTTGGTTCATCAGGTCCGGTGCTGACCGAGAGACTGCAATCGGTAATTGACTCGCTCGTTCGTGAGGGTTTTCAGGTAGAAATCGATCAGCAGAACGAACGGTTCGTAAGACTCGACGTCAGAGGACTGGGGGAGGAAACTGAGGTTGACTTTGGCGTTGACTTCCGGCTGTTCCCGCCTGATCAAGGCGCTCACTCCTTGGTCCTTTCAAGTAGGGAACTCGCGGTTGACAAGGTGTTGGCGATATTTGGTCGTGCAGAACCGAGGGACTTTGTTGATCTCGCTGCTTTGACGCAGTTCTTTAACATTGAGGAGCTCTTTGCGGACGCCGTCCGAAAGGATCGTGGATTCAACCTTGCGGTGTTTGCCGAAATGACGTCTCGAATTAGTCGACTTCCTCGTCGAGAATTTGCGCTGAACGACGCCGCGTTCGATGAGTTAAAGGTCACGACATCGTCGTGGCGCGATGTAGCGCATCGACTCCTTCGCGAGCACGATCGGGGCTTGGGGCGCTGAGACCCCTTGGTGCGATTTAACGATTCGCTTGCGGAATATCATTCAGTTTCAGTTCCGGACGAACGGCTGGCAAATGCTTCAACAAGTTGGCGAAGTGCGTTAATGGGGAAGCGGTATGTCTTGCCGTATATTCCGACGGGCGTCTCGGCGAGATTCAGAGCCAACTCGAGAGGTGTGACCTCGGGGTGAAGCTTTCGAATCCTGTTTGCAACGAAAGCGAATTCGTTCAAGACTCCGAGGATCTGGCGGCTGTTGGTTCGTGACACAACGACGTCGTCCATGGCGCAGAGTTCGCCAGCGATAAAGGACTCCGGCGCGCCATGAACTCGCAGCGTTGCGGCTAGCTCGTCGGGAAACCGTAATGCGAGTGTGGATGCGGGCGCCAACGGGGCGAAGACGGGCAGAAACGTCGACTCGCTCACGAAAATCGCGTACTGGGGCTGCCAAAAGAGTGGCTTGGCAAACCAGTTGCCCAACTTCGTAGAGGGATCCTGTACGGGATCTTCCACCGACTCCCTCATGCGCTCCAAGAGTTTTTTCGTGGCGAGAATCGAGTACACGAGAATAATTCTTGCCCGACGAACACCACCCTGCCTAGCTGGTGTCACGATTCATTGAAAAGCGTTTTTGGCTCCAGTTTGAGGGTCTCTGGCACCCATTTCGGGGCGTTCGTGGGCGCCTATGGGCGCTTCGGGCGCAAGTTTTGCGTCGATTTGAGACATTTTCAGCATCTAGGTGTACCGTGGAAAGTGGGCTTCACCAGGAAAGACGTCGCACCCCTAACGGGATTCGAACCCGTGCCGCCACCTTGAAAGGGTGATGTCAATGCTGTCCTCGTCTTTCCATAAATCCTGATTAAAGTGCACTTATTGGTGATTGTACGACTAGTTTCTTTTCGCTTGGGCGCTCCATGGGCGCTTATGAGGAGGGCAACGAAAAGCGCTTGAGAGCAACCGCTGGTTAATCTGAAGTCCAATCAAGACCGAGTCCAGAAAGTTCGCCCACTGGCTGATCACGTTGCCACTTGACCTTTTATGTGTGTTGTCGAGAGTTCTAGGGGAGCCCTGGAATCCTGTTAAGTAGTCGGCGTCTCGCCCTGTGAATCGAACCATTGCTGCTCTATTGGAATCCATAAGCCTGTCGTTCTACCCCGGAATACCGGATCGAGATAGCCGCGCACGATCACGAGCGCTTCGTCTAGCGTCTGCGCGGTTTCCAAGATTGATCGCCGCACCTCCGCGGCGTATCCCTCTTCCCATAGCGATCTATCCGGGATGTCGAAGGACTCAGGTAGAGCAAGGCTCCGACGTTCGAATTCCGATCGAAGGGCTATCGCTTGCGCCTCTGCACGCAGGGTTGCACCACCAACAATTGCCACGAGATCAACTAGATCTCGGTACCTTGTGGAGGGATTCCCCATTTCGCCGTGTCGCTCATAAGTAGCTGCCACCTTGTCCGCGACGTGGTCAGCAAGCGGATACGCACGATACCCTCGTTGTTCGACCCGTGGGATGATCATGCGAGCAATGGGAGGAACGTCATCCGGTTGCCCAGTCATTCGAAGGTCAGTGCCCGACAGGTCAATATGGAACGCCACCCAAGTTGTTGCTCCGATCAAGGCGTTCACGGGAAGCCGGACGCTGTTGTTACCAATCGGATGGACTGGTCCAATTTCGAAGCGAAACCAGTCGTGTATGTCGAGAGCGGCAGCTGTTCGCACATCGGCGTCGGCGATCTCCTGGGCTACCGCTCTGTAGATGTCGACGTCGAGGCTTCCACGCACTCCAAGATCCCGGGCAAGAAGAGCGGTGGCGCCCTTGACGATCCAGCCATCGTCGACCAAATAAAGTCGTTCGAGAAGGCGGTCATAAGCGACCTGGCGTTGCAGTTGCTGAAACGACCATGGCGACGTCTTAGTTGACTCCCTCAGCATGTCCGTTAGGGCACTTCGGAACGCGGCTGGAGTTAAGTATCGGTCGCCCGCAGTCACGATTCCGTCCTGCTCTTTCTCGCCCGGTCATCGTGCGCTCGTGCTTCAGACAACCACTGCGCCGCTTCAGGATCATTGGTCAGGTCGAGGAGCCATCGAAGCAGTCCAAGTCCATCAAACTTTCGAAGTCCGAACTTGGCGGCGTGGGGTCCCAGCTCATCGGAAAAGGTTCCCGGGTAGTCGAGCACCAGACGAATCGAGTCAGAAATTAACTGGGCAACTGCCTCAGGATCTTCGTGATCCCATAGAAGATCGGAGGCAATTCTGGAAGGTCTCGTAACTAGCAGCCCCCCGAGATTGACCCACTCACCTCGGTCTAACTTGCGCACATGAATACGGACATCAGGCCTGCGCGACTGCCTTCGCCGATGCAACGTGAAATCATGAAGGTCTGCTGGTAGATGCCCGAGTCCATATATTGATGCGGCCGATCGGTGTGACACGACTCCTTGTTCGGCCGTTCGATCCCAGGCTGGCGTTGCTGGTGCCAACTGCAGCCACGCGGCGCGGAGTTCGAGGTGGTCCGGGGCAGGAGCTGCTGCCACTCGGTAGACACCGGTCGCCACTCGCTCAAGGACTCCGCCGGGGGCGGCGAGTCGCTCTAGAGTCGTCGGGCTGATGCCACGAGCGTTCATCTGTCTTCGCGTGACGAGACCCCACTGGTCCTGGACCAGTTCCTGGAACCTGGGTAGCGCGGAGAGGCGAGGCATGGCTCCATTATAGCCCTTATAAGGGGTATTTTGAAGTACTTATCATAAGTTAATGCTCCATATTCCCCCTTATAAGGGGTAATCCGAAGCACGAATCTCGAACGAGGTCAACCAATGGATCATCTCCGGTAACTTCCCAACCTCATGGAAACGTGCATCAAGTAACTAGCCATCGTGGCAGCTAATAAGTCATCAATGAATTCCTCGCGCCAGCGAAGAAGCTCGACTGGTCCGGCAATCAACCTGTCTGGGAGCAGCGGCACTTCTAGAGCATTTCACGGCAACGCTGCCCAATGTGACTCCAGGTGTCGGTCACACCACCGCTGGAACAACTCGAAATGCGATGAAGCCGGGCGCAGATTGAAGTCGAGCGAACTGCGTAGCGTCAATACTCTCGGCCCCAGGCGATGGTTTCGGCTCAACAATTCGGTCGATGAGGAAGCCGGCCTCATGAATCTCCTCACACGTTTGTTCCAGCGGAGCGAGCCAGTATCGGAGGTGCCAGCCCTTGCTCCAGGTCTCTTCAATGACTCGAACATCAAAGTAACTTCCGCCATTACGGAGCCAATCGGCCGTCGGGTGATTCCTTGAGAAGACGAGAGCACCCGAAGGTGACAAGACTCTCCGGAGTTCCTTAAGCGCCTCAACTCGATCAT
>Ga0302266_10004390_pt1 | contig 10890 bp, 10 predicted proteins | sample III_Bog_E1_2_FD_194559 | JGI IMG/M metagenome (GOLD analysis project Ga0302266, IMG submission 194559) | Peat permafrost microbial communities from Stordalen Mire near Abisko, Sweden - III_Bog_E1_2 | ecosystem: Environmental > Terrestrial > Soil > Wetlands > Peat | place: Sweden: Abisko... | reverse complement strand
ACAATGCTACTTACTGTAGTAAATTGATAACCCTGGCTGGTGAGGCAAGCACAATCGCCAGCGGTTCCCGCTGTGTTCGAAGTGCGGGCGAAGTGGAACTACCAGCGCCAACGGCGTTAAAGTGAGCCGAATTAGGCATCATAGTTTTCATGAATCACTTGTCTTGCTCTACGTGAAATCTTCATCTCTCGTCGCAAAATCAACCACCACCTATGAACTCCACTGCTCTGGCGGAGTTTTTGCTCAAACTCCTCCTGAACCTCGCGTCGGATGCGCTCACGCACGAATGCCCGCCTCGCTGCTGGACTGTTTTGTCCTGGCGCATCGTGTGGGATTCGATGCCTTGTATAAAATTCAAACATAATGCGCGAATGCCGCCTTCCGTCCAAGCCTGATCCACCGCTGGCGCGCGCCGTTGACCGCGACGGAACGGCAGGTGCCTTCGGAAGCCGGCAATTTGTTAACCAGCTAAATCATAAATACCAAGCTAATGCAATATAACCAAGCGACACTACCCAACAACTAACAGCAGCCAGCACAGCAATAAAAACCCAATGCCGATAAACTCCCGCTGAACGACAATATGATACAAGCAAAATGCCGGCAAAAATAGCGATGGCAAATGGCAATAAAAGACCAACGACAGACCAAATCCAACATTTAGTGCCTACCTCTCCAAGTGTCTCCAAAAAGGAAACCCACCAAAACGCAGCGAGAGCCAAGACAAAAATCGCCTGACTGCGAACACTTAAAGTGATGTCCCAACGAGCGTGCATATCAACTTAGCAAGCAACGTAGAAAGCCGAACCACCACCTCGCGGCGTGAACCGCGGAACTGCCAGTGCCAATGGCGGTTGGAATCGGTGAATCATTAGTTGGCGTCATGGCTTGTCTGGTGCTTTTACGGTCATCCGATTTGTTATACCTGAACTGAAACAATAAGAAACAAACTCCAGATTTCCGTTTGGCTTCGTGATAAAATCAACGCGGTCGAACGGAGAGCAACTGGTGGATTGCTTCATAAATCTCGCAAACTCGTCATAATTTGTTGGCCATCGCTGATTCGACTGCCGAAAGTTGTAGGCGTTGGTTTCGTCGCACAAAAACGGCATGCCGGTGCCCCAGTTGTAAGTATGCGGCTGAAACATGCCATAAAAGGGTAAACAACTTTTAAATACGGCGAATACGGAGACTAACGCGATGACCGCGACCATCACTCCGATAATAACCGTGAGCACCTTTCCGATAATAATCGTGCTCTTCATAACAGAGCAGTCGCCTAACTCTGGCTAAACAACCAGTTGTGCAAGAGGCCGTGCACCGGCGATTTTTTAGGCCACGGTTTCATGGTCTCGACAAAAACAAACACAAAAGCAGTGCGATTGCAAACAAAACACACCGGTAGCCCCAGCGATAAAATGGCCGACTGCTTTCCGGTAAAGCTCGACTCCCAAATGTCAGAAACTGTCGCTGCCGATAAAGTGGCAGCTTGGCGTAGAAAATCAACGACGTGCCAACTGCGGCGACAGCCAAGCCGATGCCATAACACCAAATCCACGGCGTGCCAGTCAGTCGCGTGAAAAACTCAAGAAATTGCGTCATGAGAAAAGCAATGGCGGGCATGAGCACAAACCACCAATGCTCCAAAAAAGTTTGCCAGCCGTTGCTTTGGTTTCTATGTTCCATGGTGGTGCGACGTGGCCTAAACATGGTTAAACAACCGACGATTTCCTGTCAAAAGTATTCCGCGCGCCGTCCGCCTTTTCCACCCCCTTCCCCGCCGCGCAAGCCGGCGGTTTTTTGTCGTCGGGCTAAAGCCTTTTTGCGGCAAACCGATATAAAGTTATCAGCGTTTGTTCCACGCTGCTGGTTGTGGTTCAGGTCAGCCAGTTTTTAGTTCTGGCTGACCTGTTTTATTGGCGTCGCCGGGTCGGGCCACGGCGAGCCAGAAAATCACAGGCTGATTTGGATAAAAACCAAACGGCACGGTAAAAAGCCAAGGCGCAGGGGCAAGCCAAAACCAGGCTAAAAATAAAAAGCGGATTTTGTGATTTTTCACTGCTTCACAAAATCCGCTTGAACACTGTCTAAAAATGGTGGCAGGAGCCGGAATTGAACCGGCGACACAAGGATTTTCAGTCCTCTGCTCTACCAACTGAGCTATCCTGCCGAACCACTGTAAACATTGCGTTTAACGAGGTTTTTCAAGCCTCTGTTTTCGTATTGCATCCCGCCATTGTATCCCCTATAGTGTTTCTGTCATGAATGCACTATCTGAAACCACAATGGCGGGAGCACAAAGCGTCCCGAAAACCAAACGCAACGACAACTTGTCCACAGACGGCAAATGGAGATCGTTTCCGAAAGTTCCAAACCTACTGCAATACGTCGTTGCAGGGACATACTACGCGAGATGCAAAGTGAATGGCAAGCCAGTTCGTGCTTCACTTGAAACTGACGTTTTCACCACCGCCAAAGTCCGACTGCCAGACAAACTCAAAGAACTCCGCAAGCCTAAAGCACAAGTCGGCACATTCGCGGATGGACGGCTCAAATACGAAGCGGAAACCAGCAACGGCTACACGTCGCGTAAAAACAGATTGGTGAAGCTCGCTCCCTTGAGCATTGCTTATCGGTTGCGCTGCCTCGAATGCTTGAGACGCTCACTGGTTGAATGCTTGCTTCACCCGAGCAAGACATGGAAGGAATTGAGCGAACAGACGCGCACAAAGGCGTTTGCTGAACTGGATGAGATGAGCGCCAGCGATTTCACAAAGGAACGTTGTGAAACGTGGCAGGCCCTTTACTCAAATCAGTATTCGCCATCGGTTTTCAACAACACCGTGAACACCTTTCGCCGCGTTCTCGAATTGGCAGGACTTTCGCGGGACGCTAATCCGGCCTACAAAATCGGGCGCATGGACATTCTCGAAAAACCAATTCGCCTGCCAAGTCCAGAACAGTTTGACCGGATCATTGCCCTGGTTGAAACATCTGGTGCAGGACAGGCGAAAGACTGCGCCGACCTGATTCGCTTCTTAGCCTTCACTGGGACACGAATCAGCGAAGCAAAGCAGGCGGTGTGGACAGACGTTGACTGGCAGGAAAACACGCTACAAATCCATTCGGTCAAAGTAAGGGGCGGACACGATCAGGACGTGACGCGGAAAATTCCGCTGAATCCAGCTTTGAAGCAATTGCTGGAAAAATTAAAAAACGAGCAAGACCAAAAGCCGACAGGTCGCATCTGCAAAGTTTCGGAATGCCAGCGCAGCCTCAACCGCGCTTGCACACTCGCAGAATGCAAGCGGCTCACTCATCACGACCTGCGGCACTACTTCGTCACAAAATGTCTGCAAGCCGGTGTTGACGTGTTCACGTTGGCAAAATGGGTTGGCCACCGCGATAACGGGAAATTGCTTCTGAAAGTTTATTCACATTTGCAGGCAGAACATTCGCAAGCAATGGCCACAAAGGTAACATTCGGAGCCAGCAAAGGCGGTCAGATTTCTCCATGACGAGATTTCCGCCGCGACCAGCACGCGCTGGTCGCGGCGAGCATGGTTAAGCGCAACCGAGCGGCAGGCTCGTTGCAGTCAACGAGGCGCGGAGTCCCCTCGCCTTCTTTCGGTTTCGGCTTCGGCAACCAAAGTCGCAAACGGAATGCCCAACGCCTCGGCAATCGCATTGGCGGCATCCAAACTCGGATTACTCAATCCATTTTCGATTTTTCCAATATACGTTTGATGGAGTCCCGCCTTTTGCGCGAGAGTTTGCTTGCTCAATTTTTTTGCAGCCCGGTGTCGTTGCAGCACCAGGGCAAAAGCATCTGAAAATTCCATACGGCGACGGCGCATCGCTTAACGCTGCAACGGGCGAAGCCGCCGACCGCATAAGAATATATTCTTGCATTTGTCTGTCAGTCAGATACAAGTCCCCCCAAGCGGACAACATGAATCAAGGGATGCCAGTCGGAAGGTGGTCAATTATTGACGCCAGCGAGAGTGTTTCACAGGAAACGCAGCCTTTACAATTTTTCAATCAAATCACAGCCACGGACACCGAGGGCTTTCGCTACCCGCAAAAGCGCGTGGAGGCTGACCCACTGTTCCCCACGTTCAATTTTCCCTATGTAAACCGGATGCAAGCTAGCTTTTTCCGCCAGTGCTTCCTGGCTCAAGCCAGCAAGCTTACGCTGGTCTCGGATGGTATCACCCAAGATTTTCAGTTGTCGCTGACGTGGCATAATTTACCAAGAAAGCATGAAGACGACGCACCGAGAACACCCAACATGGGTTTATTTTTATCTTGCGCGATTTTGAGAAAACTAATAAAACCGCGTGGAGACTTAGCGAGCAAATCGGAGACATGGGAAATTATGAGTGGAAAAAAAAGAATTCTGGTGATCGAGGACGAGATGCCGGTGGCGTTGATGATGGTATTTCTTCTGTCGCGTGTGGGCTACGACGTGACGACCGCGCACAACGGCAAGAAAGGGATCGAATTGGCAAGCGCGACCAGATTTGATGTCATCACGCTTGACATGGATTTACCAGACATCCATGGATTTGAAATCTGCCACGAACTTAAACAGCGGCATGTCTCCAGAAACACGCCCATAATTTTTATCACTGGCCGCCACTTGAAGAAAATCGGCAGCACGCCCTTGAACTTGGCGCGGTGGATTACATCGAGAAACCATTTGAAGCGAGTGAATTCGTTTTTCGCATCGCCACCCAAATCAGAAACGGGCAGCAAAATGTAACGGCCTCAATCCAAAACTGAAAATAATTATTTGTTTTCTAAACCTGAACTTTTACTTGCACTTGGACGTATTTGCATTTGAAACTGAATGAATCGGAAGTGAAATAAAGTCTATGAAAACAACCAAAGGGAATGCTTGTTCACAGTGGTTCGCCACCGTCTTTGCCCGCGGGCTTGTCGTTGCGGGATTTTTATTCTGCGCCATCAGCGGTTGGGCGCAATTCCTGCCGCCCGGCGGGAAATTTGGCCCGACCAACACGCCGCTGATGTCTTGGTCATTCCGCGATAACACAAATTGGACAGACAGCGGCGGTTATGCGCCGGTCTCATTCACCAATTTAGCTTATTCCTATCTTGGCAACGGTTCATCGCTGGTTGTGGACACCAACATTCCCGCCTGGCTGCAATACAATGTTTTTGAAAACGACGGCACAACCAATCTGACCGTTGACAGCGGCACAGTGATGTTTTGGTTTGCAGCAAATTGGAACAGCACCAATGACGACGCTGGAGGTCTTGGCCCACAGGAATACGGACGGCTGTTTGAAGTCGGCGGCTACACTGACGATTCGAGCTACGGATGGTGGAGCATCTTTGTGGATGACAGCGGCAACAATATCTATTTCGCGGCGCAAACCAACGACCTTTCCAGCAACATGACCGTCTATGCGTCCGCGCCGATTGATTGGACGACCAATTATTTTCATTTCGTCGCGGTGACATATTCGCCAACGAACACGGCCTTATATCTGGACGGCGACCTCGTGACCAATGGCCCGCCGATGTCGGTTTATCCGGGATCAGATGTATTGAGCAACGGATTTTACATCGGGAGCGATGCCACTGGAAATTTGCAAGCACACGGCTTGTTCAACACGGTGCAGACTTTCAATTATCCGTTAAGCGCGGACGACATCGGGACAATTTTTGATTACGAATACGGCTGGTATATGATTAGTCCGTGGAACATGGCGATGTTCAGCAGCATTGTTTCCGCGCCATCCAGTCCATCGAGTCCGCCGGGCTATTACGATGCCATCACCGGACAAGGCGGATTACAATTTGTCAGTTCGACAACCGCCATCACCAGCTCAAATGTCTGGATCACCAATGTCACCGCTCATGTAACCAGTGGCGGGATGAGCCTGACCTTCACAATTCAGGGCGGCTATGATTATGCGCCGTATGATGTGTTTGCCAATTCAGTTTTGGATTTTTCATCCAATACCAATTTGGCGTGGGCATGGATGGGACAGGGTTATCATGGTAACACCTACACACTGACAAACCTGCCGAGCACGGCCTGCTTTTTGATCCTTGGCACGGCGCAGGATTCGGACGGCGACGGCCTCACGGACGCTTTTGAGCGGCTCGTATCCAAGACTAACCCGAACAATCCTGACACGGATGGCGACGGCATTTCGGATTCGGACGAGGTGTTGAGTGGTTCAAATCCGTTGGTTTCAAGCACAAGCTGGAAGTTGGACACAGACAGCGACGGATTGCCTGACACCTACGAAACTACGGTCGGCTGGAATCCCACTTCGGCGGAGTCAGCACCGGCCCTGCCCGCTTACAGCAAAAATCCAATTCAATAATCAGACGACCAACTAGAATTTTTCATTTTATGAAATTTATGAACAAATGGGGTTCCTTTGGAATCATGGCTTTATGGGCAGCGAATGTTTTGGCGCAGCCGGTCAACAATAACGGTGGGGCAATGGGTGCTTTTGACGAACAGCAACAAGCCAAAGATTTGACCGGCAAGCGCGGTCAGCAACAAGTTGACCTGTTCACCGGCAGCTTTGGCTACTCCATTCCGATTAACTGCGCTCCGGCGCGAAATGGTTCTGAACCGGCGATTGCATTAACGTATTCCTCTGGTGCTGACAACGGTTGGTGCGGCATGGGCTGGAAACTCGACATTGGCCACATTGAACGAAATACCAAAGATGGTTTTCCCATCCAATTCTCGACCGCCAGCATCCCCGCTCCGGCAACCGCCTACGATGATACCAAAGGGTTTCTCCTGAATTTGTTTGGCAGGGAACTAAAATTGTTTGCTGTTGCGACCAATGGTTCAACTGTCGAATATCGCGCCGAAACTGACACCGATTTTCTCCGCTGTTTTCTCGACACGACCAACAACAAATGGACGATTTATGACAAAAGCGGCACCGCCTATTATTTTGGGCAGGCTTCCAGTTCGCGTGTTGCCAATCCAAAAACCGGATGGACTGGTTACAGCGGCACTTTTCATTGGGGGTTGGACGAGATTGATACAACCACTGGCGACCAAACGACTGTGGCCTATACCACCTATAACGACCCCGAAGGTCTGGCGGAAAGAACCATCTATCCGACGAACATCACCTACAACGGTCATATAAGTCTCAATGGTTATGGGGCAACTTCCACCGGCCAAAACACCATCAGTTTCGGCACAGAACTCCGTCCCGACCGGCGTGTGTCTTACCGTTGGGGATTTCGCGCCGAGCAAAACCGGCGGCTGACCAACATCGTCTGTCAAGTTGGGTCGCAGAAAATTTGTCGTTATGCCATCGGTTATACCACTTCGCTGGCAACCAAGCGTTCACTGTTGACCAGTGTCACGCTTTACGGCTCTGATGACACTACGGCGTTGCCAGCACAGACGTTCACCTACCAGCAAAACACCAATGGCGTTTCATTTGGCCAGACGATTGCTTGGACAAATATGAATCTTTCTGACCTGACTACTTCTGGAGCAACCGACCCATACGTCACACAGGTAAGTGGGTCAGGCGTTACGATTGCTGATCTTTTTGACATTGACGGCGACGGCTTGCCTGACCGTGTTACTTATGATCCTTCCGGCAGCCAAGATACCTATCAAGTGCAACGTAATACCGGCGCTGGGTTTGGCACTCGCTACGCATTTGGGCCGAGTTCAAGCGGCACTAGCACGACCGCTTCTGACTCCAATCCTATCCCCGATGGCGGCTATTATTCCGCTTTGAATGGGGGCTATGCGCGAGTCCGCGACCTCAATGGCGACGGTCTGCCCGACCGAATTACGGATTTCTGGAAACATTTCAGCAGCATCTATTATGCGACCACGCCCTATACAAATTTCGGTGTCATGTTGAATACCGGAAGCGGATTCGGCTCGGCCTTCATGTGGCCGTTGGCAACAAATGATCTGGCAAATGACCCTAGCACCTATATGAGTGTGATTGAATCGGGGACATCACAACCTTATGTAGGCTTGTTCGACATCAACGGTGACGGCCTTCCTGATCGTGTAATGGCCCTATATAACCAGTCACAAACATATTTCAAGGTGCAACTCAACACCGGCACAAACTTTTCGCCAGTGAAGTATTTTGGGCCGTATCGCAGTCAGAACTATACCAATAGCGTTTTTGGCATACCGTGGTCCGGCATCAATACTCCATACGCAATGACGTTGGACATGAACGGCGACGGTTTGCCCGACCACGTCATGCTGCCCATGGACAGTTCGGGGAATGCACTGCTATCCACCGACCCGAACTTCAATTATTTCGCCATTGAATATAATGACGGCTATTCGTTCGAGTCCACCAACACGTCCACCGCACTCGGCGGTGCGGCGGACAAATGGCCGGGCGTCGTCTTGCAATCTGGTGCCGTGCCTTACAACTACAACGCTATTCAGAATCTTCCCGTCGTCGGGATGTATGATCTCAATGGCGACGGCTTGCCTGACCGCGTCATGCTTGATGAAAGCGCGTATGCTACCAACAAGGCTCAGTGGCTCGTTTATCTGAACAATGGTCGCGGATTTGACACCACTCCAATCAAAGTGCCGATTGACAATGAAGGGGTTTCACCTGCAAGCCGTGAATGGGACGGCTTGAGTTGGTTTGACCCCAATAACGGCAACAGCACGGTGACGACTTTGATTGACATGAATGGCGACGGCCTGCTTGACCGAGTCATGAAGGTTTACGACAACGGGTTCAACAATGCCAACACTTCATCAAATTTCTTCTTGGTGCAGTTAAATAATGGGCCATTTCCTGATTTGATGACCAACGCCAACAACGGCATCGGCGGCACAATCGGTATCACTTACAAGCCTTCCACTTCCTACGATAACAGCAAAGTCCCCGGCAGTCCCAATTTGGGAAGCGAATTGCCCTTCGTAATGCAAACAGTATCCACCGTCACCGAGTCCGATGGCGTCAATCCAGCCCGCACCACTGGCTATGGTTATGCCGGTGGATTTTATGACGGCACACGTCGCGAGTTTCACGGCTTCGCCGTGGTTTCAGTCACCAACCCGCCGTCGCCGATTGCCGCTTCCTACAACCGACGCACAGTATATTATTACCATCAAGGCGGCGGACAGAGCCGCACCAACTTGGGCGAATATCTTGACCCAGGTGATTTTGCCAAAGATGGCATGGCTTTTCGGGTTGAGACTTACGGCAATGATAACGCGCTTTATCACGTTCAAGTCAATCAGGTGGATCAGGCGAGTTTAGGAAATAGCCGTTACTTCCCATTTGTGACGCTTTCGTTCGACTGTGATTACCCCGGCAACGGCACGCCCAGAGTAACGGCCACGGACTTCGCGTATGACTTCACTACCGGCAATCTAACAAACAAAATTGAATATGGAGAAGTGACAGGATTCAATCCGTCTAACACGGGCAGTTTTTCTTTTACAAATATCAATGCTGCGGGCGCACGCTATTACAATACCCACTTCACACCCATCGGCACTTACATCGTTGATCATCCCGATAAAGTGACGCTGGCAGACAGCGGCAACAACATCGTCAAGGAGGCGGATTATTCCTACAATTCAGGCGGCACTTTGGCAACCAAACTCACTCGTATTTCCGCAGGCAATTATGCCACCAACAGTTATGGCAGTTACACGACGTATGGGCTGCCTGGTCTGACCACCGACCCTGTCGGTGTTCAGACTGAAATCAACTACGAATCAACCTACAATACTTTTCCAGCCACGACGCGTATTCGTGTGACGCCCGGCTCAGACTCTGGCAACGATCTGATTACAGCAACAAGTTATGATGTGCGTTCCGGTTTGTTGACTGGCTCAACCGCTCTGACGGGTATCACGGTGACCAATACTTATGACGCTCTTTTCCGACCGACCGAGAGCGATAAAATTCCTGTGGGCGGTTCGGCGGTCTGGATAAAAAAATTCGGGTATCCATCAACATTAAAAGCCGTCGCCTCCGGTAATGCGACCAATTATGCCGACATCGTAATAAACGATGGTGTTGGCGGTTATACTAACCGCGCTTATATTGACGGCTTTGGCCGGACAATCCAAACGCGCACACAAGGTGAAAACGGCAACTACCGCGTGGCGTCAGCCGCTTATGATGAACGCGGTGAAATTTTCCTGACGACATGGCCGGTCTTTGGAACTGGCATTGGTTTCACTAAGCCCACTTCCGGCCAGACGGCGTCATGGACTGGATACGATGCACCCGGTCGCACCGCGACAAATCGGCCAGTGAATGTCACCTTCGATTCCAACGGGGCATTCAGCAGCAAGACTGACCTGACCGGCGACACAGGCTCTCCGCTAGCTGCGGAAACGTGGAGTTATGTCAATGGCACTGACCCGTGGTGGATCATCTACACCGATGAGGACGGCCAAGTCCGGCGCTATGGCTTGGATGCCTTTGGACGCACGAACCAAATCCAAGAAGTGGATGGTAGCAGCATCTACACCAACTTATTGAAATACGACCTCGCCGACAACCTTACCAACCTCGTCAATGGGAACGGCGAAAACATCTATTGGGCATTCAACGACGCAGGCGGCTTGGTGGCGATGGCCGATCCCTATCTAGGCCAGTGGATCTATCAGCGTGACTACATTGGGCGGGTGCGTGTCCAAACTGATGCGCGCGGTGATGTCGTCAAACTATATTACATCAATCCAACCACCGGCTACCAAGACCCGCTTGGCCGATTGCAATGGAAAGAAGTGTATGCCACAAACTACTTATCTAATACCTTCACATTGGTTTCAACCGTCACCAACATATACGATTCTAACGGTGGTGACAGTGCCTACACCGTTTATCCTGGGTTGCTCTACAAAACAATTGACAG
>Ga0302266_10004365_pt1 | contig 10929 bp, 10 predicted proteins | sample III_Bog_E1_2_FD_194559 | JGI IMG/M metagenome (GOLD analysis project Ga0302266, IMG submission 194559) | Peat permafrost microbial communities from Stordalen Mire near Abisko, Sweden - III_Bog_E1_2 | ecosystem: Environmental > Terrestrial > Soil > Wetlands > Peat | place: Sweden: Abisko... | reverse complement strand
CCGGTTTTGCCGGGCAGCAACACCCAGCTCGTATTGTCCGGTTCCGGCGTGATGCTATTGAAATCATTGAGCGTCCCGCCGGCATACCAGGTCTGGCTGCGCAAAGTTGAAGAGTATTTGCGATAGCTGGCCTCCCGCAGATAAGCCGGCACCACCCCAACCTGCTTGGGTTCGAGCCGGATGACAATGCGCGGGGACAATTTCAGATTTCCAATCTGGCCGATGGAGGTCACGCTTTGCGCCACATCCGTCTGGTGGCGGAACAAGCGCGCCAGCCATTGCGCGTTGAAGTTTTGCACAAAAGTGGCGGCCCCATTAATGCCGAGCTGGCCAATAAAACCGAGTCCGACCGCCACGGCAAACGCGAGCACCCAGGCTTTGACACCAAAGCGCCGCGAACGCAGCACCCACAACGCCCACAAGATCAAAACACATAGACCCCAGAAATAACTCTGCGTCGCCCGGTTGGCGTGGATGCCCGCCGAGAAGAGGCACAAGATAAAATACGGATACGAAACATCCAGAAAGCGACCCTCAAACGCATGGTCGCCACGCCGCCGCCGCCAGCGCAGTACCAGCGAAATGGCGGTCAGCGGCACCGAGGGCCGGAAGTTATAAGACTGCGCCGCGAGGAGCGGATAAAAAGTAAGCGGCAGCCAACGCAGCACCGCGATGGTGTTCAGCGCGTCGGGATTCGAATTGTGAACTGAAGCGCCACGAACCATTCCGGCCAGCCCGACGGCTTGTTCATTGGTAGTAAATACGTAACCCACCAGCACCACGACCACCAGCACGCAGAAGCTCCAGATGCGATTAAAGTCCACATCCTCCAATTCCCAACGCCATTTGAAAATCCGGGCCGCGGCCAATCCCAAACCCGCGAGCGCACCGACCAGCAACAAGCCGGACAACCAGCCCCAGAAAAGAAGCGCGGCGAAAAGCAGGAGGGGCGGGGTTTTCATTTCAGCCTGGAAAGTTCCTCGCCAATTCGGCCAATCTCCAAAACGTGCAGCGCGCCCTGGGCATTCACCAGCATTCCGCCGGCACCGGAAATCCCTTCGCCGGGCCGCACGATGACCAGCACCATCACGGGCACGCCGAGCGACTTGAGCTGGTCCACGAATTTGCGCCGCGCGCCGTCCCAGCGTTGCAGCACACAGATGCAGCCGCTCACCACGGAAAGATGCCGCAAGACGAGATGCTCCAGCACGTCAAATTTTTTGTCCGCACAATTTTGAACCGACGCAAGAATTTCCAGCATCTGATCCACTTGCCCAAGCCCGCGGCCGGCGGTGAAACAATACGACTGGTTGCCGACGAACAGCAGGTCGAGCAGCGATTCCTGCGTCAACACCGTGCAGGCAAACGACGCGGCGACCGAGACAGCTTCTTCCAAAAGTTCGCTGTGCGGCGCGTCGCTGAACGTGTCGAGCACGAGCGCGTGGCGCACAAAAAATTCGTCCTCAAATTCCTTCACGATCGGCTTGCCGGTCTTGGCCCAGCTCCGCCAGTGAATGTGCCGCAGCGGATCACCGTGCCGGTAATCGCGCAGCGCCACGAACTCCTCGCTTTGCCCGACATTCGCCGCGAGGGCCACGCCGCCTTCCTGATATTTCAACTGCCCCGGCAGCGCGAGGGGCGGCAGCGGATAACGTTTCGGCAAAATCAACACCGTCTGCGGCGCGGGAACTTTGCGGAACGAACGGAACAAGCCCAGCGGATCCGGCCGCGCCACGGTGACGCCCACAAATTTCAAAAGGCCGCGCCGCAGCGGCACCAGTTCCAGCGACACGGTCCCCTCGCCCTTCGCCGGCAGCGGCGGAATCTCCGCCGGTTTCAGCGTCGCGCGCCGGAACGGATTTCGCTCGCGCCGCTGCGACACGCGGAACGGCCGGATGCGCCGGCTTTCCGCCAGCTGAAACGCCAGCCATTCGGCGAACGGCGGACGAGGATCGGCCAGGTCATCCAGCAAGGTGAGGCCGGCTTGTTTTTGCGCCGTGAGATTTTTGACCACGACTTGATATGGCAACGGCTGACCGGCGGTGCCGAACCGCGGCAGCAGGCGCGACGCCGAAAATTTGGCGGGGAAGAAAAAACTGCACGCGAAGGAAAAAATCAAAAAGGCGAACAGCAAGGCGAACGACTGGTAGATGACGGTGTTTACAATGTCCACGCCAAACGAGGCCGCCACCAGCCAGCCACCGGCCACGCACAAGCCCGGCAGCGTGAACCGCCGCCGCAGCCAATACCACAAACTGCCCGAGCTGCGGTAGCTCCAGTAAAATGGTCGATAAAGGAAGTTCAATGGAAAACATTCAACACCCAACATTCAACTTTCAACACCGAATTCCCGAAGGCCGGGTGATTGGCCCCGTTGGAAGTTCGGCGTTGAATGTTCAAGGTGGCATGTTCAAATCGGTGGTTTCATGCCGGCACCGGCAGTTTTTTCAAAATGCCTTCGACCACCGTGCGCGCGGAGCCGCCGGAAAAACGCGCCTGCGGTTCCAGCACCAGCCGGTGCGCGATCACAGGCACCGCGAGCTTTTGCAATTGGTCCGGCGTCACGAAATCAAAGCCGTCGAAGAGCGCCTCAGCCTGCGCCGTTTTCATCAGCGCGATGGAGGCGCGCGGGCTGGCACCCAGTTGCACGCCGGGGGCGGTGCGCGTGGCGGCGACCAGGTCCACCGCGTAACGTTTCAATTCCCCGCTGATGCGGATGTTTTCCACCGCGCGCTTCAGCGCCAGCACATCCGCGAGCGTGGCGGCGGGCTGCAAGTCATCAATCGGATGATTGTGTTCCTGCGCGGTGAGGATGGCGACTTCCTCGGCGGCCGAAACGTAACCGAGCGTGAACTGCATCGCAAACCGGTCCATCTGCGCCTCCGGCAGCGGATAGGTGCCGCGAAATTCCACCGGGTTTTCGGTGGCGATGACGAAAAACAAAGCCGGCAGATTCCGCCGCTCGCCTTCGACGCTGACCTGCGCCTCGCCCATCGCTTCGAGCAAGGCGGATTGCGTGCGGGGCGAAGCGCGGTTGATTTCGTCGGCGAGCAGAATGTTGGTGAACACCGGGCCTTCGTGAAAATGAAACTGCTGATCGCGCTGGTCGAAAATGGAAACGCCCAAAATGTCCGACGGCAGCAGGTCCGGCGTGAATTGCAGCCGCTTGAACTGCGCGGCGATGGATTTGGCGAGCGCCTTGGCCAGCGTGGTTTTGCCGGTACCGGGATAATCCTCCAGCAGGACGTGCCCGCCCGCCGCGAGCGCCGCGAGCAGATGTCGCGTGGCCGCGCCCTGCCCGCGCATGATTTTGGCAATGTTGTCGGAAATGTTCCGGTAGGTTTCCCGAGCGGCGGCAAAATCGGTCGGCGGCGTGTTTGACATAAAGTTGAAACAGTCAGTTCACCAAATGGTTTCCGCGTTTTTTAATTTTGGTGCAACATAACAAACCCACGGTTGGGCCACGAATTAAATCAACGGTAGCTGTCCGCGGACGGAATTGATGTAACCGGGCGCGGCGGATTCCGTCCGCTTCAGGTATGTTCCACAAAGCTTTTCCGGCCGGCCTTGGCCCCTTGACTTTTGCCCTCATTTTCGCGGCCACGGCATTAACGGGATTGCAGGCCATTGGCGGCACGCCGACGATTGCCAAACCCAAAGTCAACTCGCCCGTGACGGTCACCGACAACGGCCGGACTTGGACGCTCGACAACGGCATCGTCAAGGCGACGGTCGGGAAAGGTTCCGGTAAATTGTTTTCCTTGATTTATAAGAACATCGAGATGCTGAGCCGCAACTCGGAGGGCTGGGAGCAATATCCGGACAGTCAGATCGTCCCAGCACTGACGACTGACCCGGCGCAGAATGGCGGCGAACGCGCCGAAGTTGCGGTGAAAGGTACTGCCAGCGGTCGCGGGCGGCGGGGTTTGGACATTGAAGTGCGGTACACGCTGGAACGCGGCGCCAGCGGACTTTACACTTACGCCATTTATTCGCACGAACCTAATTATCCCGCCGCCGGCGAGGGCGAAAGCCGGTTCATCAACCAGCTTGATTCCCGGTTTGACTGGCTTTCGGTGGACGCCGACCGAAACCAGCCCATGTGCAACAATGCAGATGAGCGCGCGGGCGTCGAAATCCACGCCAAGGAACAGCGGATACTCAGCACCGGTATCTACAAAAATTCCGTCGAACACAAATACAGCTATTGCGCCGAGCTGTATCAATTGCCGGCGTATGGCTGGTCCAGCATCCACGACCACATCGGCATCTGGTTCATCAACCCGTCGAACGAATATCTGGGCGGCGGCCCCACGCGGCTCGACCTGGTGTGCCACATGGGCGCGACGATGCTCGACTACTGGACTTCCGGCCATTACGGCGGCGGGGCCGAGTGCAATATTCCCGCCGGTGAAAAGTGGAGCAAGGTCGTTGGTCCGATTTTTGTCTATTGCAATGCGCTGCAAAATTTCCAGACCCCGTCACGGGCCGATCTCGCCACCCTGGCCGCCACCGCTGGCAATCCCACCATCCCCGCCGCGTGGACGGCCAACGCGAACGCGTTGTTTTCCGACGCCCGCAACGAAGCCAAAAGCATTAAAAGCCAGTGGCCGTTCACCTGGGTGCAGCGCGTGGATTATCCGCAAAAAGACCAGCGCGCCACCGTCACCGGCCAGCTGGTCCTCAACGACCCGCAGGCCGCCACGACAGGACTGCCGCACTTGAACGTCGGCCTGACTCATCCGGATTACACTGGCAAAGACAGCTCGTTTGTCCGGCGATCAGGCAACGGCAATTTGATCACCTGGGCGCACGACGCCAATTACTACCAATTCTGGACCGAGGGCACGGAAGACGGCCGGTTCACCATCGCCAACGTCCGGCCCGGAACCTATACGCTCCACGCCTTTGGCGACGGCGTGCTGGGCGAATTTGCCCAAACTGACATCACCGTCACCGCCGGCCAGTCTTTGGACTTGGGCCAGCTCAAATGGAAACCCGTGCGCTACGGCCAACAACTTTGGGAGATTGGTTATCCCGACCGGACCGGCGGAAAATTTTTCAAAGGCGACAGCGCGAATTACTGGCTCTGGGGCTGGCCGGTGCGCTATCCGCTACTATTTCCCAACGACATCACCTATACCATCGGCCAGAGTGATTATCACAAAGACTGGTTTTTCGAACAGGTGCCGCATGGCGAATCCACGGCCTGGCTGAACCCCGCCGCGAAGGATCCCGCCAACCAGCGCTTTGGCTGGGTGAAAGCCGGACGCCCCGGTGCAGATATGTGGCGCACGATCGGCCATGGGCGGGCGACCCCTTGGACGATTAAATTCAATCTGGATCAAGCCGAACATGGCCTGGCCACACTGCGCGTGGCGTTGGCCGGTGCCGACGGCGGCGGCGGACTGGCGGTGGCCGTCAATGGCCGAAACGTCGGCACCATCCGCACCATTGCCACCAACGCCATCCGTTACAACACCGACAAGGGTGTCTGGCACGAATACACCCAGACCTTTGACGCCGCCTTGCTGAAATCCGGCGAAAACGAAATGCAACTCACCGTTCCCGCCGGCGAACTCACCACGGGCGTGGTCTATGATTACCTGCGCCTCGAACTCGACGAAAATCAGCCACCCACCAACCCGCTTTCCCAGCCGACCAAGTCCTGAGGCCGGACAATTGCGTGGCCGGCGATCCGGTAAATGTAACAAACAAAGGCGGCGCGCGGTGGCCGCGGCAACATTTTTCACCGGCCGGGCGATGCCCGCTGCGCAGCGGGCGGCGGAATGGGCAAACTGAAGCTATGGAAAAAACCGGTTGAATTCTGACAGGGCGTTTCCGGATGATAACGCATCACGGCCCGGCGCAGAGATACAACCACTTCGGTATAGCTCACCGTGACCGCGTCCTCGCGATGCATGCAGATTGAGTAAGGCCCGCAGGCAGGCCGATGGGAACGATGCAGGCGACGCAGCCAGGCCAGGCGGCCCGCCGAACTTTGCCGCCGGGCAATGGCAAAGTTTTTACCCCGCGATTCCTGGGCCCCGGGTTCGTCATGGCCGGAAGAAATCCACGTGCCGGCTTCCCAACGGTGCCGCAGCGGTTTTAATTTTTTCAAGTTCCAGCGCCATTCAACAATCTCCTCGCCGGCCGGGAAAAATCCGATGAGGCGGAACGGGTTCATGCGATCCAGCGGCAAAGCCGCGAGAATTTCGTCCGCTTGGCCGACGGAATCGGCGGCGAGCGCGACCTTAACGACCTCACCCCGGCTGACCGGTTGGCGGGCGACGCGCGCCGAAATGGAATACCAGTTGATCAAGGCGAAACCAGCACCGGTGTCATTGACCCCAATCCAGGTACCGCCGCTGGGTTCGGAGGGAAACAAAGCGTGGCGTTCGCCGGCTGGTTCCAGCGCCGGGGGCCGGGCAATCGCCCGCGTCCGTTTTTCATCACGGTTCATGCCAAGCGCATAACCGTTTTTCCGCGCGATGAAGGTAACGGTGCACATGATTCAATCCGACGCCGGATAAGTGGTCGCAAGCGCGGAATAATTGCGCCACGCGCGCCAGCATTCAGAGATGGTCATCGGCACACTGCCGCGCCGCCGGTTTTCCGCGCCGATGGCAAAAACCAAATCCCATTGCCGAAACAGCGTGCGATACACGGCCCACAACGAATTTCGCGCGTCATAGATGCTGGTGGCTTCCGCTGACGCGCCATTCAATTCGATGATTTGAAAATTTATAGCGGCGCGCAAATCTTCCTCAGTGGCAAAGCGGATGTCGTAGCGGCCGATGAAAAAGCCGGAGACTTTTTTGGAGATCTCGTCAATGCGCTGTTCGAGCGCAGGAGTGTTCCAGCGCAGGCCATCGCGAAAGATACAGCCCTGCGCGTGGTTGCCAGCCTGGACAAGTGGTTGCATTTCGCCTTCCGCCAGCACTTGATTTTGACGCGAGCCAAATCGCTGCAAATATTTATCAGCCATAAAGCGGGCGCGCTCGTCGCGCCAGATGAGTTCGGCGATGGTGGATTGTCCGTCGCCGGTGAGAACGGGAAAGATTTTTTCCGTGATGGCAAAAACATGTCCGCGCGATTCGTGCGGGAAGCGATAATAAAAAATTCCAACCTCATGCGGGCCGGCCGCAAAGCGTTGCACCAACAACGGGGCGTGGGTTTCCCGGAAGTAAGCCTCAGCCTGCGATTCGGTTCGAATCAGCTTGATGCCCGCCCCGCGCTGGCCGAGATCCGGCTTCAGAATGAACGGATACGAAAGGTTTCTACGCGCACAAACTTCGCGCAGAGAAATCAGCCGCGCTTCGGCGGAGTCGCCAGCGATCAATTCGGCGTCAGCGGTGAACTCCGGACTGGTGCCCATCAGGTCGCGCAGCGTGGCCATCTTGGATTCGCCCACCATGCCGCCGGAAAAAATGCCGGGATTTGACACCGTCGGCAGCATCGGGCCGCGATATTTGACCACGAGCCACAGATAATAAATTGCCACGGGCGGGTAAAAGAGCCACATCGGCCAAAATTCCCAGTGCGTCCAGCGCGCGAGGCGAGTGGTGAATTTTCTGAAATCAAAATTCACAATTGCACGGCGAGCCAGTTGCAGCGTGGCCAGCAGGACAATTCCCGCGCCGAGGAGCAGCAGGCTGCTAAATTTGTAATGGTTAAACCACTTGGCGACTTGCGCGCCGAAGGTCTGGACGAGGAGAAGAATGATGAATGTCCACACGAACGCGGCCGCTCCGGTGATGAACAAAAACCGCGCCATTGGCACGCGGAGAAATCCAGCGGCAAGATACGTGGGCAAACGTGCGCCCGGAACGGCGCGGCTGAATATCAAAATCAAAGTCCCACGTTCACGGAACCAGTTTTCACTGCGGACCACTTTGGCGGTGTGTTTTTTCAGCGGAGAATTTTCAAACCACTGGCGTCCGGCAAAACGAGCCAGAATGTAAAGCCCCACATCACCAAGCCAAATGCCAAGGAAGCAAGCGGTGAACGCGGCGGGCCAGGAGATTTGCCTGGCCGCGAGCAGAAGGCCAGCGCCAACGGCGGCGGCATCTTCCAATACAAACGTGGCACAAAAAAATCCGACAGCTTTCCACAATGGCAGCCATTCCGCCACCGCGCCGGATGACATGGGCAAGGTTTCGATCATAGTGCTTAAGCAGCACTGGCAGTTTCCGCCTGATGCTTGAGGGTGGAAGGCGCGACACCAAAACCAGCGGGCAGTTTCACTTCCATGATTCCCGCCATTACGCCAATGAGCGCATAGTGGTGCACGGCATGGGCGACGGAATACATGATTTCGCGCCCGACGGTGGAGGGCGACACTTGCGAACCGCTGGTGGAATAGGTGGTCTTGCACGTCACGGCCAGCGAACGTTGCAGCAGCCCGGCGTCAAGCTGGGTGTAACCTTCAATGATATCACGCGTGGCATTCAGCGCGGCGAACCGGTCCTTTTCGATGAGCGTGCCGCGTTCGCGGTGATCATAGTTTAAATCGCCCGCCGCCGCCGCATCCAGCAGCGCTCGGAAATGGTCGAGGCAATGGCGGTAATGGCCGCCGATGGAGGCGTCGAAAGCAACCCGCACTTTGCGGGTGTAGGTTTCGTCGCTGACTTCCGCCAGCAGCCGTTCGCCCTGACGCAACGTCTCGATGACGGCCTCGATCAACTCGCACGCTTCGCTGGTGGCTGGTTTGTTCATGATTTTTTGGGGTTGAACCATTGGGAGATGAAGGGAATTTGCCGGCGATGCAAAATGAGCGTGGCCAGGCTGCAAGCCGCCACCGTGATGGCCAGGCCGAACAGCAGTCCGCCGTCGTTCTGGACGACAATGCCCAGCACCGTCAGATGCGAGAAGATCGCGCCGCCCATGACACCCAGCGCCAGCAACGCGCCGAGCCAGCAATGGCAGGAAGACAGCAGCAGCAACGCGGCGATGAGCTCCACCACCCCGGTGCCATAACGTCCCCACGGCTCCAGACCGACCTTGGTGAAGATGTAAACCGACTCCGGTGCGCCGGTGAACTTGAAGAATAACGTTTGCAGCAGGATGACCGCCGCCGTGAGCCGGAGAAGCCAACTGGCAATCCGCTGCGGTTTGGTGAGAGATAACATAATGGTGGGTCGGTTGGTAGTTGGTGAAGCGTTGCCGGTCATTGGCCCTTTTTAGCAACGAGCGCCGGCCAGTTAGCCGTGGCCCGGGCAAGATTGCCCTGGGTATCCCGGTTGAAATTATCGCGCACGCTCTGGCTGTATTGCAGCAGCAGTTTGCCATCCACGATCTGAAACGCCGCCACGTCAATCTCCACGAGCTTGTTGCGCGAAACGCCGTAGGCACAATAACCGCCGAAGCAGGGCGCGTATTTCACCGGGTCTTTCAGGAAAAGCGCCTGATGCTCCTTGCTGGCGAAAAAATAAATCGCGCCATCCCGCTTCGCCAAAAATTTCGGTTCGCCTTTCACCGGCTGATGGTCGGTGAAAAATGCGACCGGGTCGTAGCCTTGGATGGCCACGCCGGTCGGGTCGAGGTTGAGCAAAGTTTTGGTTTGCGCGCACGCCGGCAGCGCCAGCGCCACGAACGTCAGCAGGAACGCCATTCGTTTCATGCCTGTTCGTCGGGCGAGGCCGGCAAACCTTACAGCCGGATTTTCATGCCATACCGGCCGGTCGAATTTGAGCTTTTAGCCAGGGTTCGTTCGAGCGGCAAAAGTTCCGGCAAAAAAATTTCGGGTTTGCTTGCACCGGCGGCCCGTTCGTGGAATATGTCGGGCGCAATGCAGGCGGAAAATCCCTCGAATCCAGCGACCGCGCTTTCCGACCCGGAACGCTGGGTGGACGAGCACGGCGATTATCTATTCAAAGTTGCGCTGCTGCGGCTGCGCGATCCGCAAAAGGCCGAGGACGCCGTGCAGGAAACCTTTCTGGCCGCGCTCAAGGGCGGGAAAAGTTTCCAGGGCCGCAGCGCCGAGAAAAGCTGGCTCGTCGGCATCCTCAAAAACAAGATTTGCGACCATTACCGCAAGGCCAGCCGGGAAACCACGTTCACCGATTTGGATTTTTATACCGACGAGGAAAGCGACCGGTTCGTGGCGGACGGCCTGGGCCAAGGCGGCTGGATTCACGAGCGCGGGCCGCAGGAATGGCCGAACGCCGGCGAAAGCCTGGACCACGCGCTGTTCTGGAAAACCTACCGCGAGTGCGCCGGCAAGCTGCCGGAAAAAGTCGCCGCCGTCTTCAATTTGCGCGAGGTGGACGGCTTGGACAGCAAGGAGGTCTGCGCGCTCCTGGCCATTTCCGAAAGCAACCTCTGGGTGATGCTGCACCGCGCCCGGATGGCGTTGCGCCGCTGTCTCGAAACCAACTGGTTTGGCAAACAGGCATGAGCCCTTCCAAAATATCTGTAAGGAATGACGCGGCCAGCCGACCAAATCAGATGGCCTGCTGGTTTTTTTGACACCGATGAATTTCTGGCAAAAGCTGAAATCGGATGGCGCGGCGTTGTTGCCCAACTGCCGCGAAGCTACGCGCGCCCAGTCGGAACGGCTGGATCGTCCGCTGCCGCGCACCACGCGGATTGGACTCTGGCTGCATCTGCTGCTGTGCCGCTGGTGCCGGCGCTACGGAACACAGATCCGGTTTCTCGGCCGGGCTGCGCATGACCATCAGGACGAACTGGCCGGGGCCGCGCCGACAACGCTTTCCGTCGAGGCCCGCCAGCGCATCAAACAGCGACTGCACGAGGAAAAATAACTTGCCGGCACACGGAGCCAAGCGGCGGATGGCCGCCGCAGTCCAAGACGCTGGCGCCTCCACGCTGACGCCTCAGTCGCGAAGCGTCTTGGACTGCGCCAGTCCTTGGCGCTCTTTTGGCCCCGACAAAAAACGGGCTTGTCGCCGGGGCGGGCGGAGTTAC
>Ga0302266_10004363_pt1 | contig 10934 bp, 9 predicted proteins | sample III_Bog_E1_2_FD_194559 | JGI IMG/M metagenome (GOLD analysis project Ga0302266, IMG submission 194559) | Peat permafrost microbial communities from Stordalen Mire near Abisko, Sweden - III_Bog_E1_2 | ecosystem: Environmental > Terrestrial > Soil > Wetlands > Peat | place: Sweden: Abisko... | reverse complement strand
CACATCGAGTTTCCAGGTCGAGCGACGATCAGCGTAGAGAGCGGCGCAGATCCAGTACTGCTGCGTTCCATCCTTGAGAGCCTGCGCAAGTGATTGAGCTGCGCACTGGCACGAAGATCTGGCTTGCAGCCGGCGTGACCGATATGCGGCGGGGCTTCGATGGCCTGAGCGCACAAGTACAGACGGTGCTCAACGAGCAGCCGTTCTCCGGACATGTCTTCGTTTTTCGCGGCCGCAGAGGCGACATCGTGAAGCTTTTGTGGTGGGACGGAGATGGTCTGTGTTTGTTTGCCAAGCGTCTTGAGCGAGGACGATTCATTTGGCCGCAGGCTACCGAAGGGGTTGTTTGTTTGACGCGTGCGCAGTTGTCGATGCTGCTGGAAGGCATTGACTGGCGTCGTCCACAGAGGACCTGGACGCCTGAGATTGCGGTGTGATTGACACGCGTGATTCCCCTTTATTCACACGGCCTTTGTGGATGATTTCCATTCGGTTTCATGGCATACTGCGGTCATGATTCCTGCTTCGTTGCCCGACCTCGACGGGCTCGCCCCTGAAGCGTTGAAGGCTCTGGTTCTTGCCAAGCACTCGGAGTCGATGGAGCAACATAAGCAGCTCACTTCGAACACGCAAGAGATCGAACATCTGAAGCTGGTCATCGAGAAGTACCGGCGGATGATCTTCGGCAGGAAGAGCGAAAAGCTGACTGGAGAACTGGAACAGATTGAGTTCCGGCTCGAAGAACTGGAGACCGCACAAGCTGCCGAAGAAGCCGCACAGGCGGCAGCCGAAGCAACGCAACCTTCTTCGACTCCAACTGATTCGAAGCGTCGTTCTCGCCCTGCACGCAAGCCTCTGCCCGAAGATCTTCCGCGTGAAGTGGTGACCCACCTTCCCGATCACACCTGCTGCCCCGATTGCGGCGGTGCGCTGCGGCAGTTCGGTGAAGATGTCTCCGAACAACTGGAACGCATCCCCGCAAGCTTCAAGGTGATCCGTCATGTGCGGCCGAAGTTTGCCTGCGCAGGCTGCGAGAGTGTCGTTGAGGCGCCAGCTCCAGCACGGCCCATCGACCGCGGACTGCCTGGTCCGGGATTGCTTGCCCACGTGCTGGTTTCCAAGTACGCAGATCACCAGCCGCTTTATCGTCAGTCTCAGATCTATGCCCGCGAAGGCGTCGATCTCGATCGTTCGACCCTGGCCGGCTGGGTGGGAGCGGCCAGCGAGTTATTAACTCCCCTGGTCGATCAGATCAGCAAGCATGTTCTGGCCGCGGCGAAGATCCACGCCGACGACACACCGGTTCCAGTGCTTGCTCCGGGCAACGGCAAGACCAGGACCGGCAGGCTGTGGACCTATGTGCGCGATGATCGGCCTGCGGGCCTCAAGACGGCTCCAGCCGTGTGGTTTGCGTACTCCGAAGATCGCAAGGGCGAACACCCCAAGCGGCACCTGAAGGATTTCAAGGGTGCGCTGCAGGCCGACGCATACTCCGGCTTTCATCATCTCTACGGGGAAGGAGCCATCTACGAAGTCGCGTGTTGGGCTCACACCCGGCGCAAGTTCCATGACATCCATGTGGCCCACGCGTCGCCAGCGACTACCGAGGCGCTTGCCCGGATCGGAGCCCTGTACGGCATCGAGGAGCAGATCCGCGGCAAGCCGGCAGATCTTCGCTGCTCGATCCGACAGACCCGTGCCAGGCCGCTGCTCGACGACATGCGGCAGTGGATGGAGAAAACGCTTCGCTCGCTCTCAACCAAGAGCGAGACTGCAAGCGCGATCCGCTATGCACTTTCACACTGGCGCGCCCTGACACGCTATGTCGATGATGGGAAGCTCGAAATCGACAACAACTCGGCCGAAAGAGCGCTGCGTGCCGTGGCGATGGAGTGTTCATTGTGCCCCTCCTTCTGAAGTACTGATAAACATTGGAAGTTGGCCGTCGGCATCGACTCGACACGGGCGATGTTTGCGTGCAATAGCGGTAGTAACGGCCTCACTGTGGATGTCGCTGGCTCGGATCTGGTACGGGGCGTCCGGTACGACCTGCTGAGCAGGAAGAATTCGTTCGTTGATCAGGCGTCGGATCGCATGATTGGTCACGCCAAGCAGCTTTGCAGCTTCAGACATCGTCAGCCACTCGCCGTTCTTCTCGGCTGAACGATAGGCGTGGATGCCATGCTCACGTCGCAGAGAACTTATGCGGTGCGCATTCCAGGTCATACCCTGCCCTGTGCGCATACCCATACGGTTTAGAGATGCTGCTATGTCTTGGTCGGACCATCGACAAGCCATGCTTCGGATGACAGCGAGCGCCTCCTCAGAGGTGCGGCGGCTATGCTCGCCTGTTCTTGGCTTGCGTACCCGCAGTTGCGAGTGCTGCCCTCCTTGCCAGTGAATAATCAAGATTACTTCACGCGACTCCTCATCCACGTCGGCGATGATGTCGGTAATCAGGGCTCTCACAAGCTGCTGACGTGCGCGCGTTGTCACACCGGGAGCGTTCCATGCCCCCTCAAGATCGTCGGCAAGCCCCTTGAAATCTGGCGCAGTTGCGCTGTCCGGGGTCGGTGCACATATTGCATCAAGCCGCGCCTGGCAAGCCTGGACACGGCGCAACGCGCCTTCCCAGCTCTTCTCCAATTGAGCAGCAATCAAGCGGTTATCAGGGTCGCAGGCAGCATAGCGCCGCTCGGCAAGCGCAGCTTCATAGCGTGCCTGCTGCAGTTCCATCTCCACGATACGTAGCTGTTCGTTCAGAGTCTGTGTATGCATACGCTCGGCCTCCAAGGCAGCTTCGATAGCCATCGGCTGCACAGCGCGTACCAACTCTCCGGCGAGGGCAGCGTCCACACGAGAGCCTCCAAAAGTCATGCATCGAGCCTCTGCGCCGGTCAGGTCGAGGCTATTACACCGATAGACGGTTTGCCTCGGAGCATGCCCCCTATAGGCTATCGACAAACGGCGTCCGCAACGAGCGCACATGAGTAGACCAGCCAGCAACGCAGGCCCACCTCGCCCCGATTTGACATCACCGACTTTGCCATAAGCATTGGCAGCGAGCTGCTTTTGGTTACGTTCAAATTCCTCCCAGTCTATATAGCCCTGGTGATGATCTTTGATCAATACCTCCCAGTTGTCGAACGGCTTGCCATGGCCATAGCTCCTGTGAGCGCGTCCATCCTGAATCACGATCCGCTTCTCGCTCTTGCCGTACGCATAGGCTCCGGCATAGAAGGGATTCTTAAGAACTGAGATCACGTTGCGGTACCGTATCAGCGTCCAGTCGAAGGATACCAGCGTCCTGCCATCTGAAGGGCGCGGAAAGTGAATCCCGTCGGCCCGCAAGGCCAGAAATAACTGCCGCGCACTGCCGAGTTCACGGAAGCGCGTAAAGATCATTCGGATCACTTGCTGCAGCCGTTGGTCGGGATCGAAATCCAGGCCAAGTTCACGATGCCATACATAGCCCACCGGCACGCTAATGCGTAACTCACCACGCTTGGCCTTGGCACGAGCTGCATCCAGCATACGAGAGCGCAATATGTTTAATTCGAACTCGCTGATGTTGCCCTTCATTCCCAGTAGCAGTCGATCATTTGCGCGACACGGATCATATACCCCGTCCGGGTCGATAACCCGGGCTTGGACCAGACCGCAGAGCTCCAGCAAATGATGCCAGTCACGCCCGTTCCTTGCGAGCCGGGACGCATCGAAGCACAGCACTGCTCCAACTTCGCCAGCGCAAAGCCACGCTACCAGCCTTTCAAAGCCCGGCCTGGCTACCGTTCCACTGGCGGAACGCCCGAGATCGTCGTCAATTACCTCGATTTCACGGAAGCCCAGACGCTTGGCCTCGCCAACCAGATCGTACTGTCGGCGCTGGCTCTCAAGATTCATCTGAACTTGTGCCTGAGTCGACTGCCGGACGTAGACTACTGCCTTCCGCTTCAGCACCACAGCAGGCAAACAATCAGCATTGGTCATCATTCACCTCCTTTGCGGTCCAGCCGGCGGCCAACATCAGCAAGTTGGCCAGACAGCTTAGTGCTCGCGCTCTCTGTGATGAATTCATCCCGGAAAGCTGAACTGAAGTGAACGCCAGGCTGCTTTGGTGCGGCAATGTCGGAGACAGCTGAAGCGGCCGCCGAATGATTTTGCAAATCGAATTCATTGCACTCCTCCTTAACGAAAGTGGAATCGTTAGAGGAGTTTCCTCGCAAGCCGCGCTCAACCAGCAGATTATGCAGCTCACGCAAAGCGGCTACAGCGATCCGCGGCTCACCAAGCTTCATGCTCACGCATAACACTGGATCCAACATCCATGCGGAAACCACAGTGATTGCGCCAGACCCGTCGTCCACGTGGACGAAACACCCGCTGGCGCGTTGTTCGCTATCTCGAAAGCGAACCTTGCGCCCATAAAGCGGGTGCCAGCGATAGTAAATCTCTAGTTCTTGACCGATATGGGCAGAATGTCTGTGGAATCGCAATCGGACGGAAGAATTACCTCTTCATGGGAGCTGATTCCGGTGGCCAGCGAGCCGCATCGCTCTACACCCTCATCGGCACAGCAAAGCTGAACGGCCTCGATCCTGTCTTCTACCTGCGCACGGTGCTGGAGACGATCGCCGAACATCCAATCAACCGTATCGAACAGCTCCTGCCTTGGAACCTCGCCGCCTCGCTCCGGACCGACTCTTCCCAGGCTGCTTAGACTCACTCTTGAAGTGTCCGCTTAAAAACAAGCGGACACTTGTTGGACACTCTCATCCCGTCAAGAGGGGAAGTTCGAACGCTTACAATATGACGAGACCCTGGATTCCATATATCCACGATGTGGCTCCAAGTTGAGGGGTTGCTGACGACCTCGTCGACAACGTGACGGCGCATAGCGGATTGCACCCGAGCTTTCGCGTGGCCGGTCGCAAACAATCCAAAGCTATTGTTGGCCAAAAAGCCGTCTCCAGAATCCCCTGTCGCCTTGCCCGGGAGCCCTTCCACCGTTTTGATTGTATTGGGATTCGCCTGGAGCGGATTTGGAGCTCGCCGATTTTCTCTTGAGATCAAACTTCACGGGCAGAGTTTCCCAAAGGCCAAGTGGTTCGGGCTGCTCGGGCCATCTGGCTCCTTCGACAGCGGCTAGCGGATTCGCGGTGCATAGTCGCTGCGCCGTCTCCATCCCGGCACGATTGGCCACATACTCAAAGCCCTTTCTCAAATGCGGCGGACGCCACTTGCTATTGTGTGCATCGGTGGCAAGGAAGTGAATCCAGTTACGCGTGAGCAACTCGTTGGAAAAGGCCTCAGCCTGCTTTCCGAATCGACCGTACAAGGAACTGGCGGTTATCTGCGTCAGGCACCCTTGCCGAATCCACTCAGCCAACAGTTCTGGGCGCCTCTGGATCACGGGGTTGCGTTCCGGATGAGTGATGATCAGGGTGTAACCTAACGATTTCAATCGAAACATCGCGTCGGTAAACTGAACAGGAATGACCGAATCAGGAAATTCGATGAGCAAGTATCCTTTGCCGTTTATTGAGTAACATAAAGGATTGGCCAGCGCATCAAAGATATTCTGGGCGTTCATATGGAAATCGCACCCTAAGCTTAGCTCAATAACTCCGCTCAGCAAGAAGCGCAACTCCTCCAGACGCTGCTGAACCACCGAAAGTTGATATGGAAAAGCGTCGCTTGCATGCGGAGTGCAGACTACATGCGTTACACCCTCTCGCGCTGATTCCTTAGCCATGGCGAGAGATGTTTCCAGATCGGAAGGCCCGTCATCTACTCCGTAGATTAAATGATGATGAATGTCGATCAATTTGCCCCGTCATACGGTCTCAATAGACCTCAGAATGAAGTTCCATCCTTCAGATCTGCTTCAACCTGATTCTAACGCTCATGGCCAATTTCACGATTGATGTCTCCACATTTTGATTGTCCATGGGCGGCAAAAGGCCAGCCTCGGAGAGACCAGCGCTTTGTGCGGTCGTCACCACAGAACGTAACATTCTTTGTGGAACCAAGGGGCAAGAACTACAGGCTTTGCCGACCGGGGACAAAGGCCTCAAATTATATCGCTAGAAAGAATTGCGATGTCTGAAGTCGTACATGGCGCCAATCGTGAAGCCCTGGGGGTCGAGAATGTGTGTGCTGTTTGGCCGATAAATAGCGATGTCAGGCCAAGACTGATATTCGTAGTCGCCGCGCAACGAGATACTCCGGAATAGCCGGTACTCCACTCCGCCACCGGGAGCCAGGACAGACCGAGTTTCGTGTTTAAAGTTAGGGTTGGGGTTATCCCAGTCAATACCGCCGTATTCCAGTAAGAACTTGGCATAGGGCTTTAAGTTGTGGAAGTGGTGCCAAGTGTACATCACACCGCCGCCGGCCGTATCCAAACGAAAGTTGGCGGGCACACCGCTATGGGTACCACGGCCAAGACTGATATCGCGCGCCTCCACCTCCAGCCCGAATCCGTGCAAAAGAGATGGACCACCAGTGAAGCTCCAGTCCACCCAGAGACTTCCTCCCTCCATATAGTGACTGGCCCAGTCCGTGTTGTAGACAGAGAAGCCCGCGCCAACAGCGAGGGGAGGACCGCTACTACCGGAAGCTGAGGGCACCACCTGTGAAAAAGCTGGAAATGTCAATACGAGGAAAAGTCCTGCAAAACCAACCACCTGTCGCATATGCTTACTCCCTGAAAATGGGCGATTTTGTGAAGTCGAAACTTCAAACAAAGTTATCATCAAAGCCAGATGATTGTGCATTTTAATTTCTGGCGACTCCCTTATTCCTGCCTGCAATGCTGCAAGTGCTTCACTCCGCATATCTCAGTATGGCAGAAACAATTACTTTCACTCCATCACAAAACAGTGTGGCTAAGCAAGCTCAATTTGTGACGTCTACCCGGGCCGATATGGCTTTAAGTGCGTCAGTTTCCGGAGGGGCGGAGACGCAGAGTCTCCAGCAAAATCAATTCTTGGGAATGGAGTCGGCTGTCTTATTAGACGGTACGACTGCATCGCCCCTCTCCGCGATCGGCGTCGGAGGAACTATTTTTCCTGAAACCAGGTCTGCCGGTTTGTGTGTAACCTTCAGCAATCTTCCTTTAACGTCGAAGGTCATCGTCCACTGCATCGGCCGTGGAGCCGCGGACACATCCGCAAAAGTGAGAATCACGTTGCCACGATCTGGAATCTCCAGCCCTGCCGGCATTGCCAGGCGAGGTTTTACGCCTGTGGGGTCCTGCACCAACAACGCCGCCTGGGGATGCGCTCCCGCCAGCGCCGCGTAGCAGAGACCGGTCCCAAGCCATTCAGTGGCCGCATCAGAATGCTCTTCAGCACGGATGTGATTGAAGGCCGAGATCGTCAGTGCGTTAATCGGTGCGGGAGAAAACAGCGAATAGCTCCTGAGGAGTATCGGGATGATGCGCAACTTGCCGTCGCCGGACCTTGGAATCGACGCAGAAAAAACACTCGTGTCCCTCGTCCCATTGTTCCGCATATATTGCAAAAAGATGTGATTTGGCAACGCAGGACAAATGACCTGCTGGTAATTCCATTGGCCTTCGCTGTACTCGATCCCCATCCTTCGGGCACGCTCGCCGATCGAAGACTCTGCATCCGCGACCAGATCGCGATCCTTCGAATTCATCTGATCGACAGTGCGGAATTCGATCGAGTCCGTATTGCCACGAGCCTCAAGCGAAAACGGCACGGACCGTTCAACTAGATGAAGTTCCTTAACCTTGGGCGGATCGGCGGGGACCTCCTTCACCTTTTGTGCAATCATCGGCGCGCAGGCAAAGACCATAGAAGCAAGGATCAAGAGGGTGGGATGGATTCTCAGTGATTCCATGTTCCCCATAGACTAACACCGCGCCTAGCATGTCACTCCATGGAAACAGCAGCCACGCGTCTGGCTGTGTTGAGACTTTCGCGCTACCGTCCTGTGCCTGTCAGCTTGATCGATTGCGGTGTTTCCTGGCGTTATCTGTGACAACGATAGCTGCCGGGAGCGGGCCAGTTACCGTCGGCGCAAAGTGCCCATGCCGATGAATGGTACAGCTTGACTTGCCTGCGCAGCTCGAGCCGCAGGTATTTCGGAATACGAACGAAGAAGCGTTCGCGCCGACTATCTCGATGCTGAAAATAGCCAGTGGCGCACTGTCAATGTTGGTCACGGTCACGGGTTGCAACGCACTAGGTGTACCGATATCCGCTGAACCAAAGTTCGTGGTCCCCGTTGTCCCGGATCCGAACGGTGTAAAGCTTGCCGTAATACTCTCCAGGCTGTTCATGGCGATCGTGGTTGTTGCCGACGAGCAATGGAAGTCATAAGCCCAACCGAACGAAATCCAGCTTAAAACACTCCGCCGATCGCAAGAGGAAGTGCCGCCGCCGACGCCAGTTGCGCCACGCCTATGATGCTCTGCCATCTGGAGCCGCCCATGATCTTCTGGGGAACAAATATGGTGTCGCCAGGTTGCATGTGAAGGCTCATGAGCCCGCCTCCCGTCCACATGCCACCCTGCTTCCCCGGCAGGACCACTGATCCATCGACTCGTAGTACATAGATTCGCTTCTTGTCGCCAGATTCTGTTATTCCGCCTGCCTTTTGAAAGTACCAACCGAAGGTCTTGCCCGGGACATAATTCACAGCCACGGGGTTGAACACCTGGCCGCTCACAATTACAAAATTCGGCCGCTTGGGTATGAGCAGGGTGTCACCGGCACGCAGCTCGATATCCGCAGGCGTGTTCTCCCATTTGGTGACGTCCGTGGTAATGTCGATGCTTAAACGGCCGCTGGCCGGCTGGCGTCGAAGAACGGTGAGCGCTTCCTGCCGCTGTCGTTGCATCGCCTGCTCCATCGCTGTGGCCGCATCCTGGTTCATGGCCCCGGCGTTAAACACAACAGGCGTGCTTTCGATTCGTTGGATTGTGTCCTGACGAACCTTTTCATTCAGTTCGCGAACCTGCACTCGCTCCAGCACCGCGGCCGGCCCGTATGCATCCGCACGGAACCCGCCGGCCCGTTTCACCAGCGAGGAAAGTCTCTCTCCCGGTACGATGCCGTAACTACCCGCATGTTCCACTTCGCCCGTGATTCTTACCTCGGAACCGATATCCTGCCAGCCCGGCATGCGCGGGATACTCACCAGATCGCCGGCCCTGAGCATTACATCCGCACTCTTGTCGCCATCCAAAGCTTTCTGCATGGCGACGATGCTGTGGTTGACAACAACCTTTTGCCCACTCTGGATTTCATAACTGGTAAGTTCCGCTTCATCCGTATAGGCGCTTCGCGTAAAGCCACCTGCCATGTGCAGCAGATCGCTCAGCATCATACCTTTGGACAACGGATAAACGCCGGGTCGAATAACATCGCCGACAATCGATACATTGTGATCTTCCAGTTCATACCGGCCAAAGACCCTGATCGAATCAAACGGCTGTAGCTTGATTGGAGCATTGCCAAGTAATACCTGGGCAAGGTTAAACGGGATAACTTCCGGCCGATAATCCGGCGCAAGCAATCGAACCAGTTCTCCGCGATCTTCAGGCTCGGGCAGCAGATCCGCGTACGAATGGATCAGATCGTTGATCGTCATCCCTTCGCGATAGGGATAAACGCCGGGACGATACACGTGCCCGCTGATATAAACTGCCTGCTTGTTGAACGGCAGAATCGGCACTATGGCGATAACATCGCCACCTTGAACCATGAATCCTTCAAGCTTCTGATTGATTCCTTCCATGTCGTCTGGAAGGTCAAGGCTCAGCATGGTGTGACCCTGGTGGGCAATCACCCGCCCCACGTTGATCTGCTTCAAGCTCGCGGTGGCAAGCACTCCACCGGCTAGCTTGAGCACATCGTTCAGCGTCTTCTCGCCATTGAGTTCATAAATCGCCGGATGGTGCACCACGCCTTCGATTGTGACCTGCTCGCCCACCGCTGGAACCATGATGGTATCGCCAAGCTGTAGCCGATCGTCGAACGAACGAATGCCATGCAGCAGGAAGTCGTAAAGATCAATCTCGCGGACCAGCTTATCGGCGCGATACACGCGCAGCACGCGCATGGATCCACGAGCTGTGGGCCCCCCGGCTGCGAACAGTGCGCTCAGTGGAGTGGCCAGCGAACTTACGTCGTAGGCGCCGGGGCTTTGCACATCGCCGATCACATAAATACGGATGCTGTGAAGCCGGCCCATCGAGATTTCAACGTGCACGTTTTGAAACTGCGCGCTCAGCGCCTTTTGAATCGCGATCTGCGCATCGCCAAGCTTCAGCCCGTTGATCGTAATCGGGCCAGCCTCGGGAAGCAGGATCTGCCCCTGTCGATCGATGGTCGAATTGAGATGGTCGGTGTGCGCACCCCACATGTTCAACGTGAGGTTGTCTCCGATCCCTAAAACGTAGTCCGGACCCACCGGAAGATCCATCGGCACGGTCTCGGCGTTTCCGGAACCGAACTGAAAAATGTCGCTTCCGAAACGCTCAACCGCCTCACCCCTCGATGGCACCTGCTTGTACAAATCACTCAGCGAAGGATAATCAACATAGCCTGCAGGTAACTTGGTCGACGTGGACCCGGCCGGCTCCGTCACGGCATTGGTCGTCCCTGAACTCGAGACTCCAGGCGTCTTGCGCTGAGCCGTCGATGGAGCATGGTCGGTCTGACTGTTGCCTTGCGCCTTGCAGTCCTGGGCGGAACTTTGCGCATTGCAGCCTTGCTTCAGCCCCTGTCCGTTGACGCCCTGGGTGGGCCCTTGAATGTTGGCGCCCTGTGCGGGAGATGCCTGGGATGCATCGTTCTGCCCCGGGTTTTGAGAGGCATCATTCGACGCGGAGGTCTGACTTGTACCGTTGTCGGCAGAACTCATTCCGTTGTCGGCGGAAGCAGCTGATCCTGCTC
>Ga0302266_10004359_pt1 | contig 10936 bp, 6 predicted proteins | sample III_Bog_E1_2_FD_194559 | JGI IMG/M metagenome (GOLD analysis project Ga0302266, IMG submission 194559) | Peat permafrost microbial communities from Stordalen Mire near Abisko, Sweden - III_Bog_E1_2 | ecosystem: Environmental > Terrestrial > Soil > Wetlands > Peat | place: Sweden: Abisko... | reverse complement strand
GAGGCCGGGTCCATTGGGATCTCCTTTTGCGGCGAAGTTGGCCCAATAGGACGACATGAGATCAGCGATCTTCTGATCTGTTTCGGAGAACGGGCGATTCTCGGTAGACAGGTTGTTGAACACATAAGGCAGCTCCGAGCTGTGGAACGCGCCGTATCGAGTGGCTTCGGGGCCGGGCAGTGCGTGGTCCCAAAGATACTCATATACCTTGGTCTTGGCTGTTTTTGAGCGGAACTTGGCCCAGAGATACATCGCGACCAGCGACTGATCGCGGGTACTTGCGCTCAGCGCGGCCGTGGCTTGTCCGATGGTGGCGGCGGGATAGAGCTTGAGGAATCGATCCGCGAGATCGCCATAGCGCATGCGCGCCTGATCTTGAAACGCCTGTACCGTCAGTGGCTTTTCTGCCGGCCCGAAGATGCCGCCGAGTTCTCCCGTAGTGCCGCCGGTGAGCGTGGCTACATCGTTCTGCTTCCCCTGCGCAATGATTTCCATGTAAGGGGCAGGCAATACATAGCCATCGACGATGGGATCGAAGTGGAATCCATTGGAGTTTCCCGGAACCGGAGCCAGAATCTGTTGCGGGCTCAGCGCACGCAGTTCCCGGAGGGAATGGACGCCTTTGGATTCCGCAAACTTTTCGCCGTAGGCTTCTGCCTCGACAAGTAGCTTTGGTGGGAAGTTCAGGCCGACGCCTCCGACGGTGGAGCCCCCGCTCTCGGCAATGGCGCGGTGAAAGAACCCCTTCGCCAGGGGAGATGCCGTCATGTCGTGGACCGCGATGGAGCCGGCGGACTGCCCGGCGATAGTGATACAGTCCGGGTCTCCGCCAAAGCGAGCGACATTGTCGTCGATCCATTTCAATGCGGCGATCTGGTCAAGCAGCCCATAGTTTCCGGAAGACCGGTGGGGAGATTCTTCGGATAACTCAGGATGTGCAAGAAATCCCAACGCACCCACACGGTAGTTGAAGGTGACGACAACGAGTCCCTTTCTTGCGAGGCTCTCGCCATCGTAAATGGCCACCGCACTCGATCCCGTTTCGAAGCCGCCGCCGTAGATGTAGACGAAGACGGGTAGTTTTGCGGAGGGCGTTTTGGCAGGTGTCCAGAGATTGAGGTAAAGACAGTCCTCGCTGACCTCGTTGTGGGGCATGAACTCATAAGTCCAAGGGCCGAATTCCCTCACGATTTGCTGAATGCAGCTGGCAGCGAACTTGTCGGCCTTGACTACGCCGGTCCATGGAATCACGGGCTGCGGCGCGCGCCAGCGCAGGTCGCCGACTGGGGGCGCCGCGAAGGGGATGCCTTTGTAGGCGATGATCGATGGGTCGGTGGCGGAGACTCCGGAGACAAGTCCGCCGGTAACCTTGACCGGCTGGCTGTGGGCGGCAACGTGAGAGAGGACGCCCGCGGCAAGCAAGAAGATGACCGGAATTAGACTGCGAGGTTTCACTGCATGTTTACCCCGCGGGGGATTGTAGCGCATCGTGGTAAGAGCGCTGCGCACCCGGCGCCGCTTCAACTCCCACGCCACCGTCAAGAGAAGAGTGGTCTTACCCGCAGTCAGAAAGGCTCCGCCCACAACGGCCCAATGGCTTCTCGGTCATGATCGCACTTCGAGGTTTAGAGTCTGTCCCGTTGTGAGCGTGAACGGCTCGCCGAATTGGAAGAGAGTCCTCCCATTGGCCGCATGGATCGTATGAGGCTGCCGAACGTTATTACAAACTGCCGAAGTTGCTCCTCCCGATCCTGTGATCTCGCATGAACCGCAGGCCAGTGAGCCTGCGATCACCTCGATCGAGAAACGAGTGCCGCCTGCGATAGTGCTATACGAGAATGATCCCCATCCGGCGCCAGTCGACCAAAAACAATCGAAGGATTGATGTGGGACGCGCGGCACAGCCACAACGGCGGCTCGTCGGCCATCATAGACAAAACCGCTTACCGCAATGAAGCTGGACCAGGAAGCCATCGCCCGCGCATAGTGATGGCCGCATTCTGCCTCATCCCAAGGGTTCCGCTTCTCGCCGTCGTAACGCGCGCGAATGTTTTGGATGCACTCGATGCCCTGGGGCACCATCCCCGAATACAACATCAGGGCTGCTGTCGAGTGCTCGAATCCCGTCATCACCTCCGCGAAATACGGAAAAGGTATGCGCGGTCGTGCAGCCTCTCCGTAATCGCAGATCACCATAGCCGACTCATCGTTCAATGCGAAGGTCCGTTCGACGTTATCGTGATCCACGAGAGTGCGTTTGTAGTTGTATCTATATATGGATTCAAGCGTTGTTCGAATATGATCGGGCGACACCAGATATCCAAGGTCCATCACGTGTGCCAGGTATTGTCCGATCAACTGATCGATCAAACATCCGCTGCCCAACTGGAACTGCGGATTCGTGGGGTCGAATCCCACTGTCCCTATACGCAGTGCGGGGTGGATCTGGTCCAGTGTAAACCCTTTGATCTGCTGAATATAAAACTCATCGTTGAACAGATTCGCATCGATCCAGTGGCTGCCCTGCTGAAATATGCGCCGGTATTCGTCTGCCGAGGCTTGATCTCCAACGGCAAGTGCCATCTCTTCACCGGCCCGCAATGCGCCGAGGTAATAAATTCCGCACATTGGATTCGGCCCGAAAAAGGCAACATCATAGGTGTTGTTTTGTACTCCCACTGCCACACCCGTCTTAGACGGATCCCATCCGCCCTGGACCCAAGCGAACTCGAGCGCGCGCCGGACGCAGGGCCAAATCGATTCAAGCCACGCCTTATCAGCAGATAACTTCCAATCGAGATAGGCGTGCATGATTTGGCCCATATGCCCGTCCGCGGCTACAATCGTGTCGCGCGTTTCGCCATCGGGAAGGAGTTGACGGGCGCGGATTCCTCCCGCTTCGTCTTGCGAAAATCCGAACGCTGCCTTGCGCAGTGAGCGAGCAAACGAGGGGAATAAAAAAGCTGTAGCAGTTTCATAGCTCCAGACGTGAGTGCAGTTGCCATAGCAACTGCCGAGGTTGTCGTCGCTGCCCTCGAACCCGTGAAATTCGCCGTCCGCGGTACGGAAACAAGTTGTTGAAGCTAAGGTGGACAGGTTTGCGCTCGCTGCCTCTTTGATCGGATCCGGAATACTGCTTTCGCGAAGCACCTGGGCAAATCGTTTCGTGCGGCGCTCCAAGTCCTCCAGGTTCTCGGCCGTGTAGCGTGCCGCATCCCATGCATCCTTGAACCGCGTTGAGTAGAAATTTCCGATGACCGTCTTCTCTTTGCCGAGAGGGGAAGTCCATCCGCACCAACCCGGAGTGCGATTCGGGAAATGCCAAGCCAGTAGGAACTTGAACTCGCCGGTCTGTCCCGGTTCGATCGTTTGACTCTGACAAAGCACGCCGACGGTACTCATCTCGCCAGGTTCTGTGCCTAGCTCGCCTTTTGCAGAGAAGGCGTCCCAGAACATCAAGGGCGAAGTCCACCACGCGGCTTTAGGCCATCCACGCCAATGCGTCAGACGTGTACCCGCTTGCGGAATCGCTGCCAGGACGAATGTTCCATGGACTGGATCATTCGTATCCAGTCCCGGATTGCTCATGAGCAAACCGGCCAGGCGATCCTCCTCTCGATATTCGTTGACGCGCTTTGCCTCGGCTCCTACCCCCCCGAACATACCAGGAGAGCCGTTCAGAACAGGGTTGTCAACCGAAAATGCAAGGCCCACTTTTAGCGCAGCATGGCTTGGGTTATGGATTCGGTAGCTGAGGATCGCGACCGGCAAACCTGAGTCGTCCGGGTCATGTGGGATGAAGGGAGAGAAAGCGTCTAGACTCGCCTGAAATGGAAGCTGCGAATCCTCAAATTCAATATGCGCCAAGGGGTACTCGCCGGTAAATGTGGCTCCCTGCAGGCGGCGGAGCCCCGGGGCGTTTTGCGATCCCAGTCCGTCCTGGCCTTCATACGGAAGCTGAATCCGGGCCTCCAGCACGCGAGCGATGGGAGGTTCTTTTCCTGATTGCGCCCAAATAGCCGGAAATGCATAGTTCGGCGAGAATCCCTTGTTGGGGCGATTAAATATCTCCCAATCTCTCAGTTGGCCGCGCCCACCGAGACCCAGGCTCCCCGCCCCGACTCCTCCGAGCGGGAATGAAAGCATCTTTAGTTTTGAGCCGCGAAACATGCGCGGATAGGTGACGCCGGCTGCGCCAGGCTTTGAAATGGCTGCCTTTGAAAGAGAGAAATCCTGATTCGCACCTAGCACAGTTTCCGCTTGGGCCGTCCAGTGAGCCACTGGAGCAACTGCCGCAACTGCCCCGATGGCCGCTCCCGCCTGCTTGAGAAATTGGCGGCGAGGCAATCTGCCTGATTCCATGCTGCCGGATTGTTCACCCTCTTTCTTAGAGGGACCGTTGTCATCCATTTGACTGCTCCTCAGATTCTCAAGCGGTGCTCATACTTTCAGCCACAGGGTTTCGGGTTCAGACATCGATACCGGTAACGATACTGGCTATTGATTTTGAAGTATCGCCCCGAGAACGACGGCATGTCAAGCGGAAAGGCGCTGGTTGTCGTACCACAATAGAAGTGCCCCTGGGTTTTAGTTGGCGGGCGGCGATGGAAGAGGCTGCGATCTGCTTGTAGCTCTGTCTCTAAGGTTTGTTCTTTGCGGGGACACACCATCGGAAGCGGCCTCCCGCGGCGGTCTTTGCGCGATCTGGGTGAAGCCAAGCTTCTGTCCGCGAGACTCTATGGAGATATCTTCCTGCTGGTTCTCACGCACGGTGACGCGGCTGCTGGCCGGGCGTCGTGCCGGCTCGGCCGTTCCAGTTGCCGCAGCGTGGTGGTACCTGACCACCCAGTCCGCGCTCACTACGCGCGCCTGCTGCAGTTGGAAGACCTCGTCCAATCGCGCTTGCCGGGACGCTTGCGGTGGAAGTCGGCGTCGGACCCCGCGTCGTTCCAGCTCTCGCCGCCGCTTCTCTCCGATTGACCAGACTAGCGGAATACGGCCGCGCCGCACCCGCTGCACCAGCCACCTCCATTAAAACAATCTGCCGTTCATCTCGAAGTCGTAAGACCCCGAACCCACGTACAGCACGATGGAATCCCGTGCATCATTCGCGCCGCTGATTCCATCCGCGCCGCCGATGTATTTGTTGTCCGACCACACGGTTCTTCCGCCCTCTACGATCGACAAATTCATCATTCCCAGTTTCGGAATGCTAACATCGGCCTCCATGCCAGCGGGAATCGAAACTTTCAAACCCAAGGAAGTATCGCCCCTGATCCACGAAACGGTGATCGGTCCCCTCACTGTCTGCTCGGTCGCCATCGCGCTGCGGAGATCCGCAACCGGCTGCGGCTTGATAATTGCCCGCTTGTACCCAGGGACTGCGGGGCTGATCCCGGCAAGATTTCGATAAAAGAACTTGTCGACACTACCAAACATCTTCATGTTCTGGCTCAGCCATGGGCTGCATTCATACGTTTCACAAACCGCAGTTGCACCCTCGGTAATCTGGTAGCCGAGGCTTGGATAAGTGGTCTGCGTGGCGATTTCGTATTCCACTTCTGTGGCCCCGTGTTGTGGGAGCGTCTGAGCAAGCGCATTGGACCCAATGATCCCTGTTGATAGATGGCCGCTATGCTTTTCGACAATGTCATCCACAAGATGTTTTACAACCTCCTGCACATTCTTCTCCGGAACCATATCCAAGTAGAGCGGCAGGGCGTTCGAAGTCTGGCTCCCCGTGGAATACTCACCGGTCGCGGAATCGAAGAAAATGCGATTGAATGCCTCTTTGATGCTCTCGGCCAACGCCGAGTACTTCTTCGCATCTTCAGTCTGACCCAGGATTTCAGCCATCTGCGCCACTATCCAAGTCTCGTAATAATAGTAAGCGGTGGATGTCACGGCGGCCGGCGTATGAAGCGGCGAGAAATGGGTGTATCCATTACTCTGCGGCTCCATATGATCTCCTAGTCCTTCAGAAATGATGTAGTCCTTGGAGCTTGCACTCAGCGAATCGATCAGCTTTTTCAAACTTGGGTAGTGCGCTTCCAGAACTCTTTTGTCGCCGTAGTACTGATATAGATACCAAGTCAGAAGGGGATATGTGCTCTTCCAGCACGGCCACATGAGGTAGGTATTCATTCCATCGCGCCAATGGATTGGACTCACGAATGGTATGTCCCCGTTTTCCTTCTGCGTGTCTTGGATATCATCCAGCCACTTCTCCCAAAACGCTTCCATATCGAAGTTGTAGATGTAGTCCTCTGCGACAAAGCTTGGGTCTCCGAGCCATGCCTGCCGTTCGGAGCGATCAGCGGCGTCCTGCAATATACCCTGAAAGCTGGACATGAATGTCCAGCGGATATTTTCATGGATTTTGTTGATTAGGTCGTTCGAGCTGACAAACGAGCCGGTAGAATCAATGTCGGACCGCACAAGCCGACCCTCTATGCTCTCAACTGCCGGGAGATCGCTGCTTCCTCTCACCTCGACATACCGGAAACCGTGCAACGTAAATCGCGGTTCCCAGGTCTCCACACAATCACCCTTCAATATGTACGTATCGGTTTGGCGTGCTTCACCCCCAGGCATCATATTGCTGCGGTTGTCCAGGGTATTGTCTTCGGGGAAGATTCTCGATCCGTATTTGAGAGTCACCTTTGTGCCGGGCGGCCCTGACAATTTAATTCTGACCCAGCCACTGAAGAGCTGGCCGAAATCATAGACATAGGTCCCCCAAAAACCCTCAGGATCCTTTGGAACGAGCAGTTTCACCGGCTGAATTGTCTCCACCACCCGTTCCGGCGGAAGCATCTCAGAAATGAGGACACCGCTCGGTGATTCTGCCAAAGCTGCCGAACTCCAGGACCCACCATTGAAGCCGGGCGTATCCCACCCATGCTGCTCCAGGCGGGCATCGTACGTTTCCCCGTGAAAGATGTCGTTATATGTGATGGGGCCCGGATGAGTTCTCCAGCTGGTATCCGAAAAAATGCTGCGGGTTTCACCTGAGCTTGTTTCTGCGTTCATTTGCAGAATCAGGCGCGGTCGATCGCCGTAAGGAGAACGCCCCTCCGGTGCCGGCGCCACGTCATTCTCCGCGCTATACCAGCCGTTCCCCAGAATGACGCCGATAGCATTCGTGCCCCTGTGTAAAAGATTCGTTACATCATAGGTTGCATAAATGACCCGGGTTCGGAGCTTGAATGGTTGATCATTGTTGTAGTACGAAGAAGCGGGCTCAAGAACGCGATCTCCGACCTTCTTGCCGTTGATGTACAGCTCATAGTAGCCAATGCCGGATATGTAGACGCGAGCTCGTCTTGTCGCTCCATCCAGGTTGAACTCTTTTCTTAGTAGCGGAGATGATATCCCTTTGTCAGATTCGATCCATTTGCCTTGCCAATCGGCCGGACGGAGCAGCCCCATTTCGAAAAAGGAAGGCTCACTGTAGAGGCTTGAGCGGCCATTCCGATCCCAGATTCTGACCTTCCAATAGCACCTTTCACTGCTCGAGAGATTCTTACCTTCGTAGGGAACTTCCACCAAGTTATCGGAGGCGACTCTACCGCTGTCCCATTTGTCGCCGGTACCTGCTTGAAGTTTCTCGAGGCTGCTCGCAACCAGAATTTGGTATGCCGTTTGCAACTGGCCTCTTGCGCTGGATTCGAGCAGCCATCGGAACCGCGGGTGCAGCGTGTCAATTCCGAGCGGGTTCGTAGTGTTCTCTGTTTTGATTGCGTTGACCAGGATCGCTGCTGCGCCTGGATGCGTTTCTCCGCCCGTATCAGTTTGAACTCGGCCGTCCAACTGCTGTGTCGCGCAGTAGAGCAAGGGGTTCCAAAGCAGAACCAAGACCGCAACTGTTGCCAATCCTGTACCCCCGCCCGCACGCATGCGAACGATCTTCATTCCTCGCTCCCAAGTACGACTTCCAGTTGCAATTGGACTAAACCTTTCCACGCTGCTTGGTTCGTGCCGCGCCATCCTGACTACTTGAGCAAGGTCAGGTCGATCGCTTCTCCCATGGCCTTGTATCCTGTCTGATTTGGGTGAAGATGATCTCCCGAATCAAACTCAGCCTTGATTTGATCAGGCGAAATGGGATCACGAACTATCGCTTCAAAATCGATGACCCCATCGAAAGTATTCGACGTCCGAATCCATGTATTCACGGCTTTCCTCATTCGTTCCTTATCTTCGCTAAAATAGAAGGCTCCTCGAAATGGAGTAAGGGTTCCACCAATTACCTTGATCCCTCGTGCATGAGCTCTGCTGACGATCTGTTGATAACCAGCTTCCAGTTCAGTAACGTCGAGGTCTGGCTCAGTACCCATGACCGTCTTACCCGAAAAGCCAATATCATTAAGGCCCTCAAGCAGGATGATCTTCGTGAGCCCGGGAGTCAAAAGTACATCACGATCGAGACGGGCCAAAGCCGCTGGCCCCATTGCCGGCAAGAGCACTCTATTTCCACTAATGCCGGCACTCACAACAGCGAGATATGTCGTGCTTGCCTGGGCAGAAAGGCGGCTAGCAAGTACTTCGACCCATCCGCGCGGGATGGTTGGCTTGTCCCTTACTGCGTCTGTGATCGAGTCACCCAAAGCGACTATAACCCCCGCCGGATGCTCCGGTTGGACGAGAACTGCGGCTAACAAGGGACGGCTAACTACGCGGCGTGTCGAGGGGAATTTTTCGCTTAGGACATCGTTGCCTTCTGACAGCAGCATGGCTGCTCCGCCGTAGGGAGAAAGGGCTATCTCATTTGCGACATAGACGCTCGTTATTAATTCACTAAGAGAGCTGATTCTCAGGTCAACCGGGTCACTCAACGCGGGCGCTCCAGGCGCTAAGGTGATGCTGTCTTTTCCGCCGAAGGTGAGACGTCTTACCGATCCCGGAACAGCATCCATCTCGTCGGCCGCTAGGGCGATGCTCGCGCCATCAATCTTGAGTGGCTTGTCGCTCAATTCGTTAGACAATCTCACTTGAATGCGAGAGCCGCCAATCGAAACTCCGAAGCGGTACCGAAAGGTCCCGTGAACAGGACCAACAAGAGTGAGCCACTCCAACTCCTTTGGCGTATCTTTGGCCTTGGGTACCGGCACGCTGTATGTCGCAGGACTGACTTGGACTGTCTCTACCCAAGACGTGGGTGCCAGTTGGGCCGGGATAGGCTGATTCACTAAACTGAATGCAGCGATGGCTAAGAAAAGATTTGATTTCATCATCGGAGTTTTCTCCTTCTTCTTGTAGACCGTGCCAGTGTCCGATATTAATCGGTGGCTTGCTATTGCTCATTTGAATTTGCCGCTCGGTGTGAGAATCTCCTCGATGAGTTTTACCTAAGCGTCATCGGCGATCGGTCGCATCTCGAAACGCTCGGGCGAATGAAATGCTCCGTATCGGTCCCGCAGTGGTCCAGGTAGCGAATAATCCCACAGGTACGTATAGACCGGCGTCTTCGAATGCATCTCCCGCAGCTTCGCCCACGTGAAGGTGGACACCATGTTCTGTACGCGAGCGCTATCGATCTGCGATTTACCCGGCGTCGATGTCGGGTACAACTTCAGAAACTCGTCCGGTAATTCGCTCGCCGGAATGAAGCCGAAGAAACTCGCTGGCCCGCTGACCGACAGACGCCGCACTTCGCGCTCAAACTCGTCGGGCGTGCGCTTGCCGTATCTCGGATCGACACTGCCTTCGTCAGCGCACCAACCCGTCAGCGTCGCGACGTCGTTTTGCCTGCCCTGCGCAATCATTGCGCTGTCGGTGTTGGGTACCAGCGACCCGTCGACCACGGGGCTCCAACGGAACGCCACACCCTCGATTGGAGCCATCAGCAGGCACGCCGGCATCGCGCGTAGTTCCTTCAGCAATCCGGCTCCCTTCGCGGTCTGCAACTTCAAGCCGTCCTTCTCCGCGTCTGCCAATGGCCGCAGCATGTTGGCAATACTTGAGCCGTATCCCGCGATTGCCCCGTGGAACAACCCTTTCGCGAGCGGCGACACGATCAGCTCATGTACCGCCATCGCTCCCGCCGGTTGTCCGCCGATGATCACCCGCGCCGAATCGCCGCCGAATGCTGCGATGTTCGCCTTCACCCACTCGAGCGCGGCCACCACGTCCAGCAATCCGTAATTGCCGGACGAATGCATGTTGGATTCTTTGGTTAGTTCAGGATGTCCGAAGAAACCGAAAACTCCGAGGCGGTAATTGATCGTCACCACAACGATCCCTTTGCGTTCCAGAGCTTCGCCGCTGTAGAGCGCCACTGCGTTCCCACCGCCAGCACGGTGCCCGTGAGCGGATAGTAGCCAAAGGTGCCCGGCACGTTTGCTGTGGCGTTGAGCTGCGTCGCGCTCAATGGAGTGCCGTAAGAAATGGCCGCCGGCGTCGCCCAGGTGATGACCGGCGTCACTTTTCCAGACTGGCCGTAGGCGCTGCAGCCGCCATTCCCGCCCAGCGCGCCCATACCCGCGACTAGCAATATCAGTAGAGAAGCCGCACGGCATAGCGGCTTACGAAAGGTGCGCGACGCGGAATCAGGATGCATAAACCCTCCTACAGCTCAATTTTCTCGTTCGTTTATCGACCCCGTCCACGTCTTAGAAGCTCGCAGATCGCCAACCGAAGTAGGCTCGGCGCACTGCGAGAAGTCGATACCGGTAACGATACCGTACCGCTTGAGGTTGAAGTCTCTCCCCGGAATCGACAGGTTGTCAAGTGAAAAACGCAAAAAACAGAAAAGTACTGATAATTTTCAAATTGACTGCTCTAGAAATCGGCGCTGCGGGTACACCCACCCACGAGACCACGCACTGTCGGGCGATGTGATCGTACTCGCGCAGCATGGTGGGCAGACGCAGTTCCTTTAGGTGACGTTCCAACAGCAACTGCGGCGTGTCGGAGTACGAGTCGCGGTGCTCGA